>CXWL01024765.1_pt1 | contig 13007 bp, 11 predicted proteins | sample 590931 | NCBI WGS metagenome assembly CXWL01 (sample SAMEA3498368, study PRJEB10139) | groundwater metagenome | biome: water well; material: biofilm material | place: Germany | collected 2015-04-27
GAGGTCAGGGCCAGCACCTGGACGCGAGCGCGCAGGATGGTGGCGGCACGCAGACCAATGTCGCCGCAACCAACAATCAAGACACGTTCACGGCGAAAGCGGGCCGGCAAGGCCCCGAGGGGAGACTGGTTTGAGGGCAAAATCGACGGCTGTTCAAGTAGAAGCTCCAAGGATACCGAAAACATGGCCAGTTCCGACGCTAGCGAAGCAGCCTGCCAGATAACCGTTCAGCCCAGTGGCCGTGTGTTCGTGGCGCAAGCCGGCGAAGCGATCCTGTCAGCCGGCATTCGTCAGGGCGTTGGGCTGCCCTATGGCTGCAAGGACGGTGCCTGCGGTTCGTGTAAGTGCAAGCTGATCGCGGGGCGCGTGCTGCACCGTCCACATCAGAGCAAGGCCCTGAGCGAGGCCGAAGAAGCAAGCGGCTTCATTCTCACGTGTTGCGGCGTCGCGCAAACTGACCTGATCCTGGAGTCGCGTCAGGTCACGGAATTGGGTGCCTTGCCGATCAGGCGCATGCCCACGCGCGTCATGCGCCTCGACCGGACATCGCATGACGTGATGCTGCTCACGCTGCAATTGCCCGCCAGCGACGGGTTTGCCTACCGCGCTGGCCAGTACATTGAGTTCATCCTGCGCGACGGCACGCGGCGCAGCTACTCGATGGCCAACGCACCGGCCGGCGCCGCCAGCAGCGCCGCCACGCTGGAGCTGCACATTCGACACATGCCTGGCGGGCGCTTCACTGATCACGTCTTCAACACCATGATGGAAAGGGAAATCCTGCGCGCCGAAGGCCCGTTTGGCAGCTTCTTCCTGCGCGAGGATTCCAGCAAACCGATGGTGCTGCTGGCCTCCGGTACCGGCTTTGCACCGGTCAAGGCCATGATTGAGCGCATGCAACAACAGGGCATAGCCCGCCCGGCGACGCTGTATTGGGGCGCACGCCGACCGCGCGACCTGTACCTGAACGACTGGGTACAGGCCCAACTCACGGCCATGCCCCACTTGCGCTACGTGCCGGTGGTATCCGATGCCCTGGCCGAGGACGGCTGGACCGGGCGAACCGGCTTTGTGCACCAGGCCGTGCTACGGGATTTCCCCAATCTGGCGGACCATCAGGTCTACGCCTGCGGTGCGCCGATCATGGTCGACTCGGCACGCCAGGCCTATACCAGCCTGGCCGGCTTGCCGTCGGAAGAGTTCTTCGCCGATGCCTTCACCTCCGAGGCCGACAAGGCCAATCCCGACGCCTGATCCAGCTCAGATTGACAGCTCAGGCGTTGACCTCCATCGCCGGGCATCGGATACTTGCGTGCCATGCACCCGCTTTCCCCCAACCTGCGCCACCTACCCAACGCCATGGGACTGACCCAATTGATACGCTGGCTGACGCCTTGGGCGCTGGTGCTGGCGACGCTGGGCATGGGTGCCTGGGCACGCGCCGATGAGCCGGTCCGGATCCTGACCGAGGAGTTCCCACCTTACAACTACACCGAGCAGGGCAAGATCACCGGCCTGAGCACCGAGGTGGTGGAAGCGGTCTTGAAAGAGCTCAAGCTGCAAGGCTCGATTCAGTCGCAGCCGTGGGCACGGGCATACGACACCACCAAGAATGCCTCCGGCGTGCTGATCTACTCGATTGGCCGCACCCGCGAGCGCGAACCCTTGTTCAAATGGGTGGGCGTGATCGCGCCGACGGACTACTACCTGTACGCCCTGGCCGGCAGAACTTTCAAAATCGACAACCTGGACATGGCCAAGCCGTACCAGATCGGCACCGTGAACGAAGATGTGGGCGAGCAGTTTCTCGTGGCGCGTGGCTTCGTCAAGGGGCAGAACCTGCAGTCCAGCGTCAAGTACGAGCTCAACTACCAAAAGCTCAAGATGGGTCGTGTCGACCTGTGGATCATGAGCGAACTCACCGCCAACTACCTGGCCCGACAAGCTGGCGACGATCCCGACAAGACCTTGGCCAAGGTCTTGCGCATCAACGATTTGAGCAGTGAAGGCTACTACATGGCGTTCGGTCACCAGACGCCTGACGCCACCGTGTTGCGGTTCAGGAAAGCCCTGGAAACCATCAAGCGCAACGGGACCTTCGACGCTTTAAAGAAGAAGTGGCTGTAGTGGCCCGCTTGCGCACCGACTGGACGAAATGACATGGCGCCCCTAGGCAAACGCCAGCACTCACTCGGCTCCCGGCTGGTGCTTGCCACGCTGGTCTTTTGCCTGCTATTTACCGTGGCCGCGGTCAGCGTGCTGACCGTCCTGGCATGGAATTCCGGGCTCAAGAAGATGAATGCCGAGCTGGCGCAGATCGAGCAGGTCTACCACGGCACCCTGTCCAAGGCGATCTGGGAACTGGATCGCGACTCCTTGCAAACCCATGTCATGAGCGCCACGCGGGTGCCCGCCGTGGGCAGGATCGTCCTCAAGGTCACGCTGGCCAACCGCCCCGCCGAGTTGATCGAGGGCAGCCGTGATGCGTGGTCCGGCGCCGGACGGGCGCCGACACGCCAGTTGGCATTGACCTACGAACCCTATGCCGGTGCACGCGAATCGGTCGGCGAGCTGACGCTGCATGGCGACGAGCGCGTGTTGTGGCAACGCCTGCGCGGCGAACTGGCCACCATCGTCATCACGCAGTTGCTGCAGTCCTTGATGCTGGCCGCCTTGATCATGTTGATGTTCAACCGGCTGGTGACCGTCCACGTGCAACGCATCGCCGCGCATTTGGCTCGCCTGAGCCCGAGCAACCTTGGCATGGCATTGGGGCTGCACCGGCATGGCGGCCCGCAGGACGAGTTGACCCTGCTGGTATCGGGCATCAACCAACTCCAGGGCAGCCTGGCTACCTATCTGGACCAGCAGCAACAGTACGAGCACGAATTGGCCGGACACCGTGACCGCCTGGCCCAACTGGTGGATGAACGCACCGCCGAACTACAGGCCGCCAACGCTCGCCTGCAAAGTCTGGCTCGCACCGATCAGTTGACCGGCCTGGCCAACCGCCGCCACTTCGACGAGGTCAAAGAGGAGGAACTGCGCCGCGCGCTGCGCAGTGGCCAGGATCTGTCCCTGCTGATTTGTGACATCGACTATTTCAAGGACTACAACGACCACTACGGCCACGCCATGGGTGACCACTGCCTGTGCACGGTCGCCCACACCATGCGTGCCAGCCTGGCGCGCGCGGGCGACATGGTGTCGCGCATCGGTGGCGAGGAGTTCGCTATTTTGCTGCCGGCCACCGATGAAGCCACCGCCCTGATGTTGGCGCAGCGGGTACGCCTGGCGGTGATTGACTGCGCCATCCCGCACGAGTATTCCAAGGCAGCGAGCGTGGTGACCATCAGCATCGGGCTGGCGGTGTTGGCCGCCGGCGACGCCGAGGACTTTGATGCCTTGTTCCGCCGTGCCGATCAAGCCATGTACCGCGCCAAGGCCAACGGACGCAATCAGGTGGCGGGGCCGATTCCCATCGGCCATGAGCAACTTAACGGAGAACCGAAATGAAGAACTGGGTCATGTCAGTGAGTCTTTCGTGTGCGGTTCTTTTGCCGCTTGGGGCCCAGACCATTCATGTGGTCACGGAACAGACACCCTACACCTACCTGGTTGAGGGCAAGGTGGGCGGCACCGCTACCGAAGTGGTGGAACTGAGTCTGCGCCGTGCCGAGCTGAACGACTTTCAAGTCAAGCTCTACCCCTGGGCGCGGGCCTACGACATGGCCCTGAAAACGCCCAACGTGCTGATCTTCCTGATCGCCCGGACCGCGGCGCGCGAGAACCAGTTCCGCTGGGCCGGCGAGATAATGAAGATTCAGTACCACCTGTATCGGCTCAAGCACAAGCCCCTGGCCATCACCGATCTCGAATCGGCCAAGCGTTTCATCATCGGCGTGATGCGCGACGACGTGCGCCATCAATATCTGAAGGCCAAGGGCTTCGAGCGTTTGGTCATTTCGGCGCAATCGGTGGACAACTTCAAGAAGCTGCTCAGTGGCCAGGTTGACCTGGTCCCGCTCACCACGGATGACGCCTCCTCACTGTGCAAGGAAACCCGGTTTGACTGCGCCGGCCTGGAACGGGTGCTGACCCTGGATGAGGCCTCCACCGGCCTGTACATGGCCTACAGCGCCAGCACGCCCGACGCGGTGGTTCAACGCACCCAACGCGCATTCGACAAGCTCAAGGCCGAGGGCCATGTCAAGCGCATCATGGAACGCCAGCCTTGACCCACATGAACGGTGACACGCCCACCGTGCTCGACGTGGAGGCGTCCGGCTTTGGACGCAACAGCTACCCGATCGAGATCGGGTTTGTGCTGCCCGATGGCCACGCGTTTTGCACCTTGATTCAACCCGAGCCAGACTGGACCCACTGGGACAGCTCGGCCGAGCAGGTGCACCACATCGCGCGCGCCTTGATCGTGCAGCGAGGCCGTCCCGCGCAAGAAGTAGCGCGCTTGCTCAATGAGCAACTTGACGGGCGCGTGGTGTACTCGGATGGCTGGGCCAACGACTACAGTTGGCTGGGGGTGCTGTTCGACGTGGCCGGCCTGTCGCCCCGCTTCAAGCTGGAGAACCTGCGCGCCCTGTTGCAAGACGAGGAGGCCGACCGCTGGCACGCCGTCAAGCAGCAAGTGGCGCTGGAGCGCGGTCCGCAACGCCACCGCGCCAGCGCCGACGCGCGCTTGCTGCAATTGACGCTGCTGCGCCTGCGCGAACACGGAACGTCATTGCGAGCGTAGCGTGGCAATCCAACTGCGCGTGCCACCACTGTGGATTGCCGCGCTACGCTCGCAATGACGGGACCGACAATCAGTTGGGGTCAGAGCACGTTTGCTGCGCAAAGTGGTCTGACCCACAAAGTCTTATAGATTCCCCGCGAACAAGCGCCGGATGAGCAAGTCCTTGAAGCTGTGGGCGTCGGCCAGGCCGAGGCGTTCCAGGTAGGCGGGCGGGGCTTGTTTGTCGTCCCACAGCGCCTTGACCACCATGCTCAACAACTCGGAGGGGTGCTGGCTGGCATGTTTGATCCGCTTCATGGCGCGCACCATGTGCAATTCGTCATCAGTCAGGTCGGTGCCAAACGGGAAGTCGGGCAACAAGCCGGCCTCGGCCCAGGGGTGCAGCTTGGCCTCCAGCATCTCCGGCAAGTTTTGCTGGTAACGCGCCGGCACGTCATAAGCCGGCTCCAGCTTGCCATGCGCCTTGGCCTGGCTCACCAAGTCTTCCTGAAACCGGGAGTCAGCAATCGCAATCAGACGCTTGACCACTTCACCATCGGGCTGACCACGCAAGTCGGCGATACCGTATTCGGTGACCACCACATCGCGCAAGTGGCGCGGGATGGTGACGTGGCCGTAGTTCCAGACGATGCTGCTCATCAGCCCGTCCTTGTTGTCGTGGGTGGCGCGCAGCATCATCAGCAGGCGCGCATCCGGCAGGGCGTGCGCCATCGCCACGAAGTTGTACTGGCCACCCACGCCGCTGACCACCTGGCCGGATTCCAGGGCGTCGCTGGCCGCGGCCCCCAGCAAGGTGACCTTCATGGTGGTGTTCATGAAACGCGCCTTGATGCGTTGGGCGCGCTTGAGCTCACCATCGCCATAAAGCTGGTTGATGAAATCAATGCGTGTCATGTCGATCTTGGCCAACTCCTGCGCCGGCATGGCGCGCAGGCGCGCGTAGAAATCGCGCGGCCCGAGGAAGAAGCCACCGGTCATGAAAAAGCCACCAACCAGGCGCGAACCCAGCATGTGCGACGCCACGCAGTCAAAGCAGGCGTCGTCGCGCAGGTTGGCATCGCACACCGTGTCTTCAAACACAAGCTGCCCGCCGCGCAGTTCAACCCCGGCGCGCAGCACGCCAAAACGCTTCAGAAACGCGACGTCCGGCTCCCTCAGCGGGGCGTGAATCCGCCCCACCTCCAGCAGGGCGCGCAGGGTGTCGGGTGTCACCACCGGTTGCTGGATGCGACCGTTGTTGATCAACTGCTGCAGCACCGCATCGCCGACTACCTCGCGCCGGATGATGCCGGCTTCGATCAACTTGAGGAAGGCGTTGACGAACATCTCTGAACAGCCGTACAGGCCCTGGTCAAAACGACCCAACTCGCGTCCGTCCAAACCGTCCGGGCACAAGGAGTTGAGAATCGCGCGGTACTCCTCGCCGTGTCGATCCCGCACGATCAATGCTTGGCCGATGGCATCGCCCAAGGAGCCGATGCCGATCTGCAGGGTTCCGCCATCCACCACCACGCTGGAGGCATGCAGACCAATCGCATAGTCGGCCAGGGTCACCTTGGCGTTCGGGGGCGCAAACACCGCGTGGGTGGCGGCCGGATCGGTCACCACCACGTCGAAGAAGTCCGGCCCGATCTCCGCGCCGTTGGGCATGAAGGGCATCTCCCGGTTGATCACGCCGATGGCCATCAAGGACTGTCCGTTGGCGCGCATTTTGCCGACCACTTCCAAGGTGACATCGGGGTTACTCGACAGGCTCAGGCGCAGGCCGGCGGGCCCCTCGCGCGCCGCCACCGCCTGGGCAATCACGTTCATGCCTTGCACCGCCATGTCGCGCGCCACAAAGGTGTAGTTGGTGGAGATGTAGCCAAGCTGCGCGGCGCTATTGCCCAGGTAATCACCGGTCTTCATGAAGAACTCGCGCACTTCGATGTTGGGCGGCAAACCGCCCGAGCGCGAGTCCTTCACATAGTCCAGATCAGGGTAGTCGGCAAACACCCGCTCCACCAGGGGCTCCAGAAAGTGGCGCTCCAGCTCGCTATGGCCGACCGGCTTTTCCAGCGACAGCGCGGTGATGATGCGCAGCTTGCGCTCCGGGTTCATTTTGATGCGTCGGTACAGCGCATTGACAAACGGGTTGGGCTTGCCCACGCCCAGCGGAATACCCAAGACAATGTCGCCGCCAATATGGTCCAACACATGGTCGACGGCGGCGTCGATGGAATCGATGTAGAGCGGATTGGCCACGTTTCTCTCCTTGGCTGGTGGCTGCGAGGGTGCATCCAGTATGGGCGCAAGGCGGGCATCATTCCTTGATCAATCTCAACGACAGCTTGCCATTCCCACCGTTACGCGCGGTGTCCTTTGTACACTGCTCACCTGGCAGCCACTGCCATGCACCAACCCGCAAGGATCCCCATGAGCTTCACCGTTTCGATCGACCTCGGTTACGAGTTCGATGTCAAGGCGCCCTTCAAGGAAGTCTATGCCGTGCTCGCCGACGTGCCCGCCTCCGCCGGCCACTTCCCCAGAGTCGCCAAGCTGGTCGAAATGGGAGGCGGCGTTTACCGTTGGGAAATGGAGAAGATCGGCCTGCCCCAGATCAGCCTGCAAACCATCTACGCCTCCAAGTACGTCTGCAACAAAGCCAAGGGCAGCGTGGTCTGGACGCCGATCAAGGGGGTGGGCAATGCCCTGGTCGCGGGCAACTGGAAAATCATCGACAAGAAGAAGTTCACCCACATCGAACTACGGATCGACGGCGAACTCGACATCGCCTTGCCCGGCTTGATGGAAGTGGTGATCGCCCCCACCGTCGAGGCCGAGTTCGAGAAATTGGTCGAACAGTACATCGACAACCTGATCCAACGCTTTGGCGGGGAAGTCTGAAACCTTGCGGGACAGACCGCGGACTGCGAAGCAGGCAAGCTCTGTCCTCAACTGATCAAGGATGTCCTTGCGCGATTCGTGATAGCGCTTCGTCATTGCGAGCGCAGCGCGGCAATCCACCGTTGTGGGCACATCCAGCGTGGATTGCCGCGCTGCGCTCGCAATGACGGGACCAGGTGGCGATTGCCGCGCCGCGCTCGCAATGACGGGTTCAGATGGCATGCGTCAGCGCGGCGGCGCGCCCGCGTGGGTCATCTCCGAGAAGCCATACAAGCGCTCCGGCGGCAAACGCGCCAACATGGTCTTGTTGCTGGCATTGCCGGTAATGGCGAACTCCGGCAGCGACGTTTCACGCCGAATCGTTTTGGCGATCGGGTGCTCAGCCTTGTCGGTGATCACAGCGACCACCGGCGCGCGCGCATTGTCCGTGCGCTGCACCACCACGGCCAATTCGCCCGACGCGAGTTTGACGAAATCGCCCGGCGGGTAGATCCCGAACTGCTTGATCACCGCCGTTGACAGCGCGCCGCCGTGGTCGTCTCGAAACACCTGCCGGATCGCGTCCTGGGTGGTCAGGGCGGAGCGCAGTTCACGCGGGCTGATCTTGGCCAGGAACACATCGGTCAGACGCAGCATCACCGCCATCTCGTTGAGGTCGGTGCGCCCCGTCGGGTAGCCGGTTCCATCGGGTCGTTCATGGTGCTGAAGAATCGCGCTCAACCATTCTGGATCGCTGACACCGGCCTGAAACAGCAGGTCATGTGTACGCTGTGGATGTTCGTGAATCATGGCGCGCTGCTTGTCGCGCATCGGGAAATCCTGACCGGCCATCTGCCCCTGCAGCGCCAGGATCGACGTATTCATGGTAAGCGCGGCCTTGACCAGCGTCAGCACACGGTCCGCGGGCCAGCCAAGGTGGCGCGTCAGCAGCAAACACAACATGGCCGCGTGGATCGAATGTGCGTAGCCATAGTAAAAAGCCTTGGACTGTTCCTGTCGCACGCAACGGTAGATTCCGATATCGGCGTTGCTCTGCACCAATTCGATGATGTGCGCCGCAAACCGGGCAATCTGGTCGGCCAGGTCCGGCGGCAGCGTGGAAGCCGTCAGGAGTTTCTGCAGGTCCAGCGTGGCCTGGTCCCACAGTCCAAACAGATTGAGGTGACGGGCCACTGGCCGGTCCACAGTCGCGCTGGCCTGCGACTCCACCGCCTTGACTTCCTCTACATCAACAAAGGCCCCTCGCTCCAGCAGCAAGTCCAGTTGGTGTTCGGACTCGACCAGATGCCCGCGACTCCACAGCATTTGACCCTCCGCGTCGCGCACATTCCAGGGCAAGCGCGCGCCGATCTTCACTTTGGAGCGAGGCAAGCGCAGCATCTTCATCGTGGATCATCCTCCAAGGGGCCGTTTTCGCCGTCCACGCACTGCCATGCGCGGGTGCGACATCGTTCTGGAGTTTACGCTTCTTGCTCTGAATTGAATAGCTGCCCAGCGAAGCTCCGTCCTATCCGCGTCGCACTGGACCACGGTCACGTGGCAACGTTTGGGTTGCCACGCGCGGTCACCCTTGCCGGCCAAGCGGCAACTGCGCCCATAATTGCCGTTTTGCTGGAAGCATCCAGCGCCACTCTTTTTGGAAACAGCGTTATGCACCGTGTCGCCATCAGCAGTACCGGACTGTTCGTCCCGCCCGAAGTCATCACCAACGAAGAATTGGTGCTTGCCTTCAATCGCTATGCCGACCTGGAAAACACCCGCCACGCGACCGAGATTGCAGCCGGCACGCGCTTGGCGGTGCCACTTTCGAGCGTCGAGTTCATCGAAAAAGCCTCCGGCATCAAGCGCCGCTACGTGATGGAGAAAAGCGGCATCCTCGACCCGCAACGGATGTACCCACGCCATAAACCGCGCGGCGACAACGAGTTATCCATGATGGCCGAGATGGGTGTGGCGGCCGCGCGCGATGCGCTGCAACGCGCCGGCAAACAGGCGCAAGACGTGGATGGCGTGATATGCGCCGCCGCCAACATGCAACGCGCCTATCCCGCCATGGCGGTTGAAATCCAGGCGGCCTTGGGGCTCAAAGGGTATGGCTTCGACATGAACGTGGCCTGTTCATCCGCCACCTTCGCGATCGAGATGGCCGCCAATGCGGTGCGCTGCGGCGCGGCCCGCGCGATTCTGATCGTTGACCCGGAACTGACCTCGTCGCACTTGGCCTGGAAGGACCGTGATTGCCATTTCATCTTTGGCGATGTGTGCACCGCCATCCTGGTGGAGCGGCTGGACCTGGCGAGCGCCGGTGCGTTTGAGATACTGGGCACCCGATTGTTGACCTCGTTCTCCAATAACATCCGCAACAACGCCGGCTTCATGTCGCGCAGCGAGGACCGCGATCCGCAGGACCGCGACCAACTGTTCTACCAGGAGGGGCGCAAGGTGTTCAAGGAGGTCTGCCCGTTGGCGGCCGAACACATGACTCAGCACCTCGCCAGCCATGGCCTGACCCCGGCCCAGGTTCGGCGCTTCTGGTTGCATCAGGCCAACCTCGGCATGAATCAGTTGATTGGGCGCAAGTTACTCGGCCGCGATGCCACCGCCGACGATGCCCCGGTGATTCTGGACGAGTTCGGCAATACCGCCTCGGCCGGATCGATCATCGCCTTCCATCGTCACCATGAGGACTTCAAAGCCGGCGAAGTCGGGGTGATCTGCTCATTTGGCGCGGGCTACTCGATTGGCAGCGCGGTGCTGCGCCGACTCTAGACAGTTGGGGTCAGAGCACGTTTGCTACGCAAAGTGGTCTGACCCGCAAGAACACCCTTGATGAGTTGGGGTCAGGTTAACACCCGCTTGAGCCGTATTTCCTCGATCCGCAGACTGCCCATGGGCACGGTGCGGGCGCTTGAGGGCTCGCGTTTGAACCCCGCCATTTCAGAGAAGCGCANNCCCTTCGCGGGCTGCGTCCCACAGAGCCAGCCCGACGCCGCGTCCCCAATGCGCGGTGGCGGCGTAGATCGCCCAGATTTCGCCGGTCGTGGGGGGCGTGCCCTTGTCGCGCGAGCGGTCGAAGCCGACGAAGCCGACGACCTTGCCCTCGTCAAGCGCCACCTGAACCTGCGGCTCGCTGAACTCGATGGCTTCGCGCCAATAGGCCTGGCGCTTGTCGATTGGAATGGGGGGCAAGGACTCCTGCGACAGCAAGCCCTTGTTGGCGGCCTGGTCGGCCGCGGCGTGAATTTCGGCAATCGCCTTGGCGTCGCGCAGGGTGGCGGGACGAACCTCGAAGGTGGTCAAACTGGTCATGAAACTACAAGCCACGCCGGGGCGCGACATCAATAAAAACTCAGGAGCTGGATTGTCGCCCAGAACCTGGCGCCCAGATCGGGGCGCAAGCGCCCAAGGGTGCAATTCATGCTGGGGTAAGGTAACTGTTTTCTTAACACACCCCCTATCCCCCAACCCCTTTCCACCCTCGCCAGGGCGGAAAGGGGGGCCCTATTTGGTTGCTGGTCTCGACCAACGCGCTCACGGCGCGAGCGTCGCGACGGCTACCGCTCGGCAAGAGTGGTCGCAACCGGTCGTAGCCGGTTCCAACTACTGAGCACCCCCGCCGGCTGGCCGCTGCGCGCCAGCGACGAGTCAGGAGTCACGATACAGAGGCAGGAGACCGAAGCGGCCTACACCTCGAACCACCAGACATGCCTCCGGCGCCCGGAACTCGCCCCCTGAGTTCCTGCCTCGCCAGCAACAGATTTCAACCGTCCCCGGTCTGCCCGGTGCCGGATGCCCACAACCCAATTAGGCTCCCCCTTTCCGCCCTGGCGAGGGTGGAAAGGGGGTTGGGGGAATAGGGGGTGTGTTAAAGCGTCCCGACGCACTCCACACCCAATTTGAATCGCACCCGCCGCGACGGGGGTTTCCACCTAGGGGCGAACCAGCGACCTAGGGTCAATACCGTTGTCTTCGGCGTGCCCGCACCGCACCATGCGCGGGATCACACGGACCGACTGATGACCAATCCAATCAAACTCAGCAAAGACGACCTGCCCCTGCAACGCTTCTACCGTTGGGAGAAAGAACGGGCCGACAAGGTCTTTCTGACTCAACCCATCGGCGGCGGCGCGGTACGCGACATCACCTGGGCACAGGCGGGCGACGAAGTTCGCCGCATGGCCAGTTGGCTACAGGCGCAGGGTTGGCCAGCGGGCAGCACGGTTGCGATACTGGGCAAGAACAGCGCGCACTGGATCCTGGCCGACCTGGCGATCTGGATGGCCGGTTACGTGTCGGTGCCGATCTACCCGACCTTCAATGCCGAGGCCTTGCGCTACATCCTGGAGCACAGCGAAGCCAAAGTATGCTTTGTTGGCAAGCTGGACGACACACTCAACCTCCAGGACGGTGTGCCGCCCACGGTGCCGCTGATCACGCTGCCTTTGGCGCCGCCGTCCATCAATGGTGCGCCCTGGGACCAACTGATTGCCAGCAGCCAGCCGCTGGCCGGCCAACCGGTGCGCGACGGCGAGGGCTTGTGCACCATCATCTACACCTCGGGCACGACTGGAAACCCCAAGGGCGTGATGCACAAGTTCAACGGGCTCGCCTGGGGCCTGAAGGCGGCCGCGGCGCGCATTGCCATGAACAGCGACGACCGCTATATCTCCTACCTGCCGTTGGCGCACGTGGCCGAGCGCATGGTGATTGAGCAAGGCGTGTTGCACAACGGTAGCCGGGTCTTCTTCGCGGAGTCGCTGGACACTTTCGTGCAGGACTTGCAACGTGCCCGCCCGACGGTGTTCTTCTCGGTGCCGCGCTTGTGGGTCAAGTTTCAGCAAGGCGTGCACCACAAACTGCCGGCCGCCAAACTCAAGCGCCTGCTGGCACTGCCGTTGATTGGCTGGCTGGTCCGGCGCAAGGTGCTCAAGGGGCTCGGGCTAGACCAGTGCCGCGTCGCGGCAGGTGGCGCGGCGCCCATGCCGCCGGACGTGCTGCACTGGTACCGCGACCTTGGGCTGGACCTGATCGAGGTCTATGGCATGACCGAAAACAGCGGCATCTCGCACGCCACCTTGCCGGGCACCTTCCGCCCGGGCACGGTCGGGTTGCCTTATGACGGCGTTGAGAGCCGCATCGACCCCACCAGCGGCGAAATCCAGATGCGCTGCCCGGCGCTGATGGTGGGCTACTACAAGGATCCGGTTCAGACCGCCTCCACCTTCACCGACGACGGCTGGCTGCGCACCGGCGACAAGGGCCACCTTGAACCCAACGGATGTTTGCGCATCACCGGCCGGGTCAAGGACATCTTCAAGACCAGCAAGGGCAAGTACGTGGCGCCAGCGCCGATTGAAGACCTGCTGGT
>CXWL01111977.1_pt1 | contig 13007 bp, 11 predicted proteins | sample 590931 | NCBI WGS metagenome assembly CXWL01 (sample SAMEA3498368, study PRJEB10139) | groundwater metagenome | biome: water well; material: biofilm material | place: Germany | collected 2015-04-27
GCCCTTTTGCAGCACGGCCACCACCGTGCCGGCGTCTTGCTCGGCGGGCACCACGCTGATGGCCTGGTGCTGGTGAGGGTCAAACCTGGTGCCGGCAGGCGGCGCCACCACCACCACCTTGTTGCGCTCCAGCGCCTGGCTCAGCTGGCGCAGCGTGGCGTGCACACCTTCAAGCAGTTGCTCTGGCGTGGCGGCCTGAATGGCGATGGCCGCTTCCAGGCTGTCGCGCACGGGCAGCAGGCTTTCGGCAAAAGCCTCGACGGCAAAGCGGCGCGCCTTGGCCATTTCTTCTTCGGCGCGGCGGCGGGTGTTTTCAGCTTCGGCCTTGGCGCGCAGAAAGGCGTCGTTGGCTTCGGTAAAGCGCGCTTGCAGATCGGCAAGCTGCATTTCCAGCGTGGGCGTGGCCTCGGTGGCGGCGTCAGCGGAGTCGGCTTGCGCCGAGGCGGCAGGGTCGGGAGTCTGGTTCATGGTGTGCAGATACAGGTTCGCCCAGGACTTGGGGGGTGATCTCCCGCTTTCAAGAGGGGGTTTCAAGAATCGGTGGCCGGCCAGGGCAGCCACCGTCTTTGGGGGCACCTTGTGTGGACTCGCGCGGCGTGCTCGGTGACTCAGTCGTCTGGCCCGGGCAAGTCGTCGGCACTGGCGCTCCAGCGTTGCCAGTCGGCGAGCTGGCGGCGGTCGCGTTTGGTGGGGCGGCCTTGTTCGATGGCCATGGCGGGCTCGGTGCCCTGCAGGCGCTGCTCGGCGGCTTTCAGCCGGGCAGCGATGCTCTCGGCCGTCTCGGCATACAGCGCCTGCGCCACGGTGGCCGGGACGCGCAAGTTGCTGAGCGCAAGCACCTTCACCGTGCGTTCCAGCCCCGCCTGCCGCATGGCCACGTGGTCACCCACCTTGAGCTCGCGCGAGGCCTTGGCGGCCTGGCCATTGACGCTGACACGGCCGTGGCCAATTTCACCAGCGGCCAGGGCGCGGGTCTTGAAGAAGCGCGCGGCCCAAAGCCACTTGTCGAGCCGGGTGCGGGTGTCGATGTCTGCATTCATGCGGGTTGCAGCGGCAGCCGCACCACGGCGTCCAGGCCATCGATGTGGCCGCCATGTTGGCGGTTGTTGAGTTCTATGCTGCCCTGCAGGCCGAGCACGATTTCGCGGCAGATGGCCAGCCCCAGGCCCGAGCCGCCGCGTGGGCCGGCGGCGGCAAAGGGCTGGAACAGGCGCTGGCGTTGCTCGCTGCTGATGCCGGGGCCGCTGTCGGCCACGGTGAGTGCGGCGCTGCGTACATCGGCCACCAGGCGCACGGCCAGCCGGCCGCCGGGTGGGGTGTGTTTGATGGCGTTGTGCAGCAGGTTGCGGGTCAGTTCGCGCAGCGCCCATTCGTGCGCCCGCACCGGCGCGGGGGTGGTCTCGATGTCAAAGTCCAATTGCGCTTCGGCGATCAGGGCCGACACGTCCAGCGCCACCTCACGCACCAGCGTGTCCCAGCGCACCGGGCTGCCGGGGCTTTGCTGGCGCAACTGCTCCACCTTGGCCAGCGCCAGCATCTGGTTGGCCAACTCGGTGGCGCGCTGCACCGTGGTGGCGATCTCGGCCAGCGCCTGCGCGGGTGCCACGTCGCCGCGCTGGGCCGACTGCACCTGGGTCTTGAGCACCGCCAGCGGCGTGCGCAACTGGTGTGATGCGTCACGCACAAAACGCTTCTGGTGTTCCAGCAGGTTGGCCAGCCGGGCCATGACGGCGTTGGTGGCTTCCACAATGGGCTGCAACTCACGCGGGGCGTCGGCCGTGGGCAGGGCGGCCAGGTTGTCGGCGGCGCGCGACTGCAGGCGTTGGCTCAGCTCACGCACTGGGCGTGTGGCGCGCTGCACCACCACCACCACCACCAGCGCAATCACACCCAGCAACACGGCTTGTTGCCACAGCGTCTGGGTCAGCAACCGCCGCGCCAGCGTGCGGCGCAGCTCCAGCGTTTCAGCCACCTGGATGGTGGCCATGCCCTGGCCGGCTTCGCCCGACACCGGTTGCAAAAGTACAGCCATGCGCACCGGCTCGCCCTGGTACTGGTCGTCATAAAAGTGCACCAGCGCGGCGTACACGCTGGGCCGGCCAGAGGGCGCCTGCGCCGCAGGCAAGTCGGCAAAGCCCGAGACCATCTCGCCGCCAAAACCCGCCACCTTGTAATACATGCGGCTGCGGTTGTCGGCCTCAAAGGCTTCCAGCGCGCTGTAGGGCAAGGTGGCACGCAGCCGTGTAGGTTCGCCGACCGGGCTGACTTCCAGCAGTTCACCAATGGCTTTGGCCGATGCCAGCAGCGTGCGGTCGTAGGCGGTGTCAGCGGCGTCCAGGGCTTGCGCGTACAGGCTGGCGGTGTTGATGCCCACCACAGCCAGCACCGGCACCAGGATTCCCAGCAGCAAATAGCGCCGCAGTGACTGCCGTCTGCGAATGGGCAACGCGGCCACGTTCAAGCCGCGTCCTTGAGCAGATAACCCAGTCCACGCAGGGTGACGAGCTGCGCCGTGGTGGCCGCGAGCTTCTTGCGCAGCCGGTACACCACCACTTCAATGGCGTCGGCCTGGACCTCGGCCTCGCCCGCGAAAACGAGCTCGCTCAGGCGCTCTTTGGCCACGGCGTGGCCGGGGCGGGTGAGCAGGGCACGCAGCAGCGCTGCTTCACGCGCCGTCAGGTCCAGCGGCTGGCCGTGCAGGTAGACGGCGCCGCTGGCCGCGTCGCCGCGCAGACCGCAAAACTCGGGCGCCGCCGTCTCGTGGCTGCGCGCACCGGCCGAGCGGCGGGCCAGCGCCCGCACACGGGCTTCAAGCTCGTCCAGGTCAAAGGGCTTGGCCAGGTAGTCGTCGGCACCGGTGTTGAGGCCCAGGATGCGGTCGCCCACCGTGCCGCGTGCGGTGAGGATCAGCACCGGCGTGGCCAGGCCTTCGGCGCGCGCCTCGGCCAGCACTTGCAGGCCGTCGCGGCCCGGCAGGCTCAGGTCCAGCAGCACCACGTCGGGCACGCTGGCGCGCCAGCGGTCCAGCGCGCGCGCGCCGTCGCCACACAGCACCACCTGCATGCCGCTGCGCTCAAAGCTGCGCTGCAAGGTGGTCTGCATGGCGGTGTTGTCTTCGATGAGCAGCACTTTCATGGGCGGGCGAATTATGGGCAAGCGCGCCTTGGTGCTTCCCCGGGGGTGGGCGACAGCCGTTTGACAGGCGGCGTGGGAATCATCACGCCATTCCATTCCCAACCCCCAGGAGACACGCATGCGTCGCGACACCTTCCTCAAGAGCCTGGCCGCACTGGCCGCTGCCGGCGCCTTACCCATGGGCGCACGCGCCGCTGCCGCCAACCTGAAGATGATGATCCCCGCCAACCCCGGTGGCGGCTGGGACACCACCGGCCGCGCGCTGGGCAAGGCCCTGCAGGACGCCGGAGTGGCCACCGCCGTGAGCTACGAAAACAAGGGCGGCGCGGCAGGCGCCATTGGCCTGGCGCAGTTTGTCAACGCCGCCAAGGGCGACGGCAATTCGCTGATGGTCATGGGCGCGGTCATGCTGGGCGGCATCATCACCGGCAAGCCGCCGGTGAGCGTGACGCAGGCCACCCCGCTGGCCCGTTTGACCAGCGAATACAACGTGTTTGTGGTGCCGGCGGCGAGCCCGCTCAAGACCATGAAAGATGTGGTCGAGCAGATGAAAAAAGACCCCGGCAGCGTCAAGTGGGGCGGTGGCTCGCGTGGCTCCACCGAGCACATTGCCGCAGCCATGCTGGCACGTGAAGTGGGCGTGGACGCGGCCAAGATCAACTACGTGCCCTTCCGCGGCGGTGGCGAGGCCGTGGCGGCCATCCTGGGCAACAACGTCACCGTGGGCGGCAGCGGCTACAGCGAGTTCCAGCAGTACATCGAAGCCGGCAAGATGCGCGCCATTGCCGTGACCTCGGGTGCACGCCTGAAGGGCATCGACATCCCGACCATGAAGGAGCAGGGTTTCAACGTCGAGATCGGCAACTGGCGGGGTGTGTACGGTGCTCCTGGCATCACGCCCGAACAGCGCAAGGCCCTGGTTGACATGATCGTCAAGGCGACCAAGACCAAGTCGTGGACCGAAGCCCTGGCCAAGAACGCCTGGACGCCCGCATTGATGACCGGCAAGGAGTTCGAGGACTTCGTGGACCGCGAATTTGCCAGCCTGCGTGCCACCATGGTCAAGGCCGGCATGGTCTGACGGCGCGGCCGGCGGGCACAGCACCCACCGACGCAAACTGCGGGGGCCTCGTGCCCCCGTTTTTCTTGGCGTTTCCCAGGGGCAAGACCATGACAGACCCACAAGCCGCGCAGCGGCACCAGACTCTCATCGGCGCCTGTGCGCTGCTCCTGGCCGGAGCGCTGGCCTGGGGCGCGTCGGCCATACCGTCGGAAGCCGGTTATGCGGGCGTGGGCCCCAACTTTTTGCCCTGGGTGGTGGCCACCGTGCTGGCCCTGTGTGGTGGTGGCCTGATCTGGGAAGCCCGCACCGGCGGCTGGCACGAGATGGATGCGCCATCGGGCGCCGCACGAGGCGACTGGGCGGCCCTGGCCTGGGTGGCTGCCGGTGTGGCCGCCAATGCGACGCTGTTGACCACGGCCGGCTTCATACTGAGTTGCACGCTGTGCTTCATGTTGGCCGTGCGTGGCTTGCGCGGCTCTGAAGGCAAACCACACGGTGGCCCGCGTGGCCTGGCGCTGGACTTCGTCACCGGCTTCCTGATCGCGGCACCGGCCTTCTGGCTCTTCACCAAGGTGCTGGGCATCAACTTGCCGGGCCTGACCGGCACCGGCTGGCTCTAAGGCGGCACCATGGACATCTGGCAGAACCTTCTCAACGGCTTCGCCACGGCGGGCACACCGATCAACCTGCTGTGGGCCTTTGTGGGCTGTGCCATCGGCACCGCCATCGGCGTGTTGCCAGGCCTGGGCCCGGCGGTGACCGTGGCCATGCTGCTGCCCATCACCGCGCAGGTGGAACCCACGGCCAGCATGATTTTTTTTGCCGGCATCTACTACGGCGCCATGTACGGCGGCAGCACCACGTCCATCTTGCTCAACACACCGGGTGAAACGGGCACCATGGTCACGGCGCTGGAAGGCTTCAAGATGGCCAAGAACGGCCGCGCCGGTGCGGCGCTGGCGACGTCGGCCATCGGCAGTTTTGTGGCTGGCACCATTGCCACGGTGCTGGTGACGCTGTTTGCGCCGTTTGTGGCCGAACACGCCGTGAAGCTGGGGCCGCCCGAGTACTTCATGCTCATGCTGCTGGCCTTTACCACCGTGAGCGCCGTGCTGGGCAAGAGCGCGCTGCGTGGTTTGACGGCGCTGTTTGTGGGCCTGGCCGCCGGCCTGGTGGGCATGGACCAGATCACCGCACAGGTGCGCTACACCGGTGGTGTGCCCGAGTTCATGGACGGCCTGGAGGTGGTGCTGATCGCCGTGGGCCTGTTTGCCGTGGGCGAATGCCTTTACACCGCTTTGTACGAAGGCCGCAGCCAGCAGCAGCTCAACCGCATGGGCAGCGTGCACATGACGCGGCAAGAGTGGAAGCGCTCGTGGCCGGCCTGGCTGCGGGGCACCTTTCTGGGTTTCCCGTTTGGCACCATCCCGGCCGGCGGCAGCGAGATCCCCACCTTCCTGAGCTACGGCGTCGAACGCAAGCTGTCAAGGTTTCCTGAAGAATTCGGCACCACTGGCGCGATTGAAGGCGTGGCGGGCCCCGAGGCCGCCAACAACGCGGCCGTCACGGCCACGCTGGTGCCGCTGCTGACGCTGGGCATCCCCACATCGGTGACGGCGGCCATTTTGCTGAGCGCCTTGCAGGGTTATGGCATCAACGCCGGGCCGCAGCTTTTTCAGACCAGTTCGACCCTGGTGTGGGCGCTGATTGCCAGCCTGTACATCGGCAATGTGATGCTGCTGGTGCTGAACCTGCCGCTGGTGGGCATGTGGGTCAAGCTGCTCAAGATCCCCCGGCCGCAGCTCTACGCCGGCATCCTGATCTTTGCCACCATCGGCGTCTATGGCATGCGGCAGAGCGCGTTCGACCTGTATCTGATGTTGTGCATTGGCCTGCTGGGCGTGGCCATGCGGCGCTTTGACTTCCCCACCGCGCCGGTCATCGTGGGCATGATCCTCGGCCCCTTGGCCGAGGCGCAGATGCGCAACGCCTTGAGCATTGGCGAAGGGCACTGGGGTGTGTTCATCGAGCGGCCCATGTCGGCCACACTGCTGGCCGTGGTGGTGCTGGCGATGGTGTTGCCGCGTCTGCTGCCGCTGATCGGCCGCCTGCGGCGGGGCGCGGCCGGCTGAAGGCCGGCGGCCAGTGCCGGGTCAAGCCACGGCGCCCATGTCCAGCGCACGCTGGCGCTGCTGCGCCAGGTTTTCAGCCGTCAACTGTGGCCGCGTGGGCCAGCCTTGCAGGTGGCGTTGCACGAATGTGGAAAGCGACGCTATCCACGGCGCGTCGTCGTTCAGGCAGGGCACGTAGCTGAAACTTTTGCCGCCGGCATCAAGGAACGCACTGCGTGCTTCCTGCGCAATTTCTTCCAGCGTCTCCAGGCAGTCGGCCACAAAGCCGGGGCACATCACATCGACGCTCTTCACGCCCTGCGCGGCCAGCGCACGCAGCGTGGGCTCGGTGTAGGGCTGCAGCCACTTGGCCTTGCCGAAGCGGCTCTGGAAAGTGACCATCATCTGCGACTTGTCCAGGCCCAGTTGCTCTGCCAGCAGGCGCGCCGTCTTGTGGCACTGGCAGTGGTAGGGGTCACCCAGCAGCAGGCTGCGTTCGGGCAGGCCATGAAAACTGAGCACCAGCTTTTCACTGCGGCCCTGCACCTGCCAATGGGCCTGCAGCTTGCCGGCCAGCGCGGCGATGTAGCTGGGCTCGTCGTGGTATTCACCCACAAAACGCAACTCAGGCATGCGGCGCGACTGCAGCGCCCACTGCATGACCTTGTCGGCCACGCTGGCCGTGGTGGCCGCTGCGTAGTGCGGGTACAGCGGCAGCACCAGCACGCGTGTGGCGCCTTGGGCGCGCAGCTGGTTCATCACGTCGGGGATGGACGGGTTGCCGTAGCGCATGGCGCAAGCCACCAGCACGTCGTGCCCGTCGGCCGCAAGCATGGGCTTGATCGCTTCGGTCTGGCGCTGCGTCCACACCGCCAGCGGTGAGCCGCCGGGCATCCACACGCTGGCGTATTTGGCGGCTGACTTGGCGGGCCGCGTGCGCAGGATGATGCCGTGCAGGATGGGCCACCACAGCAGGCGCGGGATCTCCACCACGCGGCGGTCGCTCAGGAATTCGGCCAGGTAGCGGCGCAGCGCAGGGGCCGTGGGTTCGTCGGGCGTGCCCAGGTTCACCAGCAGCACGGCCGCGCGTGCGGGCTGGCCGTGGTTGAAGGGGGGCTCGGCCCTGAAAGTCATGCTGCGGCCGCCTCGCCGCCACTGCGGTGCCGGGCCAGTTCGGCCAGCACCACGCTCAGCGCCACGGGCTTGGTCCAGCGGCCGGTGTAGCCGGCCAATACCGCCTGCTCGCCGACCTGCCGGGTTTCGTCGGCCGTGCACAGGATCGCCGGCAAATCGGGTGCTGCCAGGGCCTGGCGCAGGGCCGGCAGCAGGGCCATGCCATCGGTGTCAGGCAGGTACAGATCAATGACCAGGAGTTCGGGTGTCCAGTCGGCCACCAACTCCAGTGCTTCTGCGCCGGTGCCTGCGGTCTGCACCTCTACGCCTTCGGCGTGGCGGCAGGTTTCTTCGAACAGCAGGCTGTTGACGCGGTCGTCGTCGACGCAGAGCACACGCATGGGGTGGCTTGGATCAGCGCAGTTCGAGCGGCACTTGAGGCTGCGTGTCGGCAAAGCGCAGTACGTCAAAGCTCACACACGCCGAGCCGGGGTCGTTGGGGGTGCCGCCCAGGCCGATGGTGCCACTGCCGTGCAGCGTGCAACTGCCGCGCCGCAGGCTGACGATTTCACCGTCGTTGAAACGCACGTAGGTGCCGTTGTAGCTAAGGTCAGTCAGCTGAAAACTGCCGCTGTGCCAGTCGATGCGGCCGTGCGAGCGCGAGACACGCGAGTCGTCCACACAGAATGTGGCTTGTGGGCTGCGGCCCAGCACCACCGGCATCTGCTGGCTGGCAAACACCCGGTGCAGGCCGCCCCACATGAGGCGCAGGCCATCGGGTTCAGTCACCAGCGAGACGTCGCCAAATTGCGTCACGGCCAGGTCGCCCACGCCGCGCCGGCCACCCATCACATGCACGTGCACCGGCTCCACACGGCCGCGCAGCACCAGTCGGTCGAGGCTGCGAAAGCGTGAGCGTGCGTCCAGCGGCAGGCCTTGCAGCACTTCCACGGTGACCAGGGTTTCGTTGTCACCGGCGTGGTCCAGCAAACGGGCGGCCACGTTCACGGCGTCGCCAAAACAGTCGCCCGCCATTTCAACCACTTCGCCGCGTGCCAGCGCCACCTGCAGCCGCAAGGCGCGCAGGCCCGACGACGCGCCCCGTTCACTGCCGCGAGAGACGATGCCTTCGAGCACGTCATGCATCTGCATGGCCGCTTGCACGGCCACGCGCGGCTCGTCAAACACCGCCATCAGCCCGTCACCCAGCGTCTTGACGACATAGCCCTGGTGGTTGGTGACCGGGCCGCCCATCGCGCTGATGCAATGGGTGACGACCGAGGTCGCCTCTGCGTTGCCCAGCGTCTCAAAGAGGGCCGTGCTGCCGCGCAAGTCGGCAAAGAGGACGGTGCGGTCTGAAATGCGGGTCATCGCGGCGCAAAGTGTATCGCCGCAGGGGCCGGGCTCAGCCGCCAGACCCACGTGCCTTTCCGGCCAATCAAAGATTGTCCAGATAGGTTCTGAGCTTGTCCGAACGGCTGGGGTGCTTGAGCTTGCGGATGGCCTTGGCTTCAATCTGGCGGATGCGTTCACGCGTCACGTCAAACTGCTTGCCCACTTCTTCAAGCGTGTGGTCGGTACTCATCTCGATGCCGAAGCGCATGCGCAGCACCTTGGCCTCACGCGGGGTGAGGCTGTCGAGGATGTCTTTCACCACGTCGCGCAGGCCGGCCTGCATGGCGGCGTCCACCGGGGCCACGTTGTTGGTGTCCTCGATGAAGTCACCCAGGTGGCTGTCGTCGTCGTCGCCGATCGGCGTTTCCATGGAGATCGGCTCTTTGGCGATCTTCATGATCTTGCGGATCTTGTCTTCCGGGATCTCCATCTTCTCGGCCAGCGTCGGCGCGTCGGGCTCGTAGCCAAACTCCTGCAGGTGCTGGCGGCTGATGCGGTTCATCTTGTTGATCGTCTCGATCATGTGAACCGGGATGCGGATGGTGCGTGCCTGGTCGGCGATGGACCGGGTGATCGCCTGGCGGATCCACCAGGTGGCATAGGTCGAAAACTTGTAGCCGCGCCGGTATTCGAACTTGTCCACCGCCTTCATCAGGCCGATGTTGCCCTCTTGGATGAGGTCCAGGAACTGCAGGCCACGGTTGGTGTACTTCTTGGCGATGGAGATGACCAGACGCAGGTTGGCCTCGATCATTTCCTTCTTGGCATCACGGCTGGACTTCTCGCCCTCGTTCATTTTCTTGTTGATCTGCTTCAGATCCTCAAGCGGCACCACGGCGCGGCTTTGCAAGTCGCTCAGCTTGGTCTGCAGCTCTTGCACGGCCGGCAAGTTGCGCTGCAGGATGGGGCTGTAGGCCTTGCCCAGCGCGATTTCCTTCTCGGCCCACTTCAGGTTCATCACGTTGGGCGGGAAGGTCTTGATGAAATGCTCTTGCGGCATGCCGCACTTGTCGACCACGATCTTGCGGATCTCGCGCTCGTAGCGGCGCACGTCGTCCACCTGACTGCGCAAGATGTGGCAGAGCTTCTCGATGGTCTTGACCGTGAAGCGGATGGTCATCAGGTCTTCACTGATCTGGTGCTGGGCCTTGTTGTAGGAAGAGCTCTTGTAGCCTTCCTTCTCATAGGCCTTGCGCATCTTGTCGAAGTGCACGCGCAGCGCGGCAAACTTCTCCAGCGCCTGCTTCTTGAGTTCTTCAAGCTTTTTGGTCAGCGCCTTGCTGCCACCCTGGCCGTCGTCGTCGTCTTCTTCGTCAAACTCGTCGAAGTCTTCCTCGGCCACGTAGTCGTCGGCCTCGTCGATGCTGATGAAGCCGTCCACGGCCTCGCTGATCTGCATGTGGCCTTCGCCAATCTTGTCGGCCATCGACAGAATTTCGGCGATGGTGGTGGGCGACGCGCTGATGGCCAGCATCATGGCTTGCAGGCCGCCTTCAATGCGTTTGGCGATCTCGATTTCGCCTTCACGCGTGAGCAGCTCCACCGTGCCCATTTCGCGCATGTACATGCGCACCGGGTCGGTGGTGCGGCCGAATTCACTGTCCACGGTGGACAGCGCGGCTTCGGCGGCTTCTTCGGCTTCTTCTTCGGTGGCGGTGGTGGCACCACCGCCAGCCACCAGCAGCGTGGCGGCGTCGGGCGCTTGCTCATACACCGCGATGCCCATGTCGTTGAGCATGCTGATGATGGCTTCGAGGATTTCCTCGTTGATCAGCTTCTCGGGCAGGTGGTCGTTGATTTCCTGGTGCGTCAGGAAGCCGCGCGTCTTGCCCATCTTGATGAGCGTCTTCAGCTCCTGGCGGCGCTTGGTGGCTTCTTCTTCAGTAAGCGTGGTTTCCTCAAGCCCGAACTCGCGCATCAGCGCACGTTCCTTGGCGCGCGACACCTTCATGCGCAGCGGTTTGACCTTTTCGGCCTTCTCGTCGGGCACCGCACCGGCGGCCACTTCGGGTTCGGCTTCGACTTCACCTTCGATGTCGGCCTCAATGTCGCTGAGGTCTTCCTCTTCGACCAGGGCTGCACCAACCTTTGCAGGCTCGGCGCCCTTCTTGGTGGCCTTGCCCTTGACTTCAGCCTTGGCGGGTTTGGCAGGCTTGGCTTCAACAGCGGCTTTGCCTGCAGGCTTGGCGTCGGCCTTGGCCGCCTTGAGCGGAGCTTCAGCCTTGGGGGCTTTGGCTGGTTTAGCCGGCTTGGCGTCAGGCACGGCGGCAGCGGCTTTGGCCGGCATCTTGGCGGGCTTTTCAGCCACTGCGGCCGGCTTGGCTGCGGTCTTGCCAGCGGGTGCGGGGGCCATGGCTTCGGTGGCGGGCTTGGCGGCGGCGGGCGCGGGCTTCTTGGCGGTCATGCGGGTCCTTGGACGGGAGAGGTGGCGAGGCAAGACACGCGCCACCCATGCTGCAGCCGGGCCGACACCAAATATATTTTTGGCACCAGTCTCGGCGCGAAGGTTCGCGCGTGTCGGGCAGGCAAGTTCGCGTGAACTCTGTCTGGAGTGCAGCCCTAGCGGATATAGGGTGACCGGTATATCCCTTGCTGGGGGTGGTCGGGTCCGGAGGTGCTGCTGTCACTCTTGCCGCTGCGACAAACCCAGGATTATACCGCGCTGCCCTGCCAAGGCTGAACGTCAGTGCTGGGAAGTTGAGGCCGGAATGGCCCGCTCGGCCTGCGTGTGGAAGGCAATGCGCTTGCGCAATTCGCGCACGCGGTCGAGCTGTTCGCGGTCGGTGGGGCCGGCGGCGATGAGTGCTTTGGCCTCGTCTTCGAGCCGTGCGCGCCACAGCCGGTGCACCACACGTTGCAAGTCGCCCAGCGACTGTTCTTCTTCGGCGTCCACGCCCTGCACCCACTGCCGTACCTGAGCGTGCCAGTCATGGCCTTGCATGGCTTGCTCGAGCGCCGCCCAGGTGAGGTCGCCATGCTCGGTGATCTGCTGCTCCAGCCAGGACACCACCTCGCCGTGGGTGCCGCCCAGGTCGTGCAGCATCTCGTGGTCTTGGTTGGACAACAGGGCCCACCAATCGCTGTGCCGCAACAGCAGCCGCACAGCCAGATCGGCGCCAGCGGCCGGCGCACGCCGCCCGGGGCTGCGCATGGGCACACGCAGGTCTGGCGGGCGGCCGCCGCGGCGCATCGAGGGGGGCTGCGACTCAGGCGTTGCCTGCGCTGCGCCGCCCCACAGCGAGTTCAAGTCAGCCAGCTCCAGCTGCGCCTGGCGTGCCAGCTCGGGCAGCAGCTGGCGCTTGAGCGCACCGTCGGGCAGCGCAAGCCAAAGCGGTTTGGCTTGCGCCAGCATGCGCGCCCGGCCCTCTGCAGTGGAGAGGTCGGTGCCTGCTGAGGCTTGCTCCACGAGTTGCCGCGACAGCGGCACGGCCGCCGTCACCTGCTGCTCAAAGGCTACCGCGCCAAGTTCACGCACGTAGCTGTCGGGGTCATGTTCGGTGGGCAGGAAGAGGAACTTCACCGTGCGCAGGTCAGTGGCATGCGGCAACGAGGCTTCCAGCGCGCGGCCAGCGGCGCGCCGGCCGGCGGCGTCGCCGTCAAAGCTGAAGACCACCGCGTCGGTGAAGCGAAAGAGCTTTTGCACGTGGTCGGCCGTGCAGGCCGTACCGAGCGTGGCCACGGCGTTGGGGAAACCGCTTTGCGCCAGCGCCACCACGTCCATGTAGCCCTCGACCACCAGCGCATAGCCCTTGTCGCGCAAGGCTTGCCGGGCTTCGAACAGACCGTACAGCTCGCGTCCCTTGCTGAAGACGGGGGTTTCGGGTGAGTTGATGTATTTGGGTTTGCTGTCGTCCAGCACGCGGCATANNAGTGCCGTCACGCTGGCGCACGAGGCCGGCTTCTTCGAGCAAGGGGTCGTCGTAGGCCGCAAAGACACCGGCCAGCGTGCGCCAGCCCGGCGGCGCAAAACCCAGGCCAAAGCGCGCTGCCACGGCGCCCGTGAGGCCGCGCTTCTTGAGGTAGTCCACCGCGCGCGGTGTGGCCTTGAGTTGGTTGCGGTAAAAGTCTGCCGCCTTGCTCAGCGCCTCGCCCAGCGAGAGGCGGCGCTGACGCAGCGTGTCGCGGCGCTCACGCTCGTCGGCACTCACCTGTTCTTCGGGCACCTGCAAGCCGGCGGCCTGGGCCAGGTC
>CXWL01008013.1_pt1 | contig 13002 bp, 5 predicted proteins | sample 590931 | NCBI WGS metagenome assembly CXWL01 (sample SAMEA3498368, study PRJEB10139) | groundwater metagenome | biome: water well; material: biofilm material | place: Germany | collected 2015-04-27
GGAATGTTTTGTTTCACAAAATGCAAGACAACGTTACGACCAGCATATCACCGCACTCAACTGTTATCGCACCTATACCCTGCCCGCCAGTGTAACGGCAGCGGAAGCCTATATTCTAATCTCGGCTGAAGAACTGTCCAATGATCCGCTCAAACTGTATCAGCCGGAACACACCCGTCAGAAAGCCTTGGGATTGGCTCTGGACAGCAGCGACATGCCGCTGGTCAGCGTCATTATTCGCAGCATGGATCGCCCCACATTATCCGATGCGCTGGACTCGGTTGCCTTACAGAGTTATGCGAATATTGAAGTGGTCATCGTCAATGCCAAAGGTGCAAACCATCGAGAAGTCGGCGAATGGTGCGGGGGGTTTCCGGTTCGGCTTATCGCGAGTGACGGATCGCTCACTCGCAGCAGCGCAGCCAATATCGGCTTGAATTCAGCCAAAGGAAACTATCTGATTTTCCTGGATGATGATGATTTATTTTACCCGGATCATATCGCAACCCTGGTAACGGCTTTGCAGAGCCATCCGAATGCTCGATGTGCTTACACTGGTGTACATGTTGAATACTATGCAGATGGGCAGCTTGAAACCACCACTCAATTTAACGAACCATTCGATCAGCATCGGCTTTGGGGAAAGAACTTTATTCCGATACACGCCATGTTGTTTGAGCAATCTTTGGTAACAATTGATCATTGCGGCTTTGATGAGAATCTTGGAATCTTTGAGGATTGGGATTTCTGGATTCAGCGCACACAGCATAGTGAAATACTGCATATCGATAAAATTACAGCCGTTTATCGGAATCATGGCCATTCTGGCATAGGACTCAAATATGATGAACGCTTTGTGAGGGAATCGAGAAGCAAGATTTTCGATAAATGGAAAATACTCTTAACAGGAACACAACTGGATGGTCTGATTGAATATAGAGAAAATCTTATCGCGAATACCCGAAATCAATTAACCGATAGGGAGCGGCAGATCGTAGCTTTGCATCATCGCCTCGAGCAAGAAACTCTTGCCAGTAACTATCGCGAGCAAGCGCTGCACAAAACCGGCGATGAGCTACGTAGAATAATCATTGATCTGAATCGCACCATTCAACAGTTATTTCAGTCAACTTCATGGAAAATCACAGCTCCCTTACGATTCCTAGTGCGAATAATGCGCGGGCAGTATCACGAAGCGTGGGATGGCTTGCGCCGTAGAATTTTACCTTTACTGAAGATCATCTATTGGCGCTTTCCGGCACGATGGCGCAATCATGCATTGAACATGGCTTACCGTATCGCCGGTCCATTGTTCTCCGGGATGGGACATTATGAGATATGGCGTGCAAACAGGGCTGGTTTTTCAGCTCCGGGATCTATAGATTCCTACGGCTCGCTGGCAGGAATGGTGGATCTTTCCACGATTGCTCCGCTAAAAACACCACCAGCCGGACGCATTGCAATCCACGCGCATATTTTCTATGCGGATCTGGCAGAGGAGTTTGCAAAATTCTTGGGAAATATGCCGTTCCCCTATGACTTGTTTGTTTCAACGCCCGATGATGCAGCAAGCCAAATATGCAAACAAGCTTTAGCGCATTTACCTCAACTAGGACAACTGACCATTACCGTTGTACCTAATCGTGGGCGTGATATTGCACCCCTGTTTTGTACTTTTGGAGAGATGTTGCAACGCTATGATTATATTGCTCATATCCATAGCAAGAAATCACTCTATAACAAAAATGCAACCAATGTATGGAGTGGATGGCGAGAATATTTGCTCACAAATTTGTTAGGAAACAAAACACAAATTCAGAAAATATTCACGCTCCTGACCGGAGAAAAAGCTGTTGGTCTTGTTTATCCGCAAAATTTCTCTGAATTATCCTATATTGCCAATTCTTGGATTTCCAACAAAGCACTTGGATATCTCTGGTGCCACAAATTAGGTATCACCAGAGTCCCAATAGGATATTTTGATTTACCAGCAGGATCTATGTTCTGGGCCCGAACAGAAGCTCTGCGCCCGTTATTCAAAGCGCAGATCCAGATTGAGGATTTTCCAGAGGAGACAGGACAAACCGACGCAACTTTGGCACATTGCATCGAACGTTTATTTGTTCTGGTAACCAAGCGATCAGGATTCGATGCCATCATTCTTCGAGACAACAAATCCATTAGCTGGTCTCGCTGGCGCTTTGAACAGTATCTACTACGCAACCAAAAGAATGCTCATGCTATGCTGGCTGATCCGGCTTTGCGTGTAGTTGTTTTCGATATTTTTGATACGTTACTGACTCGACCGCTTCTCAATCCAGAAATGATTAAAAATATTGTTGCTCAACGTGCTGGCGGTGAAGCAGGCAAACTTTATCTTGAATTTCGTGCCATCGCAGAATCTCAAGCGCGTCAGAAAGCAGGGCGCGATATTGGTCTGGATGCTGTTTTTACAGAGTTCTCCATCGTATCCGGACTTTCACCCGAAGCCGCCAATCAATTGCGTAGCCTTGAAGAAGCCATCGAGCAGGAAATCGTCACACCGCGACCGGAAGTCATCGCTCTGCTACAACTTGCACTTTCCTTAGGTAAACGCGTCATATTAGCCAGTGATATGTACCTATCCAAGCCCGTTATCGAAAAGATGTTAATACGCCACGGCATCAGCGGATGGCATGCGTTTTATTTATCTTCCGATAACGGTTTAAGAAAAGATACCGGTGATTTTTATCGGCAATTGTTGATTCATGAAAATGTGCCTCCAAGTGAAGTCATGATGATTGGAGACAACGAACATTCTGATGTTCAAATTCCTGATAATCTGGGAATGATGTTGCTACATATCATGCGACCTGTTGAATTGGCAAAAGCCATTCCCCGCTTGAGCCCACTCATCGAGAGTTCGTTATATAGCAATGATCTCAACCGGCAGCTGACCATTGGCATGATTGCACAAGCAAATTTTCACCCTGTATTCTTCCCGAATTTCGATCCTGCCGATCTCGTTCCTGCCACGCCTTGGGCGGTTGGATTCACTATCGCCGGACCTGTGGTGCTGTCCTTTGTACAGTGGCTAGCGGAAAAAGCAGTTACCGATGGAATGCAGCGCTTGTACTTTCTTGCACGCGAAGGACAAACACTAAAAATAGTTTATGATCAGTGGGTATCCAATAATGCCAGCGCTATCGCATCTGACTACCTGGTGCTTTCTCGTCGAGCAATCACTGTACCCATGATTTCAAACCTTGATGATATTCTTCAAATAGCACGCGTACAGTATTTTCCAAACCTTCTATCTGAATTTATTCAAGAACGATACGGATTGCAGTTATCTGATGAAGAGTATGAAGAACTTGCACGACGAGGCCTTTGGTCAAAAAATAAGCTAGTTGCCGTTGATAATGGACAAGTAGATCATCTCATACCTGTATTGCAGGCCCTGGAAATGCGTATTCTGGAAATTGCACAATCTGAGCGTCCCGGATTGTTAGCTTATCTGAATAATCTAGGATTAAACATGGCAGCTAATGCCGCCATTGTTGATATAGGTTATTCAGCTACAGTTCAGGGATATCTGAATGAAATGATCAATCAAAAAATTAACGGATATTATTTAATGACGCGCAAACGTGCCGAGCAAGTTTCTTCTCAATACAAGGTCATCACTGAGGGATACTATTGTCAGTATATTAATCCTGATATTCATTCACATTCACCCGCTATTTTAAGAGAAAGCTTTTCCTTGGAAAAATTATTAAGCTCTGATGATGCACAAATAGTGAAGTACCTTCAGACAGATAATGGAGAAATTCATCCTGAATTCCGTCAACTTGCAAATGAAGAACGTCAATCCGCGGTGACACGTGCGGAAATCAGACAAGGAATAATGGATTTTGTATATCAATCCATCACGATACGCGATAAGTTAGTCGGTGATTTCAAAGTTCCTCCGGATATTGCAACCGGCTTATTTGAAGAATTTATCGAGCACCCTTCCCAGGCAGAAAAAGACATTCTGAGTGCATTGGTGCTGGACGATCACTACTGTGGCCGCGGGATTGTGAGTTAATGTCTCGCATATCACACAATAAGAAATATTGACTAACAGTGCATTATTTCAGATAGCCCACTAATGAAGAATCCTTTCTTCTCCATTGTGATTGTCAACTATAACGCCGGCGCTATGCTGTCCAAGGTGATGTCAGCGCTAGCACAGCAAACTTATAAAAATTTTGAAGTGATTGTCGTCGATAACCATAGTCAGGATGATTCCTGGCGTGCGACAGAGAATGTACCTTTTCCGTGCCACTTAGTACAGTTGAGCGACAATATTGGATTTGCCTGCGCCAATAATCTTGCTGTAAAAAGCCATGTTAAGGGTGAGTGGCTATTTTTATTGAATCCTGACGCTTACCCGGAACCGGAATGCCTGGAAGCGATCGTAAACAACATCAACCACCAAGTACCGGATGTGAATTGCTTTGCCTGTACGCTGATTGATGCAAACCAGCCATCACAATTGGATGGACTTGGTGATGCTTATCATATTTCCGGCCTGCATTGGCGCAATGGCCATGGCGCCCCTTGCTGCATCGCACCCAAGTATCCGGTAGAAGTCTTCTCGGCATGTGCAGCTGCTGCGATATACCGCACCGAGACATATCGCCGATTAGGTGGCTTTGACGAAACTTACTTTGCTTATTCGGAAGATGTGGATCTTGGCTTCCGCTTACGGCTAGCTGGCGGAAAAAGCGTGCTATTACCCGATGCGAAAGTCCATCATGTTGGTTCAGCCATTACAGGCCTCTCAAGCGATTTTTCGATTTATCATGGGCACCGCAACCTCACCTGGACATTCATAAAGAATGTGCCCGGCCCACTCATACCATTTCTATTACCGCTACATCTGGTCATGGTACTTTATATGGGGGTGTTCTTTGCTGCCTCTGGTCGTTTCAGGCTGTATATGCGTGCTAAAACCGATGCTTTTAAACAAATCCGTTCGCAGCTGATGCGCAGAAAAGAAATTCAGCATCAACGGGTGTGTTCCAGCCTGGATTTGCTTCGAATGATGTCTTGGCTGCCACGCGGTTATTGCACCAAAGTACAAGCCAAGAAACGCCAAAAATCAAGATGAACACTGCGCACCTTAACTTGGACTGGAGTCGGGTTGATGAGCCTTGCGTGCCACAATCGCAAGGCACCAGGAGATGGGCCAAACAATCCCATAACGGGGATCGTCATCGCGATAAATCTTGATGCCGCCGTCAAACCCGCTATCCTCAAGAATCTTGATCAGACCTGCTTCGGAGAACATACGCATAAACAATGTAAATCCGTCACCACCGTGGAAGACTAAATTATCATAGATCTGCTCGACACCTTCAGGCGTGCGGTTATACAAGAATGTCTTACCGGCAGTGCTTATTAATCGATATTCGTGCAGATCCGGATAAAACTCCTCGTGATCCCCGTCGGGCTTGTAGGGAACAGTCAACACCAGGAATCCTCCCGGCTTCAGCATTTTCGCCATGAAAGCGAATGCCTTGTCGACGTCGTTGGGAACATGCTCCATCACATCGCTGGAAATCAAGAAATCATATTTCTCAAATTCGCTTTCCGGAACATTGGTAATGTCAAGCCTCGGTTCCTGATGATAGAAACTATTGTGATAGGAAAAAATTCTTGCCAGCGGCTTGGCATAACCTTCCCAGTCGCTCATACCCACGCCGCGAATCGATTTGGATATGGGCGCGGAAGGCAGTGGAAGGCTGTCACCGAAAATCTCCGACGTCAACGCATGGATTACTGAACGTACTCTCAGACTTGATCCACATTCTTTACAAGATGACGCTTCCCGGTTACTGACGAGATTGAGCGCAACGTCTGTATTCGTGGCACCGCAAATGTTGCAACAAAATGTCAACCGCCTATCTCCCGCTTCATTTGGGATGTAGGCCGGTATCGGGGGATCCAGTTGCTCAAGCTCAAAGATGTACTGAGGCGACACTGCGATAACGCGAAGCACTGCACTATGAATGGTTCCTTGCGGCTTTATTTGGACTTCCGGAAGATAAAGATGGCCGTTGTCGAACCAACTTTGCTTGCCCTTGCTAAATAAGGAACGAGTGCGCCTTACCCACTGCTTGATTGCTTCTTGCTTTCGTGAATCCCGAACAATCAACCGTAAGACCCGGCCAAGCAAGCGTTTAACTGATAGTGTCGTCATAAGTTATAGAAAAAAGACTGTTTTTTAAAAAAAGAAGTTATAGATAATAAACTTAGTGTACCAGTCCAGGTCATAACTACCAACCCAAAATTGAATCTGAACGGTGATCCGCGAATCTGAATATTTGATCTCTGTTGCAAATTGGTTGGTTCAGTCGCTATTTCAACCAGCAGATCGGCGCTCATTCTCCTTGCACTGATGCAAAAGCTGCGCACGAAAAGCCTCCATCTGCTCGAGCAACATTGCGGGTGAGATTGGATCGTCGAGCACCAGTCCGGTAGAGTAATTCGCCACTGCTTCGGCAGGAGCTCCGAGATTGAAGCAACACAGCGGAACGCCGCAAGCCATTATTTCGTGCGCGACATAGGAAAAAGTCTCCGGCCAAATTGATGGAAACAGAAAAATATTTGCACCTGATTGTTCAATGGCTGATGCCAATGCAGTCCTTTCATAACGCCCCGTCACTTTCAGACAGTCGGCAGAGAAATCCGGCACCAAGGCGCCGATGACCGTCACGCAAAATGGCAAGCGGCGGGAATCAATTTCCTCGCATAATTGCTTGACGATGTTCCAGCCCTTCTGCCAGCCGATTGATCCGACGATACCGATATGCAGCGGCTTGTCTAGATCAACCGAAACAACTTGATGGCGGAAGCGCGCCATCGAATGTGGCCGCACCACGATCTTATCTGCATATTGCGGATAAATGCGCATGAACAAATCACGCGTGCTGTTAGAAAAGGCAATGATGCTAGCAGCCATTGCTAATCCTTTTGCCCAGACCGCGCGCCACTCGGCAATCGATTCCACGCCGCTGGGAAGATCATCCATAGGCAGGCGGCTAAAGCAACGATTACAAGTCGTACTATCGGGCAATCCGCAATAATTCTTCTCGCTGTCAATGAGAAAAAGGCTCGGGCACAACATGAAGAAGTCATGCAGCGCAATGCTCACAGGGATATCCTTGATAACTGATTGCTGCGTCAGCCAATGCAAAAAATCCATCGGCCGGCGGAAGGAATAGATGTTGTTGATCAGAATACTTTCCGGTTGGATACCGGCAATCACCTGGCCCCAAGCAGGGTAGTCGCTAAAATTCAAAGTGAGCCGCTCATTGGACGACATCCATTCGGCGCACAATTCCCCGGTATGAATATCATCGAGTAGGTGCAGCACGGGCTGACCCGCATCCAATGTATTAGCGATCAGCTCACGGCTATACGCATAGGCTCCGCCTTTGATCGCGTTATCGATTATCACAAGTGCGGGACGATCGGCTTGTTTTGCCAATACCATCAGATAAAGAAAATCGCGTAGCGGCCGGATAGGATCGCGATGGATAAAATCTTCATAGTACTCGAACAATCCGGGATACCGCTCGCGCAGTATCACTTCATTCCGATCTGCCAGCGCTTGACGTTCCTTGGATGGGAAAGAGCCGCCATGCTTATGATACACAAACAAGTTGGGCGCCAGTACATGCCGGTAGCCCAGCATTTTAGCCTTTTGGCACCAATCGTTCTCTTCGCGATATCCCCTGCCAAAGACCGGATCAAACATACCAATGCGTTTTGCCGCTTCCAGGCGGATCGCCATACAAAAACCGACCCCGGTCGGAATCTCTATAGCCGCAGCATCCTTCAGCCGTGCCAGCACGGCGTCCACTTCCAATGCACCCAGTCCTTGAGGAAGCAGGTTATCCACAAAAAATTTCGGGAAGCTGCAAATCGCCCCGGCATTGGTAAATGGCGTAACGCTCGCCACCTGCGGATTTGTCAGAATCGCTGCAAACAGACGTTCCAGCCAGAAAGGTGGCACCTGCACATCGGAATTAAGCAGTACGAAATCATTGGCGACTTTTTCAAACAGGCGATTGACTGTTCCTACGAAACCCAGATTGCTTTCGTTGTGTAACAAAATAGCGCCGGGAAAATCCTGCAGACGCTGCTCCAACCAAGGCTGAATGCGCTCATCCGTACTCGCGTCATTGCAAACCAGCAAGCGAAATGGGGTGCTTGCCGCACGTTCAAGACTATCAAACAACGATTCAAGAAACTCAAAACCGTTGTAGATCGGGATCACGACATCGATACACACCGACAAAGCTGGGAAAGACGGCAGATTTTTGTGCATAAGTGCCGCAGTAGTAGTCGACAATATGCTCTGGTTCGACACTTCAGCAGCTTGGGCAGCGAGGGACAGCTTGCGCCGGGCTGGTGCTATTTGGCCACTCAGTAGCCAACCCAGCACGCGCAACCGCATGCGGCTATCCAATAGACTGAATCCACACCATGCACGTTGAACTAGCCGCACCATGGTGGAAGCACTGCGCAAAGGGCGAGTAACGCGCCAGGAATGCGAATTTTCGTAAAGTGCGATAGTTTCATCAAAACGGCGGCGCAGTTCCATTTGAGTTTGATTTGCATCAGCCAGCATGCGCTTTAAATCTTCGATCCGGAACTCAAGATGGTCGGCATGGGCCTGTAACTCCTGAAGTCTGGGATAAGCACGTGCCCGAATGACCAGATCATAGAAAATGGAAGTATCCATGCGAGTTTGCCACTTAGCGCAAACGATCCGTTCGGCTGCCCTGGCAAGCTCTGGGTCCCCAGTGATAGCAAATCTACTGCTCTCACTAATGCGATAAATCGCCGTCATGGCATCCACAAAAATGAATTCGCCTTGTTGGGCAACTTGTATCCAGAAATCCCAATCCTCGCAGAGATCCAATGATTCATCGAAGCGCGCTCCTGCCGCGCACACTTGGCGGCGAAACAAAACAGCATGGGTCGGCAAAAAGTTGCCTAAGTGCAACGAAAGAGCATCGAATGGTGTGGCAAACTCACGTAACAGATGCCCGTTGGAATCCATCGCGTGTACACGTGAGTAGGCAGCAACAGCAGCCGGATAAGCACGCAAGGTTTCTGCAAGGCACATCACATGATCGGGAAGCAGTAAATCGTCATCATCGAGAAAGCCTAGTAGATCCCCGTGGGCTGCTTCTAAACCGACGTTGGCCGCCGCACTGCGCGCGATCGGTCTCCCCCCTTGATTGATCAAGCGGAGCGAAAAACAACCACAATTTGGGGCAAGTTCGGCATGATCCCCGCCCTTGGCATTGATCACTATAACTTCAATATTTTGGTAAATCTGACCAGCCACTGAATCGAGCGCCTTGCCGAGTGTCTGGCGATTCATGCTACGGATAATGACGGTCACAAGCGGGGGAGAGTGTTGTGTAAGAATGCTCATTCTCGCTTAGTAAGACGCCGAGCCAAGTCCAGGTTGAGATACAATGTTTGAGAAATCGTATGTTCCAATGTCTGATCAGGCACCAGAGCGGATTTCTCAGAATCTATTATTATGGTTGATTTTTGCATCGGTAGAGTCGGCAAGCTTTCTAAAAATATTATTACAGTATTTGAAGATCGACTTTTCCTCTTACCCGTTTCAGAATAAAATTGGCGCAAATAAAGGTTAAGGGGGTCATTAAGTCGAAAAACACTTTAAGCCTACACTCAAGTGGAAATTTTAATCTATATTTCCCAACAATGCCAACCATTTGGTGAATGAGAACCCCGCGATGGAAATTTAAATTGAAACGAATGGCAGCGATATCTATATTTAATCTCTACAGCAACAATAGCCGCAAAAAATACCATAAAACTCGGCTTTGTATAGGTCACCTCCACTGCAGTTCGGGAGATGCGCATTTAACAATCTTAACTCAATGTTCTGATCAAATAGTGACCAAAAAAGCCAGTTAAATTGCACAGACCATGTTGCATGGTGCTAATTATTAAAGAATCTTATAGCCAAACACGGAGTTAGAACAAATTGCATATTTCTAGTCTTGAGCCGGTAGCTGCTGTCATTGTCAACCACAACGCCGGTTCGATTCTGACAAGATGCACCCTTGCTGCACTTCAGCAAGCACAGCAAGTCATAGTAGTCGATAACGCCTCTTCGGATTCCAGCCTATCAGAGATGGAATCCAGGCTTTCTACAGAAAATCGCCTTCAGATCTTTCGCTTAGAAAGCAATGTTGGCTTTGCAGCAGGCTGCAATGCTGGCATTAATATCTCAACTCAACCTTATATACTATTCCTGAATCCCGACTGTATTTTGAGCGCCGGTTCATTACAGCGCATGGCTCAGGTATTGGAATCAGACCCTCATATCGGGATGGTCGGCGGTTATCTGATTCACCCGGATGGTTCCGAGCAAGGTGGTGGGCGGCGCGCTATCCCTTCACCCTGGCGAGCGTTTGTACGTGCCTTTGGGTTATATCGCTTGGAAAAATACTGGCCACAGTTGTTTTTTGATTTTCATCTAGATAAACAACCATTGCCCCAAGCTCCTGTTGAAGTTGAAGCAATATCAGGCGCATTGATGCTGGTGCGGCGTGAAGCAATCGATGAGGTAGGTCTCTGGGATGAAAATTATTTTTTACATTGTGAGGACTTGGATTGGTGCATGCGATTTAAGCAGAAAAACTGGAAAATTGTTTTTGTACCGGATGCTCCAGTTACCCATTTTCAGGGAACCTGCAGCCGTGCCCGGCCATTCTTTGTCGCTTGGCATAAGCATAAAGGTATGCTACGTTTTTACCGGAAATTTTTTCAGCATCAATATCCACGCGCACTGATGTGGTTAGTCACCTTCGCCATTTGGCTTCGCTTCGGTATCACTGTGTTACGCTATTCGCAACAAAATTGTTTTAAGCTGCTGAAACCAAAACATGAGTGAGCGGCATGTCGGATTGCTCGGCGCAACCAGCCTGATCGGTGAATGCTTGCTGAAACAATTGATTCAAAACGATTGGCGCATCACCGCTTTTTCTCGCCGCCCAATTACACAGAACCATCCGCAAATCACCTGGCAACTGCTGGATACAACGAATCAATTACGAGTCGACGCAGAAATTAATACTATCTCTGATTGGATATGTGCTGCTCCAATTTGGATAATACCAGAGCAATTTGATCTCTTATCTGCCTATGGCGCTCGACGGATTGTTGTATTATCTTCCACCAGCCGTTTCACCAAGAATACGTCATCCGACCCCAGCGAGCGGAAAATCGCGCAGCAATTGATAGAAGGTGAGGATTTTTTGCAAACATGGGCAGCCAAGCATGGGGTAAAATGGATTATTTTGCGCCCGACACTGGTTTATGGACTCGGACAGGATAAAAATATCGCTGAAATAGCACGATTTATCCGCCGCTTTGGATTCTTTCCACTACTGGGATCAGCCAAGGGATTACGGCAGCCTGTTCACGTTGAAGATGTCGCTTCAGCATGTTATGCGGCGCTAGACACTTTAAATCTGACCAATCGTTCCTATAATCTAACCGGCACGGAAACTTTACCTTATCGTGAAATGATTAAACGCGTATTTGAGGCACTGAATCATCCGCCACGCATGTTAACGATACCGCTCTGGCTATTTCAGATAGCGGCATGGGGACTTAGCTGGCTGCCACGTTACCGCGACTGGACATCTGCAATGGCGGAAAGAATGAATCAAGATTTAACATTTGACTGTTCAGATGCAAAACGAGATCTAAATTTTTCCCCTAGATCGTTTAAACTGACGGCCGAAGACTTACCCGGTCATAACTAAAAATGTGCAATCATAATTAATTCAGTACATTCCAATATTGAATGACTTACACCCTTTCATGGCATTGATAAATGAAATTCAAATTTGAAGCGCCTCAGAATGAAGTAGCACAGGTGTTGACCAGCTTTATGAATACCTTTAGAAACATAGGTGTTTTTAGCGCAGTTATCAATATGCTGATGCTCATGCCGGCCATTTATATGCTGCAGCTCTATGACAGCGTATTAACCAGCCGCAACGAAATGACTCTGTTAATGCTGACACTGATAATGTTGGGTGCTTATGCTTTTATGGGTGCACTGGAATATGTGCGGAGTTTTGTATTGATTCGCGTCGGCGCTCAGCTCGATATGAAATTGAATAAGCGCGTCTATACTGCCGCTTTTGAGGAAAACTTAAAACAAGGTAATAACAATGCCGGGCAAGCTTTAAAAGATCTGACCAATTTGCGGCAATTTTTAACCGGCAACGCATTGTTCGCCTTTTTTGATGCACCATGGTTTCCAATTTATATATTCGTTATATTCATGTTTCATCCTGCTCTAGGTGTTTTCGCCTTATGCGGTACAACCATATTATTCATTTTGGCCTATATTAATGAAAAAATATCACACAAACCTTTAGCCGAGGCGAATTCAATGGCAGTCGCTTCGACCAATGTGGCATCCAATAATTTGCGCAATGCCGAAGTGATTGAAGCCATGGGTATGCTGCCCAATATTCAATCGCGCTGGTATAAACTGCATAGCCGTTTTCTTAACTTACAAGCTGAAGCGAGTGAAAAAGCAGGTATTGTCACGGCACTGTCTAAATCTTTTACCGTGGCATTGCAATCGCTCATGCTGGGATTAGGTGCTTTATTGGTTTTAGATAACAGCATTACCCCCGGCATGATGATTGCCGGTTCAATACTTTTGGGTAGAGCCGTTGCGCCGGTTCAGTTATTAATCAGTGTGTGGAAACAAATTGGCAGCACGCGGAGCGCTTATGAGCGCTTAACTAAATTGCTCGAACAAAATCCGGCTCGCGAATCAGGCATGGCGTTACCTAAACCGAAAGGCGTTATTTCTGTTGAGAATATTACAGCGGCTCCGCCCGGCGGAAAAGTTGCTGTTATCAAAGGATTAACTTTTTCCCTAGCTGCCGG
>CXWL01016090.1_pt1 | contig 12998 bp, 6 predicted proteins | sample 590931 | NCBI WGS metagenome assembly CXWL01 (sample SAMEA3498368, study PRJEB10139) | groundwater metagenome | biome: water well; material: biofilm material | place: Germany | collected 2015-04-27
AGCAAATACTGAGTGATTACCTGATCCTCCTTCATCAGCAACAGGCTCTAGGCCACCCGAAGACATCACCATACGTGCTCTTTTTTGGGATATTTTTTCCACATAAGCTGATAGATCAGATTGATCTGATCTTAGAGTATTATCTAAAATATGTGATCCTGATAGCAGTGAACGGGATAACATGCCTGAATAACAACTATCAGCTATTACCAGGACATGTTTGGCTGTCATTGTTTTGACTTTACTGGTGATATCATCGTTAGCGATCCAGTTGGCTGAGTTATCTTCTTCAGCATCGACAGGTAGCCAATAACCACGATTTTCATCATCTGCAAGGTGCCCATGTCCTGCATAGTAAATTAGTAAATTGGTATCAGCGGTTATTTGCTTCTGGATATTCGTAATTGCACTAAGAATATCTCGTCGAGTTGCATCACGGATAATGGTCGTCTGGAACCCATATTTATTCTCCAAAGTCGTTTTTAGCATTTCGACATCATTTATAGCTGTTTTCAAAGAGCTAATATGTTGATAACGATCGTTGCCAATTAGTAATGCTACAAATTTTCCGAACTTTGCTGGTTGCAAAGATTGTGTTAAAGATTTCTTCGAAGAGGAAGCTGGTGAATTGGAAATAGCACTATCTTTCTCTGCAATTACATCTTTAGTGTGAGATGAAGGTGTGGCGGGTGCTGGAGAAGGTGTCTGTAATGAAGGCGTTATCTCTGTTGAATCACCGTTCTTTTGGTTGTCAGTGTAGCGAATTCCGATTGCACTAACATGAAAAATTTTTGTTTCCCCTACACTGGAATTAATTCCACGGATTTCGATAATAGCATCGGCACCGGATAACCTGGCTTGTTTCTCTAACTCTGGCAGTGTTTCATTAAGAAAAGATGAACCGATTAAATGGGTTTTTTCTAAATGAACATCCAAGCGAGAAATTTTCGAGAAGGGGCGCTGTGGCAATTCGTCATGGAAGATTTGCACGTTATAGCCTTCAGGTTTTGGCGGAAAGGAATCTCCAAGCATGGAAAAACGACTTAGCTTAGTGGCACAAGCTATTGTTAGCAAGGTTATTAAAAGCAGCGCTGTAACCCGAGAAAGGATATTCAGAGTGATCTCTTCTTATTTGTTTAAAATTATTCGATTCTAACGGTCGCGCAGCTACTTAATTAGTGATCTAGTTATCTCACTCATAATTTCAGTATTCCAGTTTTTCTGTCCAAGTATGCCCAGCGCCGATTTGGCTGTGTCAACATTAACGCTTGTTTTATTTGGTCCGAGTTCTTCAAGCCAAACACCCACGGTTTCACCGCCTGAACCAACTATTAAGCCAATTTTGTGTGGACGAAAACCCTCAATATATTTAGGCTCCTGTTTTTTGATATCAAAACCGGTAACAACTAGAGCATCCACTGACGCCTGATGTACTTGCTTAATTGGTTGCTGGAAAATATTACCTGTTGCATCTTTAATTGCAGGCGAAGCACAACCTGCGACAAGACCAAGTGTTATGCATATTATTAGGTACCGAAGACAGCGCTCGATCATTTTCATTATTTTTGTTCCCTTAATTGTTTATCAATTTTGCAATCATAAAATTTATAAATCTAATCTGATAGCATTTTAATAGTGCGGGCATATTAATCATTTCTTAAGAATCTATCAAGTTACTGATATAAGTTTGTAGGTAACAAATAACAGTATCGAACCGCCGAGCACCAGTGGATGAAGCGATGCAGTTAACGGAGCAATATCAAAGTCGTTACTCAGGTTGGAATGCTAAGCGGTTTTACGCATGGTATTGTAAGGATGGAGGTATGCATAGCTATACGTGGGTTAAAGAGTCGGTTGCAATAAGCAGGATTGATAAAACACGCTAAAAAGTGTGTGGTGCACACATCGTAAACGTCGTGAATGATCCATCAGAGTGGCAATACGCATCAGTGGGTAGTGAGCCAGAAATGGGATTTGATCGGATGCAACAAATGAGCACTATTTGATGTTTCTTGTTGCAGAAGAAAGTACTGCCAGCAGTTTCAGGGATCTTCAAGAAATTATTGAAAATTGAGGATTATTTTTGTCCTTCAAATGAGAGTGATCAAAGCAAAAAATTAACACATCAAAATGAGCGAATGTAATGCTTTAAAGTAGTCAGCTTCTTGGCAACACAATGTTTTCGGTATTTACCTAACAATTAGTACATGGGCGACAACAAAAAGTCCCTGGCACGCATGCGCAAACCGCCTTTGCCAGATTGCAGTAAAAAACTGCCTTCATCGACAGTGCACATGTTGCGGTTAAGCGCATTGGAATCGAAGGATTGCACGACTAGATTCGTCATCATCCCGCTCAGGTTTAGTTGCGGCGTGGCACTGCTTATCGCTCCACTTTCACCCCCGGGTGCGGCTGCCTGGATAACATTAAGTCCGGAGAAAGGTTGAAATTGAAACGGAATATTACCACCGACGAACAAGGAACTGGCACTTGGAATGAGTGCCGACGTTTTGATATTAACATTTCCGCCACTGGCCCCGGAGGCTGCGGTATTAGCCTGGATGAAACCACTATCTAGAATCAAACCTTTTGCTGCGATAACGATATCGCCACCATTGCCTGATTGACCGCTGACCGAAGTTGTAATGGCGGAATCAAGCAGAAAAATTGAACCGTCGCCGTGAATTGCGATAGCACCTCCGTTCCCATCTGTTGCTTCCGTTGTAATTTGGGATGGATCGAGAAATAACTGATTCGCAAAATGAATATGAATACTACCGGCACCCACATTTCCATTGGAATCTGCAGCAATTCGACTGTTTGTTAAAAACAGATTAGCTGCATCAATGCTAATTGCAGTGGGAGTTAATGAGTTAAGTTTTGATTCAGCAACTGTCGCATCATTTTTAATGCTAATTTGTGCTCCATTATTGAGTTGAATATCATTTTTTACATTGACTTCGATAGTTCCGGTTTGTCCGCCTGATTCAGCATCTGCTCCACTAAAAATACCGGTAAGATTTGCAGAGGATAGATCAATAATAGGATTTCCAGTGCCAAGAGCGGTTAAGGATTTCGTGGCAATCTTGATATCGCCTGCACTTCCTTGACCGAATGTACTCGTGCTCATAAAGCCATTTTCATGTAGCTGTATTGAATTTGCATTGACATTCAACTGACCGGCATTGCCGCTACCAAATGATTCGCTCGTAATGTATGCATTACTGATCTCTAGTTGATTTGCGTTAATCGAAACACCGCCACCATTGCCTGACGGGGTATGATTTTTATCCCCGCTCGATGAATTAATAATTCCGTTATTTAGCAGCTTCAAGAAATTAGTAACTATTATCAGATTTCCAGCATTTCCATCGCCAGTTGTTCTGCTATCAACAAATCCATCATTAACCTCTAGCTGCCCAGCATTAATACTAACCGCTCCACCATTACCCTTGGTATTTGTGGCTGAAGCGATAACCCCATCCTTGTGTAGTTTGATCAAATCGGCGTTTACTGTCACGTTCCCAGCATCACCATTTCCAAGTGTACCCGAAGTGACAGTTGCATTCTCAATCTCTAGCTGATCTATATTAAGCGTTACGTTCCCTCCATTGCCTTCCGCAGTTTCCTCAACAGCAGATGTTATTGATCCCCGATTGATAAGCTTCAAGGAGTCGCTCGTTATCGTAACACTTCCGGCATTTCCTATGCCACCTGTGTCACTTCCAATGAATGCTCCGTTGATGTCGATGTTTTTAGCATTGACCATGATAGAGCCAGCATCTCCGATCACTTTCTTTCCAGAGCTAGAAAAAATTCCCCTATCAAAACCAGAATCATTGTTAAGCTTTATGGATTCCGCAGCCACAACGATGTTACCTGCATTTCCATGGCCAAATGTTCTACTTGAGATAAAAGCATTATTCATTTCTAGGTTTTTAGTTCTAATTTCTATACTACCACCATGACCTTCAGAGGTTGGAGTAGTGTCTGTAGAAAATGATCCCCCATTATTTAATTTTATGGAATCAGCAATCACAGTCACACTTCCGGCGTTACCTTTGCCAAACGTATTAGCTGAAATACTAGAGAGATTGTTACTCTCTAATAATCCCGCATTAATTTTTATGATACCGCTATTCCCTTCCCCGGTTGTACCTGACATAATTTGTCCAGTATTATCGAGCTTCAGTAAATCAGCTGTCACACTAACAATGCCACCATTTCCTCGACTAAACGTGTTACTTCCAATCGTAGAGTGATTTACCTCGAGCTCTTGAGCTTCAATTGTTACATTGCCGCTATTTCCTGTGGAATTCTCATCAAGTGCCCCAGAAACTATCAATCCCTGATTAATTATTTTTAGTGAATCTGCAGTTATTATTAGATCTCCTCCGTTCTTGCCGTTATTTGTGCTATTCGAAATATATGCATTGTCAATTTCGAGCTGTCTGCCCTTGATAAGCACATCACCACTCTTTCCGCTAAAATCTTTAGAATTAATCGAGCCGAGAGAGCTTCGATTAATTAGCTGCAAGGAATCAACAATAACCTTAACATTCCCTGCATCACCATTAGCGATAGTTTGCACTCCTAATATTGAGCTGTCAGAAATTAAAGAATTCACATTAACATCAATTCCCTGATCAGTTGCCATCAAAGCATCACCAATATTTGTAGCTAACAGAGTACTGCCTTTGATTGAGAAATCACCTGAGCGTACTATTAAGCGTCCCAATCCGTTTCCTGAAACAACCAGGCTTGCATTGTGGAGCGTTAAATCTCCAGATGTGGCATGATCCGGTAATACATTCAAATTTATATTTGTAGCTTCTTCTCCTGTTGTAATGAGCTGCAAATCAAGACCGGTTTGAGCAGAATTATTGCTATTACCGATAATTGCATTATCAATTCGAATCTGATTGGCAACAAAAGCCACGTCTGATCCAGGTTTGAAGTTGAGATTGGTTTTTGCTGTTTCTGTACCGCTCAGAGTTATGCTACCCACTTCATTACCCAGAAACCCAAATGACTCCGGGTTAGCGGAGGATAGGAAGCTGGCGCTTGCTTCATTGGCAGCATATTGGCTCCCATCACTAAAATTCAATTTGCTTGCTGTGCTGGCATAGAAAGAACCGGGAACATCAACCGATGCGCCAGCACTCATAGTCATACCAGCCGGGTTGATAAAAAAGAAGCTGGGAGCTCCACTCGTCGCATTTGCCATTTTGAGTTGACCGTTAATAACGGATTCAATACCACCCGTGACGCGACTGATGACATTAGCCAATTCTGGAGTGTTCAAATTAAACCAAGCCGTATCTGTGGCTCCGATACTGAAATCGGAGAAGCTGTAGAACAGATTATGGCCTGATAATTTGCCATTGATTTCAGATAGTGTGTACATTTGACTTGCACCCGGAGCATTTATATTGAGTGCAGTAATGCCTGATAAGGTGTTATCCGTATGAATCTGAGTATTCACCGCTCCTACTGTCCCCAAAGTGAACATGGTAAAAGCTATGCTTGCTATTAGTACAGCTTTCCAATTGCGATGGAGTGGATTTCTCATAACCAATTCCCGACCAGAATAAACGGTGACCAAAATGATGGGTGGTGCCTATTAGGATGCTTTAGTAGTTCCAGTTGCGCTCTCCTCAGCGATTCTGCCTTGCCACGATTCTGCATCAGGTTTTTGTAAAAGCTTTCCATTAATTGCGAAGCAGCTTCATCGTCAATTTGCCATAATGATCCCAATGCACTTTGCGCTTCGGCTTTCAGTGCGGCACCGGCAAAACCCAGCGGCGCACGATCATCACCTTCGGCAGTCTGGCAAGCGCTGAGTGTTAATAGTTGGATGCCTTGTTGGTTCTCTTTGTTTTTTCTTAAAAAGGATTTCAGATCGTCCAGCCTTAGAACATCGTCATAGGCCATCAAAAAGCTTTTATTGACATCAGAAGAGAAAAAACCATGCGTAGCAATATGAACTATTTCGTAGGATTTGCTGGAAACTTGCTGATAAAAATTTTTCACGGTGAATTGTTCATTCAATAGTGTGGTATTTTTCAGTGTGTCGTTCAAATTACTCAATTCGATCTCAACCCCAGGCAAACTAAGTTCTTCTTGAAGTTGTTGCACCATGTCAGTTTGTTTAAGCAAGCCGACTGTGTTCTGCGGGTCTTTGTCTTCATCCTTCATATCAGGAAAATGCTGATTCAATATCCCCCGTCTTCCAGATAATTTTCGCTGAGAATTATTATTCGATTCAGATTGCAATAGCGTATTGATCATTGACGCTGGCAATTTTTCAACTACGGAGCCCGGTTTACTGAGTCCGGCTAGTAATGTTCGATAAGCTTGGGGACTTTCATTTTTGTTGTTCCCCAAAAGACTCATGCCTGGAGAAATAGAAATTGCATATTTCTCCACTAGAAAATGTTCCCCATCAAATAAAGCTGCAAATGGTACGAGTCGCAACACGCCATCCGGCACTATCACGAGTATCTTGATCGATTCACTGGCCAAGTCTTTTTCAATCGGATCTATTATCCATCGGTATAGATTTCCGGCTGGGTGTCGATAAGCTGCTGATGAAAGTGTCAATGTCCGTAAGTTTTCGGCTAATTGCTTTGCTGCTTCTTGGACTTGATTTTCTGGCACGGAAACAGTGTACTGACGAATTTTATTGCCGATCCCAACCAACAGTTCAAGCCTGTCTGGCAAAATAATTGGATAAAGTGTTGCAGCATGAATATCAATATTATCGAGTTCATTGCGCTGCAATCCTTCGATCAGACACCGTCCGCCCAGAAAATCTTCAAGTTCAGTCTGTTTGATTTGCTCAATTGTTTGACGAGCCAAAAGTAATGTTTGTTGCTTGGCTTCACTTTCCTGCTTCCCGGATTTTTTTAGCAAATGATGCGCATATCCTAAATAAATTGGTTCCAGCATTTCCCGGAAAGATGATCTTCCATCTTCGTATTTCACTGGAATATCCATCCGAACAGCCTGAATATAATCGACAGCCTTTCCGAAAGCAGCCAAAGCATGATCATCACGACCTAGCCGCTGGTATATTCTTCCTTTACGCCACTCTATATTAATCATCAGATCGTCAACATCCATCTGCTCACTGATGGCAGAGGCTTGCTCACAAAGCTCCAGTGCCTGTAGGTCGTTGCCCTGAATTTCATATAGCTCTGCTAAACTATCAAATACCTCAATCAGCAAGTGCTTATCGGTGATATCGGCGCTACTTGATCGGGCTCTTTCCAGTGCATTTTGCATTACAGTATGAGCGAGTAAGCCATGCGATTTAGCAATCGATGCCAAATTTATGTAAAGTCTGATACGTTCATTAATAGATTCAACAGCGGGAATTTCATCTAGGAGTTTGTTAAGTGAGGTTAATTGAGCGATTTCTGGGCGACTGCGCATCCAGTTTAATTTAACCTTGAGCCTCAAGATAGAATCGTTTCCGGCTAACTCCAGAGCTGATTTAAAGTACTGCTCAGATTTATCCGCGTGACGCATCTCATGATAAAGTATACCCAGACTGTTTGCGTAACTAGCTTTTTGCTGCTCATTATCGGCAAGATCATAGGCTTGCAACAGGGATTGTTCCGCTTCGATATAGCGATACAGAAGTAATAGAATATTGCCTTTTATACTATATGCACGGGATTGCTGGTTTCTTGATTCTGTATTTTGTAGAACCGTGTTTATTTCTTGCAGGGCAAGAAAATATTGCCCTTGCTCCATATTGGCGTTCGCACGCACGAGAAGATCTTCCGACGCCCCTGTTGCAGCAACACAACCGATATAGCCAGCTGTGAGCATTGCAATCCAAAATGTAGTTAATATACGATATATCATCATGCCCCCTAAAAAGCATCAAGTCGGGCTTGAAAATGGAAGCCTTGATCTTGCAAATCTCCATGTTGCTGAACTGTTTTGTTTTCTAAGCGATGTGCCCAGAAAAACTCGCTGCTTAAACGTTGAAGTCTAAACTGAAAACCGATTCCAGCCGAATAAAGATATTGGGTAGTGGGCTTGATAGATGTTGTATCAACATTGTTCCATGCGGCTCCATAATCGAAAAAGGGTACCAGATCAAAACGGTATTTGGCCTGACTGTCTCCCAACAGATGAATGTGTAGCTCTGCGCTACTGGTATAACCGTTATCTCTAACCAACTGATTTTCTCTATAACCCCGAACTGTATTACGCCCACCCACAGCCATTCGCTCCAACGGTAATAATGGATCATTACTGATCTGAGCAGTACCTTTTAATACCAAATCACTTTTTATATAAGGCAATTGCCATAAACCCCTAGTTTGTCCTAGCCATGCAAGATAATTACTATCTGGATTCAAGTGGTTTTTGCTAATAGTCGCCCCAAAAGCATCTAAACCGATACTAAAAGTAGAACGGAATGCTAAAACAAACTTCTCCCAACGCTCAATATATTCTTGATTGACACGTACAACAGAGATTTCATTTTTTCCAGTTTGCAGCCCCGGAATAAATGAAAACGACTGTCCCAATAGAGTTGTTTCATTATCCTTAAAAACGACCGCAGTCCCAACCGATATACGCCGTTTCAGATTATCTGTTAGTGTTTGACTCAGCCCACCTTCGACCGAAAAAGATTGGCTTTTGACATCAATATTTTTCAGGGGCTCTTCAATAATGGATACATTCGAATTATTGAATGAAAAATAAGCTTTAGTACCATAATCGCTAATAGGTATTAGCCAATTTCCAGAATATTGCAAGGCACTTCCACCTGTTGGATCACTCGACAGAAATGTTAAATCGAGGTAATCACCTTGCCTTGTTAAATTCCGAATCCATCCATTGGCACCCATAGCTACGGCTCCGACAGAAGGTGCGCGGTAATTATCCATAATCGCGGAGAGCTGATAGGAACGAGCGCGCATTACCTCTACGTCCAATATACTGAGTCCCCGTTCATTACCCGGCAATAGTCGCCCGCTTAAGCGGGTAAATAAGGGATCAGTTGTTAATTGGCGAAAGCGATCTTGGAGTTCGCCCATATTTAACGGGGTATCAATATTAGGAACCAAACGATTCTTAATATAACTGCTGCGTAACCGCTCTTGTCCCACAATACGTACTTCATCGACTTGACCCTCCACAATTTTTATCCGCAAGGTTTTTCCTTGAATCGGATTCGGTGGAAAGGTCGCTCCCGAAGTAATATAGCCTTTATTGATATAGTAGCTGGTTACTGAACGTCGCAATTCCTCCAGTTCATCGACGCTAACTAGTTTATGCAGGTATGGTTTGGTCAACGCGCTTAATTCTTCGTTCGGAAAAACGGTATTACCTTCGAATACTATTGAATCCAATTCTATGGTCTTTGATGCCTGGATTTTCTGATCTTGTGTAGATGATTTTTCCGGAGTTTTTTGTGGAGTGACAATACCCGGCACTGTTGGGGGTAATGCGGGAAAATTCAGAGGCCTGTCGCTTGGCCTAAGATTTTGTCCAGTTATATCCATTTCTTGAGCGTATACCGACGACACCACTAAAATTAGGGGTGTCAATAGCAAAAAGTTAAACATTTCTTATTATTTAATTAAAGAATCGGCAATTAATCAGTTCGTATTTCATCGCGGCGAGGGCCGGAATACGGATATTCTAATCAATCTTTGTAATAGCTGTATCAAATACATTATTCTATTACTAAAAGAAATTATATCCTTTTTATTTGAAAGGAATTTGCTTTGCTTGTAATGCAGTTGCCAATTCTCCTGATAGAGCTGCTTCCCAGAGCTCTTCTGCTGCAAAAATTCCAGCTTTGGACAGATTCGCAAACTCCGAGAGCGCAAACATACGCCATTCAACCGGACCTTCCCTGAGAATCCAGATGGCCCGAATTAATCGTGCCGATACCAATGCCGGGTCTGGTTCAGTCATTCCCGCTGGCAGAGGGGGTGTTGCTGAAACTTGAACGTGCCAAGCTATTTCCTGATCTTGCAAATTGATCCTGATATCCTGTGGATCCTTCTGGATTGGTACTAATAAAGAAGCTTGATTATGACTGCTAACTCGAGAGGTTCCATCGGTCTGTGAAATAATTACCGTAGCGGGACCACCCTTCCATATCAATGCAATCGAGTCATAACCAGATGGAAGATATTGCGTACCGGATGGCAATAATGGATCATTACTGAGTGAGAACTTTTTAGTCGATCCTCGTACTATGCCAAAGTATGGGATAGGTTTTCGCGACTTTCCTATGAGATTTATAATTTCTTTTGCTGATGTAATCCTTTCAAACCAACTATTACTACTTTCTTCGATGTCCTTTTTCGTTTTGCCATGAAGCCGCTGATGATTGGTTTCTTGTGTAAAGATGCTTTCCTCTCTTTGAACCAAGGATACGAATACTTTTGTTGCGCCCATAATCTCTATTCGATCACCTTCATAAAGCATTTGGTAAAAATCCGCCGATGTGCGTTCGTTGGCAGGGCAAGCTGCGCGAATTACTACCGCGCTGCCTTCATTCCGCACAATATTGCTAATCTTGCCGATAGCTCCTAATGGAGTACAGTTGACAGCTGACACGATTGTAGGAAATAAAACAATCACAATGCCAAAATACCAATGATGAAATCTCATTGAATTTTCTCCATAAAAATCAGAAACGATGAAAATCTTTCATCAAGTCTATAAATGCATCTGTCCTGTATCATCTAAATAGCATTATTGGATGTTTAAGCACAATGAATGAACAAATAAAACTAGCGATGGAATCTTGTCAGCAAAGACAGCAAGTATCCTAGCACGACTTCCGAAATTCTGTGAAAGGATGATAAAACAAATTTAGCTCCCTCCGCGAAGCCTTCCAGCGCCAATGCAACTGCAGGAAATAAAAGATCGACCGCTACCCCTTGTTGCAGCTGGTAAAATAAAAAATTTACTTCAAGTAAGTAAGCAATGCTAATCCCCGCTGCAAAAATAATCACTACAGCTAACGAATGAAATAAGTCTAGTACCTGCCAACGACATCGCCTGAGCATATACCATTTAGATTGCCTCGACTTAAGCAATAAATGTCGGCGAACCCATCGAGTGATCGGCCAGCAAGCAAATATGAGAGCCCATGCTATGACCATCGGACCTGTGGCAATCGTTATGCCGACAAGCTTATCCCATAGCATCGTTAAGGGCGGAGGTTGTTCCAATGGCTTAAACTCAAGAAAGGCACGAATTGCGTTTAAGATTAGTTCACTGCCAGACATGGGGCCAATGGAAGTTTGTACCATATCCATAGCCTGTGCTCGACTGGATCCCAGCACGATAATCTTGTTTTTGTACAGCTCTTCACGTGCTGCGAAACATCCTGGGCTGGTTGAGATGCCATCAGTTTGCAGATGTGAGCAAGTTGGGTCAATCAGTTTTTTGGCTTCGTAATGCTGATAGTAATGATCATGTTTCAACTCAGAAAATTGTCGATCTTGAGCATATTCTAACGTGCTAATACTCGGCAAAGAAAAGAAAAATTGTATGATGGACGGGACTCGATCCATTGCTAACGGATCGAAGAGATTTAGTGCAAAGTTAGAATTCCCCAGAGAATGTTCAGACGACATTTCTAGTCGACCACAGTCCTGCTTTCCATTAATCACGTCAGATGCCTTAACCCCCATCTTATTATCGTAATACCGTTGATCCGCACCAACAGCGGTTGCCGGATTCGCCAACAAGGCTGCAATATGTGGGATTGTCGGAACCCAACGCTGCCCCTCATTCGTCACCAAACACGATGCAGTGGGGTAAACACGGACGACTCCATCTACAGCATATGTTGCTACTGAAGCGAGTCTTAGTTGCCCTTGTGAATAATTGGGTACAATATCAAAGCGAGAATCTCCATTGATCACAAGACCGTTCTGGGATTCTCCTGCGCGAGCATATAAAGGTGCAATAATCCATGTTTTTGGTGAATGTGAATTCTTTGCGAGTTCGCGGGCTAAAGCTTCACGATCATGTCCTTCACTCTTTTCTGGCGGGCTAACATCGATTATTACAATGGCCGCCTGAGATTCTCTTGTGGCACGGACAAAGTCAATAATTAAACTAGGTGGAACAGGTTTACTAGTACGACATTCAGGATCCAAATCGATTTTGTTATCAAGAAATTGTTTACATGCTTCTTCATCAACATCGACAAACACATACTGATAGGGTGTCGATGCCGGAGATGTAACTGAATAAAGCATCATACCTATATCAATACCGGATCGTTCAAGGTTTCTCACTGGACCAAAATTCATTGCATACAATAAGACCAATATCACAGCAACAGCGGCTGCAAACATCCAGCCCGCTAGTGATGCATGTGCAGCCTTGGCCCACCATAAATGATTATAAGAATTTGGTTTTCCCTTTCTTCCCATTGCAGATTACATTCCTTCCTCATAATTTCAGCATGAAAGCAGCATAGTCACTTGAAAGATTTAAGTCTAGTGTTGTTAGAACAATTTTTTTCATTTTCATAAGCTTATTAGTAAATCAACGACCCCGCCCTAAGGGGCGAGGTATTGGAGCTGTGAGATGTGGGAAGTTGGAAAAGTGCAAGCTGCCTATCTTCGTGCCGTATTTGATACTCTTTCCTCTGCCCCTTAGCATAGTTCCTTATCGTGTATTCATCGCCATGACGACCAACAGTACTCGCAAAATAACCATCACTCCAAAACTCACCGCCCCAGAGTTGTTTTTTGACATCAGGACACAAGCGAAATATCTTATTTGTTGTAGTACTCTTAATCAGTGCTATCAGTTTTGTTACGCTTTATGAAGGAACGCTTTGCACTAAAAAATAAACAGGGTCTTCGTCTGTTCCAATCTCCAGAAATTTCAACTGGTAACGCCTCTCCAGCTCAATACACACATTACACCTGAGGTTCCCTCTGTTTTTCGTCTTCCAATGGGTGAACAGTTTTATGCTATCAGCTTTTTCT
>CXWL01016606.1_pt1 | contig 12998 bp, 13 predicted proteins | sample 590931 | NCBI WGS metagenome assembly CXWL01 (sample SAMEA3498368, study PRJEB10139) | groundwater metagenome | biome: water well; material: biofilm material | place: Germany | collected 2015-04-27
CCGAGGCGTGACTGGTAGCCCCAGCGCCTTTTACGGACAGTTGCCGCCTGATCAAGCCATTCCTGGCGCCTGGATCAGCACGGCACTCGCCCAAGAACTTCTCACCGAGTTGAACGGAGCCGCTCCCGATCACCTTCGCACGCTTCAGGAGCGACTGAACCATGCAGCCTTATCACAGGCCACACGCACCGACCGATTAGCCTCGCTCCATTGGGAGACTGCCACAGAGGACGGACTCCTGGTCAATGTGCTGGGGATGATCCCTGGAACCGGAACCGAAACCGTCATTGTCGGAGCCCATCGCGATCACTTCGGTCGCCCGGGAGGGATGCTGTTCCCCGGCGCGGATGACAATGCCTCTGGAACGGCAGTCATCTTGGAGCTGGCACGCGCACTCGCCAAGCGTGAGTCACGTCCCTCTCGAACGATCCTCTTCATCTCATTTAGTGGCGAGGAGCGCGACCTGCTCGGCTCACGTCTCTATACCTCTCGGCCAATCATTCCCCTCAATACCACGAGGGCCATGATCAACATCGATCATGCGGGCGTCGGCAATGGACGGCTTACCGTCGGCGTGACAGGGTTAGAGAAGGGGGTCGTTCTGGAGGCAGGCACGGCCGCCGGCATTCATGACACACTGGATCTTTATGGATTCTTCCCCGGCGGTGACCATGTGCCGTTCAAAGAAGCTGACGTGCCGACCGTCACTGTGGTGAGTGGCGGGGGGCATCCCCATTTTCACCAACCAACGGATACCGCCGAGACCATCGAGTCAGGAATCTTAACATCCACCGCTCGATACGTACTGGCCATGATCTGGCAGCTGGCCTATGAGCCATGAATGGCTGCACATCGTTTCACAAACGACCGGCAGCGATCGTCAAGGGCAAAGAAGATAGATTCAGAAACATCGTTTAATCCGCCCATTGCCATTGACGACTGATACTGCCGCAGGAAATACAACAACCCAGGGGCACCCAGCTCGCGCACCTACGGCATCTCGTCGAGTAACCCAGACTCGATCGGAGGCAATGGAGCGGTTTCGCGTGGAGGCCCAGGGAGGACGGTGGGGCTACCTACCTGGTTCGCACCTTGGATAAGCCCAATGGACAGCTGTGGTCCGAAGGTCATCATCGCGCCACTCCACGCCTGACCAGTCGTCGGATTGCGAAAATTAAAGGACTGAAAGTTCGGGGCTGGTGTGTAGAGAAACCCTTGGGTTCCCTGGTTGTCGATGTACAGACTGCCGCCGCCGAACTTAAACAGCGGAGAGACTCCTCCACCGAACGACCGGACGCTCGATGCGCCTGCGGTACTCTGCGCGAGGACGGCCCGATCAACATAGGGCGCCACAATCGCCAGCACACCCAGCACACCACCTATGACCCTCACGCGCCGCACACGGTTGCCTGCTTGTTGGATGAGACGAGCATTAATGTTCATGACAGCGTCCATAGGACCCATTATAGTATGCTCTTGCTCAGATCGTCGATCAAGGAGGCATGTATGAATCGCACATCTCCACCTCGCCACAACCTCGCGAATCTCGTGATCGCTGGCGTGTGCTGCGTCTTGTCACCATCTCAAAGTTGGAGCCTCGATGTGACTCAGCCTATTCCCGCTGAACGACGTGAAACTGTCTCCCTGGCTGACGCCGCGATCCGCGCACTGCAACACAATCTCGACATCAGCATCAGCCGTCAGAATCGTGAAAGTCGGCTGGCCGATATTATCATCGAACAATCCAAGTTCGACCCCAACCTCAGCATCAACGGTCAATATAACCGAACCGTGAACCCGCTCAACCGCCCTGTATTTGGAGGAACCGCTCAGAACCTCGGTCAGATCACAATCTTCGATCAACGCAGTCATTCCGTGACCGTAGACGCCTCGACCAACCTGATCACCGGCGGTAATTTCGATGTGAATTATGCTCCGGCACGAAGCAGTGTGAATCAAAATGTCGCCGGAGGGTTCTTGTTCAATCCTTCGTGGACAGGCGGCCTGGCCTTCACCTTCACGCAGCCATTACTCAGAAACGCCGGGATCGCGATCAACAAGACCTTCATCAAGGTCGCGCAAAACAATGCTGAAGTCGAGCAGCATGTATTTCGAGATCGCGTGATGACCGTCGTCTCCACGGTGGAACAAACCTACTGGGAGCTGGTGTTTGCAAACGAAAACTTGAAAGTCGCACAGGCCGCGTTAAAGGCCGCTGAAGAACTCTTAGCCACAAACCGCGCCAAGGCGAAAGCGGGGATCATGTCGATCGTCGACGTGCTCCAAGCCGAAGCCGCGATGGCATCCAGGGTCGAGCAGGTGTTGGTGGCGGAGAAAGCCATTCGTGACCAGGAAGATCAATTACGGCGTCTCTTGAATCCGGGCGAGGAAGAGTTGCGTCAAGACGTGCGGCTGACACCCGCCGATGCCCCCGTCACGGTCCTGGAGCCCCTCAGCCTCCAGGAAACCATCGACATCGCGATCGAACAGCGTCCGGAGATCACCCAGGCCAAAAAACAGATCGAGTCCGGTGAACTCAACAAGCAATTCGCCCGCAACCAATTGCTGCCGACGCTGTCGTTTCAAGGCACTCTTGGACTCGCCGGGCTCGGCGGCGACTACAGCGAAGCTTTTACCAGGAACTTCAGCGGCGACTTCTACAACTATGGAGCGGGACTGGTGCTCAGTTATCCGCTTGGCAACCGCGCGGCTGTCAGCACGTATAGCAAGCGCCAACTGGAAGCCAAGAATGCGGAAGTCGCACTTGCCAACGTGCGCCAACAAATCATCGTCGGCGTTCGGGAAGCGGTGCGCCGCGTCCAAACGGACTTCAAACGAATTGAGACCACCCGTTCGGCACGAATCATGGCCGAAAAACAGCTGCAAGCCGAACAGGAACGGCTGAAAGTTGGCCTCAGCACGACTCGCTTCGTGCTCGATTTCCAACGCGACCTGGCCACGGCTCAGGGAAACGAGCTACGGGCCATCGTTGATTACAACAAATCGCTGTCCAACCTCGCTCGCCATAAGGCGACCACGTTGGACCGCTATCACCTTGAGCTCTCATAGCCCTTTCTTATGACGCCCGAGCCGGATCAGCTCGGGCGCCATCACAGTCCTTCTGCAGGCGCAGCGTTGGTGTGGCTCCCCATCGCAGCCACATTCAGCTATTACTGGCTCCCCAACTCACTCGGAGATGAACTGCTCGTTCAGTTCGCCCCACAACTTCTTGCCTATCTTGGGCTAGGCGTCTGGGCCACGCGTCACGCTCACCCTGTCGCTCAACTCGGATTGGAGAAGGCAAAGGTACGGAGCGGCCTCCAGTGGGGAGTCCTAACAGGATTCTTGTTGGGTGGTCTGAATACGATTGTGATCCTGGGAATCTATCCATCCTTTGGCTACGACATTACGTTCTTAAAGCAAACCCCTCATGGCCGACTTCCAGTTCTCCTGATGATACCCTGGCTGATCTGTAGCATTGCATTGTTCGTGGAGGTGAATTTTCGTGGCTTTCTCCTGGGACGGCTCGCCGAACTTGAATGGCATTGGCGGGGAGCCGACTCGAGCAAACGGCTCGCACCGCTGGCTCTCGCAATCAGCACACTCACGTTTACATTCGACCCATTCATGGTACAGACGTTCCACCATCTTCACTGGATCGCTCTGTGGGACGGATTGATCTGGGGAATGATCTGGCTACGAACACGCAACCTCTGGATAACCATCGTGGCGCATGCGGTCGAGGTCATTGTGATGTACAGTGCGGTAAGGGCGGTGATCGGATAGCGGTTGATTCCCGTTGCCTGTGCCGATTCATTCAGTCACACAAGCAACAAACCGATAAGAGACCGATCTGATATTGTTGAGAACCAGAGGGAGGCGACCCAGTGAACGATCTCGGCAAGTACGTTCTCTATTTTCTCTTGGGCGGGTCGATTGTCAGTTTCTCCACCTACCTGGGAGCGCAGGGCAAGTCGTTCCTCGCCGCCATGGCCAGCACCTTTCCCGCCATCACCGGGGTCACGTTTATCCTGCTTTATGCCAACGGCGGTGGTGCCACGACGGTCGATTACGCCAAGAATTTGCTCTGGTTTGTCCCGCCCTGGACCGTCTACGTCGTCGCCATGATCATAGGCATCCCTCGTCTCGGCTTCTGGCCGGCGATGGCTGGATCGCTCGTCTTGTATATGGGATGTGTGGGATTGGTGAAACTGGTGTTGCGTTAGATCCTGTGGGTTAGACAGTTAGCTTCGGCTTGCCAAAATGTACATTATTGCGTACACTTCCTGAAAGCGAGGTGCAACCATGACCAAAACGATGTCTCTCAAACAAGCTCGGTCTCGATTCTCTTCTCTGATTGATAAAGNNGAAAGCCGTCGTGATGGGAGCTGACGAATATGAGAGCTGGGTGGAAACCCTGGAGTTGCTCTCCAATCCGAAAGCGGTCAAGGCACTCCAGCAAGGTTTGAAAGAGGCAACGGCTGGGAAAGTGCGCTCGTTTAAGGATGTATTCGGCGAAGATCAGTGAAACACGTCAGACTGACCCACCAGGCGGTCAAAGATCTTGAGGCCTTCGATCCTGGGATTCGCGACCGCATGAAAGAATCGCTTCGCCACCTTGCCCATCATCCCTCCGAAGGCAAACCACTGAAAGGCCGATTTCAGAAAGACAAGGTGTGGTCCTATCGAGTCTGGCCCTATCGTGTTCTCTACCGCATCGCCGGCGTCTGGATCGAGATCCTGTCGATTGAACACCGGAAAGATATGTATCGATAGGTGCTGCCTCCAGCACATTCACAAAGCGCTTCCGTCCTCAACATACCCTCTGGAGCAGATTGAGGGTTGGACCGATGCGAGAATGAAGCCGGCAGACTTCTTCGGTCATCGACTACTCCACAACCACCGCCGTGCCATTGGCGCTGACCATCAACATGCTGCTGTTGGTGCCGATTGTTTCATAATCGATATCGATCCCGACGATCGCATTGGCACCCAAGTTCTTGGCTTGCTCCTCCATCTCCTCAAGCGCAATCGTCTTGGCTTTCCTCAGTTCCTTTTCATAGCCGGCAGAGCGCCCGCCGACGATATCCCTGATCGACGCAAAGAAATCGCGAAAGATATTCGCACCGAGAATCGCATCCCCGGACACCAAGCCCAGATACTTGATGATTTTTCGACCTTCGAGATTGTTCGTCGTCGACAGAATCATGGATCCTCCGTTTAGCGAGTAACACGATTACACATACACGAGTGCGGTCCCCATGGACGCCGGCTTCTATGACGCCTTTGCGGTCTTGAGATGCAGCTCCGCTTGGACTCGGTCGAGCAGGAACAGCTTTAAAAGCGTCTGGTAGGGCACATCTCGTTTGTTCGCCAAAGTTTTGAGTTGGTCCAACAAAGATTTTGGCAACCGTAGCGAAATCGTCTCCGTCGACGGCTTCAGCTTTGGGAAGACCATGCGGCGGCTTTTCGAGTAATCGATATAGTCCGTTGAGTCATGGGTGGACCAGAAGGCGATTTCCTGAGCTTCACTCTTGAACGTCGGTCTTGTTTTTAACTTGCGCATCGTACGTCCTCCGTTCCTTCACACTCATATCCCGAGCCGAAATCACGCGCACCTTCCTATTTCGGATGGTAAAGACCAGGAAGAGCTTTCTACTACTATCGGTCTGTCCCAACACATAGTACCGATTCTCCGTAAGGGAGTGCGTTGAATCGTCTGCCACAACCAGAGGAAGATTAAAAAACGTCTGCTCGCATTCCCATGGTGTCACATGATGCTTCTGCCAATTCTTGGAGAGATTAGCCGCGTCCCAATCAAACCCCTCAAGCCCGACCAACCTCTTCATGGAGAGCCTAGCATGTATATGATAAATATATACTGCGCTGCCTTGTCATTCAAGGCTACCTCTCATGCCTGTCATACCAAGATTGCACGGCTTGGGGTACCGAGGGAAACATCACTCTACTCCATACTTTCTGAAAGGTGATATTCGCCCGACGGACTCAGATGCAAAGGGTTACGGAATGTCCTGGACGAGACGGAAACCCAGGGTGAAGAGCCGGTCAACGGTGAAGTACTCGGACCGGTTCGACGCACGAAGGCTCTTCCGATTGTCGTTCCATGCGCCACCGCGGACCACGTGAAAGACGCAATCGCCACTGTCTGCATCAAGCCATGCCGATCCGTCCTTGGGCGCTTGTTCATAGGTGGTATGCTTGCAATCCTCTACCCATTCCCAGACATTCCCCTGAGATCATGGAGGTCGAACTCATTCGGCAAATGCATACCGACCTTCCCTGTGCGGTAACCTGAATTCAGAAAGAACACCGCATAGTGCTGGAGTTCAAATTCTTTAGAGGTACCCGCCCAGAGTTCCTGTTTGTTGCCGCTGCGCGCTGCATATTCCCATTCCGATTCAGTTGGAAGTCGGTATCGGTTGTCCGTCTGTTTGGACAACCATGAGGCATACGCCTTTGCCTCATCCCACGAGACGTTGATGACTGGCCGCCAGCCACGCCCCCATCCCTGATCATTGGAGAATAGCCTTCCCTCGGCAATCGAAAAGCGATCGTACTCATCAAAAGTCACTTCATACTTGCTCATGGCGAAAGCCTTGATCGTCACCGGATGCACCGGATTACGCCATGACTCTCCTAACTGCTCCACATCCCCCATCTGAAAGGTACCGGCTGGGATCTGCACCATCTGAGGCGATACGTGGATACTGTGTACGAGCGACTCAACCTTGAGGATTGCCTGATCGACCGTATATCCCTTCTGCCAGAGCCAAGTCGTCCCGCCAGTCAGCCAGAGCACGACACCAGCACCGATGGCGACAACCGCAAGTACCCTGGTCCGCCGGTTTTGACTCGCTGTGATATACGCACGTTCGTCAGGCGAGAATGACGCGGGTTTCTTCTTGAGCCACTCCAAGGCATCGCGAAGTGGCAGTCCACGGAGGAGGAGGTCCGCGCTCCGCTGGGTTGCCTCCCATTCCTTCTTCATCACGTTGAGCCGCTGCTGCCACACCAAGAATTGCCGATCAGCTTCGACCCAGCCTTTGAGCTGAGTCCAATGGCGAATCAACGCCTCATGGGAGACCTCAATCGTATCCTCCGCACTGCCCATCACCCGCGAGGTCACGACCAGCCGCTCATCGGCCAGCGCCTTCACTAGGCTCTGCATATCGGTGCCCAGTTCGCTCGACGTTGCGCGTCGCCTGGTATCGGCCTCGCCTTCTCCCGGACGAACAAGCCGAAGGAAGATCTGTTGGACGCGCCGTTGATCCTGCCCGTTCAAGCGGCCATAGATGGACTCGGCCTTGGTCGCGATCGCCCCTTCGAGCTGGCCCATTGCCTGATAAGCCGCATGATGCAGCTCGCCACCCTGCCGATCTTCCCATAAGCACCGCAGCACGAATTCCAGCAGGGGGAGATGGCCTGGTTCATCGCCGGCCTGTTCAAGGATCACATCCACGAGGCCGGTTTCGAAGCGCAGCCCCACCTTCCGCGCCGGCTCCTCAATTGCCAGGCGCAATTCCTCCCGCTTCATCGGGCCAAGATTCACCTGGGCACCCTGCAGTCGATCGGACAGCGCGCGATAGCCGGTCACGGCCCGACCAAAAAAGTCTCCCCGCAGGGTGAGCACGACGCAGAGCTTCGTGGTGGCGCTGGCTTCTAGGATATTGCCAATAAAACACCGCCTCACCGCATCGTCCTGACAAAGCGTGAACAATTCCTCCCACTGATCGGCGATCAGGAGCAGGCGATCTGTGCCCGGCTGCTTGGCGAGCACCCGATCGATGATATCGCGAAGCGGGACCTTCCGAGTGAGGAGCGCCTCGGCCAAGGTGTTGGTTTCGATCAACCGTGTCGTTTCGCTCAGATCAGGCTCAAGGAACGGCATCAAGGCTGTCGCAAGCGCATGGACCGGGCGATCGGTCGGGACCATCGTGACCACTTCCCATACCCGGTCGCGACTCTTCCGCAGTTCCGGCACCAGGCCGGCTCGCACGACCGACGACTTTCCACTGCCCGACGCCCCAACCACCGCTACAAGATTGTGCTGCTGCACCGCACTCTCGAGCTGCGTGATGGCTGCCTCACGCCCAAAGAAAAACGGCGCATCTTCCTCGCCAAAATAGAGCAGGCCCCGGTAGGGACAGATGGTGGAGAGCGTATCGCGGACAGTCTCTTGCGAATCCGGTCCAGGAGGCTTCCCATGAATGGCGTGGACCAGTGTGTTCAGCAGAATTGGATCATCGACACGAACCCGGAAATCGACCCACGTGAGTTGACTCAGAAATCCTAGTGGCGGCTCAGCGCCAGGAAGCAGAACGGGGATAGCGGGAAAGGTTTGGCCTTGACGTTCGGCGGCTACTTGTCGCTCCAACGCGAGGTACTGCTCCCGCTGCTGCCACGGCCCCATCTCGCCCTGCCCAATGCACACGGCTACCGCGCGACAGTTCGCCAGCGTGGTTTCTAATGCCTTCGGCCAGGATTGCCCCGGCGTCAGATACCACCGGTCGAGAAACACTGTGAGATTCTGTTCACGTAACCGTTTGGCGAGCGCCTCAACGTGCGCATGGTCGCGCCAGTGGTAACTCAAGAAGACATCGAACTGATTGGGTAATCGATCAGCCATTCTTGTCACGACGCGTAGTGAAGCCTAGGTGGCGCATTCTACCTGTTCGCCCGACAAAGGCAACTCTCCGGCGAGCTCAGAGCAGGCCTGTCGAACCACACGACCTGACTTCCATCACAGTTCCGTCATTGAACCAACCAACAGCAGTTGCTACCATGCTCGGTCATTCACCAGTGAGAACCCTTGCTATGCCGAACCCTCTGAACCCCAATCCCTCGACCAGTCACCTCATCATCGAGGGAGCCCGGCAGAATAATCTCAAGAACGTCTCGCTGCAGATTCCCCACAATCAAGTCACAGCCATTACCGGCGTCTCAGGGTCCGGCAAGTCCTCGCTCGCGTTCGACACGATCTTTGCGGAAGGACAGTGGCGCTATGTCGAGTCGCTCTCGACTTATGCCCGCATGTTTCTCGATAAGGTGGCTCGCCCGGACGTTGACCGTATTCTCAACGTGCGCCCAGCCATCGCCATCGAACAGAAGAATCAAGTGCGCACGTCCCGTTCAACTGTTGGCACGACGACCGAAATCGCCGATCTTTTACGCTTACTCTTTGCCAAGATCGGCAAACCCACCTGCCCGGACTGCAAGCAAGAAGGTCGTTCGTTCCAGCCAGACAGCGTGGCAGACGACCTCCTCAATCGATGGCCCGAGGCCAGAGCCATGGTGCTGTTTCCCATTGCGACGCCATCGGCTAAAGAAGAGGCCACGTTTATCCAGTCACTCCTGACGCGTGGATTCGCCAGGCTCAAAGCACACGACGAGATCATCGATCTACACGAGGCCGGACAGCCTCGACTCCATCAATCTCACTCGCTCCACATCGTCCTCGATCGCCTAGTGATCCGGGAAGACAACCGCACTCGTCTCGTCGAAGCAGTGGAAACAGCCTTCCGCGAAGGAGAGGGCCGCTGCTCGATCGACCTCATCGGTCATGGGCAGCAGTCGTACAGCACGCAATTCCTCTGTCAGAAATGCGGACGTACCTTCGAGCCCCTGCGACCGGTTCTCTTTTCATTCAACCATCCGCTGGGGGCTTGTCCCGAATGCAAAGGCTTCGGCAATGTGCTGCGATATGATCCGGAACTGGTCATTCCAGACCAGACCAAGTCCCTCGCCCAGGGCGCCATCGAACCCTGGAGCAAGCCCAGCTCTGCCTGGTGGCAGAAGCAGATGTTGACTGCGATGAAGCGGAAAGGCATCGATACCACTATCCCGTTCACATCGCTTCCCACGGATACCCAGCAACTGCTTTGGGAAGGAGACAAATCCTTCGATGGAATCAACGATTTCTTCGAGCACCTGGAAGGCAAGCGGTACAAACTCCATGTCCGTGTCTTTCTCAGCCGTTACCGTACGCCTTTCGATTGTCCTGGTTGCCATGGCAGCCGCCTGAAGCCGGACGCGCTGTTTGTGAAAATCGCCAATACCGACATTCATGCGACGACGGAGCGAACCGTCGAGAGTCTTTCAGGATGGATAGAATCCTTATCCCTCTCGCCCACTGAGCACGCGATCGCTGCAGATATTCTCCGCCAGCTCACTGCCAAACTGAGCTTCCTCCAACGAGTCGGCCTTGGGTATCTGACGCTCAACCGGCAGACGAAGACGCTGTCCGGTGGTGAGGCGCAACGAGTCGCGCTGGCAAATCAGCTGGGTTCTCGGCTCGTTGGCACACTCTACGTCCTCGACGAACCGACGATTGGCCTTCATGCGAGGGATACCGACTTCCTCGCCGGGATTCTCCACGATCTCGCCGATACCGGAAACACCGTCGTGGTCGTTGAGCATGACCGCCGCATGATCGAATCAGCCGACTACATCGTTGAACTCGGTCCTCACTCCGGTGAAAAGGGCGGCGAGATTGTCTGTGCGGCACCAGCCAAGGAATTCATCCAGGACCGTCGTCCGACGACAGCTCGATACTTGCGAGGCGAAGACCACATTCCCCTGCCCATCACGCGACGATCCGGCAACGGCAAGATGCTGGTTATGGCCGGCGTTGCTGAACATAACCTGAAAGACCTGTTCGTTCGGATTCCCCTCGGCATGCTCGTGTGTGTCACCGGCGTCTCTGGCTCTGGCAAAAGTACATTAGTCGAAGATACCCTCTACCGCGCCGTAGCCCGCGCGTTTCGCGTGGACTCCCTTCCGATGGGGCGCTTCAAAGCCATCAAAGGTATCGAGCACCTCAAAGGCATCAAGTTGATCGACCAACAGCCGATCGGGCGTACCCCTCGCTCCAACCCTATCACCTACCTGAAAGCCTTCGATGAGATCCGCCGGCTGTTTGCTTCTGAACGGGACGCGCTCCGGCAGGGATACACGCCCGGCCACTTTTCTTTTAATGCCTCTGGCGGTCGCTGCGAACGCTGCGAAGGCAGCGGCGTTGAAAAGTTGGAAATGTATTTCTTCGAGGATATCTACGCGCCCTGTGAAATCTGTGACGGCAAGCGTTTCAAACCGGAGACCTTGAAGATTCGTTACCGAGGCAAGAACGTCTGGGACGTGCTCAATATGACAGTGGAGGAAGCGCTTTCGTTTTTCACTGGGACGCCCAAGCTCCAGGAACGCTTACACCTGCTCACCTCCATCGGTCTGGGATATTTACGCCTGGGCCAATCGGCCACGACACTCTCCGGCGGCGAGGCCCAGCGGTTAAAAATCGCCGCCGAGCTGAAGGACACCAGCGCGAAAGATATTCTCTACGTTATGGATGAGCCAACCACCGGCCTGCACTTTGACGACATCAAGAAGCTCCTCGCCGTCCTCCACAAACTCGTGAACGCCGGCAACACCCTGGTGGTCGTCGAACACAATCTTGACGTGATCAAATCCGCCGACTGGATCATCGATCTCGGCCCTGAAGGCGGCGCCGCCGGGGGACAAATCATTGCGGAGGGAAGACCTGAACAGGTGGCGAAAGTGACGGCCTCAAATACTGGGCAGTTTCTAGGCAAGATATTGGGAGCCGACGAATCTTGACGTAATTCTGTACAAAATATAGACTCACCTAGCTGCTCAGACAAAAAGGGGGAACTCGATGGGGATTACATCCAAAGATGTCGTTTCACTCAGTCAAGCACGAGCAAAGCTCACCGAGTTGTGCGACGAGGTACGAACGAACGGGAGCGAGAAACTTATTACCAAGAACGGGAGTAGCTGCGCGGCGCTCATCGACGCAGATCGCCTGGACTATTACCACCGGCTAGAGCGGGAGCACATTCATCTCGGACTACTGGAAGAAGCCATCAAAGGTCTCACTGACCTCAAAGCAGGCAAGACCATGAGCCTCGCCCAACTCAAAGCACGTCATGACCGGTAAACGGCCGAGGTTTACCGAGAACTTTTCTGCTAATCTTAGCGTCATTGAAGAGTTCCTTGAACCCCACAGCCGAACAACATTCCGCCATTTCCTCGCTCGACTGTTCGACAATGCCATACCGACTCTGTGTCGTTTTCCACAGTCTGGCCGATCGTTTTTAGCCCGCACGATCAAGTCCACAAAGACAAGAGTGCTGAGCAAGCAGCTGAGCACTCTTCTCGGCAAACAGGACGACCTGCGTGAGTTTGTGATGGACGAGTATCTCGTGTTGTATCTCGTACGCCGAGGCCAGGTGATCTTCCTCGCGGTGAAACATCATCGACAGGTGTCGTTCGACCTCAAAGGATTTTGGCATGAGAAATAGCTACCTGACACTGCGCACATAACACTCTCATGATTGTGACACCGTCTCAATGTGATCAAGTCGGCTGATCATCGACCTGGGCCCAGAAGGCGGCGCCGACGGCGGTCAGATTGTCGCGGAAGGACGACCGGAACAAGTCGCGAAGATAGCTGGATCACATACGGGACGGTTCCTCACAAACGCCCTAGCGAGAGCATCTTCCATAGATTGAGAAGTCTCTGCGGCCTTGCCGTGTAACAATATGATTGTTTATACTGTCCATGTACATCGCATGTACATTTTGGAGGGGCCATGACTACTGCGCTGAAGCACAAGCACCTCGTATTGGATCAGCGNNTCTCCTGATTGAGGAACAACGACTGAGTAAGGCGCTTCGACCTCTGAAAGGAATTTTGAAAGGTGACGACCGACCATGGCCTTACCGATAGGTGGCAAGGTCCTCCTGGATACTAATGTCTTCATCGATTTTTTAAGAGCAGATAGACACACAGTGATCTTCCCCCGATTTGGTGGACACCAGGTTACGCGACAGCTGCCCTAGCCTCAAACTCAGCCGGAGATCGATAGCCGAGGGTCGAGTGGCGCCGCTGCCGATTATAGAACACCTCGATATACTCGAAGATGTCCTGTGTCGCCTCGCTCCGCGTCGCGTACTGCCGATGG
>CXWL01054725.1_pt1 | contig 12998 bp, 7 predicted proteins | sample 590931 | NCBI WGS metagenome assembly CXWL01 (sample SAMEA3498368, study PRJEB10139) | groundwater metagenome | biome: water well; material: biofilm material | place: Germany | collected 2015-04-27
TGGAAGTGGATGGACATCGTCGCCGAAGGAGGCACCGCGCTGATGTCGGCGCTGTGGATGCTGCTGGTGCTGGGCAGCCGGCCGGGCGGCAGGGTCACCTTGCTGCTGGCCGGCGGACTGCTCGCCATCACGCTGGGCGCCTGGGCCGATTGCCTCGACGAGTTTTTTGACATCGAGGCCGCCCGCTACTGGGACAACTGGCTTGAGGCGCTGACACCGTTCGGCATGCTGACCCTGACCGCCGGACTGTATTTCTGGCGCGACGAGCAAGTCTCGCTGAACGAGCACATGCAAAAGCGCGAACGGCTGTTTCGCGATCACCGGTCATTCGACCGGATCACCCAGCTCGCCAACGCCGACTACCTGCGGCGCCAGGTGCGCCTTGAGCACGGCAGCCATCCGGAGCCGCGCGCGGCCTTGCTGCTGCTCGACGTCGACCGCTTCCACCTGGTTAACCGCGAACATGGCCAGCGCGAAGGCGATCGCCTGCTGCAGGCGCTGACCCACCTGCTGCTGCTGAACCTGAAACCGCAAGACCTGGTCTGCCGCTATGCCGGCGACCGCTTCGCCATCCTGATGCTGGACACCCCGCCGGTGCAGACCGGACGCGCGGCGCAGCACCTGCGCCAGGCGGTGGCGACACTGGCCCACCACACGCTGGCAGGGGTGCGCATCCGGGTCTCGGCGCGCACCGTGCACGCCCCGGTGAGCGCCGACCCGGATCGCCTGCTGGCCGAGCTCGACGCGGAACTGGAAGTGGCACCGGCGGCGGCGATGGCGACCGCCTGAGCTGGCTGTGAGCCGCACCTACTACCAGGCAGGGACGCGCTTTATTCCCGCGCGCCACCAGGCGGCCTTGCTGCTTGAGTATGCGAACAGCCGCGAGCTCGACGCTGACGCCGTGCTGCGCGGCACCCATCTGTTCGAGCGCGACATGCTGGCGCCCGATACGCGCATCAGCCCGGCCGACTACCTGCGCCTGCTCGCCAATGTGCAAGCCGGCCTGAAAGCGCCGGACACCAGCTTCATGCTGGGGCAGTTGCTGCTGCCCGGCCACTACGGCAACCTGAGCCATGCGCTATTGCAGGCGTGCAGCCTGCGCCAGGCGATCACGATCTTGATCACCTACCAGGCCAGCCTCAGCCCGCTGCTGGCGCCGCAGCTGGCCCGCCATGGCGACAATGCCGTGCTGTACTGGACCGACAGCTGCGTCACGCCGGCCTTGCGCGGCTTCGTCGTCGAGATGATGATGGCGGCGGTGGCCGGCATGAGCCGCTGGCTGACCGGTGAGCGCCTGCCCTGGCAGTTCCGCTTCAACCGTACCCAGCCGCCGCATATCGAGCAATATGCCGTTCACCTTGGCACCGCGCTGGGCTTCAATGACTACCTCGACGCGATGAGCCTGCCTGTCGCCTTGCTGGACCAGCCATGGCCGCGCGGCAGCGCCATGGCGGTGTCGGCGGCGCTGGCCGGGGTACCGGACAGCGACCAGGCCCGCAGCCTGCTGGCGTCCCTGTACGACTACCTGAGCGAGCAGGTGCGCCAGGCGCCATCGCTGGAGCAGACCAGCAGCGCGTTCGCCGTCAGCCCGGCCACCTTCAAGCGCCACCTCGCCGCGCACGGCACCCATTTCCAGGCGGAGCTCGACCTGGTGCGCGCGCATGCGACCTTGCAGCTGATCCATACCCACGGCTACAGCAATGAGCAGATCGCCGCCTGGCTGGGCTTCCACGACGCCAACAATTTCCGGCGCTCGCTGAAACGCTGGACCGGCGTGACGCCATCCATGCTGCGGGCCCGGCTGTTGCAACCGGGCGCCTGATCCCGCACCGGCGAACTTGGTAGTTCAGTTACATTGGCGCTGCAAACAGCAGTGAATGATGGCGCGAACATTGGCAATGGCAGGCAGATTGATGTACATTAACTACATCATCCACGCATCCCGCAGGTCCTTTCCCATGATCAGATCCACCTTCAGCACTGCCGCCCTGCTGCTACTGCTCCCTTCGCTCGCCTTTGCCCAGAACAGCGGCCGCACGGTGGAGCGTATCGAACAGAAAGGCAACCGGCTCGAGGTTGTGACCAACGACGGCGTCTACCTGATCACGCCGTACTCGGACCGGATCATGGAAACCGTGTTTGTCCCGAAGGGCGAAGCGCACGACCCGCGCTCGCACGCTGTGGTGATGACGCCAAAGGCCGCGGGCTCGCTGACGACCGCTGGCGGCGCGGTGCAATTTGCCACCGGCGGCATCAGCGCGACGGTGACGCGCTCGCCGTTCGGCATCAGTTACGCGTACAAGGGCAAGCCGCTGGTGGCCGAAAAGAACGGCTACACGCGCGACGGCAAGCTGGAGTCGATCGACTTTGCGCTGACGCCGGACGAAGCCTTGTACGGCGGCGGCGCGCGCGCGCTGGGCATGAACCGGCGCGGCCATCGCCTGCCGCTGTATAACAAGGCGCACTACGGCTACGGCCAGAAGTCGGAGCAAATGAGCTACGCGATGCCGCTGGTGCTGTCGTCGAAAATGTACATGGTCCATTTCGACAACCCGACTACCGGCTTCCTCGACCTCGATGCGAAGAAGGCCAACGTGCTGTCCTATGAGCCGTCGAGCGGACGCAAGGCCTACCAGGTGATCGCAGGCGACAGCTGGGAGCAGCTGGCCTGGGAATACACCAGCCTGACCGGCCGCCAGCCGCTGCCGCCGCGCTGGGCGTTCGGTAATTTCGCCAGCCGCTTCGGCTACCACACCGAAGCCGAGGCGCGCGCCACGGTCGACAAGTTCATCGCCGAGCAAGTGCCGCTCGACGCGATCGTGTTCGACCTCTACTGGTTCGGCCCCGAGATGCGCGGATCGATGGGTAACTTCAGCTTCAGCAAAGCGCAGTTCCCGGACCCGCGCCAGATGATGGCTGACTTTTCGGCCAGGGGCGTCAAGACCATATTGATCACCGAGCCGTTCGTGCTGACCGCATCGACCCGCTGGCAGGAGGCCGTCGACCGCAAGGTGCTGGCCACCGACGACAAGGGCGCGCCGTTCCGCTACGACTTCTACTTCGGGAACACGGGACTGATCGACATTACCAGCCCTGTTGCGCGCAGCTGGTTCTGGGACATCTACAAGGGCCTGGCGCCGATGGGCGTGGCCGGCTGGTGGGGCGACCTGGGTGAACCGGAAGTTCATCCCGACGCTACGCGCCATGTCGGCGGCACTGCGGCGCAGGTACACAACATCTATGGCCACGAGTGGGCGCGCCTGGTGCACGAGGGATACCGCAAGGACTTCCCGAACCAGCGGCCGTTCATCCTGATGCGTTCCGGCTATTCGGGTTCGCAGCGCTTCGGGCTGATTCCCTGGTCCGGCGACGTGAGCCGAAGCTGGGACGGCCTCAAACCGCAACCCGAAATCTCGCTCCAGATGGGCATGCAGGGCGCGGCCTACATGCATTCGGACCTGGGCGGCTTCGCCGGCGCGAACCTGGATGACGAGCTGTACACGCGCTGGCTTCAGTATGGCGTGTTCCAGCCGATCTTCCGCCCGCACGCGCAGGAAGACGTGGCCTCCGAGCCGGTATTCCGATCGCCCGCGGCGCTGGCCCTGGCGCGCGAAGCGATCCGCCTGCGCTACCGCCTGCTGCCGTACAACTACACGGCGGCGTTCGACAATAACCAGACCGGCCTGCCCCTGATGCGGCCATTGATGTATGAGGAGCCGGGCAATCCAAAGCTGCGTGAACTGTCGTCGACCTACCTGTGGGGGAACGACATTCTTGTCAGTCCGGTGCTGGAAGCGAAGAAGACTGTGCAGGAGGTGTACTTCCCTGCGACCGCCGCATGGATCGATTTCCACACCGGCCAGCGGCATGAAGGCGGCAGCACCGCGCAGGCGGCCCTGGCTGCCGACCGCATTCCCGTCTTCGTGCGCGCCGGCGCATTTATCCCGATGGCGCCCGGCATGCAAACGACGCGCGACTATTCAGGGAAGCAAATCGAACTTCACTACTACCACGACCGCTCCGTCGCGGCAGGCAGCGGCAAGATGTATGAGGACGACGGCGAAACGCCGGAGGCCTTCGAGAAAGGCAAATACGAACTGCTGCAGTTCGCCAGCCGCGTGAGCGGGAAGGTGCTTGAAATTTCGGTCGCCAGCGAGGCCGGAGCAAACCAGCGCCGCACGGCGCGGGCGCTGTCGATGGTGGTCCATAACATCGACGCCAGGCCAGTGCGGGTCGAAGTGGATGGCCGCGCGGTGCAGTACGATTACCAGGACGCCACCCGCACCCTGGTGTTCCAGGCGCCAGCCAGCGACGCGGCGCGCCGCCGCATCGCTGTCAGCTTGTAGGCGAGGCGCGCAGTTCGCGGCGCAGGATCTTGCCGACGTTCGTCTTCGGCAGCTCGGTGCGGAACTCGATGTACTTAGGCTTCTTGTAGCCGGTGAGCTGTTCCTTGCAGTAGTCTTTCAGCTGCTCCTCGGTCAATGACGGGTCCTTGCGGACCACGAACAGCTTCACCGCTTCGCCGGACGCGTTGTCCGGCACGCCGATACAGGCCACTTCGAGTACGCCCGGATGGCCTGCCACGACTTCTTCCACTTCGTTCGGGTACACGTTGAAGCCCGAGACCAGGATCATGTCCTTCTTGCGGTCGACGATGCGGGTGTAGCCGCGTTCGTCCATGATGCCGATGTCGCCGGTCTTGAAGAAGCCGTCGGGCGTCATCGCCTTGGCTGTCTCGTCGTCGCGTTTCCAGTAACCAGCCATGACTTGCGGGCCGCGGGCCGCGATCTCACCTGCCGTGCCAAGCGGTACAGGATTGCCGTCGTCGTCGAGAATGGCGATTTCAGTCGACGGATACGGCAGCCCGATGGTGCCGGTGAACTCCTTGATGTCGCAGCGGTTGGCCGAGAGCACCGGGGAGGTCTCGGACAGGCCATATCCTTCGACGATCGCGGTGCCGGTCAGCGCCAGCCACTTGTCTGCGACCGGCCGCTGCACTGCCATGCCGCCGCCGTTGCAGACCTTGTAGCTCGAGAAGTCGAGCCTCGCGAACTCCGCGTTGTTCAGCAGCGCGTTGTAGAGCGTATTCACGGCCGGGAAGATGTTGATCTTGTACTTGCCCAGTTCCTTGACGAAGCCCGGAATGTCGCGCGGGTTCGGGATCAGCACGTTCATGCCGCCCAGGCGCATGCCCATCAGCGCGCAGACCGTCAGCGAGTAGATGTGATACAGCGGCAGCGCGCATACGAACTGCGGCGCGGTACCCTTCGGCAGCGTATCGAGCGTCGGCTGGAGCCAGGCTTCGTTCTGCAGCACGTTGGCGATCACGTTGCGGTGCAGGAGCACGGCGCCCTTCGATACGCCGGTAGTCCCGCCGGTGTACTGGAGGAAGGCGATGTCGTCGTGGCCGAGCGTGGCAGCCTTGAACGGCAGTCGCGAGCCTTCCGCGAGCACCTTGTTGAAGCCGACTGCGGTCGGCAGCGCGAACGCCGGCACCATCTTCTTGACCTTGCGGACGACAAAGTTGACGATCGTTCCTTTCAGGCCGCCGAGCAGGTCGCCCATCGTCGCAACGACGACGTGCTTGACGCTGGTCTTGTCCAGCACATGTTCGACGGTGTGCGCAAAGTTCTCGAGCACGACGATGGCTTCGGCGCCGGAGTCGATCAGCTGGTGCTGAAGTTCGCGCGCGGTGTAGAGCGGATTGACGTTGACGACGGTGTAGCCGGCGCGCAGCGCGGCAGCCAGCGCCACCGGATACTGCAGCACGTTCGGCATCATGATGGCGACGCGGGCGCCCTGCTTGAGGCCGCGCGACTGCAGCCATGCGCCCATCTGCTGCGACATCTGGTCAAGTTCGCCGAAGGTGATGGCCTTGTCCATGCAAACGTAGGCCTTGCGGTCCGCATACTTGCGGAACGATTCTTCCAGCAGGTGGGACAGCGACCGGTACTGCGTGATATCGATTTCCGCCGGCACGCCCGGTTGATATTCCCTGAGCCAAAACTTGTCCATCTCTGATGCCTCTGTCATTTGTGCGATTCATAAATGAAAAGACCGCCCGCATGCGGGCGGCCTTTCCGTCCACCCGTGCTACGCGGCCTGCTTTTCGGCCTTCTGCTCGTCCCTCAGGACGCGGCGCAGGATCTTGCCGACGTTCGTCTTCGGCAGCTCGTCGCGGAACTCGATGTATTTCGGTTTCTTGTAGCCGGTGAGCTGCTGCTTGCAGTAGTCCATCAGCTGGGCCGAGGTCAGGTTAGGGTCCCTGCGGACCACGAAAACCTTGACCGCTTCGCCTGAATGCTCGTCCGGCACGCCGATCACTGCGCATTCGAGCACGCCCGGATGCATCGCGATCACGCCTTCCAGTTCGTTCGGATAGACGTTAAAGCCGGACACCAGGATCATGTCCTTCTTGCGGTCGACGATCTTGACGTAGCCGTTCGCATCCATCACGCCGACGTCGCCCGACTTGAAGTAGCCGTCCGCCGTCATGACCATGGCCGTCTCGTCAGGACGGTTCCAGTAGCCGGCCATGACCTGCGGGCCGCGGATCGCGATCTCGCCCGGCTCGCCCAGTGCGACCGGCTGGCCGTCGTCGTCGACGATGGCGATGTCGGTCGACGGCATCGGCAGGCCGATGGTGCCGGTGAATTCAACCATGTCGGCGCGGTTGCAGGTGGCGACCGGCGAGGTCTCGGACAAGCCGTAGCCTTCGATGATCGAGGTGCCGGTGGCCTTCTTCCACTTGTCATTGACCGCCTGCTGCACCGCCATGCCGCCGCCGTTCGACAGCTTCAGCCCGCTGAAATCGATCTTCTCGAATTCCGGATGGTTCAGCAGCGCGTTGTACAGCGTGTTCACCGCCGGCAGCATGTTGAACTTGTACTTCTGCAGTTCCTTGATGAAGCCGCCGATGTCGCGCGGGTTCGGGATCAGGATGTTGAGTGCGCCCACGCGCGTTCCCCACATCGCGCAGGCCGTCAGCGCGAAGATATGGTACAGCGGCAGTGCGCACACGATGGTGAGCTGTTCGACGACAGGTTCCTTATCCAGCGCAGGCTGGGCCCAGACTTCGGTCTGAAGCACGTTGGCGATGACGTTGCGGTGCGTGAGCGTGGCGCCTTTCGATACGCCGGTGGTGCCGCCGGTGTACTGGAGGAAGGCGACGTCGGCGCTGGTGGCCTCGACCGGGGTGAAGGTCATGCGCTCGCCCTGCGACAGCGCGTCCTTGAACTTTACCGCGTTCGGCAGCGCGTATTCAGGGACCATCTTCTTGACGTTGCGGACCACGAAATTGACCAGCATGCCCTTGGCGCCGCCCAGCATCTCGCCCATGCTGGCGACGACGATGTGCTTGACCGGGGTCTTGGTCAGTACCTGCTGCAGCGTGTGAGCGAAGTTTTCGAGCACGATGATCGCCTCGCTGCCGGAGTCGGCCAGCTGGTGTTCCAGTTCGCGCGGGGTGTACAGCGGGTTGACGTTGACGACGGTGTAGCCGGCGCGAAGGATGGCGGTGATCGCGATCGGGTACTGAAGCACGTTCGGCATCATCACGGCCACGCGCGCACCCTTTTTCAGGCCGCGGCTTTGCAGCCAGGCGGCCATCTTCTTCGAGTAGGCATCCAGCTCCGAATAGGTCATGAACTTGTCCATGCAGACGTAGGCGTTGCGGTCACCGAACTTCTGGAACGACTCCTCGAACATCTGGACCAGTGAACGATACTGGTCCGGGTCGATCTCGGCGGGGACGCCAGGGGGGTATGACTTCAACCAAAATTTATCCATGTCTGCCTCGTCTCGTCTTTATCGTTATTGGATCTGGCGCACCTGCCAGTCGAAGATGTATCTGGCCTGAGCGCGCAGGCACATGACTACTCCCATTGTGATGCTATCGGTCGGCGGTGCCTTACGCAAGCGCTTTTGCTGCTATTTGAGCAATGCCTCTACCCGCCACGGTTGGTGCGGCGCAGCAGAAGGCCGGACGTCAGGTGCTCGCGGCGAGCGCCTTCAGGCGGCGGTGCCGTTCCGCTTTATCGAGCGCAGCGAGTTTGCGGGCGGCGGCGTAAAAACCGGTGAAGCTCTTTTCGCGCGCCAGCAGGGCGCGAAAAGCAGGCACGAAGTCGGTGTAGGTGGCGATCGAGGCCAGGTGGGCGTTCGACAAGGGCTCGGCGAAGAAGCGGTCGTAACCGGCGAAGCCGCCCCACGACTGCTTCAGCACCAGGTAGTCTTCCTTCAGCTGGACGAACAGGCGGGCCTTGGTCTCCCGCTTGGCGGCGGCCGGCGCCCTGGACGAGTAGTTCACCTCCAGCGCGTGCCGGTACTCGAGCAGCAGCTTGAGGAAGTCCTTCTTGCGCGCCGCGAACTTTGCGTAATTCTGGCGCATGGTGTCGTTGCCGAAACCGTTCAGCCAGCGTTCGACGCCGGCTTCTTCGACTGCGCTGGCAAACGACTCGTTAAATTGCGAGTCGCCCGGCACGTAGACGACCTGGTGCGACAGCTCATGGAAAATCAGCCGCGCCAGCTCGGCATCCGGATAATGGATGAATGTGGAAATCAACGGGTCGTTGAACCAGCCCAGCGTGGAGTAGGCCGGAACGCCGCCGACCTGCACGTCGTGGCCGCCGGCGCGCAGCTCCCGCGCGTAGGCCTGGGCGTCGTCCTTGCTGTAGTAGCCGCGGTAGTTGACGCAGCCGGCCACCGGGAAGCACCACTGCAGGGGCTTGAGCGACAGCTCGGGGGTGGCGACGATGTTCCACAACACGTAGGGCCGCGACAGCTTCGCGTAGTTCTTGTAGCTGCCGTTGTCGGGCAGGCCAAGTTCCTTGACCGCGAAGCTGCGGATCTGGCGCGCCGTGGCGAGCCGCACGCGCAGCTTCGAATCCGTGCCGTTATCGGCCAGCCAGTCTTCGATCGGCCGCGCCTCGGACAGCAGCGAAACCTGTCCGCGCGCCGCCTGTGCGTAGTAGTTCAGGCCGGAGCAGCTGGCAAGCATCGCCGCCGCGGCGCCCGCAAGCGCGATGTGCCCGAGGGTCCTGGTCTCCATGTGGCAGGTCCTGGTTCTTTATGCAGCGTGTTTTTCAACCTCGACCAGCGTGTCGTAGAAGGTCGGCGCCCGGCCCATGTCGGTCAGGCGCTGGCTGGTCACTTCATTGGCATTCTTGCCGTCGGTGGCGAGCTTCTTCCACCACACCGACAGGCCGACCACGAGGCCCTGGCGCGCCTTGTCCGTGACGCGGGCGCGCGCAACAAACGTGCCGCGGTCGTTGAAGATGCGCGCCATGTCGCCGTCGGCGATGCCGCGCGCGGCCGCGTCGAGCGGGTGGATGTCGAGATGCGGTTCGCCTTCGGCCGAGCGCAGGCTCTTCACGTTCACGAAGGTGGAATTGAGGAAGTTGCGCGCTGGCGGCGAGATCATCGCAAGCGGGTACTTCGCGCCCAACGCCGGGTTCGACGCGATCGATTCGTAGGGCGCGATATAGGTGGGCAGCGGGTCGAGGCCATCGGCCAGCATCGACGCGGAATAAAACTCGCACTTGCCCGACGGCGTAGGGAAGCCGCCCGTGGCAAACGGCGCGGCCGGCACGTTCAGCTTTTGCCATCCGGTGCGCTTGAGCGACTCCCAGTCGAAGTGCACCGCGCGCGGGTGGTTCTTATCGAAAGCCTGCGCGGCCAGTTCGTCATCGGTCTCGCGGAAGATCGGGTCGTCGAAACCCATGCGCGCAGCCAGCAGACGGAAGACTTCCGTGTTGGGTTTGGCTTCGCCCATCGGCGCGATGGCCGCGTTATTGGCCATCATGTACAGGTGGCCGTAGGAGGTATGCGTGTCGACGTGTTCGAGCTGGGTGGTGGCAGGCAGCAGGATGTCGGCGTAGTCGGCGGTGTCGGTCTGGAAGTGCTCCATCACGACGGTGAACAGGTCTTCGCGTTCGAAGCCGCGCATGACCTTGCCGGAATCAGGGGCGATCGCCACCGGGTTGGCGTTGTAGACGATGACCGCCTCGACCTTCGGGCCGAATTCCGGCGAGCTCTCGCGCAGCAGGTCGTCGCCGATGGTGGTCATGTTGATGGTGCGCGCAGGACGTCCGTTCAGCAGGTCGGGACGCTGCAGCGCAGGTTTGTTGGTCGGGAAGGTACCCGACGACGACAGCTGGATACCGCCGGCCGCATGGCGCCACGCGCCTACCAGCGCAGGCAGGCAGGCGATCGCGCGCACGGCCATGCCGCCGCCGCGGACGCGCTGCACGCCGTAGTTGATGCGGATCGCCGCGGCTTCGCCGCTGGTGGCGGCCTGGCCGTATTCGCGCGCAAGGCTGACCACTTCGCCGGCCGTGATGCCGCAGGTTTCGGCGGTACGTTCCGGCGTCCATCCGGCGGCGCGCTCCTTGAGCTGTTCGAAGCCGACGGTGTGCTGCGCAATGTAGTCGTGGTCGAGCAGGTTTTCGCTGATCAGCACGTGCATCATGCCCAGCGCGAGCGCGGAATCGGTGCCTGGCATCAGCGCGATGTGCTGGTGGCACTTGTCGGCGGTAAGCGAGCGGTAAGGGTCGATTGCGATCAGCTTTGCGCCGCGGCGCTTGGCTTCCTGCGCGCGGGTCCAGAAGTGCAGGTTCGAGGCGATCGGATTGCCGCCCCAGATGATGATCAGTCTGGCATCCTGGAACTGCTCCATGTCGGTGCCGATCGACCCGCCGATGGTGTACTTGTAGCCGGTCGCACCCGCGCTGGCGCAGATGGTACGGTCGAGCAGCGACGCGCCCAGCTGGTGGAAGAAGCGCAGCGACATCGATTCGCCCTGCACCAGCCCCATCGTGCCGCAGTAGCTGTACGGGAGGATCGCCTGCGGGTCGCGCGCGGCGATGTCGTTGAGGCGCGCGGCGATGGTGTCGAGCGCCTCGTCCCAGCTGATGCGCGCGAACTTGCCCTCACCCTTTTTGCCGACCCGCTTCATCGGGTACAGCAAGCGTTCTTCATGGTAAGTACGCTCGGCGTAGCGCGCCACCTTTGTACACAGGACGCCCGCCGTGGTCGGGTGGTCAGGGTCGCCCCTGACTTCAGTTGCCACACCGTCCTCGACGGTGATCAGGAGTGCGCAAGTGTCGGGGCAGTCGTGCGGGCATGTTGCCCGGACCTGGGTGGTCGTCATGGGGAGATTCCAGAAAAGATCATGCTTGAAACCGTTACTGTAAACGATTCCGGGCGGGTCGTTACGCGGATGTGCCGCACTGGCTTACATAGGATGAGAAGGCTACAATGGCCCATTAGCATTCCAGCATCACGGAGAAGATTATGAAACTGGTTGAACCGATCATCGCTTTTCAGAACGAGCTGCAAGAGATTCGCCGGGACCTGCATGCGCACCCGGAACTTTGCTATGAAGAAGAACGTACCGCCGACATCGTCGCTGCGCGCCTGACCGAATGGGGCATCCCGGTGGTGCGCGGCCTGGGTGTGACGGGGCTTGTCGGCATTATCAAGAACGGAACTTCCGACCGGGCCATTGGCTTGCGCGCCGACATGGACGCGTTGCCGATGCAGGAAGTAAACAGCTTTGCGCACGCCTCGCGCCATGCCGGCAAGATGCACGCCTGCGGCCACGACGGCCACACGGCGATGCTGCTGGGGGCCGCGCATTATCTGGCGACCAACCGCAACTTCGACGGCACGGTGTATGTGATTTTCCAGCCGGCGGAGGAAGGCGGCGGCGGCGCGCGCCGCATGATGGATGATGGCCTGTTCAAGCAGTTCCCAATGGAAGCTGTTTATGGCATGCACAACTGGCCGGGAATGGCAGCGGGCAGTTTTGGGGTCGTCGCCGGGCCGATGATGGCGTCGAGTAATGAGTTCCGCGTCGTGGTCAAGGGCAAGGGTGCACACGCCGCGCAGCCGCACCGCGGCGTCGACCCGGTGATGGTGGCAGTGCAGATCGCTCAGTCATGGCAGACCATTATTTCGCGGGAGAAGAATCCGCTGGCGACCGCGGTGTTGTCGATTACCCAGATCCATGCGGGCAGCGCGACCAATGTCATCCCCGATGAAGCGGTACTGATCGGCACGGTGCGCACCTTCACCACGGAAGTGCTGGACCTGATCGAGCGCCGCATGGAAGAAATTGCGAAGGGCGTGGCGGCCGGTTTCAATGCGAGCGTCGATTTCGGCTTCAAGCGCAACTATCCGCCGCTCGTGAACCACGCGAAGGAAACCGCTTTCGCGATTGAAGCGATGAAGGCGGTGGCAGGGGCCGACCGGGTCAACACGAACGTCGAGCCGACCATGGGCGCGGAAGACTTCGCCTTCATGCTGCAAGAAAAGCCAGGCTGCTATGTCTTCATCGGCAACGGCGAGGGCGACCACCGCATGGGTGGACATGGGCTCGGTCCGTGCCAGCTGCACAATACGAGTTACGACTTCAATGACAGCCTGCTCCCGGTCGGCGCGAGCTACTGGGTGCGGCTGGCCGAGATGAGCTTGCCGCAGCGTTAAGGCAGCTGGTCGGGGCCGGCGCCAAGCCGCTGGCCCGGATTGCGTTTTTCTACCGCGAGAAGCGCAGCCGACTGGTCTGCGCGCGGGACCTCCGCAGCGATCGACTGGTAATGCTCGGTCACGAGCGCGGTGACGGGCAGCACAAGGCCCGCATCAGCGGCCGCCGCCAGCACATTCTGCAGATCCTTGAGCTGGCTTTTGACCTGCCCACCGGGAAGGAAATTGCGGTCGAGCATGCGCTGGCCGTGCACTTCCAGTATCCGGCTCTCGGCAAAACCGCCGCGGATCGCCGCCCGTACCGCCGCCGGGTCGGCGCCTGCGGCCTGCGCCAATAGCAGCGCTTCTGCGATGATGTTCAGCGTTCCGCCGACAATCAGCTGGTTGCACAGCTTGGCGACCTGGCCGCTGCCAGCCGGCCCGACCAGCATCGGGCGCCCCATCGCCTGCAGGACTGGCTCGGCAAGCGAGAAATCCTGCACGCTGCCGCCGGCCATGATGGCCAGGTTGCCGGCTTC
>CXWL01112198.1_pt1 | contig 12991 bp, 11 predicted proteins | sample 590931 | NCBI WGS metagenome assembly CXWL01 (sample SAMEA3498368, study PRJEB10139) | groundwater metagenome | biome: water well; material: biofilm material | place: Germany | collected 2015-04-27
CCCAGGGTGGCGACTGGCAGAACGCCGAACCGGTCCTGATGGATCCGGACACCATCTACACCAAACCGAAGGCGAAAAAATGAGTGTGACCCTGAACCGCCTGGCCGCCGTGATCGAATCGCGCAAGATCGAAAACGGCGGCGATCCCGACAAATCCTACGTCTCGCGCCTGTTCGCCAAGGGCGATGACGCCATCCTCAAGAAGATCGGCGAGGAAGCCACCGAAACGGTGATGGCGGCGAAGGACGCGCGCGTCGACGGCGATGCGTCGAAGGTGCTCTACGAGTGCGCCGACCTGTGGTTCCACTCGCTGGTGATGCTGGCCCAGTTCAACCTGACGCCGCAGCAGGTGCTCGACGAACTGGCGCGCCGCGAAGGCATCTCCGGCATCGAAGAGAAGGCCGCCCGCAAGGACGTGCTGCGCGACGCCGCCGAAACCGACAAACACCCAGACCGGAGCTAAGCCGTGGAAAACTGCCTGTTTTGCAAGATCGCCGCCAAACAAATCCCGTCCTCGGTGGTGTACGAGGACGATGCGCTGATGGCGTTCAAGGACATCAATCCGGCCGCGCCGGTGCACCTGCTGGTGATTCCCAAGATCCACGTGGCGACCTTGTCGGACTGCGACGCCAGCCACGCCGAACTGCTGGGCAAGATGATGGCGCTGGTGCCGCGCCTTGCCGCAGAGCATGGCTGCGCCGTCACCTACGATGCCGACGGCACGCCCGGCGGCGGTTTCAAGACCATGATCAATAGCGGCCCCGATGGCGGGCAAGAGGTGTACCATCTGCACCTGCACCTGTATGGGGGGCCGCGTCCATGGCGGGGCCAGCGTTGATCAGGGCAACTATGCCCCGCGACGCATATTCGCTTATACTGGCGCTGTAAGTTCCACGAAATTGAAGGCGCTTGGCGCCGGGCAAGGAGAATAGCATGGGTTCATTGAGTATCTGGCACTGGCTGATCGTGCTGGTAGTGGTGATGCTGGTGTTCGGCACCAAGAAAATCGGCAACATGGGTTCCGACATCGGCAAGGCCGTCAAGGGCTTCAAGGACGGCGTCAAGGGCGAGGACGACAAGCCGGGCGCGGCCGTGCCGCCGTCGCAGGTCGCCGACAAGACCACCATCGACGTCGAGACGAAAGAGAAATCGAAGTTCTGATGGCGCCGCCCGCCTCGCGCGGGCGCGTGCTGCCTGACTTTGCCCATCCATGATTGATCTTGGACTGTCCAAACTCGCCATTATCGGCGTCGTCGCGCTGATCGTCATCGGCCCCGAAAAGCTGCCCAAGGTGGCGCGAATGGCCGGGTCGCTGTACGGCCGCGCCCAGCGCTACCTGCACGACGTGAAGGCCGAGGTGAGCCGCGAAATCGAGCTCGACGAACTGCGCAACCTGCACAAGGAAGTGTCGGAAGCGGCGCATTCGATCAAGGCCGACGTCGAAGATTCGATCGCCAAGGATCTCGACGACGTGCAGGCGTCCTGGCGCGGCCACGTGTCGGGCGAGAACNNACCCACATCATTTCGGGCGCGGCGCGGGTCAAGAAATTCCGCCCGCGCGCCACCACCTCTTCTTCCTTCTTCTAATGACAGACAAAGCAGCGGGCGAAGAGACCTTCATCTCCCACCTGATCGAATTGCGCGACCGCCTGGTCAAGGCATCGGCCGGCATCGCCATCATCTGCGCCGCGCTGATGCTGTGGCCGGGCCCGGCGCTGATCTACGACTTCATTGCCCGGCCGATGATCGCCGCGCTGCCGGTCGGCTCGAAAATGATCGCCACCGGCGTCATCGCGCCGTTCCTGGTACCGATGAAGGTGACCCTGGTGATCGCCTTCATCCTGGCGCTGCCGTGGGTGTTCTACCAGTTGTGGGCGTTCATCGCGCCCGGCCTGTACGCGCACGAGAAGAAACTGGTGCTGCCGCTGGTGATTTCGTCGTCGCTGCTGTTCATGGGCGGCGTCGCGTTCTGCTACTTCTTCGTGTTCGGCAGGGTGTTCAAGTTCATCAACGACTTCTCCCCCAGTTCGATCGCGGTCACCCCCGACATCGAAAACTACCTCGACTTCGTCATGTCGATGTGCCTGGCGTTCGGCGCCACCTTCGAAGTGCCGGTGGTGGTGGTGATCCTGGTGCGGATGGGGATCGTCAGCGTGGCCAAGCTGAAGGAAATCCGGCCGTACTGCGTGGTCGGCGCCTTCGTCATCGCCGCCATCGTCACGCCGCCCGACGTCGTCAGCCAGCTGGCGCTGGCGCTGCCGATGTGGATGCTGTTCGAACTGGGCCTGCTGGTCGCCCCGGCCTTCGTCAAGGCGACCCAGGCGCCGAAAGAACCGGCCTGACGCGGCGGACAAGATAAATTTCGTCACACTATGAAACGTCGTTCCCGCGGAGGCGGGAACCTATGCTGAGCATGCTAAACAGCCTGACCCGGTCCGATAAGATACCTGCGTTAGACGATGAAACGTCGTTCCCGCGCAGCCGGGAACCTATGCTGAGCAAGCACCATCAATTTAGCATGCTCAGCATGGGTTCCCGCCTTCGCGGGAACGACGGTGCTGCGGCTAGTTGGTCTTGAGCGCGCCGCCGTTGCCCAGTCCGCCCTCGACCGACTGCGCCTTGTAGCTGCGCACCGCCTTCACCAGCTGGTTGTACGAATCCATGAACGAGGCCGTCAGCACCTTGCCCTGCGGCGTATTGCTGAAGCCGCTCGCGCCGCCGAAGGCGCCGCCGAACATCGCGCCCATCGCGCCGTAATCCCAGTTCTTGGCGCTGCCTTCGGCCGCCGCCAGCTGGATGCCGGAGCGGTTGTCGGTCAGCAGCAGCATGGTCGACGCCTCGTTCGACTTCAGCGAGCCACCGATCAGCGAGCCGACCGAGCCGAGCATGCCGCCCACCAGCGCGCCGACGCCGCCGGTGCCGCGCGCGCTGAAGCTGATCGACGGCGTGACGGTGTAGTCGGCAGCCACCATCTGGCCCTTGCCCAGGTTGCTCGTCTTGCGCAGCTCGCCCGATGCCATCAGCGCGCGCTCGCCCTGCATGTTGTTGAAGGCGCGCCCGCGCTCGACCACGGCGAAACAGTTCGACTGCTGGACGATCATGCGCAGCATCGGCACCGTGCTCTGCATGTGGTATTGCTGGGTGAACTGGTACAGCCACGGCTGGTTCGCTTCCTCGACGATGGTCAGGGTGCCGAGCGTCTTGTCGCAGCGTTCGAGCTGCGAGCTGGCGTTCTGTGCATTGGCGCCGCCGGCCGAGCCGGTGGCGACGGTCTTGGCGCTGGCGTCGCCCAGCGTCGGGCTCGTGTTGGCGCAGGCACCGAGCAACAGGGCAAGCAGCAATACCGGCAATGCAGTCGTCTTCATGGAAGCGGTCCTTTGGCGTGGGCAGGATTGGTATGGTTTTTGTGAAGCCAAGCAATCGTAGCGACGCCGTCGCGATCGCGGCTTGTCAGGCGTCAAGCCGACGTGGCGCAGGAGCATGACAAAAGGCGCCGCGGCGCCTTTTGTCAGCCTTCCGACGCCCGTTTCGTTCAGGGACAGTTGCCGATGATGTAATAACCCGCCGAGGTCTGCGCCAGCGTCGCCGTGTAGAACAGGTTGTCGAGGCCCATGTTCTGGTTCGAACCGTTGGCCAGCGCGTAGCCGCCGCTGTCGTGCGCCCGTCCCGCCTGCACGTGCGCGTAGTTCGACGCGTTGGTGGTGCTGCAGGTGCAGCCGGACGTGGTGCTGCCCGACACCGCCGTCGACAGCGCGCTCTCGACCGGGCCCGCTCCGACCGACGACACCTGGAAGCTGTAGCTGGTGCTGGCCGCCAGGCCGGTGCTGGTGTACGAGGTGGCGGTGACGGGCGTGGCGGTGAGCTTGGCGCCGTTGCGGTAGACGTTGTAGCCGGTGGCGCCGCTGGCCGCGCTCCACGACAGCGCGATCGAGCTGGCGGTGGTGGCGCCGACGGCCAGGCCGGCCGGCGGCTGGATCGCCGGCGCCGGCCCGACCAGGAACTGGGCGATGCTGCAGGCNNGCTCAGCGCCACCTTGTAGCTGCTGATCGCGCCGGCGGAATCGGTGCCGGCGCCGGCCACGGTGACGTCGTTGCCGGCCACGCTGGCGCTGCACGAGGTCATCGCCGGCGCGGCGACGGTGCTCACGCGCAGGTTGTTCTGGAACCAGAAATTCATCACGAACGCCGGGTAATTGACGTGCGTCGCATCGACGTAATGGGTGTTCTGGCCGCCGCTGCCGGCCGGCCAGGCGTGCGCCATGCCGGTGACGGTCATCTCCGAGGTGCGCGTCTTGCCGTTGCTGTCGGTGTAGGGGATGTTGCTGCCGCCGGTCGCCACCGTTTGCGTGGCGCCCTTGGTGTAGGTGCCGCCGTAGGCCAGGCGCATCGCCGCCGCGTCCATCGGGCCGTACGCCTGGGCCACCGTGTAGTCGGTGGTGCCCCACACCACGCCGGCGATCTGGGTGGCGAACTTGGCCAGGTTGCTGCCGGCCAGCGCCTTGCAGTTGTTGGCCGCCGTCGTCGCCGTGTAGCCCGACGGGACATAGCCGATCTGCGCGGTGGTGGTGCCCGGCGGCGGCCCGGCGTTGATGCCGATGCCGGCGAAGATGTCCGGCGCGAAGCAGCCCAGCGCCATGGTCTCGCCGCCGCCCGACGACAGCCCGGTGACGTACACCTGCTTCGGGTCGATCGCGTACTGCGCATTGGTGACGAAGCGGTTGACCAGGTCGAGCAGCACGGCGTCGTGGCCGCTGGTGCGGCTGTGGTTGGTGCTGGCGTAGTCCCAGCAGTGGTTGCTGTAGACGTTGCCGGTGGCGTTCGGCGCCAGGATCACGGCGCCGTACTGGTCGCCCATCGCCTTCCAGTTGAAGCCGCCGTCGGTGCCGTTGATGACGTCGCCCGCCGCGGTCTGGGTGCAGCCGTGCAGCACCAGCACCAGCGCGCGCTTGCCGGCCAGGGTCGGCTGGCTCGCCGGCCAGTAGAAGTAGCCGGTCAGGTTGCCGCCGTTGACGCTGTCGGCGGCCCAGGTCTGGTTGCCGCTCCAGGCGCCGGGGCCGGCGGCGACCTGTGCCTGCGCCGCCAGGCAGGGGGCGAGGATCAGCAGCGACGCGGCGGCGCGCGTGCATGCTCGTTGGAGTGTGGATGCCATGAATGTGTCTCCGATCTTTGGATGGGAGCAGGGCGGCCGGCTTTGCGCTGTGTCGGCCCTGCGGTTCGATTGCGTCGATGTGATGCAAAGGGGGCGGTTCCGCAGGAAGGCAGGCAGGGCCGCGACGACAAATTACACGAAATGTAACGGACCGATTCTAGCCCCGGATATCGGCGCGCGCGTGGTGTTTTGAAGCAAGCCCGCTGTGCGTTTTCGCACAAGCAACATAGGCGCCGCCATCGGGGCGATGGCGGCCGCGTACGGCGCCAGCGAGGCGCCGAGGATGCTGGCCAGCTTGAAGGTGAGCGAGGCGCCGGTATAGCTCGCGTAAATACACAGGTCGGAGAACTCGATCGTGGTGCCGATCAGGCTGGCGATTCGTCCTGGGCTGTGCCGGCGCACCAGGTGGCGCCGGGATTGGGCGATTTCAGCGGCCGCGCCGCAGCTCGCAGCGCGCGCGGCCGCCATGCTTACTGCATCAGCTCCTTGATGACCTTGACGGGCGCGTTGCCGTAGCTGAGGAACTGCTCGTGGAAGTCCTTCAGCACGAACCTCGGCCCGAGCGCCTGCTTGCGCTGCTCGCGCAGTTCCATGATCTCGCTGTAGCCGCTGAAGTAGCTGGCCAGCTGCACCGACGACAGCTGCACCCGGCGCCACTTTTCGACCGCTTCGGCCGGCGTCTGGAACGCCTGGCGCACCAGCAGGTCCATCGCCTGCGGCCGCGTCATGCCCTGCACGTGCACGCCGTAGTCGAGGATCGTGTTGGTCACGCTGCGCAGGTTCCACTTGCAGTACATCAGCCACATCTCGGGGGCGTTGTCGCCGTAGCCCGATTCGAGCATCATGCGTTCGGCGTACACCGCCCAGCCCTCGACCATCGCGCCGTTGCCGAACAGGGCCTTGACCAGCGACGGCGACTTGTTGGCGTACACCAGTTGGGCGTAGTGGCCCGGTACCGCTTCGTGGATATTCAGGATCTGCAGGATCCAGGTGTTGTACTCGCGCAGGCTGCTTTCGGCCTCCTGCGCCGTCATGCCGGTGAGCGGGGTGACGTTGTAGAAGGTGCGGTCCTGCGGACGGTAAGGGCCGGGCGCATCGACGCTGGCGCCGGCCACGCCGCGCTGGTACAGCGGCGTTTCGCGCACTTCGAGCGGGCGCTTCGGATCGAGCGTGAGCAGGTTGTTCTTGACGACGTAGTCCTGCAGCTGCGCGATCTGGCGGCGGATCTCGGGGAAGAAATTCTCGCGCGCGACGTGGCTGGCCGATAGCTTGTCGATCACCATGCCGATCTTCTGGGTGCGGTCGGCCGGCTTGGCGGCGCTGCCCATGGTTTTGATCCACAGCTGGTCGGCCAGGCCGTTCATCCGCACCAGCAGTTCCTCGCGCGCGGCCAGCGCCTTGTTGTAGGTCTGTTCGGCGCTGCTGGCGGACTGGATGTCGAACGCGAACTTGGCCTCGTACAGGTCCTTGCCGATCCTGAACGAGCGCGCCGTGTGCTGCTCCTGCTGGCGCTTGTCGAGCGCGGCGAGGAAATCGAGATAGCCGATCAGCGCGCTGCCGGCGTTGGCGATGCGCTGGGCGAAGATGGCTTTTTCCTGCGCCGTCAGGATCGATTCCTGCGCCGCCTTGCCCAGGTCGGCCAGCACCACGATGACGCCGGGCGCCTGGGAGATCGCCAGCTGCGTGTGTTCGTGGGTCGGGTTGACGATGCTCGCCTGCGCCGCCTGGTAATAGGCCGGCACGTGGGCGATCCGCCTGAGCAGCGTGCGCAGGCGCTGCGGCTTGGCGGCGTATTCGGTGTTCAGCACCAGGTCGATCGGCTGGGCGATGTTGTACAGCGCCGGGTTCCATTCGTGCTCGCGCAAGGTGGTCAGGTACCAGCGGTCCGCCTTGACCTTGTTGATCAGCAGTGCCAGGTCGGTGCGCTGTTTCGGCGAGAGCTGGCGCGCGTCGATCTTGCCGAACCTTTGCAGCCATTCGTCGGCAAAGGCGATCTTGCGCGCGCGCGTGGCGGCGTTCGGAATGGCCAGGTTGGCGGCGCCGTCGAATTTGCCGGACGCGATCGCCCCTTCCGGGTCGAGCTTCCACAGGGCGTTGAGGAACTGCTGGCTGGTGCTGTCCATCCAGCGGTCGGACTTGCGTTCGGCCGGCGCGGAAGACACCGCGACCGGCGCCGCCTTATGCTCGGCTGCGGGCGCCGGATGCGCCTTGACTGCCTTGGCGGCCTTGCCGTGCGGCGCCTTGCTAACTTTGCTGGAGGATGGCTTGGCGGCCTTTTTCGACTTGGCGGCGCTTGCGGGCGCCAGCGCGAACGTCGTCAACAGGACAGCCAGCGCAAATTTCGTTTTCATCATCGTGATCGGCCTTGTAAATATGGGTGCAAGCCGCGCGCCTCGCGGGGCGACGGGGGCGTCAGGTTAGCATCAATCAAGCCGTTTGCGCGCGACGGTAACAATTGGAAGCAGGTCGGGCGCGGGGTGGCGCGCCGTCGCATCAGTCGATCGCGTTGGTGCGCAGCAGCTGCTGCTGGTATGCGTTGAGGGTAGTGACGGCGGCCTTGCCGCGGCCGATATTGGTCAGCACGATCTCGCTGCCCTTGGTGAAGCGGTGGCCGATGCGCACCGTGTAGGAGCCGCTGATCCAGCTCCAGAAGCCCGGTTCGAACGTGGCTTCGTCCATGTCGCGCCACTTGACGCCGGAGACGCCCTTTTTCCACGGCAGGATGCCGGAATAGGTCCAGACGCCGACGTCGTCGTAGTACAGCTGCACGCTGCGCAGGGACAGCAGGCGGTAGCCGACCAGCAGCGCCGACGCGACGAAGACGGCGGCGGCGGCGAACTCGTTCCACATGAATGCCAGCGGCAGCAGGCCGAAGAACAGCAGCGCCGCCAGCGCCAGCGTGCCGAAATAGGCGAGCCACGACTTGGTGCCGACCACGTGGGCGTGCGGCCCGATGCTCGCTGAATTGTCTTCTTCCATGCCTGATGCCTCGCCGTTCCGGAAACGCATGATTGCATGGAATCGCAGGGCGCGCCAGCCGAACGCCGAGAACGCTGGGGTCAGGTCTGACATTAACGCATGAGAACGCTGGGGTCAGGTCTGACATTAACGCACGAGACTGCCATTTTCTGCCAAGCTCGTGCGTTAATGTCAGACCTGACCCCAGCTTGTGCTGAATTTCTGGCAAGCTCTTGCGTTAATGTCAGACCTGACCCCAGGGTTAGCGGGCCAGCCCTTCCTGCAGCATCTTCAACATGTCGCCCGGCGACATCCGCGCCGACAGGTCGGATCCCTCCAGCAGGCTGTCGGCCAGGTCGCGCTTGTGCTTGTGCAGGTCGACGATGCCTTCCTCGATCGTGTGGCGCGCCACCAGCCGGTAGATCGTCACCGGCCGTTGCTGACCCATGCGGTGCGCGCGGTCGGAGGCCTGGTCCTCCACCGCCGGATTCCACCACGGGTCCATGTGGATCACGTAGTCGGCCGCCGTCAGGTTGATGCCGACCCCGCCCGCCTTCAGGCTGATCAGAAAGACGTCGCCTTCGCCGCCCTGGAATGCATCGACGCGCTTTTTGCGCTCCATCATCGGCGTCGCGCCGTCCAGGTATTGGTAGCGGATGCCGCGCGCGTCGAGGTGCTGGCGGATCAGGGTCAGATGGTCGACGAACTGGCTGAACACCAGCACCTTGTGGCGGTTCTCCAGCAGCTCGTCGAGCAGGCGCGCGAACGCCGCCAGCTTGCTGCTGGCCAGCCCAAGCTCCGGCGCCACCAGCATCGGGTTGCAGCAGGCGCGCCGCAGCTTCATCATCTCGGCCAGGATCTGGATCGATTTCTGGTTTTCCGGCGCTTCCAGCGCGGCCAGCTTTTCGAGCGCGTCGCGGCGCAGCGATTCGTACAGCGCGCTCTCTTCGGCCGTCAGGTCGACCGGCAGCACGATCTCGGTGCGCGGCGGCAGCTCGGCCAGCACCTGCGCCTTGGTGCGGCGCAGGATGAACGGCTGGATCAGGCGCCGCAGCCGGATCCGCGCGCTCGCTTCGGCGCGCTTGTCCTGCGCCTTTTCGATCGGCCCGGCAAAGCGCAGCTGGAACTGGTCGCTGGTGCCGAGCAGGCCCGGATTGATGAAGCGGAACAGGTTCCACAGTTCGCCCAGGTGGTTCTCCAGCGGCGTGCCGGTGGCGACCATGCGGAAGTCGCCCTGCAGCGCCATCACCGCCTGCGATCGCTTGGTGGCGGTGTTCTTGATCGCCTGCGCTTCATCGAGCACGATGGTATGCCACCGGACCTTGGCGAACGACGCCGCTTCCAGCTGCAGCAGGCCGTAGCTGGCGATCACCAGGTCGAACGGCTCGACCCCTTCGAGCATCGCGGCGCGGTCGCCCGCGCCGAACAGCTTGACCTTCAGGGTCGGCGCGAACTTCTCCGCCTCGGCGATCCAGTTCATGCACACCGAGGTCGGCGCGATCACCAGCGTCGGTCCCTGCGGCGCGCGCGCCAGCATCAGGGCCAGCGCCTGCACCGTTTTGCCCAGTCCCATGTCGTCGGCCAGGCAGGCGCCGACGCCCCAGTGGGCCAGCCGCGCCAGCCACTCGTAGCCTTCCAGCTGGTAGTCGCGCAGTTCGGCCTGCAGGGTGCTCGGCAGCTTCGGCGTGAACGCGGTGGTCTCGGCCAGCCGCTTGAGGTGGTCCTTCCACAGCTTGTCGGCCTTGACGCCGCCGGCGTCCAGCGCCAGTTCTTCCAGCGCGAAGCTGGCCAGCGGATGCACCCGCACGCCGTCGGCGTGGCTGTCGCCGAACGAGGCCAGCTCCATCAGGCGCCGGTGCAGCTCGGAGCTGAGCGCCATGAACTGGTTGTCGCCGAGCGCGACGAAGCGCCCCTGGCTCGAGCGCAGCATGTCGAGCAGCGCGCGCAGGTCCATGATGCGCGTCTCGTCGATCTGCACCTCGCCATTGGCGGCGAACCAGTCCTTGTCGCGCTTGATGGTCAGGCGCACCGACTTCGAATCGACCTTCTTGCTGACCCTGAACGATTCCCCTTCCGGCCACGCCACCAGCACCCGGGCCGGGTCGAGCTCCTGCAGTTCCGTCAGCAGCTCGAGGCACGGCACCGGCTGGCCGAGCAGCCATTCGCCGTGCTCCTCTTCGGCCATCTCGAGGCTGTGGCAGGCGCCGATCAGCTGGCGCTCGGCCTCGCGCTCTGCGTTCAGGTTGCGGCGCGCCTCGACGCGGGCGCCGTTGACGTCGGCGATCACGCTCTCGGCGCCGCTGCCGGGCGGATAGTAGGCACCCGCGCCGGGCAGCGGACGCACCAGCACCTGCATCTTGAGGCCCTGCTGGTACGGCAGCAGGTGCACGTGCAGGCGCGGGTCGGCCTCGACCTGGTCGACATCGGCCGCGCTGCCGCCGATGTCCGACTGCACCGTGACGATCGACGAGATCGCGCTGATCGCTTTGAGCACCTGCTTCTCGGCGTGCAGCGGCACCACCAGGCCGGCGCCGACAATGGCGCCGATACGGCGGTGCTCCGCGGTGATGCGCACCACGCGCAGGCGGGTCGGCGTTTCCTTCGTCACGCAGACGTCTTCGGCGCCGTCCGGCACCGGCGGCTGCATGGTGATGGTGACGTTGCCGCCGTGCGCCTTGACCAGCAGCTCGGGTTCGCCCGGCAGCAGTTCCACGCGCGTGCCCGGCGCATCGATCCAGTACAGCAGCGGGTGGCCGACCAGAGCGGCGACCGCCTTGTCCATCTCGAACTCGTAGCGCGTGCCGCTCTGGCTGTAATACTTGTAGCCGGCGATGGCGGCCGCCACGTTCAGGTCCTGCGCGCTGAGGAATTCGAGTTCGCGCGCATCTTCCGACAGGCGCTTGAGGCCGACCGCGCGGCCCTTGCTCCAGCCGCCCTGGGCGTCGCGCTTCTGTTCGCGCGGCTCCAGGCTGGTGATGCCCATGCCCGGCGCGTAGCCGATCATCCACACCAGGCGCGATTCCTTCACCGCTTCGACGTTCACCGCCGGCTGCAGGTTGATCAGCGCGTTGAGCTGGCGCTGCCAGGGTTCTTCGCGTTCGAACCAGGTGGTCAGGTCGGCGATGCGGTGGCGCTGGCGCAGCGCGATCGCTTGCTGGTCGCGGCTGACGGCGCCGAGGTGGCCGAGCAGCGCGCCGAGCTGCGCGGCGATCAGGTCGAAGCCGGCGTCGGCCGCCTGGTCCATCATCTGCTCGAGCTGCTCACGCCTGGCCTCCAGCTGCGGCAGCGCCAGCCAGTAGTGCATCAGCGCGCGGAACATGAACGGCTGCAGCGCCGTCTCCCAGCTGCGCGACGGCAGCACCGCCGGGTCGACGGTGCCGCCGCGGATCTGGCGCAGCATGCTCAGTTGCTGGTAGACGGCGGTGTCGTGGCTTTGCGCGGCGCGCGTGGCGATGTCGAGATAGACCTCGGCCAGCTTGTCGTGTTTCGGGTCGCCGCTCCTGATCAGCGCAAGCACGTACAGGTGGCCGCCGATGCCTTCGAAGATCGCCTTGCGCTTGCCGGTTTCCTTGCGCAGCGTCTTGAGCGCCTTGTCGAACAGCGGCAGCGCCTCATCATGGGCGTCGCGCAGCAGCAGGATCACGGCACGGAAGAACTGCGCCTGCGAGTCGTCCAGTTCCTGCAGCCAGCGCGCGGCGTCGTCGAGCCGGCCGCACAGGATCAGGTGCTGGGCAAGCGCATTGCGCAGGTAGGCCGAGGCGGCCGGGTGCGCCGCATGGCGCTCGGCGTAGTCGCGCAGCAGCGGCGCGCTGGCCGGTTCGCGCTGCACGTTGGTGATCAATACGGCAAGCACGTAGTCGCGCAACAGCGGGTGGATGCGCTCGAACAGCGCCGGCTCGAACGGCCGCGCGCAGATGTCCACCAGCGGATCGAGGTAGCCTGCCTCGTGGCAGGCCAGGCACGCTTCGAGCAGCGGCATGACGGTGCGCGGGCCCTCGCCTTCGATCAGGGCCATGCGCAGCAGCGCCACGCCCTGGCGGTAGCTGCGCAGGACAATGGCGCCTTCCCAGTTCTTGCGCAGCGGGTTGACCTTTTCGTACACGCGCGACAGCGGCGCGAACATGTCGTTGTCGAGCGCCGCTTTGATCGCCGGCCATACCGCGTCGGGCGTGATGGCGAAGCCGCGCCCGACCGACTCGGTGACGATGGCGAGCGCCTTGAGCAGTTTGACGTCGTCGTCCAGCGTGGTGGCGGGAATGACGATGCCCAGTTCGGCCAGGTGCAGCACGATCCTGGCTTTTCCCATCGGCTCGCCGGCCAGCGCCAGCAGGCCGGAGATCAGCTTCTGGGTGTCGGTGAAGGCGTCGAACTGGTGTTGCAGACTGCTTGTCGTCATGCGGCTTCCGGCAGGTTGTCGATCGCCACCGGCGCCAGCGCTTCCGGCGAGGCGATGCCGAAGATGCGCTGGTAGAAGTACAGCTCCGCCTCCAGGGTGCGCACGATGCTGTCGGCCTTGCGGAAGCCGTGGCCTTCGCCTTCGAGCGTGATGTAGGCGACCGGCACGCCGGCCGCGCGCAGCGCCTCGACCATCACCTCAGACTGCTGCGGCGGCACCACCTTGTCGTCGAGCCCCTGGAAGAAGATCATCGGCCGCTTCAGCCGCTCGGCGTGGTTGATCGGCGAGCGCAGCTGGTACAGCTGTTCGGCCTGCGGCTGCGGCGCGATCAGGTACTCGTTGTAGTGCGACTCGAACTTGTGCGAATCGTTGTCGAGCCCCTTCAGGTCGGATACGCCGTAGTAGCTGGCGCCGGCCTTGAAGACATCGTGGAACGTCAGCGCGCACAGCGTGGTCAGGCCGCCGGCGCTGCCGCCGCGGATCACCAGC
>CXWL01012161.1_pt1 | contig 12990 bp, 10 predicted proteins | sample 590931 | NCBI WGS metagenome assembly CXWL01 (sample SAMEA3498368, study PRJEB10139) | groundwater metagenome | biome: water well; material: biofilm material | place: Germany | collected 2015-04-27
CCCGCTGGGCAACCGGCCGCTCTGCCTCGGCCGCCTGAACGGCGGCTGGGTGATCGCCTCCGAGTCCTGCGCCTTCGACCATCTCGGCGCCACCTTCATCCGCGAAGTCGAGCCCGGCGAGGTCATCTACATCGACGCCGAGGGCTTGCAGAGCTACAAGCCGCTGGGCGAGAGCGAGAAGCAGGCCTTCTGCTCCTTTGAATACATTTACTTCTCCCGCCTCGACAGCGTGCTCGACGGGAAGCTGCTCTACTCCGTCCGCATGAACCTCGGCCGCCAGCTGGCGAAGGAACATCCGGCCGAAGCCGACATCGTCATCGACGTACCGGACTCGGCGACGGCGGCGGCGATCGGGTACTCGCAGGCGTCGGGGATCCCGTTCGTGCAGGGGCTGGTGAAGAACCGCTATGTGGGCCGGACCTTCATCCAGCCCGACCAGCGTCTGCGCGAGGTCGGCGTAAACCTCAAATTCAACGCCCTGCGCGAACTGCTGCACGGCAAGCGCGTCGTGCTCGTCGAAGACAGCATCGTCCGCGCCACTACCACCCTGCGCGTGATCCAGATGCTCCGCAAGGCCGGCGCCAAGGAAGTCCACATGCGGGTGACCTCGCCGCCGATCACGCACCCGTGCTTCTACGGCATCGACATGGGGACGCGCTGGGAGCTGATCGCGGCGCGCCAGACGGTCGACGAGATCTGCCAGACCATCGGCGCCGACAGCCTCGGCTACCTGAGCGTCGAGGGCCTGGTCAGCGGGTTGGACGGCAAGAAGGACAAACTCTGCCTCGCCTGCTTCACCGGCAAGTACCCCCAGCCCGTCCCGATGCAGATGGACAAGCTCGCGATGGAGCCCCCGGAGGCCGCCTTCGACCGGCCGAAGTCTGAACTCACCCTACCCCTGCGGCGGGTGTAGCCTGTGACCGTGCCCACCCACTTGAGCAACGCCACCGACGACGCGGATACCCTGGCGGGTGAATCCGGCGCCGACGCCTACACGCGCGCTGGCGTCGATCTCGCCGCCCGTAACGACCTCGTCCATCGGATCAAGGATGTCGCTTCACGAGCGTCGAGGCCGGAGGTGTTGTCAGGCGTGGGTCCGTTTGGTGGTTTGTTCAAGTTGGCGCAGTACAAGGAGCCCGTGCTGGCTTCCAGCACCGACGGCGTTGGCACAAAACTGCGCATCGCCATGCTGATGGATCAGTACGGCACCGTCGGCCAGGATCTCGTCAACCACTGCGTCAACGACATCCTCTGCACAGGCGCACACCCGCTCTTCTTCCTCGACTATATCGGCACGTCCGACCTCGACGACGATCGCAAGCTCGAACTCGTCGACGGCATGGCCCGCGCCTGCGAGACCCACGGCTGCGCGCTCATCGGCGGCGAGACCGCCGATATGCCGGACATCTACGCCCCCGGCGACTTCGATCTCGTCGGCTTCATCGTCGGCGTCGTCGAGCGGGAGCACGTCATCGATGGGTCGAAGATTGTCGAGGGCGACTTGCTGCTCGCGCTGCCGTCATCCGGGTTGCACACCAACGGTTACTCGCTCGTCCGCAAGGTCTTCGATATTGGCACCGGTGGCGATGCGGACTCGGATCGCGCCGTGCTGAACAGCAACTATCCCGGCTTCGAAGGCACCCTGGGCGAGGCCCTGCTGGCGGTGCACCGGTCGTACTACAAGGAACTGAAGCCCGTCCTCACCCGCCTGCACGGCATCGCCCACATTACGGGCGGCGGCCTCACCGACAACATGCCGCGCATCCTGCCCGATGGGTTGGCGGCGCACTTCGAGCGGGATGCCTGGCGCGTCCCCGCCCTGTTCAGCCTTATCCAGCAGCGCGGCAGCATCTCAGACGAAGACATGTTCCACGCCTTCAACATGGGCCTCGGCATCGTCGTCGCCGTGGCGAAGGAAGAAGCCGCATCGATCGCCGCCCAGCTTCCGGAAGCGAAGGCCGTCGGCCGCATCATCAAGCAGACAGATGAACGCAGGGTGATCATCGAGTAATACGTAAAACTCGCGCTGAAACACACCGCGCGGGCTAAAGGCCCGCGCTACGGATCCTGAATATGCCCCTTCGATCCATTCTCGCTCCTTACGACAAGACCGGACTCGTTGAGCTCGCGCAGGGCCTGCAGGGGCTCGGCGTCGAGATGTACGCCACCGGCAACACCTTCCGCATCCTGACCGAAGCGGGGGTGGCGATTCGGCCGGTGAGCGACCTCACCGGCTTTCCCGAGATCCTCGACGGGCGAGTGAAGACGCTGCACCCGGGCGTGCACGGCGGCATCCTCGCCCGCCGCGACAAACCCGAGCATCTGGCGGAACTCGATGAGCACGGCCTGAAGCCGATCGATATCATCGTTGGCGGCCTCTATCCCTTCCAGGAGACGATCGCCCGCGACGGGGTGAAGCTGGAGGAAGCGCTCGAGCAGATCGACATCGGCGGGCCGACGATGCTGCGGGCGGCGGCGAAAAACTTCCTCCACGTGCTACCGGTCGTCGATCCGGCCGACTACGACGGCGTGCTCGACGCCCTCCGCACCGGCGACATCCCGATCGACTGGCGGCGCAAGCTCGCGGTGAAGGCGTTCCAGCATGTCGCCACCTACGACACGATCATCGCCACCTACCTGCGCGGCGCGGAGCAGCCCTTCCCCGACGAACTGACGGTCGCCCTGACGAAGAAGAGCGATCTGCGTTACGGCGAAAACCCACACCAACTCGGGGCGCTGTACCGGCAGATCGATCCGTTGGCGAAAACGCCGGAGGGCGCGGTCAACGCGGTCCAGCTTCACGGCAAGGCGCTCTCGTACGTGAACATTCTCGATGCCGACGCGGCCTGGTGCGCGGCCTGCGACTTCGACGACCCGACGATCGTCATCGTGAAGCATATGACGCCGTGCGGGATCGCCAGCCGCGATGATCTTGGAGCGGCCTTTGCGCTGGCGTTTCAGGCCGACCCCATCTCGGCATTCGGCGGCATCGTCGCCATCAATCGCCCGGTCGATGAAACGCTGGCGAAGGCGATCCGCGGGGCGAAGCATCCAACCAGCGGCCAGCGCCTCTTCGTCGAGATCATCATCGCCCCGGCGTTCACGGCGGAGGCTGTCGAACTGCTGTCGAAATCGAAGGATGTGCGCCTGCTCGAAGCGCCGCCGGTCAACATGCGGAAGCGTGCGCTGGAACTGCGGGGCGTCGCCGGCGGCATACTGGTACAGGAGTACGACCGGATGGCCGTCGATCCGCCGGAAATGCGTATCCTGTCGAAGCGCCCGCCTACCGATACTGAGTCAGCCGATCTGCGTTTCGCCTGGACCTGCGCCAAGCATGTGAAGTCGAACGCGGTGGTGGTAGTAAAGGATCGGACGATGATCGGAATGGGCGCCGGGCAGCCAAATCGCGTCCAGAGCGCGCGCCTCGCTTGCAGCCAAGCCGGCGAGGCTGCTCGCGGCGCCGTCTCCGCCTCCGACGCCCTCATCCCATTCCCCGACACCGTTGAGGTGTGCGCCGAGGCGGGCATCACGGCCATCATCCAAACCGGTGGTTCGATTCGGGATGAGGACTCGGTCGCTGTATGTGATGCGAAGGGGATGGCGATGGTGGCGACGGGTGTGCGTCACTTCAAACACTGACACGGATCTGCCCCGTCTTTCGCGGGGTGGCGTGAACGCCCGCCACGTGACGGGCGTTCATATTGTGAGAGACCCAGCGCGCCCCTTGGGGCAGAAGATACACGAGAGGACACATGGCGACCCAGCAGGACTACAGCATCGCCCAGCTCGAAGACCTCGTCGACGCCCTCCCACATGAGGAGCACGCCCGATTCGAGCGCATCTTCGACCTCACGAGCAACATCGGCAAGCTGGTACCGCCGGATGCGATGGTTCCGTGGATCGAGAAGCAGTTCGGGAGCGTCGAGGCCACGCGCGAGCAGAAGATCATCAAGATCACCAACAAGGTCACGCTCGAAGGTGTGCTCTTCAACTGGCTGCGCTCCAGCCGCCCGATGTGGCGCCAGGAGATCGATCTGGAAGACGAACTCCACGGCCCGCCCGACCCCCTCGCCGACCCCTACAACGGCACGCCGGAGGATCTCTTCGGCCGGGTGCGCGGGAAATACTGCGTCACCGCCAGCAACATCGCCAAGTTCGACGGCTTTCACGGCCTCGTCGTCTTCAATGAGAAGCACCCGCTGCGCTTCACGCGCGAGATGGTGCAGGACTATATCGACACCGGCGCCCGCTGGGGCGACCTCGCCCACGCCTCCGACCCCGAGGCCAAGTACTACATCTTTCTCTGGAACTGCCTCTGGCGCGCCGGCGCCTCGCTTCTGCACGGGCACGCGCAGGTGATCATGGGCCGGGGCATGCACTATGCCGCCGTCGAGCATCTGCGCCGCTCCGCCGCCGTCTACCAGGCGCACGAGCGCGCCAACTACTTCCACGATTTCTATCTCGCCCACCGGTCCGTCGGCTGCGGCTTCGAGAAGGACGGCACAAAGGTGATCGCGAACCTGACGCCGAAGAAGGAAAACGAGGTCATCCTCTTCGCGCCGTACGTCTCGACATCGTTGAAGGACCGCATCTACGAAGTGCTGCAGTGCTACCGCGACCGCCTCGGCGTGACTTCGTTCAATCTCGTCATCTACACGCCCCCGTGGTCAGAAACAGCGGAGTCGTGGGAGGGCTTTCCGGTGATGGTGCGCATCGTCGACCGCGGCGATCCGTCGTCGCGCACAGCAGACTTCGGGGCGATGGAGCTGTACGCGGCGAGCGTCGTTTCGAGCGACCCGTTCGCGTTGGCCGGGGCGCTGCGGGAGTCTCTCGGCGCGTAGGCCCGGGGTTACAGCCGCCGTTCGTACCAGGCGACGTCCCAGTACTTCGCGAACTTGCGCCCGACCTCCGGCAGCACGCCCACCAGCCGGAAGCCGAACCGCTCGTGCAGTGAGCACGAGGCGTCGTTTGGCAGCGTGATTGCCGCCACCGCCATGTGCACGTCCTCCTTCGCCAGCTCCGGGAAGATGGCCTCGTACAGCTGCTGTCCCAGCCGCTGGCCGATAGCTTCTGGCGCGCAGATGATCGTCATCTCGACAGTGGTCTCGTACGCCCGCTTCGGTCGGAACTGGCTGCTCGTCGTGTATCCGAGGATCTCGCCCGCGCGCTCGGCCACCAGCAGCCGGTGCCGGCCGGTCGCCGCATAGTGGACGAACCATGCCTCGCGTCGCTCGTCGACCGTGAAGGGATCGAGGTCGAAGGTCGTCGGCGTCTCAGTGATGTACTGGTTGTAGATCTCCGTCAGGCGCGGGAGATCGGCCAATGTGCCCGGACGGATGACAGTGTCGCCGCTCATGGTCGCCGAGTATATCGCCCGAATATGACCAACAGATGACATCTACTCGGGCGCCAGCGTCAGATTAGGCATCAGCGAGGCGGGAGATCTGGGCCAGGTGCTCGTGATCGTGGTCGGCATCGTTTTCGAGCACACTGAGGGCGCTGTATTCGTTCGCCCCGAGGCTGCTGAGGCGGTAGAGCGTCTCGTCGTCGATGCCTTCCGCCATCTCCACCAATGCGGCGCGGGTGCGCGCGAGCTGGGCGACGGCGTCGGGCCCATCCTGCGGCATGGTTCCGGCGGCAATCTCCGGCGCGGTCAGGCCGCGAAGGTGCGCCAGCAGTTTGACGTAGGCCACTTCGGATTCGATGACGTGCTGCAATGTGCGGTCGATCGACCAACTCCCGGGGCGCGACTTCGCCATGTCATCCTGGGTCAATGGCTCGACCACGGCGACGAGCGCCCGGCGGTTGACGGTCATCGCATCGAGGGTAGTGGCGAGATCGGCGTTGTTACTCATCGGTTCGCCAGTATAAGCGGCGCGGTTTCGGCGCTTCAAGCGGATGCGGGTTACCCGAGGGCCAGGGCGAAGATGCCGCCGACGATGGCGGCCGCGCCGACCAGCCTTCGTGGGGCATCCTGTTCGCCCAGCAGCCGCGCTCCCATGATGGCGCCGACCAGGATGCTGATCTCGCGCACCGGCGCCACATAGCTCACCGGCGCGATCGTCAACGCCGCCAGCACCAGCATGTAGGCCCCCGGCGCGAGAATGCCGATGCCGAGCACGGCGCGACGCTCATCGCGCCACGCATACACCATCCCCTCTCGCCCTGCCTTTCGCATCAGGACGAATGGGGCGAAGGCCACCGCGCGGAACACCTCGATGCCGTAGGCGTAGACGATCGGCGTCGAGAGGTCGACGCCTTTCTTATCCCACAACGTGTACGTCCCGATGATCGCGCCGGTCAACAGGGCGAAGAGTACTGACACTCGGGCGTCCCCGTGAATTCGCAGGCTTGACGACCAGGTCATCACGAGGATGCCGCAGATCACCAGCGCCGTTCCGACCAGCGCCAGCGCCGTCGGCCGTTCGCCGTAGATCAGGATGCCGCCGAGCACAGCGATCGCCGGGCCCGAGCCGCGGGCGAGCGGATAGACCAGCGACAGATCGCCAAGGCGGTACCCGGTCGTGAGGGCGTAATAGTAGGCGATGTGGAACATCGCGCCCGACACCGCCATGAAGACGATCGCCTCCGGTGTCAGTGCCGGGCGCTGGATGGCGTAGGCAATGATCGCGACGGGCGCGTAGACGATGAGCGAGACGATGACGTACGCGAGGGAGAAGGCGGCGTCGTTGCGCGCGCCTTTGGCGAGATAGTTCCAGGTGGCATGCCCAAGCGCCGCCGCGAGCAACAGCGCCAGCGCTCCGGCCGGCATGGCTCTGTTTTACAACAGACGGCAGACAACAGACAGTGAACGGAGGTTAAACACAGAGACACAGAGGCACAGAGGCACAGAGGGCCGAGGGAAATCTGGGTGAGGTCGCGACGGTAACAAGCCCGAGCCCATGCCGACGAAGCGCAAACCGCAAAGGGCAAAGGCTACCCACCCAGCTCTTTCTCTAACTGGGCGAGGCCCATGGGACCGAGAGCGAGTGCCTTTGTGTGGAAGCGCTTCAGGTCGAACGACGCACCTTTGCTCTTCTTCGCACTCTCGCGTGCGGTGAGCCAGGCGCGCTCGCCGACTTTGTAGCTGATCGCCTGGGCGGGCCAGCCGAGGTAGCGGATGATCTCGCTGGCCATGAACTCGCGCGGCTGGAGCGCTCGCTCGATCGCGAACTCGAGCGCGAGGTCGTGGTTCCAGGTCTTGCCGGGGTGGAAGCGGTCGCCGTCCGGGATCGCCAGCTCCAGATGCATGCCGATGTCGACGATCACGCGCACCGCCCGCATCGCCTGCGCGCTCAGCATGCCGAGGTGGTAGTCCGGGTTCTCCAGGTAGCCCAGCTCGCCCATCAGTCGCTCGGCGTACAGCGCCCAGCCTTCTCCGTGGCCGGAGACGAACGCGGCGGTTCTCTGGTATCGCGAGAGCGTCTCCGGAAGGCAGCGCACTGCTCCGACCTGCAGGTGGTGGCCGGGGACGCCTTCGTGATAGGCCGTCGTTACCTGGAACCACTTGGGAAACCGTGTGCGCGTGCCCAGCGGCCACCACGTCCTCCCTGGTCGCGCGAAGTCCTCGGACGGGCCTGTGTAGTAGGGAGCCAGGGCGCCACCGGCCGGCGGAATCATCACCTCGACCCGCTTGATGCGCGGATCGATATCGAAGTGCGTGCCGTCGAGATCGTCGAGGGCCTTGTCGTGCAGCTCCTGCAGCCAGGACTGGAACTCCTCGACGCTGTCGATCGAGCGCGCAGGGTCGGTCTCGAGGAGATGCAGTGCCTCGGCGACGGTGCCGGAATGGATCTTCTCTGCCGTCGCGGCCATGTCGGACTCGATGCGGTAGAGCTCGTCCCAACCCCACCGATAGGTGTCGCGCAGGTCCAGTTCGCAGCCGTTGAAGACGCGCGAGTTCAGGGCGTACCGTTCCGGGCCGCAGCCGTCGCGATCAGCGGCCTTCGGGAGGTAGTCGTTGAGCAGGAACGCGCGTAGCTCGGCGTAGGCCTGCTCGGCGCCTCGCACGCCGGCTTCGAGATCGGTCTTCAGCGCGGCGGTACCGACGTTGACGCGGTCATACGCCTCTACCAGTGTGCTGAAGAAGGACGGCGTGCCCGGCTTCAGTCCTGACCACGTTTCCGCCTGCTTCGCGCACTCCTCGACCTGCCGCTTCGCCGCCACCTGCCCCTTCGCCAGACCCTGCGACAACGACACGCGATACCCGGCAAGAGCTCCCGGCACGCTGGCCAGCCGCCCGGCGATGTGGCGCCAGTCCTGCTCGGTGGCCTTCGGCATCTGGTCGAAGACGCCGCGCACGGCGCCGGATGGGCTGCCGAGGATCTTCACATCGCGCAGGTACTCGCCGGCCTCGAAGAGATCGCGGCGCACGGACATCCGCTCGATCATCACGTCGCGGGCGATGCGGTCGGGCTCGCCCTCAACGGGTGCCGCCTGCACGTCAACAAGAGTCCGCCGGCTGAGGTCGGCCGTCTTCCCGTGGCCTTCGGGCGAGTAGTCCGGGAGCTCCGTTTCGTGCCCGGCGACGCCGATGCTGGTGGCGAAGTTGGGGTCGAGGGCGGCGAGGTCATCGACGTAGCGGTTGGCGATGTCAAAGATGCGGGACATGGACGGGGCTCCTGGCTGTTAGCTGTGGGCTGTTAAATCTTGTTGTCGCATTGTCGTGCTTTCGCCACAACGCGCACGTCCCTGCCGGCGGGCAGGCTCAGCGCCTTCCGCCGCAGGAGCGCGGGCGCCCTCGCCCGCGAAAGACCCTCACCCTCCCGGGCCGCGGCACAACAGCGGCGATCTCCCCTTGACGCACCCCTTCCCCGCCTTGACGCCTCCCCCTGCAACTGCGGCAGCGAGCAAACGTTTGGATCGGGGAGAAGATCTGTGTGGCGGCTGGTGGCCGGGAGGCTGGGATGGGGACGATTATCAGGCAGCAGAATGGGGCGGAGTCGGGCGCTCCGGTGCGGTGTCCGATCTGTGCGCAGCCGAGCGAGCCGATGCGCTACTGCCGCCACGTGCGCTGGACCTTCGATCAGGGCGGGCCCATCGAGTTCGCCCGCTTCGCGCTGGAGACAAGCCCGTACGTGCAGGCGCGTGGTGGCAAACCGCGCGACATCCCGAAGATCTGGTGGGATGAGAAGGGCCCCTGGATCGTCGACATGGTGATGATCCACTGTGACGCCTTCGAGGGCTACGTCTTCGGCGAACTCAGCGACGTCGACATGCTGGCGCGCGACCTCTGGCGGGACTACCAGCCGGAGGCGGAGCGGGTGGAGATGCAGCGGGTGGATCCGGTGTAGGACGGCACAGGGCAAATCCCGTACCTGCTTCCCACCGCTGTTCTGGCGCGGAGACCGTGCGGAGCCAAAGCTCCGCCGCTACTGTGGTCCTACGTACCTGCCAGCTTTTTCACCACTGGCGCCAGCGCGTCAAAGCGGTCGCCGGAGAAGACGATGTAGCTGAAGCCGAACTTCTCGCGGCGTTCCTGCAGAGCCTCGGCGATCTGGTCGGTGCTGCCGATGGCGTTGTGCGGAGAGCGCAGGGCTTCTTCGGCCGACATCCCGACGCCGCCGGAGACGCGTTCGGCCATGCCTTTCTGGTCGTCGGTGACGATCGCGACGAATACCGTGACGCTGAGCTCGATGTCGTCGAAGCGGTCGCCGGCGGCGTCGCGGATCCACCGCAGCTTCTCCAGCGTCGAGGCTTCGTCGCCGGTCTTCATCACCTCGGCGTTCACGGCGCCCGGCTCGAGATTGAAGTTCACGCTGATGATGTTCGCCTCGCGGGCGGCGACGGAGAGTACGCGCTTGCCGCCGCCGCCGACGAGGATCGGCAGCGGCTTCTGCACCGGCTTCGGTGTGCCGTTGTGGTTGGTGATGGTGTAGTACTTGCCGCTGAAGTTCACGGGCTCGTCGGAGAAGAGGCCCTTGATGATCTTCAGGCCCTCGATGAAGCGGCTGATGCGGACGCCGGGGCGCTCGTAGGGAATGCCGGAGGCGACGTAGTCCGTCTCCATCCAGCCCGCGCCGAGCCCGAGTTCGAGCCGTCCGCCCGATAGCAGGTCGAGTGTCGCCGCCTCCTTCGCTAGGACGAGAGGGTGTTTGTAGTCATTGTCGAGCACCAGGCTGCCGACCCGGAGCGTGGTCGTCGCGTCGGCGGCCGCCATCATCGCCGGCAGAGGGGCGAGCTGGTCGTCGAAGTGGTCGGGGATGAAAAGGGTGGAGTAGCCGAGGCTCTCGATCTTGCGCGCCTTCTCCGCCCACTCCGCCGCGGATCGCCCGCGCGAAGTCTGTACTCCGAACCTGAATTTGCGCGTAGCCATAGACCCACCTCTTCTGCGCTAGTCCTGTCAAGCCGGACCATCCTATCGCGCTGCGGGCATTCGTCCACCTTCCGCCCCGCCGATGCTTCTGGTTTGATGGCTGAGATATGCCTGATGAACCTCTCGACCCTCGCGCCCAGCAGTTGTACGACGAAGGCGCCGCCTTGCTGGCCGCCGCGTGGGATGACGCCGTCTCGATGGTTCGGGTCGGCGACCACCCGGACTTCCACGACCCGCGAGGGACGCTGGCCTACGCCGGCGTGCTGTTGCGGGAGGGGACAGCGGCGAGCGGTGAACGCGCCGCGGCGGCTATTCGGGCGGTGCTGGCGATGCAGGAGCGGCGCGAGCACGACGCCCACTGCGGCAACTTCCGCTGGATGCTGGAGGACGAAAGCGTCAACGACCTTAACGGCGTGGAGTTCATGCTGGACGGCCTGAACTTTCTGCTGCGCGAGCATGCGGCGGGGATACCAGACGACCTCGCAACCGAGATCCGCGACGCCATCGAGTTGGGCCTGGCGGAGATCGACCGGCTGGATGTGCACCTGAGCTATACGAACATCGCCCTCAGCGACATCTGCAACAGCATCCTCGGCGGCGAAACGCTCGGCATCGATGAGTACGTCGACCGCGGCGCGCGGCGGCTGGATGAGTGGTTCGAGTTCACGAATGCGTCCGGTGCGCCGCACGAATACAACAGCCCCACCTACCTGGCGGTGGACATCGCCCGCATGGCCTTCCTTGCCGAACAGACGGCGGATCTGGACATCGCACTCAAGGCGCGCATTGCCGAAGAGCGGTTGTGGCTGCATGTGGCGGCGCACTATCACCCGGGGTTGGCCCAGCTGACCGGGCCGCACTCGCGCTCGTACTTCGACGGGTGGACAGGGGCGGGCGGGTTACTGAAGCTGCGGTTGTGGCGAATCATGCGGGACGACGCCCTGCGCCGCCCGACGCCGTACGCCGCGCGCGATCGCGAGGAAGGGCATATCGGTGTTGCCCTCGAGACGCCGCACTGCCCGGAGTACATTCAGCGCTGGCTGACCGAGAAGCGCTATCCGTTCGGCAGCGAAGAAACGGGGGATGCGGCCCGCGAGGTCGACCTCGCGACCTATATGACGGCTGGGTACGCGTTGGGCACGGCGTCACGGTCCTACGGTGTTGGTGACCCGCCCGAGGCGTGGCCGGCGCCGAACAACCTGCTGCTGCAGTTTGGGCGAGAGGCAGCGCCCGGCTACGGGACGCTGTTCACGCGCTACGTCGTCGATGACAAGGGACTGGGCGCGCACGTCGGCGAGTCCGGCAGTACGACCGAGGCTCTACCCGAGGACTGGTGGGAAGAGGGGACGTTCGTTGGCGCGCAACATCGGAACCGCGCGATCGTCGCCTACGGGCTGCTGCCACGGATGCGGTCGGCGAAGAGCTACAAGCTCAGCGTGAACATGCTGGGCGTGGCCGGCGCGGAGATTCGCATCGGCGGCGACGGCCTGGAGCAGCGTCACGGCTCGCTGGAAACGGGACCCCTGCTGGGGCAGGCCAGCGCCGCTCCGGTACACGGCATCCACGTCGAGCCCGGCGAGGCCGTGTGCGTGGGAACGGACGCGGCGTACGTCGCGATCATCCCGCTCGAGCCATCGGACATGGGTTCCGATGCAGGGATCGAGCTGCACATCGCGGGGGAGAAGCTGTCGCTGGACATCTACAACTATCGTGGGCCCAGTAAGTCGTTCTGGGAGCATCGCTCGCAGGCGGGGCCGTTCTTCAAGGGTAACGTGCGCAACGCCGTCATCTTCGAAGTAGCGGAGCGCAGCGAGTTTGCGGATATCGACGCCTTCGCCGCGCACATCGCTGCCGCCACCGTGGCCGACAGCGATGCTGATGAAGACGAACGCGAGATCGCCTACGCCAGCGTGGGAGGCAGCATCGCGATGCGCTACAGCCTGAGTGACATGTCGCCGATTGAGCGGCGCTTTGATGGCGTGACCTACGCGGCGCCGATGGGCCGGGCGGGCGCGCTGGATGGCCGAGGCATGCAGTTCGTGCAGTCGCGTGATTCGCTGACGCAGCTTGGCAGGGTGAAGGTGCTGTCGGCCACCATCCCGAAATGGCTGTCAGCCGATGACGACGCGCAGCATTACGTCTTTGTGAACCCCAGCGATGACGAAGCGCCCATCTGGTTCGAGACGCCGGACACCGTGATCGAGTGCGATGCCTTCGGCTTCGGGCGGATCGAGCTTGACGATCGGGCCGGGGCGGTCAGCATTGAGGCGGTGGGGGAGATCGGTGCCGTCCGCATTCGGCGGGAGGGTGATCTCCGGCTGAGAATAAACGATGTAGATGTGACGGACTCGCTGTTGCGGACGACGGAGCCTTCGGTGCGCGAGTTTCGCGGGCTGTAGTTGGGAAGTGCGTTTCGGGACGTGAGAGGTGTGGTAGAGAGGCCCTGACCGTCACGGTCAGGGCCTCGTTGGTAGGCGGGTGGCTCGCTGTTCGCTTAGCAGTCGTACAGCGGCGGGACGAACGTCGAGGTGTTTCCGAAGGCGTCCTCGGCGTGAACCAAGATGTTCATCGCCGGGAAGAAGAAGGGCCCGCCGCCCAGGTTGAAGATGCCAAAGGTTCCGTGCTGGACACTCGTCGCCTGGTCAGCACCGAAGAACGTGTACGCGACCCAGATG
>CXWL01011199.1_pt1 | contig 12987 bp, 12 predicted proteins | sample 590931 | NCBI WGS metagenome assembly CXWL01 (sample SAMEA3498368, study PRJEB10139) | groundwater metagenome | biome: water well; material: biofilm material | place: Germany | collected 2015-04-27
ACGGTTTTTGCCCCGGCATCGTGCATTTCTTTCATGCCGGCTGCACCGTCTGCTCCCATACCCGTTAATAAAACCGCAATTGCATTTGCGCCTGCACTATTGGCTACGGAATTGAACATCACATCCACAGCCGGCTTGTGACGATTAACAGGCTCGCCGTCATGCAATTTAATGATGTAGCCGGCTCCTTCTTTTTTAATCATCATGTGTTTGTCTCCCGGAGCAAGATAGATATATCCGGTTTCAACAGCTTGACCGTCTTTTGGAATACAGGCGGTCATTGCGGTGATCAAATCAATATGCCGAACAAACGATTCACTAAATGCAGCCGGTAAATGTTGCGTAATGACAATAGCGGGGGTCTCGGCCGGCAAAGATTTTACTACTGCCTTTATGGCCTCGGTTCCGCCAGTGGATGCCCCTAAAGCAATAATTTTATTGCTTGCTACAACACGTTTTCTTTCAGAATGCGCATTTACATTGACTTCGGAAATTGTTTTTTCGGACTCTCTGGCTTTGATTGCTCTATGACTCGAGTTACTGACATTGGCTCTGGCTGCTATTTTTACTTTGTTAATGATGTCATCTGCGTAATTGTTGAGTGTATTTGCAACATCGACTTTGGGTTTGGCAATAAAATCTACCGCTCCCAATGTCAACGCTTCCAAAGTCACTTCCGCACCTTTTTCTGTGAGCGTTGAAATCATCACAACCGGTGTTGGACGAAGTCGCATCAAATTCCTCAAAAAGGTAATTCCGTCCATATGAGGCATTTCGATATCGAGAGTCAATACATCAGGATGCAACTGTTTGATCATTTCTCTGGCAATCAGAGGATCAGCCGCAGCCCCGACTACTTCGATTTCAGGCGACGAATTTAGAATTTCAGTTAATATTTTTCTGATCAGTACGGAATCATCAATGATCAATACCCTTATTTTATTCATGAGCTGCTCTTAAAAAGTTGAATATCACCATATTCGTTTTCATATCATGTACCAGCGGTTCAACGCATTTATTAATAGCCACTATTCTGACTTCTTGAAATGGGCCTTTGATGCCATGATGACTTTAGCAATGATTTCTTCAGCATAGTCATTCATGGTATTTTCTGTATCACCGACTGGTTTTGCTATGAAGTCTACAGCGCCCAATTCCAGCGCAGTTAATGTAACTTCGGCGTTGCTTTCAGTCAGTGCCGAAATCATGACAACAGGCATTGGTCTAAGGCGCATCAGATTTCGCAAAAAAGTTATGCCATCCATACGAGGCATTTCAATATCCAGCGTCAAAACATCGGGATTTAATTGTTTAATCATTTCTCGGGCAATCAACGGATCTTCGGCTGTCCCAACAACATCAATATCCGGCGATGAGTTTAGGATTTCAGTCAACACATCTCGAATCAGAGGTGAATCATCAATAATCAAAACACGTATCTGGCTCATAAAATAATCTGTACTGAACTTTTAAAAAAGCTCGACATCGCCTTCAACCGGAGCATTTTTAATGCTATTAAAATACTGTCTTTCTCTTTGCGCGATCGTATCATTATGTAAGTCCTGTATTTTTTTCATACCCACCTTTCCTGTGCTGGGAAAATAGATCACTTTTCTGGGGTATATGTCGCCTAAATCCTGGGATATCAATTTCAAGCCCTCCTGATCGATATAATCCAAAACAAAATCGATATTTTTTATGCCAACATCAGTGAGTGTCGGAATGATTTTTCCACCACCAAAAACCTTGACTTCCAAATTTTTTCTTTTTCCACCATTACTCAAAATACTATTAATTAAATGCTCCATCGCATAGTTTCCATACCGCGTAGCATTGCCAACGACGGACTCACTGCCTCGTTTTAATTTGTCAGCACTGGTTTCAGGTAACATAAAATGATTCATACCACCAATACCAGTTTCCTTATCTCTTATGCAAGCCGAGATACAAGAGCCTAAAACGGTTGTGATCAATTCATGTTCATGCGTTACGTAGTATTCTCCCGGCAAAATTTTAGCTGCAATCACTTCATGCTCTCTATCCCAGTATCGATTGACATGCTCAAATCCGGCTATCGAAGGCTTACTGATATTATCTTTATTATTCATTGTGACTTACTTGTTTTTCCTGTAGGTAGTACATGCAACCAAGGCAAAATCCGATGACAACTGGTTTAATGACTCTGAATGTCCAATAAACAACCATGATTCGCTGGCAAGCATCCCGGCATATCGTTTTGCAAGTGTCGCTTTAGTCTCACGATCAAAATAGATCAGTACATTCCGACAAAAAATAAAATCAAATTGGCATTTCATGGGCCATTCTTTCATCAAGTTCAATTGCTTGAACTGGATAATTTGCTGCAATTCCGGCCTGACTTTTACTTGGCCCACTTGTGCCGATTTACCTTTCATAAACCAACGCTTAAGTCTTTGCTCCGAAACCCCGCTAACTCGCTCTTCCGTATAAACGCCATCTGACGCGGTTTGTAAAACATTGGTATCCAGATCAGTTGCCAATATCTTGATATCCCAATCTGACGGTACATTTTCCATCAGCGTAATGGCCAAGGAATAAGGCTCTTCGCCTGTAGAGCAGCCCGCAGACCAAACTTTTATTTGCCGTGAAGCTTTATTTCTTTTGAGAACTTCCGGTATTACCACATCACGCAAATACTCAAAGTGATGATTTTCTCTAAAAAAAGCCGTCAAATTGGTAGTAATCGCATTAATGAATTCAGTAAATTCATTTTCAGGATACTGGTTCAAATAGTGGCAGTACTCTTTAAAATTGTTCAGTCCTAGTTTTCTTACACGTTTGGATAAACGTGAATAAAACATATCAAAACGTTCATCTGGAACTTGTATCCCTGAATGCTCATTCGATAATTTCCGCAAGAAATTGAAATCATCAACAGTGAACTTAAATTCGCGCTCTTTCTCTTGAACTGCCATAGGTTAATTTTATTTCAGTCTGGTTATAGGTCTGATTAAACATCAATCTCCAGCACTTCCCGCAACCCGAGCAATTCCAGCGACTCTATAAAGCGTTGTGAAGGTTCAGCAAAAACAACGGTTTTTTTTTGTTTAGCGGCATCTTTTTTTAGCGCAACCAATAGCTGCAATGTTGCCGTATCTATACTCGAAACATGAGTGGCGTTAATTTGAATCGCGTTATGTGCAGCATAAGAACGCTTTAGTTGTTCATACAGCTTTACAACATGCTGAATACTTAAAGTTGCATCCAGCGTTATGGTCGAATCGACAACATCTTCACTAGCTGACTGATCTGAAACAACCTCTTCAGGTGAATTTGCGATTGCACTCATATCTATCTCGCTACTGTCGGTTTCAAAAAAATCATGGTCCGTCTCGCTTCCAACCGAACTTGCGGAATCGTGATTGTTATTTATTTCATCTTCGTTGCTTAACTGAACTTCCTGGACAGCATCAGTTACCTCTTTCAAGTCTTCCAATTCAAAACTTTCATTTTCCTGAGCCAGCCAGGCAAGCGGGTCGTAACCACTTAATTTCTTTTTATCAGTCGTTGCCATACATCACCCTTCCTTCGATAAAATCATCAGCAAGACTTCGAAAGTCGCTTGCTGAACGACTTTTTGGACTATATTCAAAAATGGTTTTACCAACACTTGGACATTCCGCCAAGACCGCAGCTTCTCTAATAATAGTAGCCAGAATTTTGCCAGGGAAATAAGACCGTAAACTGTTCAGCACTTGCGATGATATTCTTCGGGTAGGCGCAAAACGGGACATTACCAAAAGAGATTTGTATTCTTTCTTTAAGGTTTTCTCAAACCGCTTTACTGTGCTCATTAAATGAGACAATCCTTGCAAGGCCAGAAAATCTCCAGTCATTGGAATTAATATTTCATCAGTGGCTACCAGCGCATTAGCAATCAACAAACCTGAAGAAGGCGGGCAATCAATAAAAACAAAATCCTGATCATTCAGACTGTTATTCAACGCATTCTTCAGTAACATGCCACGCGCAGACACATTGCCCGTTAAATGTTCAATATCTTTTAATTTTGAACCCGCAGTGATCAGCTGTAGATTATTTCTAACTGTTATTAACTGCTGCCTGATACCCTTTTCTTTTAACATCGCCTCATCAATCCCGCCCTGTTGCTGTAAATGAGTTCCAAATGAAACAGCCAGATGAGCCTGAGGATCAAGATCGATAACAGTAATTTTTTTTCCGGCTTCAGCAAGTGCGTGACATAAATTAACGGTGGTCGTTGTTTTTCCAACGCCTCCTTTCTGATTTATGACGGTGATTACTCGCACAAATCAACCTAACGCATCAATGCTCTCAACCTCGTCCGGGTTGAGCAATTTATCAATATCAAGCAGCATAATCATGTTTTGCTTATAAACGTGCATACCTCGCATATAGCGAGTATTAATTTTTGAACCTAGATTTGGAGATTTCTTTATCTCATCGACTTTAATATCGAGCACATCTGATACTGCATCAGCAACAATACCCATGACGAATGGATTGCTACCGTGCTCAACACACAACACGATGACAACCGTCTTTGAGGAGTATTCCGAACGCTCCAGAGAAAACCGTTCACGTAGGTCAACGATCGGGACAACCGAACCTCGGAGATTCAGTACGCCTTTTATAAAATCAGGCGTGTTTGGCATTACTCTTACCGCCTCCCATCCTCGTATCTCCTGAACCTTTAAAATTTCTACTCCATAAGCTTCACCCGCCAGCTGAAAAGTAAGAAATTGTTCTATCGAATTATTGCTAAGCTGTACTTTAGTTGTCATAAATTAAATTTCCTACCGACCTACAATTTCGGGATACTCATCATCTTGCCGCTATTAATTAAAACTCTTCCCATTCACTATCTTTAATTGACCGCTCTTTTGAGCCGGCTTGATTCGACACTCGCTTAAGTATTTGAGCGGATTTATGTTGAGCGCTTGTTTGAGATTTTGGAGGTGTACTCTGTTGAGTATGTGAATAGGTGTTTACCGACTTTACTGTAAAAAAATTCAACAAACTGGACATATTCGTGGACAACTCGGTTAAAGCCAAACTACCAGCAGCCGCTTGTTCTGCCAACGTTGCATTTTGTTGGGTAATTTCATCCATTTCGCCTAAGGCTGAATTTACCAGTCCAATACCTCTTGACTGCTCAGAACTGGCTATCGCAATTTGCGAAACGATTTCACCTACTTTCCCGATGCTGGTGATGATTTCATTAAACGCAACACCCGATTCGTTGACATGGAGTGAACCTGTACGTACTTTTTGAACACTGGCTTGAATTAACTCACTGCTTTGTTTGGCTGCGTCCGCGCTACGCTGCGCCAAGTTTCTCACCTCGGTTGCAACAACTGAAAAGCCTCGACCTTGTTCGCCAGCCCTAGCTGCCTCTACCGAAGCATTCAATGCAAGCAAATTAGTTTGAAAGGCGATTTCGTCGATAACACTGATGATTTCAGCAATTTTGTTGCTACTCTCATTGATCTCTTGCATGGCTGAAATTGCCGAATGAACCACATCGCCGCCTTTTTCTGCAATTTGCTTGGCTGTAATGACAACCAGGTTTGCCTCATGAGCGTTATCCGCTGTGCTTTTAACAGTACCGGTAAACTCATCCATGCTGCTGGCAGTTTCTACTAGATTGGCTGCTTGCTGCTCAACCCGCTGAGAAAGATTTTTATTGCCACTGGATATTTCCAGTGAAGACTCATCGATAAAATTTGCTGCGTTTCTGATCTGGCTGATAAACTCATTCATTTTTGCCAATGTATTGTTAATATTGGCTTGGCATAAGCCATAAACGCCACGGTATTCATTCTCAATAACGCCGGTAAGATCACCGTGAGCCATCGCATCTATGACTCGATTTATATCATCAAATACACATTCAATAACATCGGTTAACTGATTTATACCCGTGCCTAGCGCCTTTAAGAATCCTTCTTGAACATTTATCTGAATTCGACTATCCAGCGCACCCGCCTTGATTTTGGCAACGAGCGTCTCAATTTCTTGTTCCATCTGAACTTCGTCTGTTCTATCCAGCCATTCCGTTACAAACCCAACCGCTTTACCATCGTCCTCAACAACAGGACTAATGTTAATACTCATAAAACGATTGCTGATAACCACGTCGGAATGGTATGTAGCTAAATTTCCCCACTTGCTTTGCTTCAGATCGGCCTGCTGAAAAATATCAAGATTAGCGCCCATCAGTTTTTCAGCGTTAAAATCCGGCAATTGTTTACGGAAATCGGTTTCTACATTTTTGAACATTTGCCGAATAGCGTTATTCATGTAGATAATCTTTAAATCCTTGTTCAGCACCATGACGCCGGACTGAACATCATCGAGAGCACGGTTAATCCGTAAGGCCTCAGTTGCGACCTGCTTGGACTCGGTCAACTGCGAATTCATTTTTACTTGCGTCGAATAAATACCGCGAAAAAAATCTCCCAGCTGATCTTTACGATTTAAATCAATTTTATTTCTGAATTGTCCATTCGCCATTGAATAGAGAATGAATACAGCCGTTTCCAGCGCATTATGTATCAGCAAAGTCAGGCTACTTAGGATGATAGTCGCTGCAACCGTCAGTAAAGCAACACCACCCAAAACAACATATTCCTGGGTTGCAAACAACCGATACATAAAGAAACCCAGTGGCATCAAAAATAATAACAATGCCAAAACCATTTTTTTCCAGATAGCTATTTCTCGAACCACTTTAATAATCCGAAACAATCCGGCCGGTTGTAATGTAGCTTTCTTATCAGCAACTTTCTTGTATAACTTTTTTGCAGCTTCAATTTGTTCGGGTTTTGGTGTGTAACGAACAAAAAGGTGTTCACTGACCTTGCCGTTCTTGAATAACGGAATGACATTGGCTTCAAACCAGAAAAAATTGCCTGATTTTGTTTTACCTTTTAATATCCCATTCCAAGGTTTAAGTGCATCTAATGATGCGCTGATGTCGTTATAAATCTCTTCAGGCAGATCCAGTTGGCGAACCAGACTGTGATCGGCGCCAATCAGTTCTTCACGGGTATAGCCGGATAATTCCAAAAAAGTATCGTTAACGTAGGTTATTTTTCCCTTTAAGTCAGTCCTGGAAACCAATATCTGACCCTTTTGCATCAGGATTTCTTGATTGGATCCGGAAATGTCATGCTTCATATTGAAATCTCCAAACTATTCGCATCCATGTCTACTGATTTAATCGAATAAATCTTATAACTGAATAGGGCGAATTAACTTTCACTCAGTTCCAGGTCTTCCAACCTTAACAACTTATCAACATCAAGCAACATAACCATGCGCTCATTGACAGACACTAAACCGTTAATGAATTCATTGCTGACTTTGGTACCAAAATCGGGCGCGTCCTGGATTTTGGTTTTATCTACCGTGATGACATCAGAGACGGAATCGACCACGACCCCCATGGTTCTCGTTTTACTACTATCGCTGGTTTGTAATACGACGACGACTGTCAGGTGGGTATATTCGGCAAACTTTAAGCGAAACCTTTCTCTTAAATCTATAATCGGGACAATGGAGCCACGTAAATTAACAACTCCTTTTTCATAGAAAGGAACATTCGGTATTCTTGACACAGGCTCCCAGCTGCGAATCTCTTGAACACGGAGTATATCAACGCCATATTCTTCTCTACCCAGTGCAAAACTTAGATACTGAGCCGCATTTTCCAGTTTTTTATTGTAACGATTTTCATCTATGTCTTTAGATTCGGTATCTTGTGCCATATTTGCTTTCATGATTTTATCGATAGGTGATGGTTAGCGGTTAGAGAATCTGACCAAGCCCGGAACATCCAGAATCAAAGCAACAGAGCCATCCCCCAGGATCGTTGCGCCTGAAACACCTTCCACTCTGCGATAGTTAGCTTCCAGCGACTTAATAACCACTTGCTGCTGTCCCAATAAATCATCAACAAATAAGCCGCACAAGGCTCCTTGTCCTTCTACGACAACGACGACACCTTCGGCTGTTTTCGATTTATTTTGGGGTTGCACATTAAAAATTTCGTGCATACGAATAATAGGAATGTACTGATTCCGTAAGCGGAAAGTCTCACCTTTACCGGCTACTTTATTGAGCATTTTTTCAGTGATGTTAATGGACTCGATTATCGAAACTAAAGGGACGATGTAAGTCTCAGCGCCTACAGCAACCGATTGACCGTCCAGAATTGCCAAAGTGAGAGGAAGGTGTATTGAAATGGTCGTCCCTTTACCGAGCTCTGAAATGATTTCAATATTTCCGCCCAGTGCCTGAATATTCCTTCTAACCACATCCATGCCAACACCTCGGCCGGATATGTCAGTAATGCTTTCGGCAGTCGAAAAACCGGGCATAAATATTAATTCAAACGCTTGTTTGTCACTTAGAACAGAACTTTCATCGATCAGTCCTTTTTCAATGGCTTTGGTGATCAGCCTTTGTCTATCCAGGCCCCGGCCATCGTCAATTATTTCAATAACAATATGTCCGCCCCGGTGATAAGCTTTAAGCTCAATGGTTCCGGTGTCCGATTTGCCGGCCGCTATCCGTTCGTTTGGCATTTCTATACCGTGATCCAAACTGTTTCTAATCAAATGAACCAGTGGATCATTGATTAATTCAACGACAGCTTTATCAACTTCAGTATTTTCTCCAACCAGCTTCAATTCAATTTTTTTGCCTAACTTCCCACTGATATCATGCACAAGACGGGGGAATCGGCTAAATACAAAACTAATCGGCAACATTCGTATATTCATGACGCTTTGTTGCAAATCGCGTGTATGGCGTTCAAGTTGTGAAAGCCCCCGCTTGAGTTGCGCAAGCTGATCCATTACAAAGTTTTCGCCTATTAGACCCAGCATTGATTGAGTTATAACAACTTCACCGACCATATTGATTAATGCATCAATTTTGGCGGTGTCTACGCGAATGGAACTTGAGGCCTTCACAGAGGCCTTTGCTGAATCGGTATCTGATTGTTGTGCTTCAGGCTTTACACCTTCTGAAACAACCTTGGCTTTTGCCTCGGCAGGTTTGGAAGCGGGCTGATGAATTTCTGGGGGGGCTGTTTCTGGTTCAGTTTTTTTTACTACAGGAACCGGTTTAGGCTTAGGTTTTGCCAAAGGCTGAATTTCGAGCTCACAATCCCCTTCAACCCAGTTAAAAATCTCCTGAATCTCAGATAGCGGAATTTCACCTACCACTTTTAAATCCCAGGAAATATTACATTCTTCGGGATCCAGATCATAAAAATCAGGTATATCCTGGGTATTGACAGAAGCGGTAAAGTCACCGAGTTCCGCAAGCTCACGAAACATTCTGACCGGATCGTTGCCCGTCTTAAGCAAATCAAGGTAAGGACAAAAAGCGATCTTCCAGCCTTGCTCGGTTAATTCATAGTCGGAAATTTCTTCGGTCTCGGCTGCCTCAGGTACATCATCCGCCTTTTCTTCAATTGGATTGTGTGAAACAGAATGAGAGGATTCCGGCTGTTGCGCAGAACCATTGAGTTCGATTTCCAATGCTGTTTTATACTTCCCTACTGCAGCTGTATCTACCGCTTCTTCTGCTTGTATTGAAGTGAGCATTGACCTTAAACAATCAACAGATCCCAGTAAGACATCAACCGCGGGTTGAGTGACTTTTCTGCGTCCATCACGCATTTCATCGAGAAGCGTTTCCATGATGTGGGTAAAATCGGCGACATCGTTAAATCCAAACGTACCACTACCACCTTTTATGGAATGTGCCCCTCTAAAAATGGTATTGATCACTTCAGAGTCAATATCTCCGGTATCAAGGTTTAGCAGCCCTGACTCCATCGCTTCCAGTCCTTCGAAACATTCTTCGAAAAAGACCTGGTGGAATTGTGACATATCGATCGACATATGCTTACCTGATTATCACTGACTAAAAAAACAAGGTTATCAACCCAAAACTTTCTTAAGCGTCTTTATCAGTTGGTCCGGATCAAACGGCTTGACAATCCAGCCTGTAGCGCCTGCCGCCTTTCCCTCCAGCTTCTTTTCCATCCCTGATTCAGTGGTTAACATCAGCATTGGAATATATTTATAGTCTGGCAGTGATCGCAAATCCCTGATTAAAGTAATACCATCTTTGTTTGGCATATTGACATCGGTAACAATGCAATCAAATTGTTTGAACTGCGCTTTGGTCAAGGCATCAACCCCATCTACTGCCTCTTCGACGTCATACCCGGCTCCTTTCAGAGTAAAGGTAACCATTTTTCGCATAGAAGCCGAATCGTCAACTGCAAGAATACTTGCCATTGTTTTCTCCATTGTTGTATTTTTAGCTAAAACGTTTGATTAATGTTGAAGCCATGATCGTTTTTTGAAAGTATAGTTAAAGTTTTTTATTGTGTTGTTTTCTTGTATAAATTTAGCTGTCAACTTGTACTGTGCCATTTCTTGCGGCATAAAGTTTGGGCATTTAGCAGACATATCGTAATCAGGTTATACTTTAAATATAGGGTTATAAATTTCATTTCAGACAACCATCAATTCTTACTTGTTTTATGAAAAGTAATGCTCCCGTTGTTACTTCCCCGTGTATCAGGAATTGTTGTCTGAATAGTGATGACATCTGCCTGGGTTGCTTTCGTTCACTCTATGAAATTACCCACTGGACACAAGTCAACGAAAACACGCAAAAACTTTATTTAGATAATGCGCGTCAACGCCGTGAATCCCATCACCGTAAGTATCAACAGTCATGATCGCAAACTTATTTTTCCAATGAAAATACCGGCATAATGCAAATCAGGAGCACAAATGAAACAATTACACAGAAAAGATTTATATGGCTGGTCGAAATTTGATGAAGAACGAAATCTGGATTTTCACAGTGTGCTTTGGGTGCGTGATGGGGGAAATGTGCTTATCGACCCTTTACCCATGTCGGAACATGACCATAGTCATTTGCAACGCCTGGGTGGAGTCGATTTTATAGTGATCACCAATAGTGATCACTGCCGCGATGCCGAACATATAGCCAATTCCACCGGTGCATCCGTTTATGGCCCTGCGGCTGAAGAAGACGACTTTCCAATTTCCTGTAAACACTGGCTGGAAGACAATGAAGAAATCGTTCCGGGATTGGTGGCCTTTCAACTTGATGGCTCCAAAACGCCTGGAGAGCTTGCACTGCTTTTGGAACATAGCACATTGATTATCGGTGATCTGATTCGTTGCCATGTTGGCGGAGAATTATGTATGCTGCCCGATGCGAAGCTGACTGATCGAAATCTGGCCATACAATCGGTTAAACGTATTGCCAATTTGCCGGGTATTAAAACAGTTCTGCCGGGTGACGGCTGGCCTTTGTTCAACCATGGCGGCGAAGCACTGCACCGTCTTGCCAGAGCACTTTGAGAACAATAAGTGTCCCGCTATTTTGTGAAGGTAATGTACACCCAGCTTTTAATAATTTTGGCTTTGAACCCAAGTTCAATTCTTTAACGTAGCCAATAGACATTGGCTACGCTCACGCTACCAAAATAATCATCTCTAAAGCCATGCTTTAACCCTGGCATAAATCTAAAAATGTAAAATCTACTATCGAAATATGACTTATTGATGATAATTTCTGATCAGACAGACTGCTTGTAGAGTTACAATACGACTTATTTTAAAAAAATTTATGGTGTTCTTTTGACAGACAAACTTATTCGAATTGCTACCCGGCAAAGTCCGCTAGCCCTCTGGCAGGCACAACATGTCGCAGAGCGCCTGGAATTGACATTCCCGAACGTAAGAACCGAACTGGTTAAAATGACAACCCGTGGCGATAAAATCCTTGATGCTCCTTTAGCGAAAGTGGGCGGAAAAGGTCTTTTCGTTAAAGAGTTGGAGCAAGGTCTTTTGGAAGGTTTGGCTGATATTGCAGTCCATTCGATGAAAGATGTGCCTGTCGACTTTCCTGAGGGTCTTCATCTGACGGCAATTTTAACCCGTGAAGATCCGACAGACGCTTTTGTCTCCAATCACTTTAAATCCTTTATAGACTTGCCCGGCAATGCCAGAATAGGCACGTCCAGTCTCCGCAGACAATGCCAGATCAAAGAAAAGTTTCCCAACGCAGAAATTCTTTCGCTACGGGGCAATGTCAATACTCGCCTGGCAAAACTGGATGCCGGCGAATATGATGCCATCATCCTCGCCTCTGCAGGTTTAAAACGCCTAGGTATGGCAAACCGAATCACGGAAGCCCTGGATACCCAAATCAGCCTCCCGGCAATTGGGCAAGGTGCTATTGGCATTGAATGCCGTGTGGATGACCAGGAAATAAACGAGCTTTTAAGCATCTTGCATGACTGGGAAACGGGGCTGTGTGTTACCGCTGAACGAGCCATGAATGCCCGTTTGAACGGCGGCTGCCAGGTTCCTATTGCCGGTTTTGCACAAAGAAGAGGAAATCAATTATTCATGCGCGGACTAGTCGGCAATCCCGACGGCAGCGTTTTATATCGAACTGAAGATACCGGAAACCTGGACCAGGCCGCCGCGATCGGCAAAGGTATCGCCGAAGATTTATTAGCGCAAGGTGCTGATAAAATTCTTAATGAGCTGTTTCATTGAATCGTTTAAAAAATGCACAAATTTTAGTGACCCGGCCTGCCCATCAGGCCAAAAATTTATGCCGGTTGATTTCGCAATGGGGCGGAAACGCCATCCTGTTCCCAACCATTGAAATCGTCGCGACCGGTGACATTCTCAACACCCAGTCCGTATTGGCGAATCTGAAAAAATTTCAATGGCTTATTTTTATAAGCGCGAATGCAGTAAATTTTGCACTACAGGCGAATGGTGGCAAAATAGGCAATATAAAGGCGACGCGAATTGCCGCAATAGGCAGCGCAACCGCCAGTGCACTGGAAACCGCCAATATACCGGTCGATTTGTTACCGGCAAATGG
>CXWL01010955.1_pt1 | contig 12983 bp, 18 predicted proteins | sample 590931 | NCBI WGS metagenome assembly CXWL01 (sample SAMEA3498368, study PRJEB10139) | groundwater metagenome | biome: water well; material: biofilm material | place: Germany | collected 2015-04-27
AATGACCGGGAAATGCTCACCAAGAAAGTCAGGATCGTCCCGATCGAAGTCGTGGTTCGGAACGTCGTCGCGGGGAGTTTGGCCAAACGGCTCGGATTGAAAGAGGGCAACCGGATCGATCCGGCGGTTGTTGAGTTCTACTACAAAAATGATGGACTTGGCGATCCGCTCGTCAATGACGATCATCTACGGCTGATGAATGTCGCGACGCCAGGTGTGTTGCGAGAGTTGCGAGAGCTCGGACACGCGGTGAATAAGGTCCTCAAACCATTCTTCGCCGAGCGGAAGATGCAGCTCGTCGATTTCAAGCTTGAGTTCGGGGTGTTTCACAATAAACTGATCTTGGCGGACGAGATTTCTCCAGACACGTGCCGTTTTTGGGACATGACGACCGGCGAATCGATGGATAAAGATCGATTTCGGAAGGATATGGGGAAGATCGAGGAGGCGTATCAGGAGGTGTTGAGGCGGGTGTGTGGGTGAGAAGGAGACGGCGGGATCGTCCTCATTGCTCGCGCAACGCGCATGCGGGACTGATGGGGTTGTAATTAAAACGGGCCATGCTCGTTGCATGGCGCGCAGTTGAGGACAACCCCGCCGTCCCCTTCAAGGAAGTAAAGGGTAGAGAAAGAGAAAAGATGCTGCGGGCGTACTTAAATTATGGCTTGGTTGCCTCAGTGGTCGTCTGGGCGGCTATTGTGGGGGTGATGGCCTATCGGCTGAACGAATCGCCCTGGCGGTGGGCGTTCGTTGGCCTGGTGTTTGCCGGCGGACTCACCATTGCAGTAATCTTCTGGATCAAGAGATATGTGGATCGGTTGAATCAGGCCGAGGAAAAGCAGGAGAGTAAGTTGTGAAAGCCAAAATTCACGTAACGTTGAAGTCAGGCATCTTGGATCCTCAAGGCAAGGCTATTGAGCATGCGCTAGACTCTTTGGGGTTCAAGCACGCGGCGAATGTGCGTGTCGGGAAATACATGGAACTGGATCTTCAGGAGGCCGATAGGGCCAAGGCCGAAGTGGTGGTCAAGTCGATGTGCGAGAAGCTCCTGGCGAATACGATCATTGAAGACTATCGGTATGAATTGACTGCGTAACTTCGCGTGGGGTCTGCCACATGAATGTCGGTGTTCTTGTATTTCCCGGTAGTAATTGCGATCACGACTGTGCGCATGTCTTGAAAGATGTGCTCGGGCAGAATGCCACAATGGTGTGGCATAAGGAGTCGTCATTAGCCGGCTTGGATGCGGTGATCCTGCCGGGAGGATTTTCATATGGCGATTATCTCCGCACCGGAGCGATTGCGCGGTTTTCTCCGGTCATGCAGGCGGTCAAGCAGTTTGCGGCTGAGGGAAAATTGGTGCTGGGGATCTGCAACGGATTTCAAATTCTGCTGGAAGCGGGTTTGTTGCCCGGCGCCATGTTGCGAAATAAGTCGCTGCACTTTATCTGCCGCGAGACGTTTGTCAAAGTGGAGAACGCGGTGACGCCGTTTACGAGTGCGTGCAAACCTGGTCAGGTGCTCAAAATCCCGATCGCGCATGCGGATGGGAACTATTACACCGATCCCGTGACGTTGGGTGGCCTTCAAGCTAATGCACAGATCACCTTCCGCTATTGCACGATAGATGGGACGGTCACGCCGGGGAGTTGTCCAAACGGCTCGCTCGACAATATTGCAGGACTCTGCAATGCCGAGGGAAATGTTTTGGGCATGATGCCCCATCCGGAGCGCTGTACCGAGACCATGTTGGGAAATGAAGATGGGCGACTCATCTTTCAATCGATGATTGCGTCGTTAGAGCACAAGAAGGTGGCAGAAGTTCGGTAAGCGCTCCAACGATGATTTGACGGGATCGCTCCCCTGAGGATTGAAGATCGAAAGTGCGCACGGTAAAGTATTCAGTCAGTTGGTCGGTAACAGTATCAACTTCTTTTATACCTAGAGGAGGGTTGCAATGAGACGTATAGGTGCATTAGTGGCAGCCATTGGTCTATTTACCTTGTGCTCTGGCGCTGGTGTGTTTGCTGCGACGGATGACGGGAGCAAGCTCACGATCACGAGTCCGGCGCCTGGCGCCAAGGTGGGAAAAGATATCGAACTGGTCTATGAGCTCACGAAGGGCACTCAGGCGACGCATGCCCATTGTTTTGTGGATGGCGAGTATCAGAAGGGTTGGGACAAAAAGACCGTCAAAGGGATGAGTCCCGGGACTCATGAAATCAAGGTTGTTGCGGCAGATAAGGATCATCAAATGTTAGCCGCTGAAGCAGCCATTAAGGTGGAAGTTCAGTAACAGCTCAGGGCTTACGATTCAGCTCGACGGACCGGCGAGCTGCTATTCTGGTATCTCGCCGGTCAAGTTGTCTAGTGCGTGCAGCTGTTGCCGCCATGTCCTGAAGACACATCCGTAGCAGATTCGATATACTGTGGAACGCTTTGTTACTGTGGAGTTTAGGACATGATGCAGGCCAGTACTCCGCCAATTACCAAAGAACTCATCGCTCAGCACAATTTGACGAGCGAGGAGTATCAGAAAATCATCGACATTCTCGGCCGCGAGCCCAATTTGACGGAACTCGGCATGTTTTCCGTGATGTGGTCCGAGCACTGCTCGTACAAAAGCTCGCGCGTGCATTTAAAGAAGCTGCCGACGACCGGGCCTCGTGTCGTTCAAGGGCCAGGTGAAAATGCCGGGGCCGTCGATATTGGCGACGGGTTGTGCGTGGTGTTCAAGATGGAATCGCACAACCACCCATCGTTTATCGAACCCTATCAGGGGGCGGCCACGGGAGTGGGCGGCATTCTGCGCGATATCTTTACGATGGGCGCGAGGCCGATTGCGTTGCTCGATTCCCTGCGGTTTGGAGAGCTGCACTCGCCCAAGACTCGTCATCTCATGAAGGGGGTTGTTTCCGGCATTGCCGGTTACGGCAATTGCATGGGAGTTCCTACCGTGGGAGGCGAGATCGTCTTCAATGATATCTACGCGCTGAATCCATTGGTCAACGTATTCTGTCTCGGTCTGGCCCATAAAGACAAAATTTTCCGTGGCACGGCGGCAGGCGTCGGTAATCCCGTGATCTACTTCGGCTCAAAAACAGGCCGTGATGGGATTCATGGGGCGACGATGGCGTCCGATTCGTTCGACGATCAATCAGAGCAGAAGCGGCCGACGGTACAGGTTGGTGATCCCTTTACCGAAAAATTGCTACTCGAAGCGTGTCTCGAGTTGATGGAGGGAGATCTGCTCGTCGGGATTCAAGATATGGGGGCGGCAGGGCTGACGAGTTCGTCCTGCGAAATGGCGTCCCGCGCCGGCAACGGGATGGAATTGGACCTGACTGTGGTCCCGAGGCGAGAGCCTGGGATGACGCCATACGAGATCATGCTGTCCGAGTCGCAAGAGCGGATGTTGATGGTGGCAAAAGCCGGCAAAGAAGAGGACTGTATCGCCATTTGCAGGAAGTGGGATTTGGATGTGGCTGTAGTCGGAAAGGTAACGGCAGACGGTATCTTGCGTGTGAAAGATCAGGGCAAGGTCGTGGCGGAAATTCCTGCCAAATCGTTGGCCGACGACGGACCTCGGTATGAACGGCCTTATCAGCCACCAGCGTATCAGGATATGTTGACGAACCTGAATTATGACGTCCTCCCAGATGTGAAAGACGCGAATGTGGCCCTGTTGGCCTTGTTGGAGTCGCCGACCATTGCCAGCAAGCGATGGGTCTACGAACAGTATGATCACATGGTGCGGACGAATACGACGGTTCGTCCTGGATCCGATGCCGCGGTGGTGCGGATCAAAGGCACGAACAAAGCTGTGGCCATGACGGTCGATTGCAACAGCCGTTATTGCCTGTTGAATCCCTATGAAGGGGCCCGGCTAGCCGTGGCCGAGGCAGCGCGGAATCTCGTCTGCTCCGGGGCGGTACCGATTGGTTTGACGGATTGTCTCAATTTCGGCAATCCGGAGCGACCGGAGATCATGTGGCAGTTCGTGATGGCAATCGAAGGCATGAAAGACGCCTGCGAGCATTTTCAGATTCCCATCGTGAGCGGGAACGTCAGCTTTTATAATGAAACGAATGGACTTTCCATTTACCCAACCCCCATGCTGGGTATGGTCGGGTTGATCGATGATGTGGAACGGTCGATGACTCAGTGGTTCAAGCAGGAAGGCGACGAGATCCTCTTGCTTGGCTCTTCTCGTGAGGATTTGGGTGGATCTGAGTATCTCAAGGTCGTGCATGCTCGTGAACAGGGATCGCCGCCCTATCTCAGTCTGACTGCGGAAAAGGCGCTCCATGATTGCGTGCTGTCCCTGATTCAGAATGGTTTCTTACGATCCGCCCATGATTGTTCGGAAGGCGGTGTCGTTGTCGCATTGACGGAAAGCTGTATCTCTGGACCAGAACGGACTTTCGGTGCCGTAGTAAGATTGAACAGAGGTCGGCTTCGAAAAGACGCCGTTCTCTTTGGCGAAAGTCAATCGCGGGTGGTGGTCTCCGCAAAGCCGGTCGATCGACAGGCTATACTTTCCGAGGCGAGGCGCTTTGGTGTGCCGGTGGAAGTGATCGGGGCCGTTTCCGGCGAACGGCTGGTTGTGTCTGTGGGAGAGGAAGGTTCGATGGAACAGGTGATCGACCAGCCGGTGGCGACATTATATGATCGGTGGGCGTGTTCTCTGGAGCGAACGTTGAACCACTCCTAGCCTCGTGAATCGTTGAGGATCATGCACAAAGAACTGCCGATCGTATCGCCTGATAAGTTCCACGACGAATGCGCCGTCTTCGGCGTCTTCGGCCACGAAGAAGCCGCCAATCTGACGTACTTGGGTCTGTACGCGCTGCAGCATCGCGGGCAAGAGGCATCCGGAATTGTCGCGGGAGATGGGGAGCAAGTGTTCGTGCAGAAAGGCATGGGTCTTGTCGCCGACATTTTTCACAAATCAGTGCTGGAGAAATTGCCCGGCCATATGGCCGTCGGACACAATCGCTATTCCACGACCGGCGGCAACGACTTTAAGAATGTGCAGCCACTGACNNCTGGAAGCCTACGGGGCGATCTTCCAGTCCACATCGGATAGTGAGGTCATTATCCACCTCATCGCCCATTCACGCGCAGATTCCTTTCTTGCGCGTGTCGTCGATGCGTTGAGTCAGGTGCGCGGCGCATTTTCTGTTGTTTTGATGACCGACAATGGGCTCATCGCCGCGCGTGATCCGTACGGACTCAGGCCGCTCTGTATCGGGCGTCTTCGCGGTGGCTGGATTGTGGCGTCGGAGACCTGTGCGTTGGACTTGCTCGATGCCGAGTATATTCGAGAGGTGGAACCGGGTGAGCTGATCGTGATCACCGACCAAGGGCTCGATAGTCATCATCCGTTTCCCAAACAGNNGGGTACCGGCAGATATCGTCATTCCTGTTCCAGACTCCGGTGTCCCGGCGGCGCTTGGTTATGCCGAAGGGGCCGGGATTCGCTTTGAAACCGGTTTGATCCGTAACCACTACGTCGGGCGGACATTCATTGAACCCGAACAGTCGATTCGTCACTTCGGGGTCAAGGTTAAGCTGAATGCCGTGCCGGAGGTATTGGAGGGGAAGCGGGTCGTCGTCATCGACGATTCGTTAGTTCGTGGCACGACGAGTCGCAAGATCGTCAAGATGATCCGACAAGCCGGGGCGAAAGAAGTCCACATGCGAATTAGCTCACCGCCGATCATCTCGCCCTGTTTCTATGGAATCGATACTCCGACGAAAAAAGAGCTGATCGCCTCTGATCACTCAACCGAAGAAATCCGCAAATACATCACTGCGGACAGCTTGGCCTATCTCAGCCTTGATGGGATGCTCAAGTCTGCACCAAAGACGCCTGATCAATACTGTACGGCCTGTTTCACGGAACGCTATCCCCTCCCGTTTACCCGCGCGGAAGAGCTTCAGCTTGGCCTGTTCGAATCAGCGCGCTGAGTGGACTCCTACGATATGATGCCGCCTGAACAAGACGACGAAAAAGAGTTGCAACCAAGAGGTCGACCGCGAGTGCCGGTCGACTATCCCGTCCAATTCACCGGAGACGAAGGGGCAGGCCATGGGATTGTGAGGAACCTGACACTCGCCGGCGGTGAGGTTGACAGTCAGATCCAGCTTCCTATCGGAGCGCGTGTGTGTCTTCACGTGCAGCCTCCAGGTGCTCGGCCTCCGATCATCATCACTCTTGCCATCGTCCGATGGAAGCAAGGTGATCGATTCGGAATCGAGTTTGTTCGATTTGAGGGGACGGCCAAGGACCAGCTCAAGGATATGCTGAACCAGCGCGAAGGCCCTGCCGAAGAATAGTTTCCACTCTACGCTGCGGTTGCCCCTCCAAAAAATGCCGTGATAGGATACAGCTCCTAGGTGCCGATGACCTCAGTAGATGCAAGGGTCTTTCGGTGAAGCACAGGAGCAGCATAGGGTCATGGTCTCTTGATCACGAGGCTCGGAGCTCTTCTCGAAAGGGAGGTCGCAATGAGCGAGGGGCTCAACAGCCAGATCCAGAAGATCAAGCGCATGGCCTGCGGGTTCTGCAACATCGAGCACTTCAAAACGGCGATCTACTTCCACTGGGGAGGGCTTGATCTCTACCTATGCTGAACCCGGGAGCGCCAGAGAAGCATCAGTCCCCCTTCGCGCGCGATAATAAGAGTGCAGAGAGGAGAAAAGGAAACGATGGATGAGATGGAGGAGGGGAAACAAAAGTTTCTAGAAGTGGTACAGGGAATTGACGGGTCTGTCCAAGTCGTGATTCCTGTCACTCCTTCCAACAGTATGTTCTTGATCTCGCTGACGAAAGGGCCGAATCGTAAATTTATCACCGTCCCCGAAGACGACATTATCGATTTGCCTCACGAAGCAAGCATCCGGACGAAAGTCACCAAGACGGTCAAGGACGCCATCGCAGCCCTGTGATTTCTGTGATGTCATGAATTCTCAATGATAATAAGTCGCCATATCTTGCTATGAAACAAGTCCTGCCCGATATCTGGCAATGGTCGTGGTTTTCTGAGGAGAAGCAGCTCGACTTCAATGGGCTGTTTCTGATGATCGGTGAGCATAAGATCCTAGTAGACCCACCTCCGATGACGGCTGAGGCAAGAACGGTCGTCCGTCGACATGAGCCGATTGACTACATCATCATCACGAACCGAGATCACCTCCGAGAGGCTGCGGCCTATCAAGCAGAGCTCAGGTGTCAGCTGCGAGTGCCGGAAGCCGATGCCGCTCAGATGGATGTGATACCGACGAAGACCTACAAGGATGGTGAGCTATTGCCCGGCGGGATCTGGGCGATCCATCTGAAGGATCAAAAGTCTCCAGGTGAGTCCGCATTATTCATAGAACGGGGGCGAGGTGTGCTGATTGTTGGGGATGCGCTGATCGGCAAGCCGTCCGGTTCCGTACGTCTGCTTCCTGCCGAAAAGTATGTGGACGTCCAAAAGGCCAAGGACGGGCTTTGCCGCCTCCTGAAGTACAACTTTGATAGCCTGCTTGTCGGAGACGGCGTCTCCATCCTTGCTGGCGGGAAACAGCAAGTGGAACAGCTCTTGTCAGTGACGTCATGACAGGGCGTCACAGCCTCTCCGAAGAATTGAATCGACAAGGTAACGAGCATTTCTCACGAGGGTTCTACACGGAGGCCTATACCTGTTACGCCAAGGCGTTAGAGTATGATCGGCTCACCGGTGATCAACGTGCCCTGGTTGCCACACTGGGTAACTTGGGGAACATCTGCGCAGTCAGCGGACGGCGTGATGCCGCCCAGGCGAATTATCAGGAGGTCTTGGAATTGCAAAAAGTCCTCGGTGATGAAAAGGGCATCGGGACGACGCTGGCCAACCTTGGAAACCTTCGGGCTGATGCCGGCGAATGGGATCGGGCACGGGCGTATTATCTGGAGGCCCTCGACCTCATGGCCAAAACGCATGATGAGCCGGCCCAAGCCGTCCTGTTCTCGGACCTTGGTTTGGTGGCTCGTGAAACCGGTCACTTTGAGGAGGCTATTCAGTTGTACGAACGATCGCTGGAGTTGATGCGCCGGTTGGGGAATCTGGGCGGTGTGGCGGACGCCTGGCGCATGATAGGCCGCACATTCTTGATACAAAAACGCTACGATGAGGCCACCGCTTGTTGCCAAACCAGTCAGTCGGTCGCCGAGCGATTAGGCGATGAGCTTCGCGTCGGCGGCGCTCGATACGTGCTGGCTCAATGTTATGAGGACATGGGGCGTGTGCAGGACGCCGCGGATCTGCTGGAACAGGTGGTGTACATGGATCGCAAGTATCGCCTGCCGAAATTGGAAGAAAACACGCAACGCCTGCGTGCACTTCGCGCCCGCCTCGCCGATCCATATCAGTCGCGGTCCCATCGAGGGATGCAGGCATGACCGAGGCGGCTTCCCAAGATTGGACGCAGGTTCGTGCCGACCTGATGCGGTCTTTCCCCAAGTTCTACGAATTGGAGCCTAACGGTCCACTTGTTATGGATCTTGATGGAGACGGCTGGCTCTTAGAAGTCAGGCCAGACGGGAGAGTCCTTTGTCAGTATGGGATGGCGATGGATGAGGTTATGGTGCTCATGTCGGAAGGTACGCCGGAGGACTTAGGAACCGATGAAGTTGCGAAACAGGCCAAATACTTTCTCCAGCCGGCTGTCGCCAAATACCGGGCGCTCCTCCTTCAATCCGGGTTTGTAGAGGAGACCGAGATGACGGACGAGTTTGTGGCGATCACATTTGCACGAGATGCGGATCTGCAGAATCGAACCAAACTAGAAGATCTTCTACGATGGTGTTGCAGGCAAATCGGACGCGCATCGTGACTCAACGCATCACGACCTTCGACGAATTTCGTAACGCCGTCTCAGCCTATCGATTGCCACGAGTGTTGCTGGTTGCGCTGGAACTGGACCTCTTCACGACTGTCGGAGATCGCTCGTGGACTATTCCTGACCTTGCCAAGGAGCTCAAGGTCAGCGAACGGGGTTTGAGCATCCTGTGTCGTAATCTCGCTGCGGTCGGGATATTACAGAAAAAAGGAGCTAGCTATAAGAATAGCCGGTTGGGAGCGACAGCGCTGAATGCGGATCATCGTACCTATCGCGGCGGCTATTTGAATTTGATCAAAACCCATTGGCAGGACTGGATACGGCTGTTGGAATCCGTGCGGAGCGGCTTGCCGATCGACCATGATACTCCAGACAGTCCGGACTACCGTCGGCAATTCACCTGGGCCATGCACCACAGAACCTTGGAAATCGCTCCGGCAATTGCGGCCCAGATTCCCTTAGCTGGTTCTCAAACACTGCTGGATCTCGGCGGAGGGCCAGGCACCTACGCCATGGCATTTCTCGCAAAGCACCCAATGCTTCGCGCCACTGTCTGCGATCGAGAGGCTGCGATTGAAGTCGCCAAAGAAATCGCCGACACTCACAAAGCGAGGCGGCGACTTTCCTATCTCCCGCTTGATTTCTCCAACGAGCCTATTCCTGGCACCTACGATGTGATCTGGTATTCGAACGTGCTGCACATATACTCGCCCGAAGAGAACCAGGCTATTTTTCGCCGAGCTTGGGCTGCATTGAGGCCGGGGGGGCGATTCATCATCCAAGATGCGTTTCTGCACGATCGCGAAGGTTTGTACCCAGTAGAAGCAAGTTTATTTGCTGTGTCGATGCTGTTGTTCACGCGAGGGGGAAATACCTATTCCGTACCGGAAACTACGGGATGGCTGAAAGAAGCCGGATTTGTCGGTGTCAAACAGCTCCCACTCAAGAAAGGGACGGAGGACTGGGAGGGCGGGATTCTGGAGGCGTCGGTCCCTGGCTCACGCCTAAAAACGACCGTCCGCTGAACACGATCAAGCAGAAATAGAAAAGCCCGCTGATTCCGCTTTCCACCATAGAGACAATTCCTTCTGAATCCTTTGCCGGTGCCTGAAGGATCGTTGCGACGTCCATTGCCAACCCAACCGTAGCGTAGAAGACACAAACCGCTGATGCCCATCGAAACTGGAACCAAATCAAAAGAGCGAGTCCAAGAGGTATGAGGATGAAAAATATGATCCTCCAATCCATGACGAGTGGAGTGGAGGCGCCATTCTGTACGAAGAGAAACCCTGCCTCAGCGATGAGGGTGCTGAGTACGAGAGCTAGCAAGGGGCGGTTTTGCATCCGGTGACTATAGACTGTCGAAGAAAAGTTCGGCAATAGGTGCCTGGTTGTCGTGGATATCTCAGTGTTAGCCTTTTTCTACTATGGGTAACGATCAGTTAGCGGATAGCCATTTACCCGGGCAACCTGTCTTCTGCTGTGGTGGTTAGGGTTCCCTTCCGCAAAGCGGCTGGCCGATTGGGCTATCGCATGCTTACTCGCCATCGGTATCAATGGTTTGGCGGAGCCAAGCCCCTCAGTCGACAAAACTGACGAAGCGGGTCCCTTTCTTCTCCAAGCCCCCCTTTCGAGGGGCTTCTTCCTAACAGCGAGGAATTTACGAACGACCTACCCTCTTTCAGAATGCACACAGTTGTTTGGAGGGTAGATATATGTTGCATACATGGGTTGTATCGGCGAGTTGTTCTGATCTGACTGATCAACCGCGGGGTGGAGCGTACCATGCCCCTTCGAGGATTCTGAGCTGGGTCGTCGCGGTCGTCTTGTGTCTCTCATCCTCCATAGGTCAGGCTTGGGGAGAAACCGGCGCAGAGGAAAAAAAGACAATTGTGGCGGCAGGGTTCGGATACCAAATCGGTACCGCCTCAACGATCGCAGTGAAGGTCTATGATGCTGAGTCGGGCGTCATCTTGTCCGATGACGTGTATGAGCTATCCGTTAAAGAAAGTGATGGGGTGAGATCGAGCCGCGGGCCGCGTATTTTTGCTGGTGGAGTTGGGCTTGGCGCGACAGATCTCTCTAATTTTGTATTGCGGGTATACGATGCCAATACCGGGGTGTTCCAATGGGAAGGGCGACTTAATCTGGTGCAACCTGACGGGAAGGTAGAGGGGAAGCTCGTATCGACCGTGTTACCACGGCACGCCATCATCACGAAGGTGCAGAGTGTTGAATCGACGATTGAGGAGCCGGTGTTTTTATTGCGTGCTATGGACCTGGCGACCGGCATGCTTGTATGGGAGGATGAGTTTACGACTGTCAGCATGAAACTTCCACGAGCCCAGCTGATTGCAGGCCCATCGCTCAAGCCGGAAAGCAGTCCATCTGCGAACTCTCATGCCTTTAACTTCCGTATTCGCATGTATGACCCCAGTGGAAAGAAAGTTTTGTGGGAGGATCAGCTATCTAAGCGGGAGTCCAATGAAGGGCCAGAACAGTCGCACAGCGATCAGGCAGATCTACTTCCCTCTTGGCCAAACTTCTCGCAGGAAGAGGTTGTAGCAGGATCGATCTAGCAGCGCGAGTATCTAGTATCTAAGGCTAATCGACTAGCAAGTAAGTAGAGCGACGTTACGGTTGGCTTGCTTCCAAGCTCTCGATCCACTGCCGGTGGAACTGTTCGTAGGAGACAGATAGTTTGTTCTGAATCGCATCGGCTAAGGATGACTTCGCTTGCAACGCATTGAGCAGTTCATCGACGCGGGCCATTCCCCATCGCTCAATCAAGTAGCGTGTTGCCGAATTCGCTTCTGCGTAGGCCACTATCGCAGCACTTGCTGGCAGTGCGCCCCAAGAGCCTTCTAAATACGTTAAGGGAGTGACCGTAAAATCTCCGCTCATGGCCTGATCAAGCTCAGGCCATGCATCTCCGGCCAATTGCATGGCTAGGCCTTCGTTCAGCCAGGTTGGCAACGCGCCGCTGCTTGCTCCGAAACGATCATGGAGTAGGGCGTGGACATATTCATGACGAAGTACGCTCGCCAACCACTTTCGATCCGTGGTCGCCCCTTGAGTGGGAATCTGAATGCGTCCAAGGGTGGGGTCATAGAGACCATCGGCCCAAGCCGGGCTCCCGGTTGCCCCTTGAAACGAATCCTTGGCGTGGAGGACGACCATGATCGACTTCGTGGGGAAATGACTGAACTTCTGTCCAACCTCTCGATAGGCTTCTTCCAGAACCTCTAGCACTGAGATCCAAGTATCCTGGTTTTCTTCACCGTCGAACTTCACGACAAAGTGCGTGCTACTTTTTGCAGTCATGCGGGACTCAACTGACTGCGTGCGGCGAACTTTTGCCGTGACGGCGGCGAGGTAGGACCGCAATCCTGGAGCGTGTCGTGCTCGGTCAGCTGCCTGGTCCAAGTGTTTCGCGGCTTCCTGTAGTTCATCCTGTTCTTGTAACAAGTCGGCCATAGCCAAATGCGGGAATGGTTCTTCTGGGGCCACCTTCATCAATTTCATCAGGAATTCTGCATTCAGCGCGCGGTCCCGCTGTTCCCAATAGGCATGGGCCAGATTCATAAGGATCACGGAATTCGAGTCGTCGAGATCCGCTGCTCGCTTGAACGCTTTGACCGAAGCCCGAGTGCCATTGAGTCGTTCCTGCTGCAATCCGAGATTGTTCCACAGGATTGCGACGAAGGGCTTGGACTTTGCGTTTGACAGGACAGTCGAAGGGAGCTCTTTCAGCTTCGTTTCGGCGAGCGATAAGTTATGTTTTTCAATTTCATCGCGAATGGCTTCCAGCAGGCCCTCATGGGGGGTAGGCGGAACCACGCTGTAATCGAGTACGCGAACCGATTTGTCCTCACTTTCTGGTGACCCGCTTCGTGGAGGAGCAGGAGGAGGCGCGACCAGTTCGACGGTTTCTGTGCGTTGCACCGTCGGTGGCGGCAGGATGGGCTTTAGGAATAGGTTGTAGCCAATCACCAGAGCCAGGCCGGCTGCAAGTGGGATCAGGATATGTTTGATGTTGCGGCGATACATGAATTCATTGGTGTCCGGTTAAGGGTTGAACAAAATCAATTGGTTGTCGTCTGCTGGCGGTTCGG
>CXWL01123082.1_pt1 | contig 12983 bp, 9 predicted proteins | sample 590931 | NCBI WGS metagenome assembly CXWL01 (sample SAMEA3498368, study PRJEB10139) | groundwater metagenome | biome: water well; material: biofilm material | place: Germany | collected 2015-04-27
GCCATGAGCAAGCAACTGCTGCCGGTGTACGACAAGCCGATGATCTACTACCCGCTCAGCACGCTGATGCTGGGCGGTATGCGCGACATATTGATCATCAGCACGCCGCAGGACACGCCGCGCTTCCAGCAACTGCTGGGTGACGGCAGCCAGTGGGGCATGAACCTGCAGTACGCGGTGCAGCCGAGTCCGGATGGCCTAGCGCAGGCGTTCCTGATCGGGGACAAGTTCGTGGGCAACGATCCGAGCGCGCTGGTGCTGGGGGACAACCTTTTCTACGGGCACGACTTCGTGCATCTGCTGGCGGATGCGGATTCGAAGGACTCTGGCGCCACGGTGTTCGCGTATCACGTGCAGGACCCGGAGCGGTATGGGGTGGTGGCGTTCGATGCCAACGGCAAGGCGAGCAGCATCGAGGAAAAGCCGGTCAAGCCAAAAAGCAGCTACGCGGTGACCGGCCTGTATTTCTACGACAACAAGGTCGTGGATATTGCTAAGGCAGTGAAGCCCAGCGCTCGCGGCGAACTCGAAATCACCTCGGTCAACCAAGCCTATCTTGACCTGGGTTCCTTGAACGTGCAGATCATGCAGCGTGGCTATGCGTGGCTCGACACGGGAACGCACGAAAGCCTGCTGGAAGCGGGGCAGTTCATCGCTACGCTCGAGCACCGCCAGGGGCTGAAGATCGCTTGTCCTGAAGAGATTGCCTGGCGCAATGGGTTCATTGACCGGGAGCAGCTTGCGAAGCTGGCTGCACCCTTGCAGAAGAACGGGTATGGCAAATACCTGAATCATTTGCTGGCCGAAGAGGTGCGTTCGTGAAGGTCACACCCACCGCTATTCCTGAAGTGCTGATCATCGAGCCGAAGGTCTTCGGCGATGCGCGCGGATTTTTCTACGAAAGCTNNGCGTTCGATGAGGCAGTCGGGCGGCGTGTCGAATTCGTCCAGGACAATCATTCACGCTCGACAAGGGGTGTCCTGCGGGGCTTGCACTATCAGATCCAGCAGCCGCAAGGCAAGCTGGTGCGCGTGGCGCGTGGCGCGGTGTTCGACGTCGCTGTGGACATCCGCAAGTCATCGGCGACCTTTGGGAAATGGGTGGGCGCGGAACTGAGCGAGGATAACCACAGGCAACTGTGGGTCCCCCCTGGTTTTGCGCACGGCTTTCTCGTGCTCAGCGACAGCGCCGATTTCCTCTACAAGACCACCGATTACTACGCGCCGGCGCACGAGCGCGCTATTTGCTGGGACGACGCGAGATTGGCTATCGATTGGCCGGATTGCGGGGTTCAGCCTCAGTTGTCCGCCAAGGACGCTTTGGCCGCGCATCTGGACTCGGCGGAAGTATTCGATGCTTGAGACGCGCGCAAAGACCTCGGAAAATTTCGACGGAGTGAAGCAAGAGCCAGCCAAGCAAACTCTTGCCGAACTGTATGCCGCGCATCAAGGAAAAGTTTCGGACAAGTGGGCGATCTACCTCAAGGTATATGAGCAACTCTTCAGCCCTTACCGCGCGAACGGGCTGCGCTTCCTGGAGATCGGTATTCAGAATGGCGGGTCGCTGGAGATCTGGGGCAAGTACTTTGTAAATGCTGCCTCGCTGATCGGATGCGACATCAATGTTGCATGTGCGCAGTTGCGGTATGAAGACCCCCGGATTCAAGTTGTCGTGGGAGACGCAAACCTTGACGAGACGGAGCGCGCGATTGCCGTTCATGCGGATCGCTTCGATATCGTCATCGATGACGGATCTCACCGCTCGAGCGACATCATTCGTAGCTTTGTTCGCTACTTCCCCAGACTTCAGCAAGGCGGCATCTTCGTTGTAGAGGACTTGCATTGCTCGTATTGGCAGGAATTCGAGGGCGGTCTGGTGGACCCTTGGTCGTCGATGTCCTACCTTAAGCGGCTTGCGGATGTCATCAACCATGAACACTGGGGCGTGCCTCACGCTCGCGCGGAAGTTTTGCGCTCGTTTGAAAGCTGTTATGGGACGGCTCTGGATGAGGAGAGCCTGGCGCAGATCCATTCGATCGAGTTCTACAACTCTGTTTGTGTGATTCGCAAGTGTGCGCGGGTGGAGAACGAATTGGGCCCGCGCGTCATGGCAGGCAATGATGCGATTACCGACGCCGAAGCGTTGATGGCTCTGCGTGGAGCCCTGCCTGTTCCAGCAGCCCAGAATACAAACAGCTGGTCTGTCTTGCCTCCGCTGCCAGAGGACGAACTGCTCGAATTGAGATCTCAAAAAGAAAGTTGGCTGCGGGCGGAAGCCGAATGGAGCGTTGAGGGAACGAGACTCCGTGTCGGCTTAGACATGAAGAGCCAGCAACTCGACCAAGTTCAGCAAGAGTTGCAGCAGATCCAACAACAATTGACGAGTACTCAGGCACAGTCAGCAGAGTGGAACAGGGACTTGATCGCCCACAGGCACGAAATCCAAACGATCCGTGCTTCGACCTCATGGCGGTTGACTGCGCCGGTGCGAAAGCTAGCCCATTTCTTGCGTCGCAGATAAATCAATCTTCAATTAATGCATTCAATCTGCAAGAGCAGGTTGTACTGGCGATCATCATGGGCGTGTATGCGCACGATCCATCAGGCGTAGGAGCGTCGGAATGACACAACGCTGGTCACTGACGCGCCGAGTACGGCGTAACCACGGCGCCGATCCAAGGTCGGTTGTTTGATTATTTCGACCGAGGCAGCCTGCCTACTACAAGCATCATGAGCAAAATTCTTTTTTATATTCATTACAGCAAAAACTCGGATCTGCATGCTCATGTGCTGTATCAAATAAAGAAGCTCAGAGCCATATATGGGCGGGTCGTTTTCATTTCGAATAGCCCTCTTTCTTCAACGCACAAGAAAGAAATTTCATTCCATGTGGATGAAATTTTCGAGCGAGCAAACGCAGGATTCGATTTTTACGCATGGAAAGAGGCTATTGATCGAGAGGGGCATGGAAATATATCGGGGTACGACAGCGTAACCCTGATGAATGACACCTGCTTCGGGCCACTGTTCGATCTGGGAGAGGTGTATGACAGGATGGATCGTGATCCGTGTGATTTCTGGGGAATGACCAATCACAGACGCGGGGACACTGTCATCCCAGAATTGGGAACCAATATTCTCGAGCATGTGCAAAGTTTTTTTCTTGTCTTCAAACCTGCTGTTGTTCAGTCCAATTCCTGGCGTTCATTTTGGGAGAAGATGGAGTGTGAGGCCGACGTATATCAAGTTATCGCGAAATACGAAATTCGGTTAACCCAGGTTCTTATTGAGGCTGGATTTAAATACAAGGTGTTGCTAGACACGCTCAGCCTGAAACTGTCTCGTGAAGAGCTTTCGTATGTGCCTGCTGATTATTGCATCAATGAGCGGCTTCCGTTCTTGAAAATAAAGGCTTTGCTTCAGCACAAAAACCCAAGGTACATCATTGGCGAGGTAGATCGAATTTCCAGCTATCCAGTTGAATTGATCGAGGGGTATATCTCCAGGGATTTTCCGCCGGACAAATCCATTTCTTATTGCAATAAGGTTTTGGACGCGTATTCCTCGAGCCTTTTGAATGACTCCTCTGCGACGGGAGTATCAATTGCTATTCATGTGCACGTTTTTTACATCGATGTGTGGAAACGATATGTTGATTTTCTGGAGGCGTTGGGTTTTTCATACGATTTGTATATAACCACCGATACCGATAGCAGAGCCCAAGAGATAAAAGCCTCGTTTCCGAAAAAAAATGATTCTGACCTTGCTCTCAGAGAGGTGCTGGTTCTAGAAAATCGCGGGCGCGATGTTTTGCCTTGGATTGCCATTTCAGATAAATTGTCGAACTACGATTTCGTGTTGCATGCCCATACAAAGAGAAGTCCGACAGCAGCGGACTGGGTAGGGGCATCCTGGCAGCAGGATATTTTCGACACGATGTTGGAGCAGGCAGAGAAAATTATAAATGCGTTCCGGCAAACTCCAAGTCTTGGCATCGTAATTCCCGACATCCCTCACTTTTGGCGATATGTTGCCCCAGTTCGTCGTGAAGCAGAATTCCAATTCATTGGAATGATGAACGACTTGTGGGACAGGATGCAATGCGAGAAAAAAGCAAATTTTGAGAGTGCATCGACTTTCATAATGCCTTACGGCACGATGTTTTGGTATCGACCGAGCGCGCTCAAAAAAATAATGTCACTACATTTGGGCGCCAAAGATGTGCCATTGGAGCCGTTGCCTGAAAAAACAGTGCTTCATGCTCTGGAAAGGCTCTTGGTGTATGTGGCCTGGGATGCCGGATTCGATTACAGAATTGTGCCGCCCAAGGAGGTTGCATCGGGTTTCGCAGACAGCATCGCCCGGAATCAGCAGTCCGCCTTGGCGCCCGTCGTTGAAATGGCGGTGCAACATGCTATGTCGGCAATCGAAAAGGGCAGCAACAAAAGGGAAAAGATGACTTTGTTTCAGCGTGGAATGGCCAAGCTCAAGCTTCTGGCACGCCCGAAAAAAATAATAAAAATGCTTACGCCGTATGGTTTTGTCAGGCTCTACCAAAAAGTTGCGGTTATCCGGCATGCGCGTCAGCATCAAATGCAAGAAAGTCAGAGGCCATCGGGACAGGAAGATCAAGTAGCTGGAATTAAAATTCCCGCGCTGCCTTCCGTTAAAAGCAGCGAATATTGGCTTCGCGCACATCGCCATCTTCAGCCGATGAACATAGCGCGTGACGCAGGAGCAGAAAAACATTTAAACCTTGTCATCTCAAGCTTAGGCCGGGCCCAGCTTTTTGGTGGAATTGCAACATGCACGGGAATTGCCACCATTCTTGCAAGGGAACTTGATTTGCCACTACGCATTATTACGCGAGATGGCGGAGCAACTCAAGAGCAGTACTGGGCAATCATGTCCACAATGGATATCAAGCCTTGGAGTAAAGTTTCGTTTTACTCGGACAGCGCCCGGGATGATTTGGGGCGAAATTCTCTTCCTATCTACTCTTCTGATTCGGATATTTTTCTTGCATCATCTTGGTGGACTGCGACCGTCTTACGAAAAAGCGTGAGGAATGAAAATGTCTATCACATCCTCCAAGAGGATGAATTGATGTTTTACCAGCGGGGCGACGATTATCTGGACTGCTGGAACGCGCTGAATGCACCGGCGTCGAAGTACATCGTGAATAGCCATTATCTGCATGAATGGTTCAAAGATGCCTATCCGCAAATCTATAAAAACAGTGCGGTCTTTGATCCGGTGTTTCCGAAAAATTCATCCAGAATTTTTCCGGAGAAAAAATCCTATAACCTGTTCTTCTATGCGCGGATGACAAATCCACGCAATTTGTTCTGGTTCGGCATTCGGGTTATCGACGATTGTTTTAAATCCGGAATACTCGATCCCGAAGAATGGACGATATTTATAGCTGGCGATGATGCCATCCCACAACTTGAGTTTTCTGGTGGAAAAAAGACCGTCAATCTTGGAATTTTGAGCTGGGACGAGTACAAGAGGTTTTTGCAAGATGTCGATTTGGGTTTATGCCTGATTCATACGCCTCATCCAGGATACCCGGTTTACGATGTGGCCAGTGCGGGTGGCGTCGCCGTCACGAACACGCTCTATACAAAAAATTCTTTTCCTTCGAGTGGCAACATCATTGCTTGTGACCTTTCGGAAGAGGCTTTTATGGAGGGCATGAAAAAAGCTGTTGCACTCACCAAGGATGCGGCAAGTCGAAGAGAAAATTATTCGCGCCAAAGTATTCCGGCCTCTTGGGAGGAATCGCTTTTCGGTGTGGTTGATTTTGTGAGAAAAGAATCTTCGAAAATTTCTTGAATTGGTGATGAATGAGAGATTCTGTTGGGTAGCTCTGATGCGGCAGAAATGCGCGCGATAAACGATCTGGGCAAAGGCCTCCGCCTTGCTGGCGCAGCGTGTGAGTTCGGCCGCGGCAGGAGCACTTTTGCCAGAGTTAAACTGTGAGCTCGATTGTTGGGGGCTCAGTTCTCGATATTGATTGAGCAGACGGTCCCAACCTCGTATTGAGCAGTCGGATCTTGGCCGCGCTCCGCCACCAATCCTAGATTTTCTTTTTGATCCCCTGCATCCAATGAGCCCAGGTGAAATATCCAACGCCGACGCTACGAATAAGTCTTGGCACGTCATCGCGGTGGACCTCGACGGCACGCTGATCCGCTCGGACATGCTCATCGAGAGCATTTTTCTTTTCTTGCGCACAAACCCACTGCGTGTCTTCGGATTGTTCGGTTGGTTATTCAAAGGCAAGGCGTACTTCAAGCGAAAGATCGCCGAGGTCGTCAGCCCGAATGTTCAAACCTTGCCGTACAACCGGAACCTGATCGACTGGCTCGTCGAGCAGCGCGGGAATGGGGCCACGCTTGTTTTGGCAACGGCATCCGATGTGCGGCTCGCTCGTGAAATCGCTGGTCATCTAGGCCTGTTCGACGATGTGCTCGGAACGCAAGACTCGAATCTGGCCGGCGCACGCAAACGCGACGCGTTGCTGGCCCGCTACGGCGAGCGGGGCTTCGAGTACGTGGGCAACTCCTCTGCAGACGTCCGGGTCTGGGAGTCCGCTTCGGTGGCGCATGTCGTCAACCCGGAGCGCGGTGTTCTTGCTCGCGCCCGAGCTATCGGTCGCGTCGGACAAGTATTCGACGACCAACTGAGTTACGCCAAGGGTTTGCGCAAGGCTTTCAGGCTGCACCAGTGGGCAAAGAACCTTCTGGTATTCGTGCCCTTGCTGGCTGCACACAAATTCGCGGACCTTCATTTGGTGGCAAGCGGGGTGCTGGCGTTCCTGTGTTTCGGAGCCTGCGCGTCCAGCGTCTATCTGCTGAACGACATGCTCGACCTGCAGGACGACAGGCAGCATCGGACCAAGCGCAACCGGCCCCTGGCGGCAGGAACGTTCCCGATGTTCCACGCCATGCTCTGGATTCCGGCGCTGCTCTTCATGTCCTTTGGTGCGGCGCTTGTCTGGTTGCCGCTCAAGTTCTCGCTGGTGTTGCTGGGCTATTACGTGCTGACCCTGGCCTATTCGTTGGTGCTCAAGCGGGCTGTGATGATCGACGTGGTCGTGCTGGCAATGCTCTATACGACGCGGGTGATAGCGGGTACCGCAGCCATGTCGCTGACGCCGACCTTCTGGATCCTTGCGTTCTGCATGTTCATTTTTCTCAGCCTGGCTCTGGTCAAGCGCTACACCGAGTTGTACGAGGTTCGGGAAAGGGGAGGACAAGAGAAGGCCCCCGGCCGCGGCTATCTTGCGTCGGACTTCGAGTTGTTGGCCTCGCTGGGCGGCTCGGCCGGCTACTTGTCCGTGCTGGTGCTGGCGCTTTATATCAACGATCCGCAATCCCATCTGCTCTATCGTCATCCGCACTGGCTATGGGCCGCCTGTCCGCTGCTGCTTTTCTGGCTGAGCCGCGTCTGGATCATTGCGCATCGCGGAGAGATGCACGATGACCCCATCGTGTTTGCATTGCGAGACCGGATGAGCCGTTGGGTCTGCGTCTGCTTCATCGCGATTTTTGGAATTTCGGCGTTCTGATGCCGACGCTCGGTTCATGGGGGCGATACCCCCGGCATCCCCAGACGCCTCATCCTGTCGGGTGGCCCTTCGAGGTCGACAACGCCTTCTCGCGCATCAAGGGCGCGGGCGCGGCATCGACACTTGGCTATGGGTGCGGACGCAGCTATGGCGATTCATGCCTCGCGCAGTCCGATCATGTGATCGCATTGGCGGGAATGGACCGCGTGATCGCCGCCGACTGGCAGACGGGCGTCGTGACGGTTCAGGCCGGGGTGACGCTGGACGCACTGATTCGCCTCGCCCTGCCGAATGGCTGGTTCCTGCCGGTCACCCCGGGGACGAAGTTCGTGACCTTGGGTGGCGCCGTGGCAAACGATGTCCATGGCAAGAACCATCACGTGATGGGGACGTTCGGGCGGCATGTGCGCCGGATCGTTCTCCATCGGTCCGACACCGGTGTTGGCGATTGCTCTCCCGAGGTCAACGAAGAATTGTTCAACGCGACTGTTGGCGGGCTGGGGCTGACCGGGATCATTCTCGCGGTGGAGCTTCAGCTTCGTGCCGTGCGCTCCAGCGACATCGAGCAGACCTGCATCAAGTTCGGCGATCTCGACGAGTTCTTTGCGTTGTCTGCGCAGCACGATTCGAAGTACGAGTACACCGTGTCATGGGTCGATTGCCTGGCTGGCGGAAAGGGCGCGGGTCGCGGTCATTACATCGGCGGAAATCATGCGACCGACGGCAAGCTCGAAGTGGCGCGCGGCAAGGCCAAGCGCATGCCGGTCGATCCTCCTTTTTCACTGGTCAACACGCTGACATTGAAAGCGTTCAACACGCTGTACTACCAGCGGCAGGTGCGCAAGGTTGTGGAGACGCGGGTCAACTACGATCCTTTCTTCTACCCGCTGGACAAGCTGCTGCTCTGGAACCGCATGTACGGCAAGGCTGGCTTCCAGCAGTACCAGTGCGTGATTCCGCCCGAATCCGGACGCGACGCGGTTGCCGCGATTCTTCGGGAGACCTCGCTCAACGGCGCTGGATCGTTTCTTGCGGTACTCAAGCAATGCGCGGACATCAAGTCCCCCGGCTTGCTGTCGTTTCCCAAGGCGGGCGTTTCGCTGGCGCTGGATTTTGCCCAGCGGGACGCACTCAATACGCGGTTGTTCGCTCGGCTCGATGCACTGGTGCACGAGGCGGGGGGGCGACTTTATCCGGCGAAGGATGCGCACATGAGTGCCCATCATTTCCAGTCGGCATATCCCGCATGGGCCCGGTTGGAGTCGCTGCGCGATCCCTTGCTCATGTCGCGATTCTGGCGCCGTGTGACTTCTTGAATGGTTGGATCATGAGCAAAAAAAACGTACTTATCATCGGGGCCAGCTCCGGCATCGCCGAAGCAGTGGCCCGTCGTTACGCAGGGCAGGGCAGCAATTTCGTGCTGGTGGCGCGCAGCCAGGCGAAGCTGGATGTCATTGCTGCCGACCTGATAGCGCGCGGCGCGGCGGGCGTCCAGACGAAGGTCTGGGAGGGGCACGACACCGCATCGTTGCCCGAGGTCGCGGCCTTTGCCTGGAACGCGCTGGGAACCGTCGACCTTGCGCTCGTTGCGCATGGCACCTTGCCGGACCAGGCGCGTGCCCAGCGTGATCTGCCATACGCCATGGAGCAGTTCCGCACCAATGGCGAAAGTGCCGTGGCCTGCATGCTTGCATTGGCAGGGCACTTCGAGGCGCAAGGCAATGGTGTGCTGGCCGTCATCGGCTCGGTCGCGGGCGATCGTGGCAGGGGGAGCAACTACGTCTACGGTGCTGCAAAGGCTGCGGTGGATGCGTTCGCTTCGGGTTTGCGTGCGCAACTCTTCAAGAAGGGCGTGCATGTGTTGACGATCAAGCCCGGTTTCGTCGCCACGCCCATGACGGCTGAACTCGACTTGCCGGCGGCGCTGACCGCAACGCCCGATCGCGTGGCGGCCGATATCGAGAAGGCCGTCGATGCACGTCGCAACGTTCTCTACACACCGTGGTTCTGGGCGTTGATCATGCTGATCATCCGATTCGTACCGACCGCGATATTCAAGCGCCTGAGTTTGTAGCTGTCGCAATAACGCACGGCGATTTGCGCGTTGGAGAGAGCTGGCTGATGTTTCCCATCAAAAGTTTGTCTGCACGCAACCAGCTTGAATCCGCATGTCTTGGGGGCCGTTGCGGAGCTTATATTTTCTTGCGTTTCCAAGAGAGCTATTTCCATGAATAAGATTGTTTTGCCTGGCGGCGCCGGCCTGGTTGGTCAAAATCTCGTCGCCCGATTGCGTGCCAAGGGCCATTCGGACATCGTCGTGATCGACAAGCACAAAGAGAATCTGGCAACGCTCAAGAGCGTGCAGCCCGACGTCCAGGTGGAGTTTGCAGATCTGTCCAAGCCCGGCGACTGGCAGCGCCACTTCGAGGGCGCGACGGTCGTGGTGATGCTGCAAGCCCAGATCGGTGGCATCCATTACCAGGAGTTCGTGGACAACAACGTGACCTCCACGCAGCTCATTCTTGAAGAGGTTCGCAAGAACAGGATCCCCCAGCTGATTCACATCAGTTCGTCGGTCGTGGAGTCGGTGGCCGACGATTTCTATACGAGGTCGAAGAAAGAGCAGGAAGAGCTGGTCCTTGCGAGCGGTATCGAGTGCCCCATTCTTCGGCCCACGCTGATGTTCGGCTGGTTCGACCGCAAGCACCTTGGCTGGCTGTCGCGGTTCATGGCCAGGTTGCCGGTATTTCCGGTGCCGGGCGATGGGCGTTTCATGCGGCAGCCGCTCTACGTGGGTGACTTCTGCAATGTGATCATCAGCTGCATCGAAAACAACGTGAGGCAGGGCGTCTTCAATATCTCGGGTCATGAAAAGGTCGACTACATCGACATCATTCGCGAGATCAAGCGTGCAACCGTAGCCAAGGCAAGAATCGTCAAGATTCCTTATGGCTTGTTCTATGGCTTGCTGTGGGTCTGGGCGTTGTTCGACAGAAATCCGCCGTTCACGACGCAGCAGTTGCAGGCCCTGGTGGCCAAGGACGAATTCGAGGTCATCGATTGGCCGGGAATGTTCGGGGTTCGCAGCACGCCTTTTGCCGAGGCGATCAATGAAACCTTCAATCACCCCGTCTACAGCAAAGTCGTGCTGGACTTCTAGCCATGACCCAACCACAACAACGTATCGCCGTACTCGGCGCCGGCCCCATGGGGCTGGCGGTTGCCTACCAGCTGGTTCTGGACGGTCATCGGCCCGTGATATTCGAGGCCGACGACCGCGTGGGCGGGATGACGGCAGCCTTCGATTTCAGCGGTTTGCAGATCGAGCGTTACTACCATTTCCACTGCATATCGGACAGCGCGTTTCTGCAGGTTCTCGGCGAGCTGGGGCTGTCCGAAAAAATGAAATGGGTCGCCACCAAGATGGGCTACTGGTATCAAAACCGATTGCAGCCTTGGGGCAACCCGATGGCGTTGCTGACTTTCAAGGGCCTCGGATGGGTTGCGAAGTTTCGCTACGGGCTGCACGCATTCCTGTCGACCAAGCGCAATGACTGGAAGCCGCTCGATCATGTGGAGGCGACCGGCTGGATCAAGCGTTGGGTCGGCAAGGAAGCGTACGAAGTGCTTTGGCAGCGCCTGTTCGATTACAAGTTCTACGACTACACCTCCAACCTGTCGGCGGCGTGGATCTGGAGTCGCATCCGTCGGATCGGACGCTCGCGCTACAGCCTGTTCAAGGAGAAGCTGGGCTATCTGGAGGGCGGGTCGCAAACCTTGCTCGATGCGCTGAGGTCTGCAATCGAGACCCGGGGCGGGGAGCTCCGGCTGTCGACGCCGGCCTCCGAGGTGGTCATCGAGAACGGAGAGGTCAAGGGCGTCAGGACCGCCGCGGGCTTCGAAGCCTTCGACAAGGTCATCAGCACCGTTCCGCTGCCTTATGTGCCGAGGCTGATTCCCGGCCTGCCGGCATCGACCCTGGAGGCCTTTGCCGCGCTCAAGAACATCGCAGTTGTTTGCGTGATCGCAAAGTTGCGAAAGCCGCTCACGGAAAACTTCTGGCTCAACATCAACGACCCGGAAATGGACATCCCGGGGTTGGTCGAGTACAGCAACCTTCGGCCGCTCGATCCGCATGTGCTGTACGTGCCGTTCTACATGCCCGGCGAACATCCCAAGTTCAAGGATGCCGACGAGGTCTTCCTGGCCAAGGTCAGGAAGTACTGCATGAAGATCAATCCGGAGCTCGTGCCGGAAGATTTCGTCGACATGCGGGCCAGTCGCTATCGGTACGCGCAGCCTATCTGCGATCCCGGCTATCTCGATCGCCTGCCGCCCGCGATGCTGCCGGTGCAGGGCTTGTGGGTCGCGGACACGTCCTACTATTACCCCGAAGATCGCGGCATCTCGGAGAGCATCGGCTTCGGGCGGAAATTGGCAACTTCCGCCGCCGCCGGAACGGACATGCCAGCATGCTGAGTTCCCAGTTCATCCGGTTCCTGGTCGCCGGCGGCATTGCGGCTGCAGCCAACTATGGCTCGCGTTTCCTGTTCAGCATCTGGCTGAGCTATGGGCCGGCGATCGTGTTGGCGTATCTGGTGGGGATGAGCGTTGCCTTCGTTCTCATGCGACAGCATGTGTTCTCCGCAGCGGGTGGCGCATTGGGGCCGCAGGTCGCCAAGTTCGTCGCGGTCAACCTGCTGGCGGTGATACAGACCCTGATCATCAGCTTTGTCCTTGCGCGCTGGATTCTGCCGAGCCTGGGCGTCGTGACGCACGCCGAAGCCATCGCTCATCTCGCAGGGGTCCTGGTTCCCGTGGCGACCAGCTATTTCGGTCATCGGATGCTGACTTTCAAAAAAGCGTGAACGCGCCGGTTGCCGAGCCTAAGCAGCTGCAAGGCGGGCCGATGTACCGGCTGCTGCGCTGGCTGATCCTGTTCGTGCTGCTGGGCGCCGCCTTGAGCCTTGGCGGCATGGTCTGGAGCGGCTGGGACGAGGTGACCCGTGCGCTCGCGCGGCTGAGCGGGCTCTTGCTGGCGGGTGCGGCAATCGTTGCCAGCATGGCCTACCTGGTCCGGTTCGTTCGGTGGCACATGGCACTCCGTTGCCTGGGGCATCGTGTGCCGTATGGGGCCAACCTTACGATCTATCTTTCGGGCCTAGCGCTCACCACCTCGCCGGGCAAGCTGGGCGAAACCATCCGGTCCTTGTTCTTGCTGCCGATGGGGGTGCCTCTTGCCGGAAGCCTTGGCGCTTTCCTGGCGGACCGTTTGTCGGATGTGCTCGGCGTGTGTCTGCTGGGGGCTGCCGCAGGTCTGCTCGCAAGAGGCTCATTGAATCTCGTGGGCGTGGCGATGGGCGTTGTCCTTGTGGGCAGCTTTTCCCTTTGCCACCTCGTTCGAAGCC
>CXWL01112155.1_pt1 | contig 12980 bp, 10 predicted proteins | sample 590931 | NCBI WGS metagenome assembly CXWL01 (sample SAMEA3498368, study PRJEB10139) | groundwater metagenome | biome: water well; material: biofilm material | place: Germany | collected 2015-04-27
GTATTTGTCCGAGGCCACGTCATGGTTTATACTGTGTTTTTATACAGTATTATTCCACCGCTCAGCGGCGCCATCCTATGCTTCCTGCCCCAATGGCGCAGAGCCTGCCCGACTACGCCGAGCTGTTCTGCCTGACCAATTTCTCCTTCCTGCATGGCGCCTCGCATGCGGAGGAACTGGTCGCGCGCGCCGTGCAGCTGGGTTATTCGGCGCTGGCCATTACGGACGAATGTTCGCTGGCCGGGGTGGTGCGGGCGCACGCGGTGGCCAAGCGGGAAGGGCTGCCGCTGCTGATCGGCGCCCACTTCCATTTGCAGCGTCGCGATGGCAGCCCGGCGCTGTCGCTGGTGGTGCTGGCGCAAGACCGCAACGGCTACGGCAACCTGTCCGAGCTGATCACGCTGGGGCGCACGCGCAGCGAGAAGGGCAGCTACCTGCTGACGCCCTTTGACTTCACCGACCCCGCGCCCGAACAGGCCCACCTGAAGGGACTGCCCGGCTGCCTCGCGATCCTGCTGCCGGCCTACCCAGGGCATGATGCGGCCGACGTCGACCGCCTGCACCGGCAATGCGCGTGGATGGCAGCCACCTTCCCGGACCGCGCGTGGGTCGGCCTGAACCTGCTGCACCGCGCCTACGATGACGCCCACCGCACCACGATCGAGGAGGTCGCGTGGCAGCACCGGCTGCCGATCACCGCGGTCGGCCACGTCTGCATGCATGTGCGCTCGCGCAAACCGCTGCACGACACGCTGTGCGCGATCCGGCTTGGCAAGGCGGTGTCCGAGTGCGGCTACTCGCTGTCGCAGAACGCCGAACAGCACCTGCGCGCGCGGCTGCGGCTGGCCAATATCTACGCGCCCGAAGTGCTGGCCGAAACGCTGCGCATCGCGCGCCTGTGTACCTTTTCGCTCGACGAACTGCGTTACGAATACCCTGACGAACTGGTGCCGCCGGGGCAGACGGCTGCCGGCTACCTGCGCAGCGAGACCTACATCGGCGCGCACCACCGCTTCCCGCAAGGGATACCGGCCAAGGTGCAGGCCCAGGTCGAATATGAGCTCGAGCTGATCGGGCAGCTGAACTACGAGCCTTACTTCCTGACGGTGTACGATATCGTGCGCTTCGCGCGCTCGGTCGGCATCCTGTGCCAGGGCAGGGGATCGGCCGCCAACTCCGCAGTGTGCTATTGCCTCGGCATTACCGAGGTCGACCCGGCGCGCGCCAACTTGCTGTTCGAGCGCTTCATCTCGAAGGAGCGCAACGAGCCGCCCGACATCGACGTCGACTTCGAACACCAGCGGCGCGAAGAAGTCATCCAGTACATCTACCAGAAGTACGGCCGCGCGCGCGCGGCGCTGGCGGCGGTGGTGATCTCGTACCGGCCCAAGAGCGCGCTGCGCGATAGCGGGAAGGCGCTCGGCATTGACCTGTCCATCGTCGAGAAGGTCGCCAAGAACCACCACTGGTTCGACAGCAAGGAAGACCTGGTCAACCGGCTGGCCGAAAGCGGGCTCGATCCGGAGTCCGACCTGGCGCAGCACTGGGCCACGCTGGCGCAGCGCCTGCTTGGCTTCCCGCGCCACCTGTCGCAGCACCCGGGCGGCTTCGTCATCGCGCAAGGCAAGCTGTCGCGCCTCGTCCCGATCGAGAACGCGGCCATGGCCGAACGCAGCGTCATCCAGTGGGACAAGGACGATCTTGAAGAACTCGGCCTGCTCAAGGTCGACATCCTCGCGCTGGGCATGTTGTCGGCGCTGCGCCGCACGCTGGAGCTGGTCGGCCAGCAGCGCGGGACGATCTTCTCGATGCAGGATATCCCGGCCGAGGACGCGGCCACCTACGACATGATCTGCGCCGCCGACACCATTGGCGTATTCCAGATCGAATCGCGCGCGCAAATGAGCATGCTGCCGCGGATGCTGCCGCGGACTTTCTACGACCTCGTGATCGAAGTGGCGGTGGTGCGTCCGGGCCCGATCCAGGGCGGCATGGTACACCCGTACCTGAGGCGCAGGCAGGGGCTGGAGCCGGTCAACTACCCCAAGCCCGAGATGAAGGTCGCGCTGGAACGCACGCTGGGCGTGCCGATCTTCCAGGAACAGGTGATGCAGGTAGCGATGCTGGCGGCCGGTTTCACGCCGGGCGAAGCGGACCAGCTGCGGCGCGCGATGGCCGCGTGGAAGCGCAAGGGCGGGCTCGAAAAATACTACGGACGGATCGTCGGCGGCATGCTCGAACGCGGCTACGAAAGGGAGTTTGCCGAGTCGATCTTCAGCCAGATCCAGGGGTTCGGCGAATACGGCTTCCCCGAATCGCACGCGGCCAGTTTCGCGCTGCTGGCGTACGCCAGCTCCTGGCTCAAGTGCCATGAACCGGCCGCCTTCATGTGCGCGCTGCTCAACAGCCAGCCGATGGGCTTCTACAGCCCCTCGCAACTGGTGCAGGACGCCCAGCGGCACGGCATCGAAGTGCGGCCGGTGGAGATCGCCATCAGCGGCTGGGACAGCACGCTGGAACCTGCCACGTCGCCGCAGGGCGGGGCGCGGCCGCAAGCCGCGGTGCGCCTCGGGCTCTCGCTCCAGCGCGGCATGCGCAAGGAAGCGGCCGCGCGCATCGAAGACGCGCGCGCGATCCGGCCTTTTTCCAGCGTCAGCGACCTTGCGCGGCGCGCCCAGCTGGACCGCCACGACCTGCAGGTGCTGGCCGGCGCCAATGCGCTGCAGTCGCTGGCCGGCAACCGGCGCCAGGCGCTATGGCAGGCGGTCGGCGCGGTGCCTGACAAGGACCTGCTGCGACCGACCTCGCTGGCCGAGGACACGCCGGCGCTGCGCGCACCCAGCGAAGGCGACGAGATTGTCGGAGACTACCGTGCGCAAGGGCTGACGCTCGGACGGCACCCGCTGGCGCTGCTGCGCCCCCAGCTGCTGGCGAAGCGCTTCATGCCCGCGTCCACGCTGGGCGACTACCAGGACGGCCAGCTGGCGCGCGCCTGCGGCCTCGTCACCGTGCGGCAGCGGCCCGCGACAGCCAAGGGTGTGCTGTTCATGACGCTCGAAGACGAGACCGGGAACGTCAACGTGATCGTGTGGCCGTCGCTGGTCGAGCAGCAGCGGCGCGAGGTGCTAGGCGCGCCGCTGTTGGGCGTCTACGGTATCTGGCAGAGCCAGGGAAAGGTCAAGCACCTGGTGGCCAAGCGCCTGGTCGACATGTCGCACCTGCTGGGCCGGCTCGATACCGCCAGCCGCAACTTCTGCTAAACCAGGACACATAGGCGGGTCAGGTCAGAACTGTTCCCAATCGTCGCCTGCGGTCGCTGCGGCGCGCTGGCGTCGTGGCGCCGGGATGGATGGCTTGCCGGCCGCCGGGCGCGCCGCAACCGGACGCGGAGCGGCCACGCGTACAGATGGCACGCGTGCTGGCGCAGCCTTGACCTCGGGCGCCGCATGCCGATCGAGCTTGAACACGCTGACCACCTGCGCCAGCTGGCTCGCCTGTTCCTGCATCGACCCGGCCGCCGCTGCCGCTTCCTCCACCAGTGCCGCGTTCTGCTGGGTCACTTCGTCCATCTGGCCGATCGCCGAATTGACCTGCTCGATGCCGCCGGTCTGCTCGGCGCTGGCGCTGGAAATCTCGGCCATGATGTCGGTTACGCGGCGGATGCTGGTGACCACCTGTTCCATCGTCGTCCCGGCCTGGTCCACCAGCGCGGAGCCGGCGTCGACCTTCTCGACCGAGTCGCCGATCAGGCCCTTGATTTCCTTGGCTGCCGCAGCCGAACGCTGCGCCAGCGTGCGCACTTCCGACGCCACCACCGCAAAGCCGCGGCCCTGTTCGCCGGCACGGGCCGCCTCGACCGCCGCATTCAATGCGAGGATATTGGTCTGGAAGGCGATGCCGTCGATCACGCCGATGATGTCGACGATCTTGCGCGATGAGTCGTTGATCGAGCCCATCGTGGCAATTACCTTGTCGACCACCGCGCCGCCCTGGACCGCGATCTCGGAGGCGGCCAGCGACAGCTGGTTGGCCTGGCGCGCGTTGTCGGCGTTCTGGCGCACCGTGGTGGTCAGTTCTTCCATCGACGCGGCGGTTTCTTCGAGCGCACTGGCCTGCTGTTCGGTGCGCGCCGACAGGTCGAGGTTGCCGTCGGCGATCTCACGCGAGGCGGTCGAGATCGCGTCGGTGCCGGTCCGCACCTGGGTGACGATGCCCACCAGGCTGTCGTTCATCTGGCGCAGCGCGCGCAGCAGGGCGCCGGTTTCGTCGCGGCTGGTGACGTCGATCCGGCGCGTCAGGTCGCCGCTGGCCACCGTCTCGGCCAGGGCCACCGCTTCACGGATCGGACGCACGATGCCGGCCGTGAGCAGCCATGAGCACAGCGCGCCGAGCAGGACAGCGCCGGCCGCGAGGGCGGCGATCAGCGCGGTGCTGAAGGCGGCGGTCTCGTCGATCGTGCGCGCTGAAGCGTCGATGTGCTTGCGCTGCATGGCGACCAGTTCGCGTAACGATTCCTGATATACGTTGGCAGCAGGTACGAACTCCTGCTCGAAAATGCGGGTCGCTTCGTCGGTGTTGCCTTCGGCCTTGGCCTTGATCGCGCCATCGCGTCCGGCTGAGTAGAGCTTGCGCTGCGCGATGATTTTCGCGTACAGCGCCTTTTCGGCGTCGCCAGCGATCAGGGGCTCGATCTGCTTCACCAGGTCGGCCGCGCTTTTGGCGGTGACCGCAGCATCGTCCTTGAAGAACGGTCCGAGCGCCGGGTCGGTGCTCTTGACGATCGCGGCAGTGCGCCGCACGGCGCCAAAGACCTGGGTATACCAGTCGACGATCAGGCGTTCCTTGGTCAGCGGCTGCGTCATCATCGCGCGCGTCGAGTCGGCCACTTCATTCAGGCGCCAGATGCCGACCGTTGCGATCAGCGCAGTCATCGCCAGGATCAGCGCGAAGCCGGCCGCCAGCCGTTTGCCAATTTGAATATTTGCTAAGAATCCCATGCTGCTACTTCCCCTGAAATGGGTCGCCGACGCGAACCCGAGGCGTGATTTTAAGTGCTATTGGGGAATGTTGGTTGACTTGGGGAATTTTTTGGGAATAGCTGCAACACGTTTCCAAATGAATAACAGCGCACCGGCAAGGGGCCGCTGTCGATTAAACGGCTCGCTGCATTAAGTCGGTTCGCTGCTTCACGCTTTTGCATGTACGCTTGCGGCTTGCCGACGCCGGAGATGATGATTTTTACCTTGTTCTGCGGAAGTATCGGCTGGTTTAAGGTATAATTTCAATTTCCCGCGCGTGCCGTTCGGCACCATTCTGCAATGACCAAATTTGTCTTCGTCACTGGTGGCGTCGTGTCTTCCCTTGGTAAAGGGATTGCCGCCGCCTCTCTCGCCGCGATCCTCGAATCGCGGGGCCTCAAAGTCACCATGCTCAAGCTCGATCCGTACATCAACGTCGATCCGGGTACGATGAGCCCTATGCAACACGGTGAGGTATTCGTCACCGATGACGGGGCCGAAACCGACCTCGACCTCGGCCACTACGAGCGCTTCATCAGCACCCGCATGCGCAAGGTGAACAACTTCACCACCGGCCAGATCTACGAATCGGTGATCCGCAAGGAGCGCCGCGGCGAGTACCTCGGCAAGACGGTGCAGGTGATCCCGCACATCACCAACGAGATCCAGGACTATATCTACCGCGGCGCCGAAGGCGTGGACATCGCGCTGGTGGAAATCGGCGGTACCGTTGGCGACATCGAATCGCTGCCGTTCCTCGAAGCGGCGCGCCAGCTGTCGCTGCGCGCCGGCCGCAAGTCGTCGGCCTTCGTTCACCTGACCCTGGTGCCGTTCATCGCATCGGCGGGCGAACTGAAGACCAAGCCTACCCAGCACAGCGTGCAGAAGCTGCGTGAAATCGGCATCTCGCCGAACGCGCTGCTGTGCCGCGCCGACCGTCCGATCCCGGACGACGAACGCGCCAAGATTTCGCTGTTCTCGAACGTCGAAGAGCAGGCCGTGATTTCGGTATGGGACGTCGACACCATCTACAAGGTGCCACAGGTGCTGCATGACCAGGGCCTCGACGAGATCATCCTTGAAGCACTCGGCATCGAAGCGCCGCCGGCCGACCTGTCGGTATGGACCAAGCTGATTTACGCGCTGGAGCATCCGAAGGCATCGGTCACCATCGGCATGGTCGGCAAGTACGTCGACCTGACCGAGTCGTACAAGTCGCTGACCGAAGCGCTGCGCCACGCCGGCATCCACACCGAAAGCCGGGTCAACATCGAATACCTCGACTCGGAAGACATCGAAACGCGCGGCTGCGACCACCTGGCCAAGTACGATGCGATCCTGGTACCGGGCGGCTTCGGCAAGCGCGGCGTGGAAGGCAAGATCATGGCCGCACGCTACGCCCGTGAAAACAAGATTCCATACCTCGGCATCTGCCTCGGCATGCAGGTTGCGCTGATCGAGTACGCCCGCCACATGGCTGGCCTGACCAACGCAAACTCCACCGAGTTCGATACCGAGACCGACCAGCCGGTCGTCGCCCTCATCAACGAGTGGCAAAACCACGACGGCAAGGTCGAAAAGCGCGACGAGAATTCGGACCTGGGCGGCACCATGCGCCTTGGCGCGCAAACCTGCGCGGTCAACCCGGGCACCCTGGCATCAGAAATCTACGGCAGCGTCGTGACCGAGCGTCACCGTCACCGCTACGAAGCCAACAACCACTACCTGGGCCGCGTCGAAGCAGCCGGCCTGGTGGTGTCGGCCCGCACCCCGACCGAAGACCTGTGCGAGATCATGGAACTGCCGCGCAGCGGCGACAATTCCCACCCGTGGTACATGGGTGTCCAGTACCACCCGGAGTTCAAGTCGACCCCGCGTACCGGCCATCCGCTGTTCACGTCGTTCATCAAGGCTGCGCTGGCGCACCAGGCAGCTAACAGCCAGGCCGCCAATACCGGCGCGCCGGCCTTGCAAGGAGATGCAGCATGAAGCTATGTGGTTTCGACGTAGGCCTTGAGCACCCGATCTTCCTGATCTCGGGCACCTGCGTGATCGAGTCGCGCCAGATGGCGATGGACACCGCCGGCACCCTGAAGGAAATCACTTCGGCGCTGGGCATCCCGTTCATCTACAAGTCTTCCTTCGACAAAGCCAACCGCTCGTCGGGCAAGACCTTCCGCGGCCCTGGCATGGAGAAGGGGCTGGAGATTCTGGCCGACGTCAAGCGCGAGATCGGCGTGCCGGTCCTGACCGACGTCCACACGATCGAAGAGATCCCGATGGTCGCCAGCGTCGTTGACGTGCTGCAGACCCCGGCCTTCCTGTGCCGCCAGACCGATTTCATCATCGCCTGCGCGCAGTCCGGCCTGCCGGTCAATATCAAGAAGGGCCAGTTCCTGGCGCCGGGGGACATGAAGAACGTGATCGACAAAGCCCGCGCGGCAGCACGCGACGCGGGGCTGAACGAAGACAACTTCATGGCCTGCGAGCGCGGCGCCTCGTTCGGCTACAACAACCTGGTGTCGGACATGCGTTCGCTCGCCATCATGCGCGAATCGAACTGCCCGGTCGTCTTCGACGCCACCCACTCGGTGCAGTTGCCGGGCGGGCAGGGCACGTCCTCGGGCGGCCAGCGCGAACACATCCCGGTGCTCTCGCGCGCTGCCGTGGCAGTCGGCGTCGCCGGCCTGTTCATGGAGACGCACCCGAATCCGGCGCAAGCGATGTCGGACGGCCCCAACGCGGTGCCGCTGGGACGCATGAAGGAGCTGCTGGCCACCCTGGTCGAGATCGACCGCGTGGTCAAGAAGACGGCCTTCCTTGAAGCCAGCTTCACCTGATGTAAATAATATGCCTGAACCCGAGCGCCCCATGTGGGCGTTCGGCTTTTGCGCGCGACGAATTTTTTACCTTTCCGGAGACTGAAACATGAGTGCTATCGTTGATATTATCGGCCGTGAGATCCTTGACTCGCGCGGCAATCCGACCGTGGAATGCGACGTGCTGCTGGAGTCGGGCGTGATGGGCCGCGCGGCTGTCCCTTCGGGCGCTTCGACCGGTTCGCGCGAAGCGATCGAACTGCGCGACGGCGACATGAAGCGCTATTTCGGCAAGGGCGTTCTGCAGGCCTGCGAAAATATCAACACCGAGATCTCGGAAGCGATCATGGGCCTGGACGCGAACGAGCAAGCGTTCCTCGACCGCACCCTGATCGNNGTGCCGATGATGAACGTCATCAACGGCGGCGCGCACGCCGACAACAACCTGGACATCCAGGAATTCATGATCATCCCGGTCGGCGCACCAAGCTTCAAGGAAGCTGTCCGCTATGGCGCGGAAGTGTTCCATACGCTCAAGAAGATCCTGCATGCGAAGGGCATGGCCACTTCCGTCGGCGACGAAGGCGGTTTCGCGCCGAACGTCGGCAACCATGAAGAAGCGATCAAGCTGATCATGCAAGCGATTGAAGAAGCAGGCTACGAGCCAGGCACGCAGATCGCGCTGGGCCTCGATTGCGCCGCCAGCGAATTCTACAAGGAAGGCAAGTACGTGCTGTCGGGCGAAGGCCTGTCGCTCAGCGCGACCGAATTCACCAACATGCTCGCGACCTGGTGCGACAAGTACCCGATCATCTCGATTGAAGACGCGATGGCTGAAGGCGACTGGGACGGCTGGGCGATCCTGACCGAGGCTCTGGGCAAGAAGGTGCAACTGGTCGGCGACGACCTGTACGTCACCAACACCAAGATTCTGAAAGAAGGCATCTCGAAGGGCATCGCCAACTCGATCCTCATCAAGATCAACCAGATCGGCACCCTGACCGAGACCTTCGCTGCGATCGAGATGGCAAAGCGCGCCGGCTACACCGCCGTGATCTCGCACCGTTCGGGCGAAACCGAAGACTCGACGATCGCGGACATCGCGGTTGGCTGCAACGCACTGCAGATCAAGACTGGCTCGCTGTCGCGTTCGGATCGCATGGCCAAGTACAACCAGCTGCTGCGCATCGAAGAAGACCTGGGCGACATCGCCAGCTATCCTGGCCGCGACGCGTTCTACAACCTGAAGTAAGAACAGGCCTGGCCGCTTGAACCCGGCCAGCTTGCCCCAGCCATGCGCCTTATCACGCTCGCCCTTGCAGCACTGCTGCTCCTGATCCAGTACCCGCTTTGGCTGGGGAAGGGCGGCTGGCTGCGCGTGTACGATCTCGAAAGCCAGGTCGCCACCGCGCAGGAAAGCGCAGCCGACCGCAAGGCGCGCAACGCCAAGCTGGAATCGGAGGTCATCGACCTGAAGACCGGTACCGGCGCGGTCGAAGAGCGTGCGCGCTACGAACTTGGCATGATCAAGCAGAACGAGATTTTCGTGCAGGTGCTGGGCAAGAACGGCAAGCCGGTTGAATCGGCGACCCCGTCGCCGCCGCCGCCACCGCCAAAAGGTGAGAAGTCGCCCAGTCACTAGGCCTTGAAAGTACGAGAAACCGCCCGTTCCGATACGCGGCGGTTTTTTTCGTCCGCGCGCGTTTCGTCATCCGCAGGCCGGTCGGGGCGCGTCCTCGAACGCAAGCCATTGATTGGCAAACCAACGAGCGGTGAAAAACGCGAGCTGGCCATCGGACGCGGGTCACATCATCAGATAGTGAGCGAGCTCGGCAGATACCTCGCGTAACACTTCTTACTGGTAAACGGTAGAACTGTACATTTGCACGGGGTTTAATGCATACATGGGCGAAGGAACTGTACTAGCTCATCTCCTGGGGCAGATGATTCTGCAAAAGCCCAGGCAGACAACTGGTTTCACTTCACCTCAGGAGTTCATATGAACACGAAAGCCCTCATCATCGCCGCTGTTGCAGCTACCTTTACTTCGGGCGCCGCATTCGCTCAATCGTACGACCGTGACAACCGCGACAACCGCAATGACCGGTATGAGCAGAACGACCGCAGCTATCGCAGCGAGCGTTATGACAACAATCAGCGTGCGCAGTACGGCAATGACGGACGTTACGACCGCAACGACCGCTATGACCGCAACGACCGTTACGACAACCGCCGTAGTGTCGAGCGTCGCCACTATGGTTACACCACCGGTTCGCATTACCGGGTGCAGCGCGGAGCATACCTGGCGCACGAATACCGCGGTTCGCGCTACGTGGTGAGCGACTGGCGCGGCCGCCGACTGTCAGCGCCTCCGCGTGGATATCATTGGGTCCAGACGGGCAATGACTACGCACTCGTAGCACTGGCCACTGGGCTGATCGCGCAGGTCCTGTTGAATAATTGATGTCGTACCGTAGGTCCGGTCAAATACTGGATCAGGTCTGACAACAGCCCCGGTGGGGCTGTTGTCGTTTGCAGGTTCTACCAGTCCATCGCCGCCAGCCGTTCGGCCATCCTCGGCCAGCACAGTTTCGCCAATTCGTCGCGCGACGCCCAGCGGAAGCCGTCCGCTTCAGGCGTCGGCTCGCCGGTCAGGTGGTGCGGGAAGAAGCTGGTGCACGCGAGATGGTCAAGGCACTCAAGTCCTGCCGGGGCGCGCACCATGAACAGGTGCAGCTTCTTGTCCCTGCGGTAGTCGAAGCAGCCCAGGTCAGTAAATTCGCCTGCGTCAAATACCAGCCCCGCTTCTTCCTTCAGCTCGCGCATCGCCGTTTCGATCGGCGTTTCGCCGGGATCCTGCATCCCTTTCGGGATATCCCATTTTGCCGTGTCCGTGACGTGGCAGAGCAGAAGCTTGCCTGCGCCGTTGACAATGAGGGTGCCGCATGAAACAGGAAGTGTCATCTCGGTGGTCGTGAGTCTGAAAAAACCGATTCTGGCACATCCGCCTCGCCCCTGGCCACTAGATAAATTGCGGGGCAGCGGTTAATGCCGTTGAGTTAAGCTTTAAGGCAAACCTGGAAAGCGTCATTCTCGCAGGGGGCGGGAATCCATAACGCCTATGAGCAGGCGTTCCATGGATTCCCGCATTCGCGGGAATGACGGCTTAACTGTAACTATTGATGCCCGCATTCGCGGGAACGACGGCTTGACTGTAACTATGGATGCCCGCATTCGCGGGAACGACGGCTTAACTGTAGTGCCGTTAAGTTGAGCTTTGAGGCAAACCTGGAAAACGTCCTTCCCGCGGAGGCGGGAATCCATAACACCTATGAGCCGNNCTTGTCGGGATTGCGCATGATGAAGACCGCTACGATGCGGCCGGCGTCGATGATGAACGATTGCGCCGATTCGATTTTCCCGCCGACATAGCGCAGCAGGCCCGGCTCGCCGTTGACGATCGCAGCACGGTATGCCACCTGCGACGGGTTCTGGTTTTCCAGTGCCCAGTAAACGCCAGCCACCCGGCCCGCCCCATGCAAGATGTGCTGGAAGGAGTTGACCTTGCCGCCTCCGTCGGCAACCAGCTGGACGTCGTCCGACATCATCGCCTTCATGGCCGCACGGTCGCCATGAGCGGCCGCCTGCATGAACCTGGCCAGCAGGTCGCGGTGGGCATCCTTTGGTACCTCGAAGCGCGGACGTTCCTGCTGCACCCGCGCCTGCGCCCGATGTACCAGCTGGCGGCAGCTGGCTTCCGATTTGTTCAGCATGGCCGCTATGTCGGCATAGTCCTGGTCGAACACCTGGCGCATCAGGAACGCGGCGCGTTCCTCGGGCGCCAGCCGTTCCAGTACCCACATGAACGCCACCGAGACGTCGCTCGCCCGTTCCGCCGCGCTCTCGGGAGTGTGCTCGTCCAGTTCGACCAGCGGCTCCGGCAGCCACCAGCCAGTGTAGGTCTCGCGCTCCACCTTGCGGGTACGCAGCCGGTCGAGGGCAAGCCGCGTGGTCACCGTCACCAGCCAGGCCTCGGGCGATTGCACGCCGGCCTGCCCGGTCCCGTGCCAGCGCAGCCAGGCATCCTGAACCACGTCGTCCGCATCGGCGCGCGTGCCAAGCATCCGGTACGCGATAGAAAACAGGCGCGGACGGAGCGCGTCGAAGGCATTGATATCGTCGGTGGCGGGTTCGCTGGTCATGGCTGGTATCGGTATGTTCGACAGTGTAATCCGGCAGGCGAGCACGGTCTTAAAAGCCAGGTGCAGGTACTTCCGGAATCTGGTTGCGCAGGCTGAGGTTAAGCAGGTTCCACCCTTTGATCACGGCCACCGCATAGCTCAGTTCTGCNNTTGACCGCTTCGGCCCAGCCAAGTGCGGCGCGTTCCCGTGGGCTGAAGAACGGCGCTTCGCGCCATCCGGGAAGGGCGTTCAAGTGGCGCGGCTCGGCGCCTTGCTTGATCAAATCGCGCCAGTGCATGTCGACGCACACGCCACAGCCGTTGATCTGCGACACGCGCAGGTTCACCAGTTCGACCAGCGCTTCGCCCAGCGAGCTTTTCTTGACCGATGCGGAGAGATTGATCATCGCCTTCAGGTTGGCTGGGGCGAGGGTGATGAAGGGGAGGCGGGCGACGTGGGACATATTGAGCCTTTCGTGTAGGGAGGAAGCACCCGATGCGCTTTCCATACCTTCAAGACGCCCACGTCACCCAGTTTGTGACAGGAATAGAGAAAAATTTCTGAGTTATTGCGAAATCGGCATCAATCCCGGTCCGGCGCGCCCAGGGGGAACAGATGCCGGTAAGGCCGCGCCGCTTCCACTGCCCGGGCGAAGGCCGGACGGCCGAGCAAGCGGGTGCGATAGGCGCGCAGTACGGGGAACTCCTCTGCGATCGGGTGGGTCCAATCCGCATAGAACAGGGCGGGTGCGGCTGCGCAGTCGGCCAGTGTAAAGTCCCCGCCAACAGCCCAGGTCCTGCCAGCCAGCTGGCTTTCCAGCCACGCATATGCGAGTTCCAGTTTTTCCTTGGCAAATACGAAACCGTCCAGGCGCTTCGCCGGATCGCCGGTCATTGCGCCGATTACCGCGTGCTGTACCGGACTCATGACATGCAGGTCGAAGAAGCGGTCGAGAAAGCGT
>CXWL01014042.1_pt1 | contig 12977 bp, 16 predicted proteins | sample 590931 | NCBI WGS metagenome assembly CXWL01 (sample SAMEA3498368, study PRJEB10139) | groundwater metagenome | biome: water well; material: biofilm material | place: Germany | collected 2015-04-27
TAAGACCTTTAGGGTTTCGTCAAAGGAGAAAATAAAAATGGCTCGTGAAATCAAGTTTGGAAATCGAATGATGGGCGATGGGCATCCCGCGTATATCATTGCGGAGGTGGGCATCAATCACAACGGCGATCTGGAGATTGCAAAGAAAATTATCGATGCGGCAAAACACGCGGGCGCGGATGCTGTAAAGTTTCAAAAACGCAAGCCCGAAGTTTCCACGCCAATCGAACAGCAAAAGCAAATGCGCGAGACGCCCTGGGGCTACATCTCTTATTTGGATTATCGTTATAAAGTTGAGTTCAACGAAGAGCAATATCGCGAGATCGACCGCTATTGCAAAGAAAAGAAAATTGACTGGATGGTTTCGGTGTGGGATGAACCCTCCGTTGACTTCATGGAAAAATTCGATACGCCTGCTTATAAAGTTCCATCCGCTTCGCTCACTGACCATAACTTGATGAAGCATGTCCGCCAGACGGGCAGGCCTGTTATCATTTCAACGGGCATGTCCACGATGAAGCAAATTCATAATGGCGTGAATGCGGTTGGCGGGGATAATCTCATCATCATGCACTGCACCAGCGCCTATCCCTGCGAGCCTGAAGAATTGAATCTCAAAATGATCGAAACGCTTCGCAAGGAGTTTCCGAATAACCCAATTGGGTATTCAGGCCATGAAGTTGGGCTTGTGCCTTCCGCGATTGCCATTGCGCTTGGCGCAACCTCCATCGAACGCCACATCACTTTGGATCGCGCCATGTGGGGCAGTGACCAGGCCGCATCCGTAGAACCTGGCGGCTTTGAAAGACTCGTGAAATACATCCGCGTGACCGAATCCGCGCTGGGCGATGGCGTGAAGCGCGTGTATGAATCCGAAAAGGGTTCGATGAAAAAACTCCGCCGCGTTGTAAGCGAATAAAGTTTCAGGTTGCAAGTTGGAAGGTTAGAATGTTGTTCTGGCCTTCCAACTTGCAACTTGCCAACCTTCCAACCTGTGACCCAAATGAAACAACTCCGCCGCACGTTACGCCCTTACGGCAAAACCGCCCAGGCCATCTTGCGATGGAAGCGGTTTTCTTTTCATGACGCGCCTCCCATCTTTGGAAACTCCAAACCCAAGAGCGGCTCGCATTTGTTGCTGCAAATCCTCAACGGCTTTACGCAGATCATGCCATATCGCTATGTGGCTGCCGAGCCGATTCGGACAATCACGAAAAACGGAACACGCAAAACGCAAAACGAAATCCTGTCTGAGTTGATTAGTGTCCCGCGCGGCGTGATCGGCTGGGGCTACGTGGATGCGACCAAAGAAAACGCCTCCTTCTTAACTGGGGCTGGGCGCGTCAACTATTTCATTTATCGCGACCCAAGGGATATGCTCGTCTCGCAAGTGTTCTTTGCGACCGACATGCACGAAGAGCATGGAATGCATGACTACTACAATTCCCTGCCTGATTTTGGCGCAAGGTTAAATGTCGCCATTACAGGCATCGACCGCGACGGGCTGAAAATGGTCAGCGTGAAGCAGAGATATGAAGGCGTCTTCCAATGGCTGGAGCAAAGGGATGTAATGTGCATCCGCTTTGAGGATTTGATCAACAACCGCGATGTCACATTGAATGCCATGCTTGATGAAGTGGAAAAAAATGGCTATAAAATCCCAACCCCGCGCGAAAAGGCGCTACCCATTTTGGTGGATGCCATCCAGCCGAAAAAGAGTCACACCTTCCGCTCTGGGAAGACGGGCGGATGGAAGGAACACTTCACTGAGGAGCACAAGAATTTGTTTAAAGATGTGGCCGGGGGTTTACTGGTGAAGTTGGGGTATGAAAAGGATAATGAGTGGTGATGACTGAAATGATGGCAAAATAAAGTAGACCCCACGCCTGTGAGTGGGGTCTACTTTCCTGTTTTAAACCTTTTATTTACTGACCTTACGCACGGAAGAACTCTTTGCTGAAAATTTTAACGCCAAGCCGCAAAGACGCGAAGTTTTATTTCCCTTTGGGCCTTCGCGTCTTNNTTGCGTTAGATGTTTTGGGCAAGTATCCCACCCTGCAGAGCGGACTGCGTAAGGTGAGTTATTTAATTGGAGTCCACAAGTGAGCGTTGGTGATTTCACAACGCGTGCCATAATCCTTGTTTGTACCGGAAAGTATGGATATGCCAAGAGCGCCTTCGATGAGATCGCTTTGCGGCAGGGTGTACTCGCCGATCACCTCGCCGTTCAAAATCACGTAGGAGTAATGATCGTACACGATCAATGTAAAATCAGCCTCCAACGGATCGTCGAACTTTACCGTAGTAGTTCCGCGGGTTTTCCCAACGCGGAACCCACGGCCGAATTCTGTTCGCAGGTAGAGGATTTGGGCCCGGTCCAGGAATACTGAATAATCTTTATACCCGTCTCGCCCTTCTCCTTGCATGGCATATACCAAACCGCAGCCGGAAGGATTGGGGGTTTTGCTGGCGCTGGACCACTCGAAATGCCCGCTGAAAACGAAATCCTCTATGGCTGTTTCCAAGGGCCAGGTTGTGTACCAGTTGAGTTGCGCCCAGGCTTCGGAAAAATCATCCAGTTTTTTGAATTTACCCTTGGTCGTGTCGATGTAGCCTTCATCGAAATAGCGCTGGATCTCGGCATTCCATTCTTCAGACCGCCTGGTGGCAGTTAAATTGGGCGTTATGGTGGGCGGCGGCGTTTTTGTGGGTGTGGGGGTTTTGGTGCTTGTGGCGGCTGGTGTGCTGGTAGGCGCGGATGTTGCCGTAGGCGTTGGCTCTGCGCTGAAGGAACAGGCATTCAAAATTAGAACTGCAATTATCAAAACAATTGGGGCTTTATTTTTCAATTTCATCTTTCCACTCCTAATTTTTGAAATTTTATTGAATTGCCCATATAATACTAAAGACTTGAAAAAAATGCAAGAGACAACAATGAATATTTTTGGAAGGTTCATGAAAGAATTTTTTACCCAACGCATCAAACGCGGGCTCGTTCGCAGGCTCAATAATCTCAAGATCGCATCTGTGGCGCGCGAGGTGGCTCGTAAAGAGCCGCAGCCGAAAGGCGCGCCTGTGGTCTTCTTCAAAGCATCCACAGGCATTGACGATCTCTCGTGGAACAGCGGATTCCATCTGCTGGCTTCGTGGGCGTTCCGCTTGCAGGGCATCCCTGTGATTTATTTTGCATGTGACTCGGGCATGAGTCATTGCGTGCTTGGAACGAATCGGGATAACGTGCAGAAAGAACCGCCGTGTAAATCTTGTGTGTATCAATCGAAGACGCTTTATAAAAACGTTGAAATGTTGAAACGTTCAAACGTTCAAACATCTGGCGTGCAGTGGTTTAACTATCAGCGTGATGAAAAACTCAACGAAGCACTGACCAGCCTCCCCGTCGAAGAATTGATGCGCTTTGTCTGGGAGGGGATTCCGCTTGGGGCATTATGTCTGCCTGGGCTGAGATGGGTATTGAGAGTCCACCATCTTAATGATGATGAAGCGACGCGTTATCTTTTTCGGGAATATATTTTATCGGCATGGAATGTCGCGCAGAAATTTGACGCGCTGCTCGATCAGACTCAGCCGNNCGTTGAAGCGTGGCATTCGTGTCATCACGCATGAGGTGGGGTTGTTGCCTGCGACGGCGTACTTCACCGAAGGCGAAGCGACGGCGTACCCGATCCACATCTCCGATGATTTTGAAATGAGCGCTGAGCAAAACACAAAACTGGATGCGTATCTTGCAAAGCGCTTTCAAGGCGACTTCACGATGGCGGGCATCAAGTTTTGGGCGGATATGAAAGGACTCGACGAGTTGTTTTTGCAGAAGGCTGCGGGCTTCAAGCAGATCGTGCCTGTCTTTACGAATGTGATTTTCGATACCAGTCAGCCGCACGCCAACACGGTCTTTGAAGATATGTTCGATTGGCTGGATCTGGTATTGGAAGAAATTCGCTCACACCCTGAAACCTTGTTCGTAATCCGTGCGCATCCTGACGAATTGCGTGTGAGAAAATCCAGCCGTGAAACTGTCGAGGGTTGGGTGACAAGCCGCAGTGTTGGCAAAGAGCCGAATGTTGTCTTTGTCAGCCCGAAGGAAACGCTCAGTTCGTATGAGTTGATTTTGAAGTCGAAGTTCGTGATGGTCTATAACTCGACGATTGGTTTGGAAGCCTCCATCATGGGCGCGGCGGTCTTGTGCGCGGGCAAGGCAAGGTTTACGCAATATCCCACTGTATTTTTTCCGCAGACGATTGAGGATGTAAGAATAAAGATGAAAGAATTTTTAGCTTCTGATGTGATTGATGTCCCGCTTGAGTTCAAACGTAATGCGCGCAGATTTTTGTATTACCAGTTGTTCAGAACATCCCTGCCGTTTGGAGAGTTTCTTGAGCCATCCGTCCGCACCACGCAAACGAGGTTGAAGTCGTTTCGGTTGGAGGAGTTGGTGAAAGCAGAGTCGGTGAAGGTGATTACAGAGGGAATGTTGGAGGATGGGGATTTTTTGTTGAAGGAGTGAAGCCGCAAGCTTCTCCGAAATCGCCAACGTATCCGCTTGAAAATGGGACGGATCAAGTTCTGCTACAACGGCTCATTCACCTTTTTTCCATCCCGTTTGATAATATAGGCAGGGACTCCCACAACTGTGCAATTGGGCGGAACGTTTTTAACCACCACCGCATTTGCCCCAACAATCGAGTTGTCGCCGATCGTTACATTGCCGAGAATTTTGGCCCCCACAGAAATATGAACATTATCTCCCAGGATGGGGGCTTTGCCCTCCTCGGAAAACCCGATCACTACCATTTGGTTGATCCAGCAATTTTTGCCGATGCTTTTTGCGCCGATCCCGGTGCTGTACCCGTGTTGGATGAAAAATCCCTCGCCAATGAAACCAGCTTTAATGAACAGGGTGCTTCTGGGCCTGTAGATCCATTGCGCTACTTCGAGAATGACCCTGCTGAACATGCGGTAATCTTTTTTGATGCGATAATAGAACAGGTTGCGATACGCCTCATGTTTCCAAAGAAGCCAGACCAGTCCCCTCCATGAGAAAAGCCCTGCTTTGTGGAGTTCATAATGTTCCATTTCCATCCACTTGACGATATCCTTTTCGATCACCCCTTTTGAAGGGGAGGTTAGGAAAAGGAAAATGTGCAGAAGGGCCCTGGGGAAATTAAGCGCGTAAAAAAAATTTATAAACCCCTGAAAAATCAAACTACTCGTGAATTTCTCTTCTTTATCATCCATTTTATCCTCTTTTGCCCGCCGATCTCCCTAGTGCCCGAATAACTTAAAATTGATGGGTTACCCTACATCTTCATGTTGTTCGGGTACTAGTGCAACACATTGTCCTCGTAGGGGGGAAGGTTGCCTTTCAGCAAAGAGCGACATCGTGAAGCGTGTCGCGGAACCCATCTCGTATGGTCTTGAACTGCATAAAGTTGCCTGTCAAGTATTTTATAACGCTCTTCTGCGAAAATCAAGGACAATTTTAACAAGCATGCAACATTGCCCAAAGTAACCATATCCCCGGTTGTTACGAATACCGTTTATTACTCCAGCGTAATATACTTCTTCCGCGGATTAATCCCCACCACTCCCGAAAAGAATCCCTTGACTGCCTTGATATCTGCTTCCATATTATCAGTTGGATGAAAAACCTGCCCCACTCGCACGGTTTTATGTTTGCCATCCACAACAGCCATCACCAGGGGAATTCCCGCGCTTTTGGCGATATGATAAAAACCCATTTTCCACTCGCTGACGTAATGCCGAGTCCCTTCGGGGGCAATGGTCAGGATGAATTTTTTCGAATGATTACAGGCCTCCACCATTTGTTCCACCAGCCCCGTAGATTTTTTCCTGTCTACAGGCACGCCGCCGCACCAGTAGAAGAACCAGCCAACTAAGGGGTTGCGGAACAACTCTGCCTTGCCCATGTAGCGGGCATCTGCCTTCAGGCGGAAGATCACGCCGAGAAACAGCACAAAATCCCAGTTTGAAGTGTGAGGCGCGCCGACCAACACATATTTTGGGAGGTTGGGCAGCGTTCCATCCACGCGCCAGCCTGAGAGGCGCAGGAACGAATTGCTTACCAACCGAAAAAGCGGACTGAGAAGGGGGGTATTGAAAATGGTTAGTTTCATCTCTAAAGTTAACCCCAAATTTTGTATATCGTCACACCAAACTTGGGCGCCTAAAACCCGATCTTTTCCCTCCACTTTTCGATCATGCGGGAATGCTGGTTCATGTGCCGCCAGTGATAGGTGACCAGCGTCTCCACCGACTCGACCTTCCGGTTGAGTATCTTTGCCATTTCCTTTGGCGGGAAATCTGCCCAGGCGGTAATGCCATATTTTCTAAATTCATTTGGCTGTACATGCGCGACCAGTTCGATCAATTCGTCGTAATCCCGGTCCATGTCGGCGCGGATTCGTTCCCACGACCATTTGCGTTTCTCGGCTATCTTTACTTCGTTCCATTCATCGAAATCAATTTCCTGTCGAGCAGGTTGGGAATTTTCCTTTTTCAGGATGATCCGAATTGCAAGCCTAAATTCATCATTCCAGGTAACCACGTGGCCCAGCATATCCTTGATCGTCCAGTCCCTGTAAATCGGTTCGGCGCAAAGCAGGCGCTCGTCGAGGTTCGCAATTGCCCTAAGGGTACGATCGTGCGCCATGGATGCGCGCTGCAAAAATGCAAATTGCCTGGCGCTTTCAACCTGGGTTGTCTTTCGCATGTTTGGCATGTGGATGGATGCTTTATATAATACCCTCGATCACAAATTGCGCTTCCCGTAGATGAAAAGGCGCAATTTGTGACCGTGATGGGTATAATGTTGGGGGCGCCGGTTATCAAACCAGTTTGAGTATAGAAGATATTTTCTCCAACATCAATAGCGAATGTCCATCCAATCCTCCCTTCGTTCCATAATATACCAAACCGAAAAACTGACCCAGCGCCTGCGCTTTGCCTCGCAGCCCGCCAACCTGCCGACCCTGCTTGGCATATCCTTCCCCAAAAGCGGCACGCATCTGCTCGACCAAATTTTGCTTGGCTTCTCAAATGTTGCGCCGTTCTCGAAACGCCTGCATTCCTTCTATGCCGAATACGAAGGCGAAAGCGGACGCAGGCGCAACCCCGAACAGGCGCTTGCATGGCTCGATTCGCTTCGCCCATGTGACATTGCATCCGCGCATCTCTTCGCCCGTCCCGAAGCCATCACCCGCATCATCTCGCCCAGGTTCGTTCCCTACTTCATCTTCCGCGACCCGCGCGATGTGGTCGTCTCGCACGTCTTCTACATCACCGACATGGAAGCGCGCCACGTGCATCACAACTACTACCAATCCCTGCCCGATTTTGATTCGCGCTTGAAGGTCAGCATCCTCGGCAGGCCTGATTTTCGCCCTGAGCCTGGTCGAAGGGTTGAATTCCCAAACATTGCCGCACGCTTCGAACCTTATCTCGATTGGTTAAATCATCCCGAAGTAATGGCGATTCATTTCGAAGATTTGATTCATGCCCGCGCCGCGACTCTGACCCGCATCATGGACCATCTCCTCGTCCGCGCCCCGCTTCCCGCTACCCGACAGTTGATTCTAAATTCCCTCGAAACCTCCATCAACCCGACAAAGTCCCCGACCTTCCGCTCCGGCAAGACCGGCGAATGGAAAAAGCATTTCACCGATGAACATAAAAAGATATTCAAGAACGTGGCAGGTGATTTGCTGGTGAGGTTGGGATATGAAGAGAACAATGATTGGTAGACAGGTAAACATGTATACAAGTAAACACGGAATACGCACTACGCAACATTCATCTTTCATCTTTTATCCTTTCCTCATGACCTGCTCCATCATCATCCGCGCCTATAACGAAGCTCCACACCTTGGACGTTTGCTCGAAGGGATAAAACAACAAACGCTCAAAGATGTGGAAGTGATTCTCGTTGACTCAGGTTCCACAGACTCTACCGTTGCCATCGCCGAATCATACGGCGCGCGGGTCGTGAGAATCCCGTCAGCGGAGTTTACGTTTGGGAGGTCGCTCAACTACGGGATTAAGGAAGCGAAGCGCGAGCTCGTCGTCATCGCCAGCGCGCATGTTTATCCCGTCTATCCCGATTGGCTGGAGACATTGCTCCGTCCATTTCAAGATGACAATGTTGCATTAACCTACGGCAAACAACGCGGACCTGAGTTTGCCAAATTTTCTGAACAGCAGATTTTTCACCAGTGGTATCCCGATGCGGGCAAACCGAAACAGGAGACTGCCTTTTGCAATAACGCCAACGCCGCGATCCGAAAAAGTTTGTGGGAGAAAAATAATTACGATGAAACGCTGACGGGTCTCGAAGACCTCGCGTGGGCGAAGTGGGCCAAAGAGCAGGGACATGCCATCGCGTATGTGGCCGAGGCTGAGATCGTTCACATCCACAACGAAACGCCGCGCGGAGTGTACAACCGCTATCGCCGCGAAGCCATGGCCTTGCGAAAAATCTACCCCGAAGCGCATTTCAACTTTTATGATTTCCTGCGCCTGACCACAACCAACATTTTGAGCGACCTCTGGCACGCCGCGCGCGAACGGGCGCTGTTGAAAAATATTTCATCCATCTTCTGGTTTCGTACTATGCAATTCCATGGCACCCGCATGGGCCACCGCGAAACGAGTTTGGTCACGCCTCAATTGCGGGAGACGTTTTATTATGCGCGGGAAAGAAAGAAGAAAGATGGAAAGAAGAGGGATGTGGAGCCGATTCGGTATAATGAGTAATCGTTGTCGATGTTTTTGAAACTTGCAGGACTTTCGCTTGTCATTCTCCCGAAGGACATCGGGAGGGTGACATGCAAAACAAGAGGAGCGAGCGAAAGTCCTAACTTGAATAAAAACTTTAGAAATATAAGGAGAAAAAATGCAAACCAAAACCATCATCTTTATTCACGGCATGTTTATGACTCCCCTGTGCTGGGAGAAGTGGATTCCATATTACGAAGCCAAAGGCTATCGCTGTCTTGCGCCTGGCTGGCCTGGGCGTGATAAGCCCGTGGACGCGCTCCGCAAGGCGCATCCCGACCCGTCGCTTGCAAAATTAAAGCTCAATCATATCGTTGACCACATGGAAACCTTCATCAAAGGTTTGGACGAAAAGCCTGCCCTCATCGGTCACTCGATGGGCGGACTGGCTGTGCAGATATTGCTTCAACGGGATGTGGCCGTAGGCGGCGTCGCTATTGACCCTGCGCCGCCTGCGGGCGTCTTCACCACCGAATGGTCTTTTGTGAAAGCGAACTTCCCCGCCATCAATCCATTCTTGTTGAGCCAGCCGGTGCAAATGTCCTTTGAGCATTTCCAGTACGCCTTTGTCAACACTCTTCCATTGGAAGAACAACGCGCCGCCTATGACCGTTACATGGTTCCTGAATCTCGGGGTGTGCCCACTTCCTCGCTTGGCTCCGCAGGCAAAGTGGATTTCAGCAAACTGCGCCGTCCGCTTTTAATCACGGCGGGTGAGAAAGACCATATCATCCCTGCCTCGTTGAACAGATCAAACCATAAAAAATACAAAGCTCCCTCCGTCACAGATTTCAAGGAGTTCCCAGGCCGTGACCATTTCCTGATCGGCTCACGAGGTTGGGAGGAAATTGCAGATTACTGCTTGGAATGGTTTGGAAAAATAGAATAAGGAAACCCAGGGTGACAGTCAACTCAAAGATGACTGTCACCCTTTTTTATTCGGTATAATTGAAACCATGGACAAGGTATCGAACAGGACAATATCCGCTTTTGCGAGGAAAATCGCTAAGCAGTTCAATCCCCAAAAGATCATTCTCTTTGGATCGTATGCCTATGGCAAGCCAACCGAAGACTCGGATGTGGATATGTTGGTAATTATGCCTTTTAAAGGCAGAGGCGCAAAAAAAGCGACGGAGATTTTGCTTGCAACGGATCCGCGCTTTCCCATAGATTTGCTGGTTCGTACACCTGAACAAATTAAAACCCGAACTGAATTAGGGGATTTCTTTATCCGTGAGATTACCCAAAAAGGAAAAGTACTTTATGCAACAGCTAACGGCTGAGAGGGTGGAAAAAGCGGAGGAGGATTTTATCTCCGCTCAACGCGAATATCGCGCGCGAAACCGGCCAAACTATAACGCAGCCTGCTTCTTTTCACAGCAATGTATCGAAAAATACATTAAGGGGCGTCTTCAGGAAGCGAACATTGAATTCAGCAAAACCCATGACTTGACAAAGTTGTTGGATTTAGTTGAGCCCGTGGAACCGCTTTGGCAGGCTTATCGTTCAACCTTCCGCTTTATTTCAGCGTACGCGGTTGATTATCGTTACCCTGGCGAGTCTTCCACCAAAGAGGATGCTCAAGAAGCGATAAAAATATGCCGTGATTTTCGCAAAACTGCCCGCTTTGGTTTAGGGCTGGATGAATAAAATTTTCTCATGCCCCACCCCCTCTCCCTCCAACCTGCCTCGGAATTCACCATCCCCCAACTCGCCGACTTAATGACGCGCAGCTTCGAGGGTTATCTCATTCCCATCCACATTACGCATGACGGCTTGCTGACCATGCTCCGCCGCGACGGCATTGACTTGAACTCCAGCCGCGTGCTGGCGAAAGACGATGAGCCTGTGGGCATAGCGCTTATCGCCCGCCGCGGTTGGACGAGTCGCCTCGCGGCGATGGGCATTGTGTCTACGGCGCGGAACGGCGGCGTTGGAACTTGGGCAATGCAAAATCTCATCGAAGAAGCCAAAGCGCGCGGCGAGAAAGAAATGCTGTTGGAGGTCATCGAGCAAAATACAGCGGGGGTGAAGTTGTACGAGAAGGTTGGTTTCACAAAAATCCGCAGGTTGGTGGGATACAGGTTGGATATAACACAAACTGCTCCCGCCGCCGTCCTCGGCGGCGGGGACGCCGCCTTGAGCAACGGGAGCGCACAAGATGAACTACAAGAGATCGACATCCGTGAACTGGCGCGTCTCGTCACGTATCACGGATTAAAAGATTTGCCCTGGCAGCTTTCAGGCACAACCATCATGCAGCACACGCCGCCTTCGCGTGCCTTTCGCCTCAACGATGCCTATTGCCTCATCAGCAATCCCGCAGCGGCGGACGTGTCCATTTCGTCCGTGTTGGTAAAAGCCCGTTCCCGCGGAGCAGGCCTCAGCGCGGTCCTGATGCGCGCGCTCTTTGCGCGATTCCCAAATAAAACCTGGCATGTCTCTCCCATCTTCCCCGAAGAGATGGGCGTCATTTTTGAACAGGTTGGCATGACGCGCGAAACGCTTTCGCAGTGGCAAATGTCCCTGACTTTATAAACGGAGTCCAACGACTCCAGTCGTTGGGCAAAGTCAGGAGACTTTGGACTCCAGTTTGAAAGTAAAATAGGGGGCATGAAACTTGCCGCCCTTGTCCCCATGCGCCACCACAGCCAGCGTGTGCCTGGCAAAAATTATCGCCCGCTCGCGGGCAAACCCCTTTTTCAACACATCATCGAAACGCTGTTCGCCGTGCCAGAAATTGAAACGGTGATGGTGGATACCGACTCTGAACCTGTGATGGATGGAGTGCGCCGCTTCGTTTCGACTAAGCTCAACGCGGGCTTTCCCAACGTGAAGCTGATTCAACGCCCCGAGCATCTCCGCGCCGACGATGTTCCCATGAACGAGATTCTCCTGCACGACACCGCGCAAGTGGATGCAGAATTTTATTTGCAGACTCACAGCACAAATCCCTTGCTCAAACCCGAAACCATCTCCCGCGCCATCCAATCACTAATCTCCAATTACCCCAACTACGATTCTTTATTTTCCGTCACCCGCCTGCAAACGCGGTTGTATTTTCAGGATGGACGCGCCATCAATCACAATCCGCTGGAGTTGATACAGACTCAAGACCTGCCGCCGGTGTTCGAGGAGAATTCCTGCATGTACATTTTCACCCGCGAGAATTTGGCGCGCAAGCATCACCGCATCGGCGACAAACCTCTCATGTTCGAGATCGACGCCAACGAGGCCTGGGACATTGACGAAGAGTTGGATTTTGAGATTGCAGATTTTTTGATGAGGAAAAGGATGTAGCGCAAGATTTATCTTGCGAGTAGCGGTTTTGTCGTGAAGCCGCACGCGACATAAATGTCGCGGTACAAAAGCCGTGAAAAATGCAAAATAACAACGAAAAATTCAACTCCTTTTGGCTAGGCACTTTGCTTCTTCTCGTCATCTCGGCGATTGCCTATTTGCCCCTGGTCAAAGACCTGGGCTATCTCAACGACGACTGGTATTTGATGTACGACATGCAGGTGAAGGATGTGGATTTCTTTCACGAGATATTCGCCATAGACCGCCCCGGCCGCGCGCTGGCGATGATGCCCCTGTTTTCGATATTTGGGTTCAACCCATTGTTCTATAACTTGAGCGCATTTCTATTCCGCTTTTTAGGCGGAATTTGCCTGTATTGGGCTTTGCGCCTGCTTTGGCCGGAGAAGAAATTTTCCACGCTGGCTGCCGCGCTTTTGTTTACGGTTTATCCGGGCTTTCTTTCCCAGCCCAATGCCATCGATTATCAATCGCACATCCTCGGCTTATTCCTTGCGCTTCTTTCGATTGCGTTGACGGTGAAATCAGTTCTCACTTCGGGGCGGACACCGCGCATCTTATTCATGGCGGGTTCAATCTTTGCTGGTTGGGCGTACTTGAGCCAGATGGAATATTTCATCGGCATCGAGGCTTTTCGCTTCGCCTGTATTTTTGTTTTGATGTGGCGAGCGCAGGCTGAATCTTTCCGCCAAAAAGTTACAAAAAGCATACTTGCCAGCCTGCCGTATTTGCTCATTGCTGTCGGGTTTCTCGTTTGGCGTTTTTTCTTCTTTGAATCCGAGCGCAAGGCAACGGATATTGGATTGCAGGCCGCGCAGTTGTTTTCATCTCCCTTAACCGCGTTGTGGTGG
>CXWL01001464.1_pt1 | contig 12976 bp, 5 predicted proteins | sample 590931 | NCBI WGS metagenome assembly CXWL01 (sample SAMEA3498368, study PRJEB10139) | groundwater metagenome | biome: water well; material: biofilm material | place: Germany | collected 2015-04-27
AGCCTGGACGACACCCCTCCACGTGTCCTCCCCTCCGCACGGCGTGACAGGCGACGTGCTGTTCGTTCAAGAAACATCCTACGGACTGATCGTCATCGGTGGACCGGGACCGAATACCTATGAGTTGGACAAGGGCATCGGCCTGATTATCGATGTGGGCGGCAACGATCTCTATCGAGGCATGATTGCCTCATCGACAGACGAAGATCAGGGAAATGCCGTCGTCATCGACCTCAACGGAGACGACACCTATGACGGGGCTCCGCTCGGACTGGCCACCGGCAGGCTGGGGGTGGGCCTATTGATCGATCATGCCGGCGACGATGTCTACCAGCTCGGCATGGGATCGGGAGGCGCGGGATTCGGAGGCCTCGGGATCTTGTTCGACGCGAAGGGCAACGATGTCTATATGGGCAATCGACTGACCCAAGGCGCAGCCATTGGAGGACTCGGTCTCTTGCTCGATGCCGCAGGGAACGACCGTTATACCAGCCATGGTTTCGCCATCGGATTCGGCGGTCCCTTGGGTGTCGGCGCCGTCATCGACATCACCGGCGACGACCAATATCAATGCGGCGGCATCTATCCCAGCACCTACAATGCCCAAGACGCACCCACGGGAAAGCCCGGCGACCCCCTCTATCAGTACGACTGTTTCGGGCTGGGTGCCGGAGCGGGACAACGGATTCTGACAAAGAAAGTGGAGTGGCAACCGTACAACCTAGCCGGTGGCTGGGGACTCCTGCTGGATATTCAAGGCCAGGATCATTACGACAGCGCCAACTTTTCGCAAGGACATGGCTACTTTTTCGGCACCGGCATGAAATTGGACTTAGCGGGTCATGACGACCATCAGGCCGCTCGGTATGGGCATGGCGCGTCCGCGCATTTCGGAGTCGGTCTCTTCATCGACCATCATGGAGACGATCATTATGGCTCCTCCGGCCCCTTCTACAACGGCGGAGTCGCGTGGGATAGCAGCGTGAGCCTGATGATCGATGCAGGCAAGGGCCACGACACCTATGCCTTCGACCGCTCAACCGGTCTTGGTCGAGCCGACTATACAAGTTGGGGGCTCTTCATCGACGAGGGAGGCGCCGACCAGTACCAGGCCAAATCCGGGTTGGGAGACTCCTCAGAGAAGAGTGCGGCAGGATTCTTCGACCTTGAGGGCAACGACAGCTATACGCGATCCGATCCTTCAATATCGACCGAGACTCGTCCCGGCGATGGAAAACTGTTTTTCTATCCAGAGGGTGGCGTCTTCGTCGATCGCTGAAGATGAACGAATCCTAATCTCCCTCCACGATTTCGACGAGTTGCCGAGACTTCCTCATCCCTCCTCTTGACTTCATCTCGACGGAAGCTATCTACCCTGTATACATCTCATTTCCTTTCACCGGCCGAGCGAAGGGATCATGCCATATGAATCATGAAACATTGACCGTACAACTACCTGTCCTCCCCATTAAACGCACCGTGCTGTTTCCCGGAATCATGATGCCCTTGACCGTCGGGCGCGAACGGTCCATGGCTGCCGTCGAGGCGGCGATGAAGACAGAAGAGAAGACGATTCTCGTGGTCGCACAGCGCGATCCCCTGACAGAAGAGCCGGGGCTCGAAAACCTCTACACGATCGGCACCAAAGCCATCGTGAAACAAATTGGCCGGTCTGAAAACGGCACCATCCATGCCCTCGTGCAGGGCCTTGAGCGTGTCGCATTGATCAAGGTCGAGCAGACCACACCATTTCTGCTCGTCCAGGCCCGGCAGATCGATCGCCCAACCGATGAGGGCACCGAAGTCCAGGCCCTGCATCGGGCCATCCAGGAGCTGGTCACGGACCTGCCTCGCTTGATTCAGGCCCCCGGTATTCAGGAAGCCGCGGCGGCGTTCAGCAACGAGGATAATCCCGTGGCCCTGGCCTACCGCATCGCCTCGCTCATCAATCTCACGGTGCAGGAAGAACAAAAGCTGCTCGAAAGTTCGTCGACCACCGAGCTATTGCGATCGCTCTATGGAGCCCTCTCGAAAGAAATCCAGATCCTCCAATTGCGGGACAAAATCACCAACGAGGCATCAGCCAAGATTGGAAAGACCCAACGAGAATATGTCCTCCGCGAACAATTAAAGGCCATTCAGNNACTGAAGAAGAAAATTCAGGAGGCCGATCTTCCCGACCCTGTGCGCAAGGACGTGGAGCGGGAAATTGCCAAGTTAGCCAAGGTGCCTCCCTCCTCGCCGGACCATCAGGTCCTCAGGACCTATCTCGAACTGGTGCTGGAGCTTCCCTGGAAGAAATCCTCGGAAGACCGTTTAGAGTTGAGCAAGGTTCGTCAGGTCCTGGAAGAGGATCACTACGGCATCAAAGAAGTGAAGGAACGAATCGTCGAGCATTTGGCCGTGCTGAAATTAAATCCTACAGCCAAAGCACCCATCCTCTGCCTCGTCGGACCTCCCGGCGTGGGCAAAACCAGCCTGGGCCAGTCGATTGCTAGATCCATGGGACGGACCTTCGAACGTCTGAGCCTGGGCGGCGTGCATGATGAAGCGGAATTACGGGGCCATCGCCGGACCTACGTCGGAGCCCTGCCTGGACGAATCATTCAGGCGATGCGCCGCGCCAACGTGAACAATCCTGTGCTGATGTTGGACGAGGTCGACAAGATGGGCCGCGACTTCCGTGGCGATCCGGCTGCAGCCTTACTGGAGGTTCTGGATCCGGCGCAGAATCATACATTCCGCGACCATTACCTGGATCTCCCCTTCGATCTGTCCAAGGTGTTCTTCATTACAACTGCCAATACGCTGGATACGATCAGCCAGCCGCTACTCGACCGGATGGAAATCATCCGGCTTCAGGGATATAGCGAGCGGGAGAAGGCGGAAATCGCCATTCGCTATCTTTGGCCGCGACGGCTCAAGGAGGCAGGCCTGGATGCCACCCAAGCGCTGCTGTCGGATGACGTCTTGAATCTCGTCATCAGCCGCTACACGAGGGAGGCCGGTGTGCGCCAACTCGAACAGATGCTGGGCCGGCTGACGAGAAAAGTCGCCCTGACCTTCGCCGAACTACCCGATGGCCAGGAGCGACAGCCCGTGACCATTCATGCCGAGGTCCTGGAGGACTGGCTTGGGTCAGAACGTTTCATGCCGGAAGAAGCACGCAAGATATTGCCGGCTGGCGTGGCCACGGGGCTTGCCTGGACGCCAAGTGGCGGAGACGTCCTCTATATCGAAACCACGCTGCTCCCCGGCAGTCATGAACTGACGATCACCGGTCAATTGGGAGACGTCATGCAGGAATCTGCCAGGGCGGCGCGAAGCTACCTCTGGTCGCATGCGGAAAGCATGGGGCTCGATATATCCCGATTCAAACGGAATGGGTTACATATCCATGTGCCATCCGGAGCCATCCCGAAAGACGGACCATCGGCCGGCATCACCATGGCCACCGCGCTCGCATCGTCTTACAGCGGGAAAGCGGTGCGGAGCGACACAGCCATGACCGGCGAAATCAGCCTGAGCGGATTGGTGCTGCCGGTCGGCGGGATCAAGGAAAAGGTGCTGGCAGCCCATCGCGCCGGCATCCGACGCATCATCCTGCCGAAAGCGAACGAGAAGGACCTGAAAGAAGTACCGCAGGAAGTACGGAACGAGCTGACCTTCATCTTGGCCGAACGCATTGAAGAAGTGCTCCCGGCGGCATTCAATCAGGATGCACCGGCACAGGCGAGAGCAGAGCGAGACGAACCGCTCGCGACCTCGACCGCATCCTAACTTAAATAGGCCCCGGCTCAACACCGGGGCCTTCTCTTCCCCTACTCGCCCATTCCAGACCTCATCCTGACCACCAGGTTGCAAAACAATCATGGCTAGATGGCATTGGGCCACTTCGAATTACGCACAACATGTGCGATTACAAGACCCGACACCCATTTTCGCGTAATCGGATCTAAAGTGCCTTTTACATGAGCTGTTGCTGGAATTCCCCGTCTGCAGTGTTGATTTCTATCCACGCTAGGCGTACGAATTAATACGATCCTGAATCAGGAAACACTCATGTGACAAGAAAGAACCGAGGGAAAATCGACAAGGTAAGAGCTTCCAACGCAGGCCATGAATTTCACAGAGCGTGGGCCGCGCGTAAGGCGCTCCAGCTTGTCATGCCGACTGACGGGCTTGTGGGAATTGCTGTCGAAGGGCTAGCGCCCGCCGACCAAGCAGATGCCTCGGCGGAAACGGTCGAAATCGCCGATCTTGTCTTGTACTACGGAAGGCGCGCGACGTTCGAAGGGGCACGTACGGTTGTTATTGTCCAGGTCAAGTACTCCAAAAGCTCACAGAACGTCCCGTTCCGTGCGAGCGATGCCAAGAAGACGATTCGCAAGTTTGCGGCAGCGTTCAAAAGCCACAAGAAGAAGCATGGCGCGAAAGCGATAGAAACGAAGCTCGCCTTTGAGTTGGTGACGAACAGGCCTATCTATCGTGAATTTGCCGAAGCGATTGAAGGACTCGCGTCAAAAAGCCCATTGAAAGGGAACGCGAAGAAGCAAGCTACTCAGTTCACGTCTGCCTGCGGGCTTAAGGGTAAGGAACTCGCTCAGTTCGCACAGAAGGTCAGGATCACTGGCCTGGCTGGAAGCCTGAGACAAAACAAGCAAGGCCTTTCCCGCGTCCTCGCCGATTGGTCGGTTGCTCCGGACGCTATGGCGCGGGCCAGACTGGGCAACATGAGGCAATTGCTCCTGGACAAGGCTAGCCTGGCGGGCGAAAGACAAAACGTTATTACGCGGACGGACGTTCTTGATGCCATGGAACTGCAAAGTCCCGAAGACCTCTTTCCTTGTCCCGCGAGCTTTCCTGAAGTTGGCAAGGTCGTCGAGCGCGAACAGCTATCAACCCTCGTCAGCAGAATCCCCAAGCTGGACAAGCCGCTCATGATTCACGCCGATGGCGGCGTTGGGAAAACGGTCTTTCTTCAAAGTCTCGCGAAGATTCTAGGCGAGACTCACAAAACCGTTCTGTTCGATTGCTTTGGCGGCGGCGCTTACCGAGCGCGGGATGATGCCCGGCATCTTCCCAAGCGCGGCCTGATCCACATCATCAACAACCTTGCATGCGATAGCCTGTGCGACCCGCTCCTGCCAATCAACGGGAACATAGAAGAGCTCGTCAAAGCTTTCCGGGTCCGCCTCGCTCAGGCGGTGGCTACACTGCAAAGAGGATCCCGAGGGAAACAGCTCCTGCTGTTCATTGATGCCATAGACAACGCCGCCGAACATGCAAAAGACAAGGGTGAGTTGGCTTTTCCGAGTCTTCTGCTCGAAAGCTTCCACCATAAGGGCCCCATTGCCGGGGTTCAGCTCATCGTAAGTTGTCGAACATACCGACGCGATATCTCCAGGGGTGATATTCCGTGTGAAGAATTCGAGCTGAAACCATTCAGCCCCGTAGAGGCCGAGACGTATCTTCGCGACCGTATTTCGAAGGTAACTGACACACAAATCCATGTTGCCTATTCACGCTCCGAAGGAAACCCCCGGATACTCGAACATCTTGCGCGCAACGACAGGGGGCTTCTCGACCCGTCGGAAATCAACAACGTCTTAAAGCTGGACGACCTCTTAAAAGAGCGTATTCGGAAGGCCCTCGGCGAAGCCTTGAAGCAAGGTTACAAGGAGCCCGATATCAACGCGTTCCTCGCCGGTTTGTCGGTTTTGCCTCCGCCCGTTCCAGTCAACGAGTACGCAGATGCGCACGGCATGGACCTCAGCGCCGTAAAGAGCTTCGCTGCTGATCTCGCTCCTCTGCTGGAGCAGACAAGACATGGATTGATGTTCCGCGATGAACCTACCGAAACGCTTATTCGTGAGGCTTACGCTGCCAAAGCGGACACACTGAGCACCCTCGCCAAGAACCTCTTCAAGAAGCAAGGATCATCGGTATATGCGGCGAGCGCGCTTCCGGGTCTACTTCTGAAACTTGATGACGGGAAGCTGTTGTTCGACCTGGCATTCGATGAGCGGATTCCGACCGCGATCACGAGCACCGTTGGCAGGCAGAACATACGCTACGCAAGACTGAAAGCCGCCGTTCTTCATGCGGCGAGGAAACAGGATTTCGACCACCTCATTCACCTACTGGTCGAGCTTTCGACCCTCGCTGCCGTCAATCAGCGCGGTACGGACTATGCGCTGGACAATCCCGACCTGGTTGTTGCGTCTCACGATGTTGATGCGACCAGACGGCTTTTCGAGACCCGCACACGATGGCCAGGAACACGCCACGCAAGGCTTACTATTGCAAGCGTATTGTCAGGCGATTTAAACAACGCGTACCGGCACTTTGTAAGTGCCGATGAATGGATTCATCACTTCTACCAACAGGACGACGAATACCACAGGGAGAGAGGCGGGCCGGAAAGGCTCGACATCGCGTCGATTCCGCTATGCCTTGTCGCGCAAGACCGAGGGCAGGATGCCGCACGATTCATGAAGGTATGGAAGGATTGGTACGCATACGAAGTTTCGGAGCATATCTTCACATTACTGCGCCAAGCGGAAACAATGGGAACAGTCCCGGCAGCCAACATTCGCCGTTTTCTGGAATCACTGAACTCGCAGCCCGGTGTTCTTGCAGCCGCTCTCTCTTTTCTGGAACTCGACATCGCTACGCGCCGGCGATTAATTCAAGAGCTAGCCAAAGCCTGCGAAAAGAAGAAGACCATCGAAAGGAGTCAGAGCATCCACCGCGAAATGGATTATCTCATTCAGGACGGCCTCCTGAAAGCTGCAGCCATCGCGGTCGCATTGAAAATGCACGCAGAGGCGCTTGCAATCGTGACGGCCACTCCGCACGAAAGACCGCGCCTCTGGACCTTCACGGATCGGTTTTCCAATAAGGACGCGGCTCCCTTCATCACTTACACGTCTCTTCGCCTCGCCGCGGAACAACTGTCTGTTACCGAGCATACGCTTCTTCCGCAGGAACTCATCGATATCAGCGCACGAATGCCGGATGGCACGAAAGGCGACGCTTTCCGGAAGGCGTTCAAGACTGAGTTGGAGGAACACTTCAAGTCACAGAAAGGATTGCCGGACGAGAAGAAGCCCATGAGCTATGAGACCAAGAGGAACGTGGAGGGCTTCATCGATGAGCGGCATGCGCCACTGCTTGAGATCTCTCAGGCTTTCACGGCAATGCTCTCCACAGGCTCGGGAAAGGCCGACAAGCCATTTCTGGAGTTGGTTGATGTGTGGACGAAGCTCAGAATGAAGAGGGAGTGCTATTCTTATGTCCACGAAACGAACCTATTCTTCGATCTGCTGGGCCGCCAGTTGTTGATTTCTGCCCTCTGGGCACGCAGCGACCTTAAAGCCTCTTCGGTTGAGATATTTGTGACGAAGGTCGTTGAAGATGGTGTCGCATCGGCATCAACGCTTGTCGAGATCATCGCAATTCTCGCGAAAAGGCCTGACCTTCAAGAACTGGCTGGGAAGATGGCAATAAAGGCCAGGGTGCTGATCGAGCGAGAGGATGAAGTCAGTCACCGAGCCTCTCTATTCGCGAAGTTGTCGAGAGCGATCATACCGGCAAGCCTCGAAGAGACGGCATATTATTTTCGCGCCGGTCTTGAACAGATGGATGCCATAGGCTCAGGCGACTACCAGTTCACGAATGAACTGTTGCTCTATGCGGCGGAGCTGCGGGGCAATGAGCTTGAGGAAAGCGACTTTCACACACTTTCAAACATCTGCGAACTTAACATGCCCTCGGAGGAGGAAAAGTTTCCTTGGCTGGCGTTCGCAAGAGGATTGGCCCGGACTTCCGGGTGCAAAACGCTCGCCAAACTCGGGCGATGGGACGACCGCGACAAGATCTCACTTAATTACACCCTGCTACCTTATCTCACTGCGCTCATTGAGCAGGACAAGATCGACCCATCCATCGCCCTAGGGCTGCTTCGCGTATCGGACCCCACAGAACTGCACGTGTGCGGCACAGCACAACTCGCGGAAGTTATTGCCGAAAAACGGTATCCGAATTCGAAAATGTTATTGACCGAGCTGATCGCTTATTTCGAGCAAAATCACACAGGCGTCTTTATGCCCAGCACTCTTGCAAGGCTCCAGAGGATTGCCGAGCACGAATTGGGCAAAAACTCGGAGCAAAACGCCTACCTCTCAGTTGCTGCGCCGAAGTTCGAGAAGCTACGCGACGAGGAGAACGAGAACCGAAACTATCACAGCACGCAAGATCTCCACCTCGCAGAAAAGACCACGGGTCGGACAGAGGAGAACCGGCGTGCCCTTAGGAAGATTGAAGATGACACGGATCCCACCAACGAAGAGTCAATGTCTCGGGCCATCGATACGCTCAATAGCATCCCGCACATTTATGACTTGAAGGTCAGGTTCTTCGAGACCTTGCGAGCAAAGGTCTCGTACGGTGAAAGGTCGAAATACATTCAGATTGTAGCGCGGCTTGAGACTCTCGATATCTATACAAAACTGCGCGACCTGAAGGAGTGCAAGGAGAAATGGGGCACCTCTTCAGCGGCCCTGGGAAACGTATTTCACGATATCGGAGTGGCCCTTATCCAGATTCACGCCGATGACCTTGTTCATCATGACTATTTATCCGGCTCTAGCCTGAAAGAGATTGCCGACCTATCCGGCATTCAAACGCCGGTACTGGCACTCGAATTGATCACGATATTCGCAGCGCCGGATTCACACTTGCCTGCATCCGTCTGGATGGGCCTTGCGGCAATCATTTGTGAGAAGACCAACGAGGGCGAGGGTCAAATCGCACTCAAGCGATTGCTAAACAGCAACTCTGCAAAGCTGGCATCAACAGTAATGGACGGTGTCTGGAAAGACGATCTCTATCCGAAAAGCGGAGAGACGGACATTGCGGCAGGCCTCGTGTGGCTCACGCTCGGCTCTCCTTCTGCTGCACATCGTTGGAGAGCTGCGCATAGCATCCGCTGCTTCGCGCGGTTTGGAAAGTGGGAAGTCATTGACGCAGTCATCGGCAAGCTTCATTCCACGGACGCCTATCCGTATCAAGCGCCAGAGCTTCCCTTCTACTTTCTGCACGCGCGGCTCTGGCTGCTGATAGCGATTGCCCGAGTGGCGATAGATCACCCGCAGAATGTGGCAAAGTATGCGGATACGCTGAAGGCCATCGCATTAGATAAAAATATGCCGCATATCCTATTGCGCCACTTCGCGGCGCAGGCTCTCCTAGCCTGTGAGAGCGGCGGCGGTGTTGTCTTGTCGGAGGCCGAGGTCAAAGCGTTGAAGGCAGTCAACGAGTCGCCCTTCCCGAAGAAGAAGACGAAGGAATACAGGGGCGATTCATTTTACCAGGGGCGTCCGGATTCGATGCCCAAGCAAGAGCTCGAATTCCACATGGACTACGACTTCGACAAGACGGATGTCACGACTGTTAGTAACATGTTCGACAGATCAAGGTGGGAAACGAAAGACGCAATGACCACATGGGTGCGGAAGTACGATCCGCACATAACGAGTATGCACGAAAGCGGCGGGCGCTCCGTCCGCCACCGAAACCGCATCATAGGAATGACCTGCCGATATCATGTTTATGGACAGCAACTGGGTTGGCACGCGCTCCAGCTCGTGGCGGGCGAGTTCCTGGCGAAGTATCCGGTCATTCAGCGTCCATACGATGACGCTGACTCATGGCACGACTGGCTGAGACGCAAGTTGCTGACGAGAAGGGACGGGCTGTGGCTCGCTGACGGAGTTGATAGGCCGCCCGTGGATGCGCTGATAAACCTCTACGACAAGGGAGAGAAAGAGCGTGTCCTTACCGGCGACAAAGCAAAGCTCCTCGGCCTATTGAAAGTTGGATCATCGATAGCGCATGAACTCGTTGTGGCTGGTGACTGGCGCTCGGCTGATGGTATCGGAATTCACATTACGTCGGCTTTAGTACCTCCCCAACACTCCAAGAAACTGGCGCTGGGGTTGTCTAAGGAAGACCCGTTTCAAGCGTGGCTGCCGCAAATGGAAGGGTACGACAGTGGCGACGAGTGCTCAAACGCGACGAGGGAGCCTTTCGAGCCCTGGATTGTTAGGCCTTCCGGCGAATACGGTCTCGATGAAACCGACCCGCTCGGGGCGACCTCCGCTGTACGACGCCTGTACTTTGCCAAGTCAGTAAACGCGATACGCTCGCTGAAACCACCGAATCATTTTAGGCGATCGTGGGCCGATCCAAGAGGACGAGTGGCGGCGCGCTCGGAAGCCTGGGGCCGCAACCAGGCGAACGATGAAGAAGAATCGATCAGCGCAGAACGGCTAGTTTGCAGTTCGGGCTTCCTGAAAGATGTGCTCCTGAAGCGACATGCAGAGTTAGTGGTGCTCGTCATACTGCGGCGGTACGACAAAGGCTTTGGCAGCCGCGACAGTCAATATTGGCACACCACGGCGGTCGTCCGGATTGACCAATCGTTAGATTTTGAGTTCTACCTGGGCGTGGTTAACAAGCCCCACGTATTGACGTATTAACAGAGAATGAACTAGTGCCGAACCATTTCCCGGCGCGAGGCGGTCAGGCTCCTTCCTCACTTTCACCCTTACGGCACTCCCCTATCACCTCCCATGTGGTGGATACGGCTCCGACGTTTGCAGTAGATTTCTTTCAATTGGCCAGTTCAATCAAAGTCTCAGTGAGCACAGCCCATGACTGACGATTATAATCTGCAACGCTTTCTTGACGCGCAAGACAACGTCTATGACGCAGTCCTTGGTGAGCTACGAGCGGGGGAAAAGTCCAGTCACTGGATCTGGTTTATCTTCCCCCAGATCAAAGATCTTGGTCACAGTGGAACGGCACAGAAGTTCGCCATTACCTCCCTCGAAGAGGCCAAAGCCTATTTGCAGCACCCAATCCTAGGCCCAAGGCTCAGAGAATGTACGCAGCTTGTCCTCAACGTGGAAGGGCGCAGCGCTGAACAGATATTCGGCTATCCGGATAATCTGAAATTCCGGTCATGCCTGACCTTATTTATGACCGCTGCCACCGAGAACAAGGTTTTCAAAGATGCCCTTCTCAAGTATTTTGAGGGCAAACCTGACACTTTGATGCTCGACCTCCTGGCACTAGCAGGCTGTTGAAAAAGACCGCCAGCGTCGTTCTCGCGTCGCTCAGAAGCTCAACGTACAGTGGAGAATACGCTTCGCCTCTTCGCACGCTGCGGCCTTGCTGGACAGCCTTTTTGAACAGCCTGCGGAGCTGTGGAGGGACCGTTCGCGATCACTTGAACCCAACGTTTCCTTGAGTCCCAAATCATCTCTCAACACCCTGCTGATTTTAGTCCGCCTTTTCCATGCAAGCGCGGAGGCGGTTGCCCCATCTGCGACTTGCGCGAATACGATCGATCCCTGAAACCCTCCCTCCCAATGCGGGGCTGGGGCTCAGCGCGAACGTCACCGGAGGAGCGGGGCCCCATCGAGGTTCCGCTGAGAAGGAAAGCGGAAACTGACCGAGTCCGCGAGGGAATTTCCGAAGGCTGCCGCTCAGCGGAGCCCGATAGGGTCGCTCCGGGAGGTGCGAGAGCAGTTGAGCCCCAGCCCCGCATCCACTCACCTTGCCCTTCCGTAAGTCTCTATGTAAGGATTGGTCCTGCGAATCGACTGATTGGCCATACGCCCCTACAAGAAAGGGAGATCATCCATGCCACCCAAAATTGAGATCGATACGATTGTGAAAGTGACGAAGGCCGACGACGAATGGAAAAAGCTCCTCTCCCCAGCCGCCTATCAAGTATTACGACACGAAGACACAGAGCGGGCATTTTCGAGTCCGCTCCATGAGAATCACGCATCCGGCACCTACTACTGCGCGGGCTGCGACCTACCCGCCTATTCATCAGAGCATAAGTTCGACAGCGGCACCGGCTGGCCCAGCTTCTGGCAACCCATCGATCCGAAGGTGGTGGAGACGCGCACCGATTCGAAATTCTTCATGACCCGCACTGAAGTGCACTGTGCCCGCTGCGGCGGTCACCAGGGTCATATCTTCGATGACGGCCCGAAGCCGACCGGACTCCGCTACTGCATCAACGGCGTCTCGCTGAAATTCATTCCAGCCTAGCAGGATGCTGAAAAAGTCCGCCAGCGGCGTTCTCGCTTCACGAAGCGCTTCGCGCAGGCAGGTCGCCTCACGAAGAGGCTCAACGTTCTCGGAAGTACTGGAGGGGATTCTCCGTTCGCCAAGACCTATGAAAGTGGCGAACGGATCGCACAAAGTGAGGTTTGTACCTCCTCGCCTCTTCGCTCACTGCGGCCTTGCTAGACGGCCTTTTTGAGCATCCTGTGGTTGTTCAGGCCGCGGCGACACTGGAGCATGTTGGCCGTTCTTTCGCATACACCGAGTTTTTCCACAGCCTGCAGAGGGTAGCTGGCCGGGCTGAACAATTGCCCCACCTGTTCTTCGAAACCGTGAGTTCTAGAGCGGTCCAGGCAGTAATCTGCTTTACCATCCCCGTACTGTTCCCGCCGCTCCCCATTGAACTCCTGATCCTTAGACTTTCCCCCTCTCTCCTCTATGGCCATAGAAGCGGGGAACCGCAATGCCCTCTCAGGACTGCCCAGATACCAATCCCGCAATGGTACATGCACCGCTTGAAGTGAGACTCCGTGATTGCTACGTCGCTCGATATCCATCTTCACGACGAACGTTCATGCGCTATTGATCGTCGAGGTACTTCGACGGTGACCATGCTGGATTGTGCGTCACCCTGTGACGTCGATCGCTCAAAGCCGCCCTCACTTCCATCACAGCAGCCTATTTCTCCCTCGATTCATGACACATGGTGAGTCACCTCGACCGTCACAAGACGATTTCAGACGACCAAGACATCTCCCTCGCTCAGTCCGACCGAAAGATTTCTGAAGAGAAAATTTTACTCCGTGATCAAACTCTGATATACCTCTCA
>CXWL01127296.1_pt1 | contig 12976 bp, 7 predicted proteins | sample 590931 | NCBI WGS metagenome assembly CXWL01 (sample SAMEA3498368, study PRJEB10139) | groundwater metagenome | biome: water well; material: biofilm material | place: Germany | collected 2015-04-27
CGTCGTCGTTCATGATCTCGCAGATCACCGACGCCGGCGTCAGGCCCGCCATCTCGGTCAGGTCGCAGCCCGCTTCGGTATGGCCGGCGCGCATCAGCACGCCGCCCTTGACCGCCTTGAGCGGGAAGATGTGGCCGGGCTGGACGATGTCGCTCGGCTTGGCGCCCTTGGCCACCGCCACCTGCACCGTCTTGGCGCGGTCGGCGGCCGAGATGCCGGTGGTGACGCCTTCGGCCGCTTCGATCGAGACGGTGAAATTGGTGCCGAACGAGGTGCCGTTACGCGAAGTCATCATGCCGATGTCGAGCTGGTCGCAGCGCTCTTCGGTCAGGGTCAGGCAGATCAGCCCGCGGGCGAACTTGGCCATGAAGTTGATTGCCTCGGGCGTGACGAAATCGGCCGCCAGCACCAGGTCGCCCTCGTTCTCGCGATCTTCTTCATCGACCAGGATGACCATGCGCCCCGCGCGCAACTCGGCAACGATTTCCTGGGTAGTGGAGATAGACATATGAGATTCCTAGTGGACGGGCGGACGAAGCGCAATCCGCTATTTTAAAGGATTTGGCGGCATCCGACCGGCTTTAGACTGCCGCGGCCCCGCCGGACCGCCGGAATTTCCCGTCCGCGTGGAAATATTGCTGCTAGACTAAGCCAATTATCCCTTGCCAGCTGCCCCGCGCGGCCATCCCATGCGCATACACTCGAAGACGGCCTGCCTGGCAGCCCTGCTGATCGCCTGCGCCGGCGCCGCGCTGGCCGACATCAGGCTGTCCGACCCGATCCCGGTCGGCCCCCAGGTCAAGGTCGGCCAGCTGGCCAACGGCCTGACCTACTACATCCAGAAAAACGGCAAGCCCGAGAAAAAGCTCGAGCTGCGCCTGGTCGTCAAGGCCGGCTCGATCCTCGAGGACGACGACCAGCAGGGCCTGGCCCACTTCACCGAGCACATGGCCTTCAACGGCTCGACCCACTTCAAGAAGCACGAGCTGGTCTCCTACCTGCAGTCGATCGGCGTCGGCTTCGGCGCCGACCTGAACGCCTACACCAGCTTCGACGAGACGGTCTACACGCTGCCGATCCCGACCGACAAGCGCGGCAACGTCGAGCAGGGTTTCCTGGTGCTGCAAGACTGGGCGCACGGCCTGACGATGAACGACGCCGACATCGACAAGGAGNNGCCCCGACCTGATGGCGGTGGTGGTGGTCGGCGACATCGAGCCGGCCGCGGCCGAGGCGCTGGTGCGCAGCCACTTCGGCGCCCTGCAAAATCCGCCTCGCCCGCGCCCGCGCCCCTACGCCCGCATCCCGGCGCGCACCAGCACCGAGGCGCTGGTCATCACTGACAAGGAGGCATCGGGCAACGCGCTGCTGATCCGCTACCCGGTGCGCGAGGCGAACGTGCGCGGCACCTTCGCCGGCTATCGCGACAAGCTGGTCGAATCGCTGTTCGCCTCGATGCTGGGCCAGCGCATGCAGGCGCTGGCCCAGCAGGCCAGCCCACCCTTCCTCGGCGGCGGCAGCGCCACCGGCCGCCTCACCGCGCGCTACGAATCGTTCAACGCGTTCGCCACGCTCGGCAAGGGCGGCGCGCAACCGGCGATCGCCGCGCTGGTGCAGGAAAACGAACGGGCGCGCCAGTTCGGCTTCAGCGCCGCGGAACTGGAGCGCAGCAAGAAGAACCTGATGCGTAATTTCGAAAACGGCTACAGCGAGCGTGACAAGACGGATTCGGCCTCCTACGTCGGCGAGTACGTGCGCAACTTCCTCGAGCGCGAGGAGATTCCCGGCATCGAGAACGAATACAACTTCGTGCGCGAACTTGTCCCCGGCATTTCGCTGGCCGAGGTGAACCGCTTCGCGCGCGACACCATCCCGGCCGATACCGCCAAACTGGTGGTGTACATGGGGGCCAGCAAGGCCGGCGTCGCCACGCCGTCGCGCGCGCAGCTGCTGGCGTGGACCGATGCCGCCGCCAAGGTGAAAGTGGCGCGGCGCGACGAGTCGGCCGTCGCCGCCGGCCTGATGACGCAGCCGCCGGCCGCCGGCAGCATCGTCGCCGAATCGGAGAACAAGGCGCTCGGCCTGACCATGCTGACGCTGTCGAACGGCGTCAAGGTGATGCTCAAGCCGACCGATTTTTCGAACGACGAGGTGTACCTGAGCGCCAGCCGCTTCGGCGGCCTGACCCAGTTCGGCGCGCAGGACGCCTTCAACGCCCGCTACGCCAACGCGGTCGTCTCGAGCATGGGGATCAGCGACCTGTCGCCTTTGGACATGCAGAAGGTCCTGGCCGGCAAGGCCGCCTCGGCCGGGGTCAGGCTGGGCCGCTACACCGACAGCATCGGCGGCGGCGCCGGCCGCGCCGACGTCGAGACCATGCTGCAGCTGATCTACCTGAAGTTTACCGGGGTGCGGCGCGACCGGGACCTGTACGAATCCTTCGTCGGCAAGCAGGTCGAAGGCGCGCGCAACGTCATGGCGCAGCCGCAGGCAGTGTTCAACGATGCGCTGCTCTCGGCGATGTTCGGCAACAGCCCATGGGTGCCGCGCGCGCCGCGCCCGGAGGACTTTTCCAAGCTCAGCCTGGAGCGCAGCATCGCGCTCTACAAGCAGCGCTTTTCCAGCGCCAGGGGGCTGACCTTCATCCTGGTCGGCAGCTTCGACATCGCCGCCATCAAGCCGCTGCTGGCCACCTACCTGGCCAGCCTGCCGACGCCGGAGCTGCCGATCGAAGCGAAAGATGTCGGCCTGCGGCCAGTCACCGGCGTGGTGAAAAAAGCCGTGTACAGCGGCTCTNNGCTGCGCTTCTACGCGCTGGTCGACGTGATGAACATCCGCATCACCGACATCCTGCGCGAGAAGCTGACGCTGATCTACGGCGGCGGCATGAGCGGCGAATTCGAGCGCGTCCCGTATGGCCATTTCTCGCTCGGCGTATCGCTGCCGACCGGGCCGGCGAATGTCGACAAGGTGATCGCGGCCACCTTCGACGAGATCGCGCGGATGAAGCAGCACGGCCCGTCCGCCGCCGACCTCGACAAGGTCAAGCAGAACTGGCTGCAGGTGCACCGCAAGTCGATCCGCGAGAATGCCACCTGGCTGACGGCGCTGCAGACGTCGGTCCTGTACGGCACCGACCCGGCCTTCATCCTCAGCTACGAGAAGCGCGTCGCGGCACTGACCGCCGCGGACGTGCAGGCGGCCGCCGCGCGCTACTTCGACCTGAACAACTACGTGCAGGTGGTGCTGTACCCGGAAAAGAAGTAACAGCACGCCTCATGAACGTCGTTCCCGCGCAGGCGGGAACCCATGCCGAGGCGGATTGCACCGTCAACGCCAACAGCGACCTGCACGCCCCTTTATCACCGCAGACACGACGTCGTTCCCGCGCAGGCGGGAACCCATGCTGAGATGGACCGCGCCATCAACGCCAACCGCACACGGGACATGGGTTCCCGCCTGCGCGGGAACGACGGCTCAAGCCTTGGCGGTGCGAGAGTTATCGCTGGTGCGGTGCTATCGCTGGTGCGGCGTTATCGCAGGTAGCGGTCGAACCAGGCCAGCGTGCGCGCGCGCTGGTCGCGCTGGTTGGCCGGCTTGCGCAGCGCGTGCCCTTCGCCGTCGTAGATCACCAGCGCGGTCGGCGTGCCCATTGCCTTCAGGCCGTGCCAGAACTCGGTCGACTGCGCCGGCGGGCACTCGACGTCGCGCTCGCCGACGTAGATCAGAGTCGGCGTCTTTGCCGCCTTGATCGACTCGATCGGCGAAGCGGCGCGGTAGACTGCCGGATCGTCGTACGCGGAGGCGCCGAAGAACGGGATCATCCACTGGTCGATGCCGTTCTGGCCGTAATAGCTGATCCAGTTGGCGATGCCGGCGCCGGCCACCGCCGCCTTGAAGCGCTGGCTGTGCGTCACGCCCCACATCGTCATGAAGCCGCCGTACGAGTGGCCCATCAGGCCGAGCCGCTTGCCGTCGACCGGCGCCGCCTTCTCCACCGCGTCGACGCCGGCGAGGATATCGCGCCAGTCGCCGCCGCCGAAGTCGCGCTTGTTGGCGCTGCCGAAGGCGGCGCCCTGGCCGTAGCTGCCGCGCGGGTTCGGCATGAACACGAAATAGCCGGCGCGGGTAAGCTCGCGCAGCATCGGGTTCGCTTCGTCGCCCTGCGCCACGAAGCGCGGCGTGGCCGCCGCCGCCGGGCCGCCGTGCACCATCACCACCATCGGATACTTCTTGCCGGCCTCGATCTTCAAAGGCGACAGCAGCCAGCCCTGGACCTTGAAGCTGTCGCTGGTCCAGCTGATGCTCTGCGAGGCCACCTGCGGCGCGAAGCCGTCGTTGTCGTGGGTGATCGCGGCCAGCTGTGGCAGGCGGCCGGCGACGATGCGCGGCGCATGCTCGAAGTCCTCGTGCACCGAGGCGGCGATGGCGCCGTCGGCGCTGAACACGAAGCGCCCGTCGCGCGAGCCCGACGCCGTCACCGGCGCCGCCCACAGCGTGCGCTGGGTGCGCGCGGCCGGGTCGACGGCGACGATGGCCTGCTCGCTGCCGACCAGCGCCGACGCGATGATCTGCCTGCCCTGCCACGACAGGCCATTGAAGGAACCGCCGTATCCCGGCGTCGCGTTGACCGGCGTGCCGCCGGCGGCCGGCACGGTGAAGACATCGCCGCCGACCGAGCCGAAGTCGCTCATCAGGCCGCCGATGAAGGCGACCGTCTGGCCGTCCTTCGACATGCGCGGCATGTTCATCTGCATCGCCGGCGCCGCCAGGATGCGCAAGGCGCCGCTGGCCGCGTCGACGTGGCCGAGCGTGGCCACCCACCAGTTATTGTCGCCGTTGCCCTTGGCGCTGGTGACGACGAAGCCCTTGCCGTCCGGCGTCCAGTCGTATTCGTAGACAAAGGTGTCGGCCGGCGACACCAGCCGCAGCGCCCCGCCGCTGCGCGCGACGACGGCGATACGCTGCTCGTCCTCGTCGGTGCCGATCTCGCCGACCAGCGCGGCGCCGGCCTCGGTGGCGCCGGTCAGCTTTTTCGCGCCGACGGTGGCCAGCAGCGCGAGCTGGCGGCCGTCGGGCGACCAGCGCGCCGTGCCGGCCACGCCCTTGACCGTGGTGAGCGCGGCCGGCTTGCCGTCGGCGACGACGTACAGCGTGGCGGTGCCCGCTTTGGCGTCGGCGCCGATGAACGCCAGCGCGTTGCGATCCGGCGACCAGGATGGGAAATCGTAGCGGCAGGTCGCGCACGGATCGTAGGTGGCGAGCACCTTGCCGCTGGCGGCGTCGCGCACATTGATGACGGCGTGCGGCCGCTGCGCCAGCCCGCCCGGGTCGACCGATTCAATGGCGGCGATGCGCTCGCCGGCCGGGCTGATCGCCAGCGCCCGATAGTCGCGGATGCCCTGCGGNNGGCCAAGCCCGCCGCGGCCAGCAGCGCCGCCAGCATTGCCGTGTTTACGCCCGATGTCACTTTTTTCATTGCCGATCCTGTTCTCGTTGTGGCCCGAGTCTACCCGAAAGATGGCGATCAGCCGGCGACGCGCGCGGCCACCGGCTGCGTCGGCAAGGTGATGGTGGCGACGACGCCGCCGTCGGGATGATTGGCCAGCCGCAGCTCGCCGCCGTGTCCCTGCACGATGCCGCGCGCAATACCCAGGCCCAGCCCCATGCCACCGGCGTTCTGGTGGCGCCCGTGCGCGAGCCGCACGTAGGGTTCGAACAGGCTGGCGAAAGCGTCTTCCGACACGCCCGGCCCGTGATCGCGGATCTCGATGTCGACGCCGGCGCCGTGTTCGCGCACGCTGATCTCGGCGCGCTGGCCGTAGAACAGCGCGTTGTCGAGCAGGTTGCCGATGGCCCGCTTCAGCGCCAGCGGCTTGGCCGTCACCGACACCCCGCTTTCCTCGAACAGCACCTCGTGGCCGGACAGCTGCGCGCCGCGCACGATGCGCCCGATCAGCACGTCGAGCCGCAGCTCGGTCGGGTTTTCGTAGATGTCGCTGTCCTTGACGCATTGCAGCGCCCCCTTGACCATCATGTCGAGGTCATCGAGGTCGTCGTGGAATTCGGTGCGCAGCTCCTCGTCGTCGAGCAGTTCGGCGCGCAGCTTGAGCCGCATGATCGGCGTGCGCAGGTCGTGCGAGATCGACACGAACAGACGCTCGCGGTCTTCCAGGTAGCACTGGATGCGCTCGCGCATGGCGCCGAACGCGCGCGCCGTCTTGACGAACTCGCGGCTGCCGGTGACCGGCAGGGGCGCGTCGTTGTCGCCATTGCCGATCGCCTCGGCGGCGTGCGACAGCGCTTCGAGCGGCCGGGTGATCGAGCGCACCACCAGGATCGTCAGCAGCAGCACCGCGGCCAGCGACAGCAGCTGCGGCTGCAGCCGCTCCAGCGACAGCGGGTTGGACGCTTCGAGGAAATACGGATTGGGCATCAGGCCGGCCAGGTACAGCCAGTGGCCGGGCGTCATTTCGACCTGGATCACCAGGATCGGCGCCGGCTTGGGCGCGATCAGCAAAATGTGCTGCACCCAGTTCTCGGGCAGGCTGCCGACCTTGGTGCCGTCGGGCGCGACCTCCAGGCTGGCCGGCCAGGCGAACCCGATGCGGTAGTTGGCAACGTGCGGCAGCTCTTCCTTCATTACGCGCGCCACCTGCGTCATGGCGATGGCGGCCAGCGGGTTGTCGTCGATTTCATGCAGCCGCACCGGCCCGTCGTTGAGGTTGACGAAGAAGCGGGTGCCGCCCATTTCGCGGAACTGCTGGATCACCAGCGGGCGGTAGTTCGGCGGCAGGTTGAGGAAGTAGCGCACCGCGCCGGCGGCGCTGTGCGCCAGGTGGCCGGCGGCGGTGCTCGTTTCGATCTGCGATTCGATGCGCAGCTGCGTCGTCCAGATCGCGTTGCCGGCCAGCTGCGCCAGCATCACGCCGACCACCATCACCAGCGACAATCGCCCGAGCAGCGACTGCGGCAACCAGCGCCGCCATTCAGACATGCGAGGCACTGACGTCTGCCGAGAACACGTAGCCGGCGCCGCGCACCGTCTTGATCAACAGCGGCTGCTTGCCGGCGTCGTTCAGGCGAAGGCGCAGGCGGCTGATCTGGACGTCGAGCGCGCGGTCGAGCGGGCCGGCGTCGCGCCCGCGCGTTTCCTCGCACAGCGCGCTGCGGTCGAGGATGTCGCCGGGGTGCTCGACGAAATAGCGCAGCAGCTGGAAATCGAGGCCGGTGAGCGGCACCAACTGGCCGTCCGCGCCCGTCACGGTGCGCTCGAGCACGTCGAGCGTGAAGCCGACGAAGCGGTAGTAGCGGATCGCCGTGCTCTCGATGCCGGTGCGGCGATGAATCGCCTTGATGCGGGCCAGCAGTTCGCGCGGGCTGTACGGCTTGCCGATGTAGTCGTCGGCGCCCAGCTCGAGCCCGACCACCCGGTCGGTCTCGTCGGAGCTGGCGGTGAGCATGATGATGGGGACGTTGGAGCGCTTGCGCACGATCTGGCACAGCGCGAAGCCGTCGGTGTCGGGCAGCATGACGTCGAGGATCACCAGCGACAGCTCGTCGGCGTAACGCTGGAATTCGGCCAGGAAGCTCTCGCCGTTGTGCGACAGGCGCACTTCGTACTGGTTCTTTTCCAGGTAGGCCTTGAGCAGGGTCCGGGTCTTGTGGTCGTCGTCGACGATCAGTATCTTGCGCATGTCTGGTTCACTTCCGGTTCGTTGCAGCGGCGATCAGGCCGAGCCGGCGCTGGACCTCGGCGACGCTGATGGTGTCGTCGACGAAGAAGCGGTGCACGGCGGCGACGATCGCATCCCTCGTCATTTCATCGGTGGCCATGCGGTGCGTCAGGCTCGGCACCTGCACCTCGGCGCCGCGCGCGAACAGCTTCCACGAGGCGCGCGACCAGCTGTCCATCTTCGTCAGGTCCGGGTTGCGCAGCACCGGAATCGAGCCCTTGATCTGGTTGTAGTCGCCCTGGGTGGCGGCCGACACCACCAGCTGGGCGAGCTTTTCCTGGGTCGGGCGGCGACTGCTGTCGCCGGCCAGCATCACCAGCGTGTCTACGTCGTAGAGAAACAGCGCCGCGGTGTCGGGCGCGCCGACGCAGCCGAAGATGCCGTCGGTCGGATAGCCCCAGGCATTCAGCTCGCCCTTGACGAAGTCGCCCATCACCATCATCGCGGCACCGCCGTCGGCCAGCTGGCGCGCGACTTCGTTCCACGGCCGTTCCTGCACCGGCGCGGCCATCCATTTCTTGAGCGTGCGCAGGCGCGTCAACGCGTGTGCCAGGCGCGGGTCGGCGAACGCGCGCGCGTCCTTGCGCACGAACAGGTCGCCATAGAATCCGGCGCCGCCCTCGGCCAGCACCAGCGTCTCGAACAGGGTGCCGACCTGCCACGGTTCGCTGCTTTGCGCCAGCGCGACGACGCCGCCCTGCTGCAGCCTGGCGGCGGCGCGCTCGAATTCGTCCCAGCTGCGCGGCGGCGCGATGCCGAACTGCGCCAGCAGCTTGCGGTTGTAGAACAGCGTGTTGATGCGGTGGATGCCGAGCGGCGCGGCGATCACGTGGCCGCGCCGCTGCACCAGCGCCATGACGGCCGGCTGCAGCAGCTTGTCCCACTTGCCGGCGGCGGCGACGGCGTCGAGTTCGCGCAGCAGGTCGAGATCGGCCCATTCGCCGATCGTGGCCGGGCCGTTCAGCTGGGCCGCCTGCGGCGCGTCGTTGGCCACCACGCGGCTCTTGAGCACGATGCTGGCGCCAACCCCGGAACCGCCCGGAATCAGCGCATCCTTCCACTCGATCGACTCTTCGCCCAGCTTCGCCGCGAGCACCTTGATGGCGTTGTGCTCACTGGTCGATTTCCACCAGTGCAGCACCTGCAGCGTCTGTGCCTGTGCCTGCGCCAGCGGCGCCGCCAGTGCCAGCAGCAGCGGCAGCGCAAAACGGGCTGCGCAGCGCCGGCCCGCTGTCAGGGCCGCCATGTTTTCCTAGATCCGTGCACCGATGTCTCCTCTGGGTGCGGGTGCTGCGCATGCCCGCACGTCCCTGCCCTTCGGGGCTATTGTCAGCCGTGACTATAGCCGATATTGATCCCCTGGGACGTGTTAATAAGCACCACGCTATTGTAATGTTTTGTTACTAATTCCTTCGTTTGATTGCAGCGTGAAAATCGCCCCGGCCACAGCGCCGGCGCAGGGGAAAGTCCCCTCCGCGATGGCGTTTGACCGCCGCCGATTGTAAGGAAACGTAAGCGAGCGTCCCTGCCCCGCATCGATCATATCCTTAATAATCAAGTACTTAACACGTTTGCACCGGCGCAAAGCGGGCTTGCTGGTGTCACACGACAAGCGCTGGTAGTGTCTGCCCTGTTCGTTCACTCACCATAAAAATACGAAGGAGACACCATGAATCGCACCATGCTCAAAGTACTTCCCGCCGCGCTGATGCTGGCACTGGCAAGCGCATCGGCGCTGGCCGCCGACGAGGAAGGCTTCCACGGCTACCTGCGCGCCGGCGCCGGCTCGAGCTCGGCGAAGGGCCCGCAGAGCTGCTACGGGCTGGGCGGCAACACGATGAAATATCGCCTGGGCAACGAGTGCGATGCCTACACCGAATTCGGCTACACCAAGGCACTGGCCAAGACCGACAACGGCGTCAGCTTCCTCGGCACCATCTGGGTCAACGCCTTCAGCCCGAAATCGGACTTCGGCGACGCCAAGCTGAGCATTGCCAAGGCCTACGTCGAAGCGCGCGGCCTGGACTTCCTCAACGGCGGCTCGGCCTGGGTCGGCAAGCGCTATTACTTCCGTCCCGACATCCACATGCTGGACCTGCAGTACATCAACCTGAACGGCACCGGCGCCGGCGTCGACCAGGTCAAGGCCGGCCCGGGCAAGGTCAGCTACGCCTTCTTCAAGGATAACGACATCACCAACACCAGCGCCGCCGGCGTCGTCACCACCACGGCCGCCACGCGCCAGAACCTGATCTACCAGGACGTGCCGGTCAACACCGACGGCACCTTCGACGCGGCGCTCTCGCTGATCACCAGCCAGGGCGGACCGGACACCCACAACGGCTGGCAGCTGTCGATGTTCCACAAGCAGGCCAAGGTCTACGGCGGCGCCAACACCGTCGGCGTGCAGTACGGCGTCGGCCCCGGCACCGGCGTGGGCGGCGGCCGCATCGGCGCCTCCGGCAGCACCCTGCTCGGTTCGGACGTGACGCGCGCACGCGTGTTCGACAACCTGTGGGTCCAGCCGTCCGAGAACTTCGGCATGGAATTCATCGCCCTGCATCAGCGCGACAAGTCGGACATCGGCGGCTCCTCCACCTGGACCTCGATCGGCGCGCGCCCGGTCTACGCGCTCACCAAGAACATCAAGCTGGCGCTGGAACTGGGCACCGACCGCGTGACCCAGCCGAACGGCCCGGCCCTGCGCCTGACCAAGATCACCTTCGCGCCGTCGATTTCGGCCGGCCCGGGCCTGTGGGCGCGCCCCGAACTGCGCGCCTTCGTCACCTACGGCCGATGGAACGACGCCGCGCGCGACGCCGTCAACGCCAACAACAACTCCGGTCCGGTGTACGGCAGCAGCACCAACGGCACCTCGTACGGTTTCCAGGTCGAGACCTGGTTCTGATCGGCCAATAGCGTCAGTAACACTTCCGGGCTTTGGCACCGGCGGCAGCGCCGCTGGTGTCTTTTTTTCCCGGCGACTCAAGCAATACCCCCGCGCAGTCACATATAAAAAGGAATCTGGAGATGAAACTCAAACATATCGCTATGCTGACCACCCTGGTCTTCGCCGGCAGCGCCTTCGCCACCGACGTCGAGGTGCTGCATTACTGGACCTCCGGCGGCGAGGCCAAGTCGGCCGCCGCACTGAAGGAAATGGTCAAGGAAGCCGGCTACGGCTGGAAGGACTTCGCCGTCGCCGGTGGTGGCGGCGAGAACGCCATGACGGCGCTGAAGACGCGCGTCATCTCCGGCAATCCGCCGACCGCCGCCCAGATCAAGGGCCCGTCGATCCAGGAATGGGGCCAGGAAGGCGTGCTGGCCAATATCGATGAAGCCGCGGTCGCCGGTAAATGGGACGCGGTGCTGCCGAAGGTGGTCGCCGACGTCATGAGGTACAAGGGCCACTACGTCGCCGCGCCGGTCAATGTCCACCGCGTCAACTGGGTGTGGGCCAATCCGGCGGTGCTCAAGAAGGCCGGCGTGAACGGCATCCCGGCCACCTGGGACGGTTTCCTCGAGGCGGCCGAAAAGATCCGCAAGTCCGGCAACATCGCCATCGCGCACGGTGGCCAGCCATGGCAGGACGCCACCCTGTTTGAATCGGTCGCGCTGGGCGTGGGCGGCGCGGCATTCTACAAGAAGGCGCTGGTCAACCTCGACCAGCCGACGCTGACCGGGCCGACCATGCTGAAGGTGTTCGACACGCTCGGCAAGGTCAAGGGCTACATCGACAAGAACGCCGCGGGTCGCGACTGGAACCTGGCCACCGCGATGGTCATCAACGGCACCGCCGGCTTCCAGTTCATGGGCGACTGGGCCAAGGGCGAATTCGCCGCCGCCGGCAAGGTGCCGGGCAAGGACTACCTGTGCAGCGCCGCGCCGGGTTCGGAGAACGCCTTCACCTTCAACATCGATTCGTTCGCCATGTTCACCCAGAAGGACGCCGCCGCCAAGAAGGGCCAGCTGGCGCTCGCCAACGCCATCATGACGCCGAAGTTCCAGGAAGTGTTCAACCTGAACAAGGGTTCGATCCCGGTGCGTTCGGGCGTCCCGAAGACCAAGTTCGATGACTGCGCGCTCAAGTCGATGGCCGCGATGGACGCCGCCGGCAAGAACGGCGGCCTGGTGCCGTCGATGGCGCACGGCATGGCCGTGCCGTCGTCGACCCAGGGCGCGATCGTCGACGTCATCGCCAAGTTCATGAACTCGCCGATGACGTCGGCGGACGCCGTCACGGCGCTGGCCAAGGCTGCCAAGACCAAGTGATCGAGCAGGCCGGCGTCACCGCGCCGGCCGCTCGCGTGGCCGGCGCGCTGCGCCGCGCCGCCCGCTTCCCGAATCCCTCACCGGTAAAGCCCCATGTCGCTGCACAAGCATTTTGAACGCTGGATACCGCAACTGGTACTCGGCCCCACGCTCATCGCCAGCCTGCTGTTCGTCTACGGTTTCATCTTCCTCACCGGCTGGCTGTCGCTGACGCCCTCGCGCATGATGCCCAATTTCGAATTCGCCGGCCTGGTCCAGTACGAGGCGTTGTTCGACAACGAACGCTGGTGGACCTCGCTGGCCAACCTGGGCATCTTCGGTACCTTGTTCATTGGCTTCAGCGTCGCCATCGGCCTGCTGCTGGCGATCCTGCTGGACCAGAAGATCCGTGCCGAAGGCGGCCTGCGCGCCGTCTACCTGTATCCGATGGCGCTGTCGTTCATCGTCACCGGCACCGCCTGGAAATGGATGCTCAACCCCAGCCTCGGCCTCGAAAAGGTCATGCACGACTGGGGCTGGAGCTCGTTCCATTTCGACTGGCTGGTCAACCCGGACATGGCCATCTACACGGTCGTCATCGCCGGCGTGTGGCAGTCGTCCGGCTTCGTGATGGCGCTGTTTTTGGCCGGCCTGCGTGGCATCGACGACGACATCATCAAGGCCGCGCAAGTGGACGGCGCCTCGCTGCCGACCATCTATCGGCGCATCGTGATCCCGGCCATGCGCCCCGTGTTCTTCAGCGTGCTCTTGATCCTGTCGCACATCGCCATCAAGAGTTTCGACCTGGTCATCGCACTGACCGCCGGCGGTCCCGGCAACGCGTCGTCGGTGCCGGCGATCTTCATGTACCAGTTTTCCTTCACCCGCGGCCAGCTGGGGCTGGGGTCGGCCTCGGCCATGATGATGCTCGCCACCATCGTGGCAGTGCTGGTGCCCCTGATGTACCTCGAAGCGCGCAGCACAAAGGC
>CXWL01087047.1_pt1 | contig 12974 bp, 15 predicted proteins | sample 590931 | NCBI WGS metagenome assembly CXWL01 (sample SAMEA3498368, study PRJEB10139) | groundwater metagenome | biome: water well; material: biofilm material | place: Germany | collected 2015-04-27
ATGTGGCCGGAAAGCACGGAGTGGATAGACGATGAGCAACGGCGCAAAATCATCGCGCATACCCTGCTAAAGCGCGAGGGTGAACCGGACGATGTGGCGCGCACGGTGCAATTCTTATTAAACGATGCGCCTTACATTACCGGGCAAATCATCACGGTGGATGGCGGGCGCAGCATCAACATCTAATCGAGAGCATGAGCGAAATCATTCAACCCATACACTTCGAGCGCCATTCCACCAACTTCAACCGCCTCAAGGGGCGGCTGGAACACCTGGCCGGCAAGGCAATTGCTGATTTCAACATGATCGAAGAAGGCGACACGGTCATGGTATGTATGAGCGGCGGCAAAGATTCCTACACTTTGCTGGAAACCCTGCGTGCCCTGCAAAAGCGCGCGCCGATTGACTTCCGCATTGTCGCGATGAACCTGGACCAGAAGCAACCTGGCTTTCCCGAGCACATCCTGCCGGAATATTTCAAGTCGATAGGCGTGGAATTCCGCATCGAGGCGCAGGATACTTATTCTATCGTCAAGGAAAAAATCCCCGAAGGAAAAACCACCTGCTCGCTGTGCTCGCGACTGCGGCGCGGCATCATTTACCGCGTGGCGCAGGAACTCGGTGCGAACAAGATCGCGCTGGGACACCATCGCGACGACATGATCGAGACGCTGTTCCTGAACATGTTCTTTGGCGGCAAGCTCAAGGCTATGCCGCCCAAGCTGGTCACCGACAAGGGCGACCACATCGTCATCCGCCCGCTCGCCTACTGCGCCGAGAAAGATATCGCGCGTTTTGCGCGCGGCATGGTGTTTCCCATCATCCCCTGCAACCTGTGCGGCTCGCAGGAAAACATGCAGCGCAAGAACATCAAAAAAATGCTTGCCGCATGGGAACTTGAGTATCCGGGGCGCAGCCAGACTATCTTTACCGCGATGCAAAACATCTCGCCCTCACATCTGCTGGATGGCAGCCTGTTCGACTTCAAAAATATCAAGCTGGGCGACGTAGTGGCGGAAGGTGATGTGGCGTTTGATGAATAGTGCAGGGTACGTTCCACGCAGCATATGACCAAGGAAAAAGAACGATGCTCAAGCCGTATCTAGCCATATCAGGTGTACTTGTTGCCACACTGCTGGCTGGTTGTGCAACGTCCCATAAGGTAGGGTATGAGCAGATTGTCACGGAACTTAAACCCATTGAAGATGTGCCAATTACCGTCAGCTATCAGGGAGGCGTTTTTTATCGCGTGCAACTGAACAATACTCTGCCAGACGCAATCCGTCTTATTTGGGATGAATGTGCCTATGTCACTACCACAGGTAAGACTATCCGGATTCTTCACATACCGAACAAGAACGACCTTCCCCAGCATCCACCCGCGCAACAGGATGCTTCACTCATAGCTCCAAATTCACAATTTCAGGCCGTATTTACCGGAGAAGAATGGCTTGATTGTGCGAAGAGAGGGTGCACCCCGCAACCCAAGTACGGAGGCAGGAATGCCAGGATATATCTGGCCGTTAGCCTCAAAGACAAACGTATCAGATGGCAAGGTGAAATTGCTTTTGCTCCGCCCAAGCAACCTTGAAGAAGTTTAGGGCGAGCGCCTCCGCACGGAGATAAACTTTAGAGGTGTTTTTTAGTGCGGGATTTGCTTGCGAAACTTTTGAATAGCATGCAACTGCGCCACCGCTTCGGCCAACTCGGCCTGCGCTTGGGCGTAGTCAATATCAGCAGTACGATTTTTCATCGCCTCTTCGGCAGCTCGCTTGACTTCGAGTGCACGCGCCTCATCCAGATCGGCGCCGCGGATGGCGGTGTCAGCCAGAATGGTGACAACGCTAGGTTGTACTTCCAGCATGCCGCCTGATACGTAAATCAGCTCTTCCTCGCTCTGATGAGGAATCTTCAGCCGCACCGAGCCTGGCTTGATACGGGTGAGCAGCGGGGCATGGCGCGGATATATACCCAGTTCACCCATCTCCCCCGGGACTACAACAACTTCAGCGATTCCCGAGAACAGGGATTTTTCTGCGCTGACCACATCGACGTGAATAGTTAAAGCCATGTCTTTACCTTTATCGCAGCATTTGGCAATTTATTTACAGGGTCTTGGCTTTTTCGACGGCTTCATCAATTCCACCGACCATGTAAAACGCCTGTTCGGGCAGGTGGTCGTAATCACCATTGACAATGCCCTTGAAGCCCTTGATGGTTTCCTTGAGCGTAACGTACTTGCCGGGGCTGCCGGTGAAAACTTCGGCTACATGGAAAGGCTGCGACAGGAAGCGCTGGATCTTGCGCGCGCGCGCAACAGCCAGCTTGTCTTCCGCCGCCAGCTCGTCCATACCCAGAATCGCGATAATGTCACGTAATTCCTTGTAGCGCTGCAAGGTCTGTTGCACACCACGCGCAACATTGTAATGTTCTTCGCCCACCACCAGCGGGTCAAGCTGACGCGAAGTGGAGTCGAGCGGATCAACAGCAGGGTAAATGCCCAGTGAAGCGATGTCGCGTGACAACACCACGGTGGAATCCAAGTGCAGAAAGGTGGTAGCGGGAGACGGGTCGGTCAAGTCGTCAGCGGGCACATATACAGCCTGGATCGAAGTGATCGAGCCGGTCTTGGTCGAGGTAATACGTTCCTGCAAACGGCCCATCTCTTCCGCCAATGTCGGCTGGTAGCCCACGGCGGATGGCATACGGCCCAACAGTGCTGACACTTCAGTGCCTGCCAGTGTGTAACGGTAAATGTTGTCCACAAAAAACAGGATGTCGCGGCCTTCGTCGCGGAAACGCTCGGCCATGGTCAGGCCGGAGAGCGCCACGCGCAGGCGGTTGCCGGGTGGTTCGTTCATCTGACCGAACACCATCGCCACTTTGTCCAGCACGTTGGAATCTTTCATTTCATGGTAAAAGTCATTGCCCTCGCGCGTGCGCTCGCCAACACCTGCAAATACGGAAAGGCCAGCATGCTGTTTGGCAATGTTGTTAATGAGCTCCATCATGTTCACGGTCTTGCCTACGCCCGCACCGCCGAACAAACCTACCTTGCCGCCCTTGGCGAACGGGCACACCAGGTCAATGACCTTGATGCCGGTTTCCAGCAGGTCAACCGAAGGGGACAGCTCGTCAAATTTTGGCGCCTTCTGGTGTATCGAGCGGCGCTCATCACACTTGATCTCTCCAGCATCATCAATGGGGCGGCCCAATACATCCATAATGCGGCCCAGGGTGCCGTGACCGACCGGAACGGTAATCTGGTTACCGCTGTTTAGAACCGCCATGCCGCGGCGCAAGCCATCGGATGAGCCCATCGCAATGGTGCGCACTACGCCGTCACCAACTTGCTGTTGTACTTCCAGCGTAAGGCCTTTTTCGGCAACGGATGTGCCATCATCCTGCACTGTCAANNTTCACGTTAAACTGCTGCAGCGCCGCCAACAATCTCGGAAATTTCCTTGGTGATTGCGGCCTGGCGAGCCTTGTTGTAAATCAGCTTGAGTTCGCCGATAACGTTCTTGGCGTTGTCGGACGCTGCCTTCATGGCAACCATGCGCGCGCTTTGTTCAGATGCCTGGTTTTCGGTCACGGCGTTGTAAACCAGCGACTCGACATAACGCACCATCAACTCGTCCACCACTACTTTGGCATCCGGTTCGTAGATATAGTCCCAAATCACCCCTTTAGGCGATTCCAGATTATCAGAGGAAAGCGGCAGCAATTGCTCCACTCTGGGTTCCTGCTTCATGGTGTTGATGAAGTGATTGTAGCTGATATACACCGCATCAACTTCACCGGCTATATATGCATCCAGCATTACCTTGACCGCGCCGATCAGCTTTTCGATATGCGGGGTGTCGCCCATTCCAGTCAGGTGCGACTTCACTTCGGCACCGACGCGCGTCATAAAGCCGAAGCCTTTATTGCCGATAGGGCATACGCTGATACCTTTACCCTGGCCTTCCCATTCCTTCATTCGACCCACCACCATGCGCAGGATATTGGTGTTGAGGCCGCCACACAGGCCCTTGTCGGAAGTAATGATGATCACACCAACATTTTTGATGGTTTCACGCGTAGCGATGAAAGGATGTTTATATTCAGGATGGGCGCGTGACAGATGTGCTGCAACCTGGCGTATTTTTTCCGCATAAGGGCGTGCGGCGCGCATGCGCTCCTGCGCTTTGCGCATTTTGGATGCCGCAACCATTTCCATGGCACGCGTAATCTTGCGCGTATTTTCAACGCTCTTGATTTTGGTGCGTATTTCCTTGCTGCCAGCCATTTTCTCCGCTCCGGCTTATAACCAAATCACTTGGCAACCGATTTTTGGTTGCTTAGTGGGAAGGCTAGTTGTTTTATCATAACCAATCACTTGGCAAGCGACTTTTGCTTGCTTAGTGGGAAGGCTAGTCGTTATATCAGTAAACTGCGGTGGACTTGAATTCCTCAATAGCTGCAGCCAAGGCTTTTTCATTGTCGGCAGACAAATCCTTGCTTGTCTCGATGGCATCCAGCAAACCCTTGTGTTTGGATTTCACGTATGCATGCAGGGCAGATTCGAAAGCCAGCACCTTGTTTACTGCCACGTCATCGAATGAACCTTTGTTTATCGCAAACAGTGTTACCGCCATTTCGGCTACAGACAACGGCGCATATTGAGCCTGCTTCATCAATTCCATCACCAAACGGCCTCGCTCCAACTGCTTGCGGGTAGCTTCATCCAGATCGGAAGCAAACTGTGCAAATGCGGCCAGCTCGCGATATTGCGCCAATGCCAAGCGCACACCACCGCCGAGCTTCTTGATGACTTTGGTTTGCGCCGCACCACCCACACGCGATACTGAAATACCGGCGTTGATTGCAGGGCGAATACCGGCATTGAACAAATCCGTTTCCAGAAAAATCTGACCGTCAGTAATAGAAATCACGTTGGTCGGCACAAAGGCAGATACGTCACCGGCGGCCGTTTCAATTACTGGCAGCGCAGTCAACGAGCCGGTTTTACCCTTGACCTCACCTTTGGTGAATTTTTCAACGTAATCAGCATTCACGCGCGCGGCGCGCTCCAGCAGGCGGGAATGCAAATAGAACACGTCTCCCGGGTAAGCTTCACGGCCCGGCGGACGGCGCAACAACAGGGAGATCTGACGATATGCCCAAGCTTGCTTGGTCAGGTCATCATAAATTATCAACGCATCCTGGCCGCGGTCACGGTAGTACTCGCCCATGGTGCAACCGGCGTAAGGTGCCAAAAACTGCATGGCCGCTGAATCCGAGGCTGTTGCGGCAACGATGATGGTGTATTTCATCGCGCCATGCTCTTCCAGCTTGCGCACCACGTTGGCAATGGTGGAAGCCTTTTGCCCGATCGCCACATAGATGCAGGTCATATCCTGGCCTTGCTGATTGATGATGGCATCAACTGCCACGGCGGTCTTGCCGGTCTGGCGGTCTCCAATAATCAACTCGCGTTGGCCGCGACCGATAGGCACCATGGAGTCAATGGACTTCAAACCTGTCTGCACCGGCTGCGATACTGATTGGCGCTCGATTACACCAGGCGCAACTTTTTCGATTTTGTCAGTCAACTTGGCGTTGATCGGGCCCTTGCCGTCTATGGGTTGTCCAAGCGAGTTCACCACACGGCCGATCAGTTCCGGGCCAACAGGCACTTCCAGAATGCGGCCCGTACACTTGACCGTGTCGCCTTCGGTAATGTGCTCATATTCACCCAGAATCACCGCGCCAACAGAGTCACGCTCCAGATTGAGCGCTAAACCAAAAGTGTTGCCGGGAAACTCCAGCATTTCGCCCTGCATAACATCAGACAGGCCGTGAACACGCACGATGCCATCGGTCACGCTGACCACCGTTCCTTCGGTGCGCGCCTGGGTCAGCGTTTCAAAATTCTCGATGCGGCTACGGATCAAGTTGCTAATTTCAGAAGGGTTGAGCTTCATCTGTTTTCCTTATTTCGATAAATCTGTCATCAAGCCAGGGCGTTGGCCAGCTCGGAAAGTTGGGTGCGCGCGGAACCATCTATCACTTTATCTCCGGTGCGGATAATTATGCCGCCCAGCAACTTACGGTCAATTTCGCAGCTAAGCCTGACTTCCCGGCCCACACGTTTTTTCATTGCCGTTGAAATTTTTTGCTTCTGCGATTCATTCAGGTCGAAAGCTGAAGTCACCACGACATCTACACTTTTTTCCGCTTCGGCGCGCATCTCTTCAAATAGTGATGTAATTTCCGGCAGCAGAATCAAACGCTGGTTTTCTACCAATAGCTTGATAAAGTTTTGACCGCTCGCACTTGTCTTGCCATCGCTCAATGCCAACATCAGCTTTTCAAGCTGGCTCCTGGCTACGCGCGGGCTGGTAATAGCAGCGCGGACTTCAGCGTTTACCACGGCCTGGGATAGGGATTGCAGCATATCCGACCAGTTTTTGAGATCGCCAAGCTTGCGCGCTTCGTCAAAAGCGGCCAAAGCATACGGGCGTGCAACAGTGATTGCTTCAGACATAGTGGTTATATTTCCGCAACCAGTTTTTCAAGAAGGTCGTTGTGCGCTTTAGCGTCGATTTCACGACCCAGAATTTTACTTGCTCCAGCCAGCGCAACGGCGGAAACCTGTGTGCGCAAGCTTTCTCTGGCTCGAAATACTTCCTGATCAATTTCAGCCTTGGCTGCCGCAATAATGCGGTCATGCTCTGCCTTGGCTTGTAACTTGGCTTCTTCGACGATCTCGGTGGAGCGCTTATCGCCCTGCGTAATGATTTCGGCAGCCTTAGCTTTTGCTTCGCGCAGAAGCTCGGCGGAACGCTTGGCGGCTAGCTCCAAGTCGTGTTTGCCACGCTCTCCGGCAGCCAAGCCATCTGCAATCTGCTTCTTGCGTGCCTCCAGCGCCGCCATGATGGGCGGCCACACAAATTTCATGCAAAACCACACGAACATGGCGAACATGATCGTCTGGCCGAAAAGAGTCGCATTAATATTCATGCAAGAGCCTTTACTAGTGCGTAATTATTGAAAATAAATTCCGTTCCGATTGATTATGCAACCGCGAACAGGATATACATGGCCAAGCCAACCGCAATCATCGGCACCGCATCAACAAGGCCCATGACTATGAAGAATTGGGTGCGCAGCATCGGGATCAGCTCAGGCTGGCGAGCGGCACCTTCCAGAAAACGGCCGCCCAGAATGCCAATGCCCACGGATGCGCCAAGCGCGCCCAAACCCATCATTATTGCGCCAGCGATAAACAGCAATGCGTGTTCCATTGTTTACTCTCCTATTAAAAAATCAAACCAAAAATCAGTGATGTTCCTGATGCGCCATGTCCAGATAAACGATGGTCAGCGTCATGAAAATGAAAGCCTGCAACGTAACGATCAGGATGTGGAATATTGCCCATGGCAGAGAAAGGGTCCACTGCACATAAAAGGGCAGCAAAGCAATCAGGATGAAAATCATTTCGCCCGCGTACATATTACCGAATAGTCGCAACGACAAAGAAACTGGCTTAGCAATCAGGTTAACCCCTTCGAGGAACAGATTGACCGGCAAGCCAAATTTACCGAACGGCTGCAGCGTCAGTTCACCGACAAAGCCACCCACCCCTTTTATCTTGATGCTGTAAAAAAGCACCAGAAAGAATACGCCGACGGCCATGCCTATCGTTGCGTTGGGATCGGTGGAGGGAACTACCTTAAAGTGGCCGAGGCCCATCTGCTGGGCAACAAAAGGGATGTAATCAACGGGTATCAGATCCATCAGGTTCATCAGGAATATCCAGATGAAAATGGTCAGCGCCAGCGGCGCAACCAACGCGCTGCGTCCAGTAAACGAACCACGTACGCTGTTGTCGATAAATTCGACTACCCACTCGATAAAATTTTGTGCTCCGCTAGGCACTCCTTGTGCGGCGCTTTTCGCTACTTGGCGGAAGAAAAACAGGAATAGCACCCCGAGAACCAAGGATACACCCAGCGTATCTACATTCAATGCCCAGAATCCCATGGCTTTTGCTTCGGCAGCATCATGTGCGCAATGAAAGTGACCATTCTGCAAACTGCAGGTCAGATTTTGCAAGTGGTGCCTGATGTAGTCCGTTGAAGTCAGCGCTTCAGTTGTCATTTTACGTTCTCAAATTTCATCAAAACCGGGACAGCCAACCATGCTGCCTGCCCTGTTACGAATCCCGCCAGCACCCAGAGGGGTGCAAGCTTTAGCAAACCAAACCCCACCGCCATCATGGAAGCTACCCATACAAACCGCACAGCGGCTGAGCGGTAGGCCTGCCGTAAATACCATACTGCGCCCATATATTCTCGGCGCTCGCCCAGCATATGCCGCCATGCAAGCAACAAAGTACTTACCAAGGCAACGCAAGTTCCATATGCAACCGATTTTGCCGCCAAGGGAGTAACGACGAAAAAGGTAAGGGCAGCACCAAATATTCCCATTACGCCCTGCAACCCGACCAAGCGGATATATTCAGAACGTATGGCGCTCATAAAACTTAGCTTTTAATTTTAACAATATATGAATAAGGCTGTCAAACATAAGAGTGGATCAGTCTGTTCCGCGCACACCGATTCTTGTCAGGATCCCATCAAGTTGATCAAGTGTTTTGTATTCAATTATCAATTTGCCTGCACCTTTTGCGCCGTGTTGTATTCCCACCTTTGCACCAAGCTGATCAGCCACTTTTTCTTGTAGCCGTAATATGTCGCGGTTTGGTTTTGCAGCCTTGTGTTTGGGCGCAGGATTCAATAAATCATGCACCAGTTTTTCTGCTTCGCGTACTGATAGCCCAAGCGACGCTATTTTGTTGGCAGCAGTGATTAGTTGCACACCCTCTAGCGTCAGCAGTGCGCGCGCATGCCCCATGTCGAGATTACCTTCCAACAACATGGTCTGTACCGGCTGAGGCAGTTTGAGCAGGCGCAACAGGTTGCTTGCCGCACTGCGCGAACGCCCCACCGCATCAGCAGCTGTCTGGTGTGTCATCTTGAATTCGTTTATCAGTCGCTGGATGCCTGACGCTTCTTCAAGGGGGTTAAGATTCTCGCGCTGAATATTTTCAATTAACGCCATGGCTAGCGCCACATGGTCTGCCACCTTGCGCACCAGCACCGGCACATGGCTTAACCCGGCCAATTGTGCGGCACGCCAGCGCCGTTCCCCGGCGATAATCTCGTGGCTGCCATCCGGCAGAGGCCGAGCCAGAATCGGCTGCATTACTCCCTGCACCTTGATAGAAGCGGCCAACTCATTGAGCGAGGTTTCGTCCATGCGACTGCGCGGCTGGTATTTACCGGGCTTTAACTGGCCAACTTTCAGTTCGCGCAATATATCGTCCTGTTCCCTGACATTGCCGGACAGCAATGCATCCAATCCTCGTCCCAATCCCTTGTTAGGTTTTACCATATCTGTTCCTTAATTATAGATTCGGCACGGATTGTGCCGCTTTGTTAAGCAATTCCACTGCCAGAGCCAGATAAGCCTGTGAGCCTTTTGAGAGGTTGTCGTGATAAAACGCTGGAAGGCCGTAGCTGGGCGCCTCTGCCAGCCGTACATTTCTGGGAATAATGGTGCGATAAACCTTTTCGCCAAAATGCTGTTGCAGTTGTTCCGAAACCTGTTGCGCCAAGGTATTGCGCGGATCGAACATAGTTCGCAGCAATCCTTCAATTTCAATGTCAGGGTTGAAGTGGGAACGCACTTTACGAATTGTATTAACCAGGTCGCTTAACCCCTCAAGCGCGTAGTATTCGCATTGCATGGGGATTATTACCGAACGTGCCGCACATAGCCCGTTCAACGTAAGCAGGTTCAGCGCGGGGGGGCAGTCAATCAGGATGTAATCATATTCCGCTACCACCGCTTGCAGCGCATCTTTGAGCCTGGTTTCGCGATGATTCAAGTCAACCAGTTCGATCTCAGCGCCCGCCAGTTCACGGTTGGCAGGCAAAATATCGTATTTTCCTGCATCTGAATGAAGTCGGGCTTCTTGCAAAGGCTTGCTTCCCAGCAATACATGGTAAACGGTAGTCTGCAGATCACGCTTGTCTATACCACTACCCATGGTTGCGTTGCCCTGCGGATCAAGATCAACCAGCAATACGCGCTGTTTCACGGCAGCAAGACAGGCCGCCAGATTAACAGTCGTAGTGGTTTTGCCCACACCGCCTTTTTGGTTGGTAATTGCAAATATTTTGGTCATTTTTTGAGGCACCTTCAAGTCATTTTCAATATAACCAAACAACGCGCGGCATCTAACCCTGGCACCCGCAACGGAATTATCCGTTCCAATTTGACGCCTGCGGGCAATCGTTCCAACTCCTGATCCGGCATACCCTTCATGGCAACCCATTTGCCCTCTTGCACCAGCAAGTGACGTGTAAGTGCAGTGAAGTTTGTTGTTTCGGCAAACGCGCGAGAAATAATTCCGTCAAATTTTCTTTCCGGCTGCCAGTCTTCCACACGGGCGCAGCAAACACTCACATTTCTCAAACCCAGCTCAATTGCTGCCTGCTGCACAAAACTGGTTTTCTTGCTGTTGCTGTCCAGCATTGTGAATGTCCAATCAGGGCGCACCAGCGCCAGTACCAAGCCGGGCAAACCGGCACCGCATCCCGCATCCAGCCAGCGTCCAGGCCACAGATGCGGCAACACGGTCAAGCTATCAAGCAAGTGATGGCTTACCATCTGCCCCGGCTGACGAATTGATGTCAGGTTGTACACCTTGTTCCACTTTAGCAGCAACCCAAGGTAACTCAGTAATTTCTTCTGTGCTTCGGGTGTTACTTCCAGATACAGTTGCTCTATTCCGCGCGCCAGCTCCTGCCCGAGGTTTAACACCGGGCTCATGCGCTTCGCTGCTCTTTTTCGGCCCCAAGAACTTTGCTGGCAACTTGAAACCCGCGTTTCAGGTGAACCAGCAATAAGGAAATCGCAGCCGGTGTCATGCCGGAAATACGGGCTGCCTGCCCTACTGTTTCCGGCATGTGCTGATTGAGTTTCTGCTGCACCTCGATAGACAGTCCATGCACCGCACGGTAATCCATGGTTGCAGGCAGCACCAGATTTTCATAGTGCTCCTGGCGTGCAATTTCGTCGCGCTGGCGCTCTATATAGCCGTGGTATTTGGCCTCGATTTCTACTTGTTCCGCCACTTTTTCATCGCCCACCTGATCTTCAAGCCCCGGCAACGTCATCAGGCTGGCATAGCTAACATCTGGGCGGCGCAATAGCTCATACAGTGTGTACTCGCGCTCTATGCCCTTGCCCAAGACCCGTTCCGCATCTTTCTGCAGCAGCGTCTTTGGGCTGACCCAGATGGATTTCAAACGTTCTTGTTCACATGCTATCGAGGTGCGCTTCTGCTCGAATGCCTGCCAGCGGGCATCATTCACCACGCCAAGTCGGCGACCAGTTTCAGTCAATCGCAGGTCGGCATTGTCTTCACGTAATTGCAAGCGATACTCTGCCCGGCTGGTGAACATGCGGTAGGGTTCCGATACTCCGCGCGTAATCAGGTCATCTACCAGCACGCCCAGATAGGCTTCATCGCGGCGCGGACACCAGCTTTCCTCTCCACGCGCCTGCAGTGCAGCGTTGAGGCCAGCCAGCAATCCTTGCGCGGCAGCCTCTTCATAGCCCGTGGTGCCGTTGATTTGCCCAGCAAAAAATAATCCTGCAATCGCCTTGGTTTCCAGCGAACTTTTCAGTCCGCGTGGGTCAAAATAATCGTACTCAATAGCGTAACCGGGCCGGGTGATATGCGCGTTCTCCATACCCCTGATGGATCGCACCAACGCTAACTGCACATCGAAAGGCAGGCTGGTAGAAATGCCATTCGGGTAAATTTCATGTGTGCTCAGCCCCTCCGGCTCCAAAAAGATCTGGTGCGAATCCTTGTCGGCAAACCGTGTGATCTTGTCTTCGATGGACGGGCAGTAGCGCGGACCCACCCCCTCGATCACCCCGGTAAATAACGGAGAGCGATCCAGCCCGCCACGGATAATGTCATGCGTGCGCTGATTGGTATGAGTAATCCAGCACGGCAATTGTTGCGGATGCTGCTGCGCCCGCCCTAAAAATGAAAATACCGGCAGCGGTGTATCGCCGGGCTGCTCGGCCATAACCGAAAAATTTACGCTGCGGCCATCAATACGCGGCGGGGTGCCGGTCTTCAGTCTGCCTACCGGCAGTTTGAGATCGCGCAAGCGTTGTGCCAACCTGATGGAGGGCGGATCTCCCGCTCGTCCGGCGGGATAGCTGGATAGCCCAATATGGATCAAACCCGACAGGAAAGTTCCGGCAGTCAATACCACAGTTTTTGCAGCAAAACGCAAACCCAGCTGGGTGACAACTCCACGCACCCGGTTTTCTTCTACCTGCAAATCATCCACCGCCTGCTGAAACAGCCAGAGATTAGGTTGGTTTTCCAGCCGGCTGCGGATCGCCTGCTTGTATAGCGCCCTATCTGCTTGCGCGCGCGTGGCGCGCACCGCCGCACCCTTGGAGGAATTAAGAATACGAAACTGGATGCCCGCCTCGTCGGTAGCAGCCGCCATGGCTCCACCCAGGGCATCCACCTCCCTAACCAGATGCCCTTTGCCGATGCCACCGATAGACGGGTTACAAGACATTAACCCAAGTGTCTCGATGTTGTGCGTGAGCAGTAGCGTGGCGCTTCCACTGCGGGCGCTGGCTAAAGCGGCTTCTGTGCCAGCATGACCGCCACCCACCACGATTACATCAAAAATTTTGGGGAATTCCATTGTGTAGGCCGCAAGCCTGTTGGAAAGAAGGGGCGCATGATACATCAAAACAACTTCGATACAGAATCAGCGCATTGCCTCATCAAAAATCTGAGTGAAATTGCCTGTTCAGATTTACAAAACGGGGGGCGAAGTGAGGTTAACGATGAGCGACAGAAACAACCATCTGCT
>CXWL01090571.1_pt1 | contig 12974 bp, 13 predicted proteins | sample 590931 | NCBI WGS metagenome assembly CXWL01 (sample SAMEA3498368, study PRJEB10139) | groundwater metagenome | biome: water well; material: biofilm material | place: Germany | collected 2015-04-27
CCGCCACTTCGCGCAGCACTTCGTCGCCGCCCTGGTGCCCGACGCTGTCGTTGACCGCCTTGAAATGGTCGATGTCGATGTACATGCAGGAAATCCGGTAGGCCTGCCGACGCGCGCGCCCGATCTCTTCCAGCAGCCGGCGGTCGATATAGCGCCGGTTGTACACGCCGGTCAGCGAATCGGTCAGTCCGATGTACTTGAGCATCTCGTTGCTGATGACGTTTTCCAGGCAGATCGCAATGATCGAGGCCATGTGCTCGATGAAGTCGGTCCCCAGCGCGGGCGTGAAGCGGGTCGGGTCGACGCTGCCCAGGTTCAGGCTGCCGATGATGCGCTTGTTGCGCAGCAGCGGAACCAGCGCGATGCTTTGCAGCCCGGCCGGCGGATGGGGGAACATGGCGTGGTGGACGGCCGGCACATAAGGCCCCAGCAGCGGCTTGGACGGCGCCGTCAGCAGCGGGCTGCGCGAGGGCACGAAGCCGAGCGCGCCGTCGCTGTCGACGAATACCAGCTGCGGGAAGTCGGCGAACACGACACCAAGCCTGTCCATCACGTTTTGAATGTCGGCGTCGGGATCGACCAGGCACAGGGTGACGATGTCGAGCTCGGAAATCACCGGCAGCGAACGGAAAATCGTGCCGATCAGCTCGGGAAAGCTGCCCGCGCCGACAATCTCCAGGTCGAACGCCTGGTGCCGGCACATGATTGCGTGGTTGCGTTCGGCCTGCTCCAGCAGGTAGGCCATGCGCGCGCGCAGGGACTCGTTTTCGGCTACCAGTTCACGCGGCGAGGCGCCCTGCTCAAACATAACGCTCCTGACTCCATTTGTTTCATTGCGGCATTATCCCGCGGCTACCTGAACATTACGCGAAGTTTCCGATGTTGCAAACGAAAAAATGGGCGCTGCTCGAGCACCTGCTTGTCAAAATGCCAGTGTTGCGCCGAGCTCCTGTCCGACGACCAGGCGCTCGCCCGCGCCCGCGGTGACGATGCAGTTCATGCCGAAGCAGACCGCGCCATCGAGCTGCGGCTTGCGCCGGTAGGCTTGCAGGATATCCAGCGGATCGGCGCCCGCCACCCCGGTGGCCTGGTCGACCGACGGGATCGGGCAGCGCGGGCACGGCTTTACAGGCTTGAGCAGCACCGCGCCGATCTCGAATTGTTCGACGTAGTCTTCTTCGAACGGGCCCATGCCGCCGATGACCAGGTTGGGCCGGAAGCGGTTCATCGGCAGCGCGGGGCGTCCGGCCGCGAGCAGCTTTTCATTCAGGTCGGCCAGCGAGGCGGCGCCGATCACCAGCACCGGATAGCCGTCGGCAAAGCGGGTCGGCGCGGCGACGCCTCCTGTCCAGCGCGTGCTGGTCAAGCGCCGCGCGCTGGCGGGAAAATGCACCAGCCGGCACGCCGTCCCGAGCGCGCGCGAGAACCAGGCGGCGCTGGCATCGCCACAGTCCTCGGCCAGCACGGTGTCGTCCCAGATCCGCACTTCGCGCGCGGCCGCGCCGGCCGGCTGGCTGATGGCCACCTGGTGCTGCGGCAGGCCGGGCGCGGACAGTTCGAGCATGCCGCCGTTCAGGCGCGGCGTGACCAGCGCCATGCGCGGATATTCGCGCTGCGTGAGGAATTGCCCGTCCTCGCCGACCACCATCCATTCGCGGTCGCATACGCCATCGACCGCGAGGCCGGCGTCCGTCAGCACGGCTTCCGGGACGGAGATCCCGGCGCATGATTTGACGGGATAGAAAATGATGTCGGTCAGGGTCGCCATGGGTTCAGCAATCGTTCTGGGAAGCCGCATAGTATGGCAGCAAGCCGGGCGGCGGACAACCCGATGCGGTCTTCAGCCCACCGGGCCCGTGGGCGAATCCCATGGCGGCGTGTCGCCGAATTCGGCGCCGAGGAAGTCGATCATCACCCTGACCTTGGCGCTCAGGTGGCGGCGGCTGGGGTACACCGCGAGCACGTCGATGTCGGGCAGGCTGAAGCCCGGCAGCACCCGCTGCAGGCGGCCGGCGCGCAGGTCGGCGCCGATCAGGAAGGTCGGTTGCCAGATGATGCCGGCGCCGCCCAGCGCTGCCGCGCGCGCGGTGTCGCCATTGTTGGTGTGCATCGAACAGTTCACCTTGACCGGGTGGGCCTGCCCTTTCTCGTCGCTGAAGCGCCATTCGTCGGCGCTGGCCGAATAGCTGTAGCCGATGCAGTTGTGCTGCTTCAGGTCGGACGGCAGCAGCGGCATGCCGTGCCGCTTGAGATAGGCCGGCGAAGCGCAGGCGATGTTGTGCGACGTGGCCAGCTTGCGCGCCGCATGCTCGCTGGTACCGCTGCGCGAAATCCGGATGGCCATGTCATAGCCCTCGTCGACGATGTCGACCACGCGGTCGATCAGCGCCACTTCAAGTTCGACTTCGGGATACTGCGCGAGGAATTTTGGCCATAGCGGCGCCAGGTGCAGGATGCCGAAACTGAGCGGGGCATTGATGCGCAACAGGCCGCGCGGCTTCATCGACGAGGCCGAAGCGATCGCTTCGACGTCGGCCATTTCCTCGACGATCGTCCTGGCGCGTTGGTACAGCGCTTCGCCGCTTTCGGTGAGCGACATCTTGCGCGAGCTGCGGTTCAGCAGGCGCGTTCCGAGGTGCGCTTCGAGGTCGGCGATGATCCGCGTGACATTCGCTGGCGAGGTCTCGAGCGAATCTGCCGCGCGCGCGAAGCCATTCTTGCGCACCACTTCCACAAACACTTCCATTGCACGCAGCCGGTCCATGGGCACCCTCATCAATTCATCAAAGCTGAATATACCATCACTATATCGGGCTTTGATGTCCGGATTAATAAATTCTATAGTGGATTCACCGGTTTGAACCGTCCTCCACACCATCACACGAAAGCCCATCATGAGCGATACCGTTTCCTTCATCGTCCACCTGCCGACCAAACCCGAACAGCGCGACCGCATGCGCGCCATGCTGATGAACGTGCTCGACACGATGGCCCGCGAGCCGGACTTCATCAATACCTGGGTGCATGAGGACCTCAACGATCCCGACACCCTGGTGCTGTACGAGACCTGGGCCTGTAGCCGCGAACATTTCATCGCCCACCACCTGGCCAAGCCCTATCGCCGGGAGTACGAAGCCGCCCTGCCCGAGCTGCTGTCGGCCGAGCGCCGCATCGATTTCCTGACAGTGCTGAAGGCTTATCCGGAACGCCTCCCGGCCTGATGATCCTTTTTTGACCGAACGTTCATAAAACATGAATGCTGCATGAACGTTCTCCTCATTGTTACCCGGATTTATAAATCATATAGTGAACTTACCGGCCAAGCACACTGCGAACGCCGATCGACACCAACCATCAAGGAGTTACACCATGAAACGCTTCGACAACAAAACAGTCCTGGTCACCGGCGGCAACAGCGGCATCGGCCTGGCGACCGCCATCCAGTTTGCCGGGGAAGGCGCACGCGTGATCATCACCGGGCGCGACCAGGCTGCCCTTGACCTGGCCCTGGCACAAATCGGCCCCGGCGCCATCGCGCTCAGGAACGACCAGGGCGACGTCAAGGCCGCCGCCGTGCTGGCGCAATCCCTGAAGGACCAGGCGATCACGCTGGACGCCGTGTTCATCAACGCGGGGGTAGCCAAATTCGCGCCGCTCGAGGAAGTCGGCGAAGCGCTGTGGGACCAGACTTTCGACATCAACGTCAAGGGCGCGTTTTTCACCATCCAGGCGCTGTCGCCGCTGCTCAACCAGGGCGCCGTGGTCATCCTGAACGGATCGATCAACGCCCATATCGGCATGCCGGCGTCGAGCGTCTATGCGGCCAGCAAGGCAGCGCTGATCTCGTTCGCGAAAACCCTGTCGGCCGAGCTGATCGAACGCGGCGTGCGGGTCAACGTGGTCAGCCCGGGGCCGGTGGCGACGCCGCTCTACGGCAAGCTCGGAATGCCGGCAGAGCAGCTCAGCGTGGTTGCCGCCGGCATCCAGCAGCAGATCCCGCTGAAGCGCTTCGGCACGCCGGACGAGGTGGCGGCGGCCGTGTTGTTCATGGCGTCGCCGCAAGCCGCGTTCATCGTCGGCACCGAACTGATTGTCGATGGCGGCATGAGCCAGCTGTAAGGAGTAAGCCGATCAGTGCTCGCCGCGCTCGCGTGCGAGCCGGTCGGCCAACAGCTTGGCGGCGCCTGCCGCATAGGTGCGGCATCCATCGGCGTCGATGAAAGGATTGCGCTCCGGCGTGCGCGCGGCAGCCTTGGCGAAGGTATCGGCGAAACTTGGATGGGCGGTCAGCAAGATATCGCACTTGAGCGCGGCGACCTTGGCGATGCTGGCCGCGAACGAGGCCGAGATGTCCGGCGACTCGCCTTTGCCGGTGAAATTGAAGCCGTCGCGCGAGATCGGATTCAGGCTGTCCGCGTATACCAGGTTCATGCAGCGCTGGTCTTCACACGAAGTCCACGACCAGGTGGTGCTGCCCGGCGTGTGGCCCGGCGTCATGTGCGCGGTGATGGCCAGGGGGCCGGCCTTCACGGTCTCGCCATCGCGCACCACCTGGACCTTGCCGACCTTGGGCACGTGCACCGGCGAATTGGCGTAGAACTGCGGGTCGTCCGCGCCATGGGTGCCGCTTTTCAGCGACAGCGCGCCGGATGCGCTGGCCGCCACCACGGCGCCGCTGGCGCGCTGCAGCGCCGCGATGCCGCCCGCATGGTCCCAGTGCGCGTGCGAGTTGACGATCAGCTTGACGTCTTCGATGCGGAAGCCGAGCGCCTTGATGTTCGCTTCGATCAGCGCGGCCGATTGCGGCAGTGCGCCGTCGACCAGGATGTGGCCGCGCGGACTGGTCACCAGCACCGACGACAGGCCGTTCACGCCGACGTACCAGGTATTGCCGTACACATTGAATGGCTTGACCGGTTTGTTCCATTCCTTGCAGTTGTCGCAGTTGACGGCTTTGTCTTTGGCCTGCGCGGCACCGGCCATCGCCATTGCCAGGACCAGCAGGACGGTCTTCGATAATGTCATTTTGTCTTCTCCGAGATTCAAAAAAAGGGCGCCAACGGCGCCCCCGGATAACAGCTTTGTCCTGCTTACACGTTGAACAGGAAGTTCAGCACGTCGCCATCCTTGACNNGTCGCCATCCTTGACCACGTATTCCTTGCCCTCGGCGCGCATCTTGCCCGCTTCCTTGGCGCCCGACTCGCCCTTGTACCCGATGAAGTCATCGTAGGCGATGGTCTGGGCGCGGATGAAGCCGCGTTCGAAGTCGGTGTGGATCACACCGGCCGCCTGCGGCGCGGTGTCGCCGACGTGGATGGTCCAGGCGCGCACTTCCTTCACGCCGGCGGTGAAGTAGGTCTGCAGGCCGAGCAGCTTGTAGGCGGCGCGGATCAGGCGGTCCAGGCCCGGCTCTTCCATGCCCATGTCGGCCAGGAAGGCGCCCTTGTCGGCGTCGTCGAGGTCGGCGATTTCGGATTCGATCGCGGCGCAGATGGCGACGATCGGCGCGTTCTGCGATTTGGCGTATTCGGTCAGCTGGTCGAGCAGCGGGTTGTTGGTGAAGCCGGTGTCGGACACGTTGGCCACGTACATCGCCGGCTTGGCCGTGATCAGGCACAGCGGCTTGATCAGCGCCATTTCCTCGGCGTCCAGGCCCATCGCGCGCACCGGCTTGGCTTCGTTCAGGAACGGCATCATGCGCTCCATCACCGCCAGCAGCTTGGCCGCATCCTTGTCGCCGGAGCGGGCCTTCTTGTTTTCGCGGTGGATCGCTTTTTCGACGGTGCCCATGTCGGCCAGCGCCAGCTCGGTCTGGATCACTTCAATGTCGTCGAGCGGGCTGATCTTGCCGGCCACGTGGATCACGTTGTCGTCTTCGAAGCAGCGCACCACGTTGACGATGGCGTCGGTTTCGCGGATGTGCGACAGGAACTGGTTGCCCAGGCCCTCGCCCTTCGACGCGCCCGCCACCAGGCCGGCGATGTCGACGAATTCGACGATCGCGTTGACCATGCGCTCAGGCTTGACGATCGCGGCCAGCGCGTCCATGCGCGGATCCGGCACTTCGACCACGCCGACGTTCGGCTCGATTGTGCAGAACGGATAGTTCTCGGCCGGGATGCCGGCCTTGGTCAGCGCATTGAAAAGGGTGGACTTGCCGACGTTAGGCAGGCCGACGATGCCGCATTGGAGACTCATGGGAAGACTTTCTAATTCGATGGACGAGGACAGCGCTGCACCGCGCACCGCCCGAAACCCATGATTGTAACCTTGTACGGGCCGGAGGGACCAAATTTCCTCCGCCTGGTATGGCTTTCCTTACCGAAAAAATAATTCCAAGAAGCAATTATTCCCGTGGTAAAGTGGACTCTTTAACCAATCGACACTATTGCAGGATACTCAAATGATGAGCCCAACAGCTTTCACCAAGCGCCTGCTGGCGGCCTGCGCGCTGGCGGTCCTTGCCGCCTGCGCCGTGGTCCATACCCCTGCAGCGTTCCAACCGGCTGCGGCAAGTAATTCGGCCGCGCCGCGCGTACTCGCCCGGCAGCTCGACATCACCCTCGACACAGGCTACAACCGTACCATCGCGGCCGGCAGCCGATGGCAGCGGATCGGCGACATCGAGCAGGGCGCCGTCTACAAGCCCCACCTGGATGTTTTCACGCTGGAAGGCGCACATATTCACGAAGCCTACCTGGTGGTCGAAAAGGACACCCTGGTCGGCTTCTATCTCCCCGCCGAACGGGGTTTTTCGCCGCTGAAGCATCAACTAGCCATTAATTTTCAATAGGGATTACCTCATGAAATTTTCTACCGTTGCAGTGTTGACCGCCGCTATTGTCCTGACCGGCTGCGCCGCCAGTGGACCCAAACTGACGGAAATGCAATCTTCCATTCCTGCGCTGAAAGCCAACCAGGGCCGCGTCTTCTTCTTCCGCAAGGACAGCATGATGGGCGCTGCTCTGCAGCCGGTGATCAACCTCGACGGCAGCGTGGTCGGCGAATCGAAGCCGGGCGGCTTTTTCTACGTTGATGCGGCCGTCGGCAGCCACGAAGCGATGACCAGCACTGAAGTATCGAACAAACTGAGTTTTGTCCTCGCACCGGGCGAAGTCAAATACGTGCGCACTGCGCCCTCGTTCGGCGTAATGGTTGGCCACGTCACTCCGACCCTGGTCGGCGCCGACGAAGCGAAAAAAGAGATCGCCACCTTGAGCTATACCGGCACCAAGGTCGTCAAGTAAGTTGGCATTGCCCGCCGCGGAAAACTGCCGCGGCATTGACGAACTCACCGCAAAAGCCGCTGCTGGTCGCAGCGGCTTTTTTCGTTGGCCGCCCAGATCCGCCAGCCAGGCCAATGGCCTTTGAATATGTTTTTTGGTGATCGTCAGATCGGCATCACGCGCGACAGGTCCGGATCCGCGGCGAATGCGGCGAGTTCGTCGCGCAGGCGCTGCCCTTCCCCGATCGCGCGCTGCCAGTTGGCGATGCGTTCGTCGTGGTTGAGTCCGTAATGGGTGAAATCCTTGCGGTCGGGTAGCTTGCCGCGTGGCAGGCGGCGCAGGAATTCGGCGGTGGGCGCGACGATGATGACGTTGTCGAGCCAGCCCCGGCGCGGCCCGCGCGCGGCGCACCGCCACGGCAGCGCCTTGTCGAGCCAGCCCGGCACGATGTGCTCGCTGAAATGCGGATACAGCACCAGCTCGCCGCCGTCGCCGCCGCCGCGGCGCGCATACGGCAGCGCCAGGTTGTAGTCGATGATGCCGCCGTCCCAGTAATGGCCCGGCGGCGCCCCGGCCAGCGCGCGCACCGGCTGCATCACCAGCGGCAGGCTGCCGGACGCCAGCAGCGCGGACGCCAGATTGTCCTTCGACAGCGCGGCGAAATGGGTGGTGAAGCCATCGAACCGTTCGCGCAGCCAGGCCGAACCGTCGCGCGCGTCGCCGACCACTACCCGCTCCAGCATCCCGGCCAGCCGTTCGCGCGAAGCCAGGTTGCGCAGCGCGGCCGACGCGAAGCCCTGCATTTCGGCGCGCCGCCCTTTCGGCGCGGCCAGTGCGCCAAGGCCGCGCACGGTCAGCATGTGCAGCCTGTTATGCGGATGGTTCAGGATTTCGTCTTCGCGCCCGCCGATGAAGTCGCCCAGCAGCTGCTGGCACACCGCGTCGATCTCCTGCTGCGACGGCTTGGCGCTGTAGCGCTGGCCGCAGTACAAGTCGCCCAAGCGGGCAAAGGCGCCAACCGGATCGGCCTGGCAGGCGGCCGCCATGCGCCAGGCGCCGATCGAGGAGCCGATCAGCGTGCGCTCGCGCGGCGCCGACGGCAGCCATTCGCCGAACAGCCACTGGTCGAGCGCCTGGAAGATCAGGCCCTTGGGCCCGCCCGCAGCGGCCGGCACGACGCCGATGTCGGATGCCCGCAAACCATGCGAGCGAAGCTGCGCCAGGGCCGCCGGCCCGGCATGGAAGGAAAGAGAACTCATCCGGGAATTATCGCAGGAAGGCTGTAGTTGCGTCAGGTCAACAGGAAGCGGCGGCGGCTGCGTACCATAGACCCGATGCGCAAACCCGGCCCGCCCCCTCAAAAATGACCATCCGCTCCCCCCAAGCCGCCCTGCTGTGCTGCCTGATTGCGATCCAGTCCGCAGCCGGCGCGGCCGACACCGGCACCGACCCGTCGCTGGTGATTGAAAAATACATCCAGCATTTCGTGGTGAACCCGGATGGCAGCTACACCTTGACGGTCGAGAATGTGAAGTCGATCGCCGAGCAGCGCGCGGTGCAGGCCCATGGCCAGTACTACATCAGCTACAACACCACGCTCGACGAGGTCGACTCGGTCGAGGCTTACACCGAGAAGCCGGACGGGCGCCGGGTGAAGGTCCAGGCCGGGCAGATCAAGGACCAGCAGGAAGCGGTGTCGAGCGACGCGCCGATGTTCCAGGACACGCGCCTGAAAATCGTCGTGTTCCCCGAGGTGGCGGTGGGCGACAAGCTGGCGGTGCGCTACGTCATCAAGCGCATCACGCCGCTGTTCCCCGGCCACTTCGAAGACCTGTCGTCATCGCAGTTCTACGTCAACCGCCAGTTCCAGCTGATCTACGACATGCCCGAATCGATGCCGCTGTACGCCGACGCGGTCGGCTTCGCGCCGATGGATGCGGCCAGCCCGCCGGGCCGCAAGCGCTACCAGTGGCAATACATGGGCGGCGACAACGCGCGCATCGAAGCCGACTCGGTCAGCTACCTCGATTACGGCAAGCGGCTGGCGGTGTCGACTTTCGCCGACTAACCGGCGTTCGCGCGCGCCTACGATGCGCGGGCGCGCGACAATGGCCTGGTCAATCCCGCCATCGCCGCGCTGGCGCTCGACCTGACGCGCGAGCTGGACGAGCCGCGCGCCAAGGCGCTCGCGCTGGCCGACTGGGTGCGCCGCAACATCCGCTATGTCGGGGTGTACATCGGCGCCGGCGGCGTGGTGCCGCACCCGGCCGCGACCGTGCTGGCCAACCGCTACGGCGATTGCAAGGACCACGCCAGCCTGCTCGAAGCGCTGCTGGCGGCAATCGGCATCGACAGCAGCGGCGCGCTGATCAACAGCGGCAACGCCTACCGCCTGCCGCGCATCCCGACGCTCGGCGTGTTCAACCATGTGATCACTTATGTTCCCAGCCTGGACCTGTACCTGGACTCGACCGCAGAAACCATCGCGGCGGGCTACCTGCCCTCAAGCGACCTCGGCAAGCCGGTGCTGCTCACCAGCAACGGCAAGATGGCCGTGACGCCCTCCACCCAGGTGGAAAAAACCCGCACCGTGACCTGGTTCGGCGTGAAGCAAAACGGCCACAGCAGTTTCAGCGTGTCGAAGCTGAGCGCCGGCGCGATCGCCGAGCCGTTCCGCCAGGCGGTGCGCGACACCAAGCCGGCCGACCGCGACCAGTTCGTCCAGCGCATGCTGCAGGGCCTGGGGCAGAAAGGCGTGGGCGTGTTCGACGCCGGCAAGCTCGACGGCAGCGGCGACGAGTACCGCATGAGTTTCAGCGGCACCAGCGAGAACTTCATCGACCTGCCGGGCCCGACCGGGCTGGCCACCAGTTTCAATTTCTGGGGCGGGCTGGGCGAGACGGTGGCGTCGTTCTCGCAGGAGCGCGAGCGCAGCCAGGACTTCGTCTGCCCGGGCATCGATGCGGAGGACGTGACCGGGTTCGAGTTTCCCAAAAGCGTGCGCATCATCGCGCTGCCCAAGCCGCTCGCGCTGCGCGACGCCAATTTCACCTATGCGGCCAATTACAAACGCAAAGGCAATACGGTGGTGGTCAAGCGCCAGCTCAGGTTCAGCCACGACGGCGTGGTCTGCACGCCGGCCGAATACCAGCGCATGCAGCCGCTGGTCGAGCGCATCATGCGTGATCTGAAAAGCCAGCTGATTGTACAGGCGCGCTAATTGCGCGCCCGTGCAGCATGTAGTCGGCCAGGAAAGCGATCACAAGCCAGCCACCAGTGGGACGCTTTGAGATCACAATCTGTGACCTCAAACGCAGGTCGTGGCGGCCGACGGTATTCTTCTATTCGCCTCCCGCGGCGATCATGCGGTGTGCAGTTGCATGGTCGCGGTATCGAACTTGCCGTCGAACACCAGCGGCAGGATGCGCAGGCTCTTCTCGATCGATTCCTCGATCAGCACCTGCTCCTCCCTGCGCGGCCGGTGCAGCACGTAGTCGGCCACCTGCTGCTGCGAATTGAGGCTGCGCGGGTGCCCGATGCCGATCCGCAGGCGCCAGTAATCCTGGGTGCCGAGCGCGGCGGTGATGTCCTTCAGGCCGTTGTGGCCGCCCGATGAACCGCCCTTCTTCATCTTCGCGACGCCGGGCGCCAGGTCAAGTTCGTCGTGCACGACCAGAACTTCATCCGGATTGATCTTGTAGAAGCGCGCCAGCCCGCCGACCGACTGGCCGGACCGGTTCATGAAGGTCTGTGGCTCGAGCAGCCACAGCTCCTTGCCGGCGACCATGGTCTTGGCAACCAGCGCGTTGAAGCGCGCCTCGCGTTGCAGGCGGCAGCCCGGCAGGCTGTTGGCCAGGTTGTCGACCAGCCAGAAGCCCGCGTTGTGGCGGGTTTGTTCGTATTCGGGGCCGGGGTTGCCGAGGCCGACGATCAGGCGTATGGACATAGTCAATGAGTCGAGGGAAACCGTGATTATCACGGAAATTGGAGTGCGCCCATGGGCGCACAGAAAAAAACCCGCCGGGCGCGAGCCGGGCGGGTTTTTCTTAATGCTACGGCTAAAGAATTACTTCTTTGGCTTGGCAGCTGGCTTGGCGGCGGCGGCAGCGGCAGGAGCAGCGCCTTCAGCGGCAGCGGCAGTCGCGGTTGCGTCAGCGGCAACGTGGCCAGCTGGCACAGCAGCGGTAGCAACAGTCAGGTTCTGGCCGTGGGTGATCGCGGTTACGCCTTTTGGCAGGGCCAGGTCGGAAACGTGGATCGAGTGGCCGACGTCGATGTTCGACAGGTCAACGGTGATGAACTCAGGCAGGTCGGCTGGCAGGCAGCTGATTTCCAGCTCGGCCAAAACGTGCGAGACGATCGCGCCGTGCAGCTTGACTGCTGGCGAAACGTCAGCGTTGACGAAGTGCAGTGCAACTTTCTTGTGCATCTTGCTCGTAGCATCGACGCGCTGGAAGTCAGCGTGCAGGACCAATTGCTTGTATGCGTGCATCTGGAAGTCGCGCAGCAGGACTTGCTGGCTCTTGCCGTCGATTTCCAGGTCCAGGATCGAACCGTGGAAGGCTTCTTTTTTCAGCGCGTGGTACAGCGCGTTGCCGTCCAGGGCGATCATGACCGGGGCTTCAGCGCCACCGTAGATGATGCCAGGAGTCTGGCCGGAAGTACGCAGGCGGCGGCTCGCTCCGGACCCCTGCAAAGTGCGATTGAATGCGATAACTTTCATGTTTTACTCCAAAAAGTGCGGGGCTTGATTGCCCCGCGTTGTGAAGGCCCCCGCGACCAGGGGTCTTCCGAATTTGAGCGCAGGATCGCACTCAAGAAACCGGGTAATAAAAATAAATGCGATGACAAATTCTGAAAACACCAACGGCGCACCGGCTTGAATGCCAGTGCGCCGCAGGATGAGCAGCCTGGAAAAGCCGGCTACTTAATCGATAAACAGCGACATCACCGAGTCGCCCTTGCTGATCCGCTTGAACGTCTCGGCCAGCAGCGGCGCGCAGGTCAGCTGGCGGATCTTGCTGCAAGCAGCCGCCGCGGCGGACAGCGGAATCGTGTCGGTGACGACCAGTTCGTCGAGCGGCGACGCCGCGATGCGGTCGATCGCCGGGCCCGACAGCACCGGGTGGGTACAGTAGGCCACGACCTTCTTGGCGCCGCGCTCTTTGAGCACTTCGGCCGCCTTGGTCAGGGTGCCGGCGGTGTCGACCATGTCATCCATGATCACGCAGTTGCGGCCTTCGACTTCGCCGATGATGTTCATCACTTCCGACACGTTCGCCTTCGGACGGCGCTTGTCGATGATGGCCAGGTCGCAGCCGAGGCGCTTGGCCAGCGCACGGGCGCGCACCACGCCGCCGACGTCCGGCGACACCACCAGCAGGTCGTCGTAGTTCTTCTTTTGCAGGTCGCCCAGCAAAATCGGCGACGCGTAGATATTGTCGACCGGGATATCGAAGAAGCCCTGGATCTGGTCGGCGTGCAAGTCCATGATCAGGACGCGCTCGACGCCGGCTTCTTCCAGCATGTTGGCAACCACCTTGGCCGAAATCGCCACCCGCGCCGAACGCGGACGGCGGTCCTGGCGCGCATACCCGAAATACGGGATGGCGGCGGTGATGCGGCCAGCCGAAGCGCGTTTCAGGGCGTCGACCATCAGGATGATTTCCATCAGGTTGTCGTTCGTCGGGGAGCAGGTCGACTGCAGCACGAAGACGTCTTTACCGCGGACGTTCTCGTTGATTTCG
>CXWL01106983.1_pt2 | contig 12971 bp, 14 predicted proteins | sample 590931 | NCBI WGS metagenome assembly CXWL01 (sample SAMEA3498368, study PRJEB10139) | groundwater metagenome | biome: water well; material: biofilm material | place: Germany | collected 2015-04-27
TCCGGCAACTCGGCCTGAATGGAAAGCGGTAATTCATCCATGTTGATGCTTTTGACGCTGCCCAGCCATTCCGCTTCTTTCGCTTTGAGCAGGGGTTCCAGTTCGCGCAGGTTGTAACCGCCGAACTTGACCCAATAGGCCAGCGTGATGCGCCGTGCCGAGGCCAGTCCTTTGCCATCCCGCGTGCAGGCNNACGGCATCCGCCGGATGTTCCATTTTCAGGGCGTTGCGCAAAGCCTGGATGACCAGGTCGAGTCGGTATTCAGTCAGCAGCATTTTCCGTAGTTTCCTCAGGTGCGTCTTCGACGCGGATGTCGGTGATAATGATCTCGCCGGAGACCTCGCCGTTTTTTTCAATGATACGCATCTTCACCGGGAACAGGCGATATTCCCGAGCCAGCCAGATCTCCAGACCCTCCTCGCCGGGTGCATGCAGTTTGCGCAGATGCACGGTGTGCAGTGCTCCCAACGGTGTGGCGGTGTCCTCTTCAAAGCCGATCTCGAATTCATAGCGCTCGATCTTCTTGCCGTTGCTGACGTGGATCGCCACTGTCTCCACACCCCTTATCGGCGGGAATTGGTAGAGGATGCTCAGGATGTCCTGGGTGTCCGGCGGCAATGCGCTTTCGCCGCCGTGCGAGAAGTGCGCACGCTGCGCGGCGTGATCGAATTCCATTGTGTGGCGTTGTGTGCCGATTTTTTCTGCGCGTTCTTCGAAGAATCGCTCCGGTTGCAATCCGGTTTGCGGGGTGTAGCTGCCGCCGCTGTATTGCGTGAGCTGATAAGCCTTGAATAATTTTGCCAGCCCCACGGTTTTGGTCACGGCTTGCAACACATAGTGGCCGTCCCCGATCTCCATGGTGTGAATCGCTTCACCTATCTGGAAATTGCCGGTTCCTTTGTTCACCGCAAAGGTCAATCGGGCGCGGTGCGGAAGCAGCGGACGTTCCACCGGCTTGGCCGGAGGCGACTGTGCCAGTGTTTCGGCGGGAGTGACTTCGCTGGCAACTGTATCGCCGGCGGCCACTTCGCTGGCGGCCATCCCGGTGTCAACCGGCGTGCCGGCAACAGGCGGGATTTCCTCGATGGGCGGCGCGGCTTCCTGTACTTTGGGTTCCGGCGCGGGAAGCGGTTTGGGTGGGCGCTTTATTTTCGGCTTCGGTTTGGCGGGAGCTGTCGGCAAGGGCTGCAGCTTCGCCAGCAAGGGCGGCAATTCGGATTTGAACGCCGGCAGTCTGACGGTCGGCCCCCACATGAACCAGCCGTGCAACAGCAGCGAAACGGCAATGGCAAATGCGATTCGGTGCGATGGTGCGGACAACGATGCGATCACGGAACGATGTTCAGGGCAGTGAGAACCTGTACCACTTTGTCGCCGCTGTCTTCCGTTAACACGATCTTGCAGGGAATGTAGCCGTGCTCAATGGCCAGCCATATCTCGGACTTCCATGCTCTTTGCTGCGGCAGGGTATACAGGTAGAAACTTCTTAGTGTGCCGTAAGGAACATCCACCGCCTGCTCCGGATGCAACTGGTAGCGATAGGTTTCCAGCTTGCTGCCGTTGGTCATGTTGAATTTGACTTCCAGCCGGGAAAGCGGCGGCGCCACCACGAATTGATACATCATGCTCAAACGGTCTTGCGTCCCCGGCGGCAGGGCTAACTGGCGTATGCCGGCCTGATCGCGCAGCGTCAGTTCGCTGTTGACCCAATCGAACTCTGCGGAATTGTTTTTGGAGGTGTCGCGCGTGCGCAGATGCGAGAACCGGGTGGGGTGCAATCCTGCCGCGTCGACCTCGCCCTCGCTGGTGACCACGATGGTTTCGGGCTGGAACAGCGCCAGCAAACCGACCGGCTTGGTCACGCTTTCGATGCGGTAGCGGTAGTCGCTATAGACGAAGGTCTCCCTGACCTCGGCAAACTTGATCCCTTTGCTCAGCACGTCGTAGCTGGCTTCGATGCGGCCGGGTATCTCCGCATACAGCGCGGGGGACAGGCAAAACAGCAGCAGGGCGAGTAACCGGCGCATGACTTATTCCAATCCCGGCGAGATCAGCGTGGTGCCGACCTGTTCGATGCGGTCGGAGGCGACACGGCCTTTCTTGTCCAGCCAGATTTGCCTGCGGCACAACCAGCGCACCGCCTGCGGGAAGACGCGATGCTCTTCGCGCAGCACGCGTGCCGCCAATGTGGCGGGCGTGTCGTCGGCGAGCACCGGCACGGCGGCCTGGATGATGATGGGGCCGTGATCCAGATCGGTGGTGACGAAGTGCACGCTGCAGCCGTGGATCTTCACGCCATCCTGCAGCGCGCGCTCGTGCGTGTTCACCCCGGCATAAGTCGGCAGCAGGGAAGGATGGATATTGATCAGACGGCCGGCATAGTGATTGACGAACGCGGGGGTGAGGATGCGCATGAATCCGGCCAGCACCACCAGATCGGGTTGGTGGCGGTCGATCTCCCCGGATAGTGCCGTATCAAAACTTTCGCGGTCGGCGAAGTCGCGGTGCGACACCACCGCTACGGGAATTTTGTGTGAACGGGCGATGTTCAATCCTTCCGCCTCCGCACGGTTGCTGATGACCGCGGCTATTTCGCAGGGCAGCTTTGCTTCCAGCAGCGCCTGCATGTTGCTGCCGCGCCCGGAAATGAGAATGACTATTTTTTTTGGTTGCGGCATTTATTCGACTTGCGTCTGATGCTCGCCGCCGTTGCGCGCGCGTATGACGCCGATGCGCGATACGGTTTCGCCCGCGGCTTGCAGATGTTTGATCGCCGCATCCGCATCCTGCGCGCTGACGATTACCACCATGCCGATGCCGCAGTTGAAAGTGCGGAACATCTCCTGCGCTTCGACGTTGCCTTGTTCGCGCAGCCAGTGAAACAGTTTGGGCATCTGCCAGGTCTTGCTGTCGATGGCGGCGACCACGTTGGCAGGCAGCACGCGCGGCACGTTCTCGGTGATGCCGCCGCCGGTGATGTGCGCCATGCCTTTCACCGTGAGCTGCCGCATCAGCGACAGCAGCGGTTTCACGTACAGGCGCGTCGGCGCCATGATGCAATCGGCCAGTGTGCGTTCACCGTCGAATTTGGCGTTGAGGTCTGGTTTGCTGCGTTCGATGATCTTGCGCACCAGCGAATAGCCGTTGGAGTGGGCGCCGTTGGAGGCCAGACCCAGCACCGCGTCGCCCGCCCTGATATGTTCGCCGGTGATGATGTTGGCTTTTTCCACCACACCGACGGCGAAGCCCGCGAGGTCGTATTCGCCCACCGGATACATGCCGGGCATCTCTGCGGTCTCGCCGCCGATCAGCGCGCAGCCGGAATGTTCGCAACCCAGGGCGATGCCCTTGATAACTTCGGTGGCGGCCGCCACGTCCAATTTGCCGCAGGCGAAGTAGTCGAGGAAGAACAGGGGCTCGGCGCCCTGCACCAGAATGTCGTTCACGCTCATCGCCACCAGGTCGATGCCCACGCTGTCATGGCGGTTCAATTCAAAAGCGAGTTTGAGTTTGGTGCCCACGCCGTCGGTGCCGGATACCAGCACCGGTTCTTTGTATTTTTTTGAGATCTCCACCAGACCGCCAAAACCGCCGATGCCGCTCAACACTTCGGGGCGCATGGTGCGTTTGGCAAAAGGCTTGATATTCTCAACCAGCTGGTCACCCGCATCGATATCAACCCCGGCATCGCGGTAGGAAAGACTGTTGGGAGTTGTGCTCAAGTTGAGTTCTCGCTTTCTAAAAGGTAAAGTGCGGGCAATTTTTCCGAAGCCGGATTTTACCCCAAACGCCCTGCTTACGCAGTGGACACCGCCACCACGATGCGCCGAACATGACACAACTCTTGCTGGGGCTTGCCCCCGATTGGATTCCCGCACTGGAGAATTATGTTGTCGGGCGCAACGTGGAGTTGCTTTCCGCATTGCGCCATGCGCTGACTGCGGAGCAGGGTGAACGCGGCCTGTATGTGTGGGGCGAGACGGGCAGCGGCAAAAGTCATCTGTTGCAGGCGGCGGTCGGGCGCGCGCGGACAACGGGACAGTCGGCGCTCTATGCCTGCGGCGAAGTGCCGCAAGCCGCGCAGGTGGTGGCAGTGGACGATGTGGAAAGCTTGGATGATGCGGCGCAAGTTTCCCTGTTTACCTTGTATAACCGCATGCGCGAAAGCGGAGGCTTGTTGCTGGTGAGCGGCACGCAGGCGCCGGCATTCCTGCAGTTGCGCGACGATCTGCGCACCCGCCTGGGCTGGGGGCTGGTGTATCAGGTGCATGCGCTGGACGATGCGGAAAAAGCACAAGCCTTGCGCCAGCACGCACAGGCGCGCGGCTTGCAACTGCCCGGCGAGGTGACAACCTACCTGCTGCGCCACGGGCGCCGCGACCTGCCCGCGCTGCTGGGGATATTAAATGCGCTGGACGAACATTGCCTGCGCCTGAAGCGCGCGGCATCGGTGCCGTTGCTGAAAGAAGTGATGGCAGGGCAGGTTTGAATTTGCGACAATCCGCCCGGTTCAGGATTTTGTTTTGGTGTGTGGTTTTCAATTTCAAGGAGAACTTAATGATGAAGAGAGCAGCGTTGGCAGTAATCGTATTTGCGGCAATCCCCATGCAGTCGTTCGCGGAAGATGCAAAATTCAGGCTGGATGGACATATCTCAACATTGGGCGGGGGGCTTGAAGTAGCTTTGCCGTTGACCGAAAAATACGATGCCCGTTTTGGCTTCAACCAGTTCAAATTCAGTAACACGCAAAGTTCAGGTGGTTTGAACTACAAAGGCGACTTGAAACTTTCCAGCGTGTCGGCGCTGGCTGACTGGCGTCCATGGAGCGGCACTGCNNCCTTACCTGGGATTCGGCTGGAGCGGACACCCGAAGAACAAGGGGTTCTCCTTCAGCTCGGATATTGGCATTCTGTTCCAGGGTTCTCCCAAGGCTGGCGTAACCACTACCGGGACTTGGGGTAGCGCTAATTTGACGCAATTGACGACGGATGCCCAGAACCAGTTGAACACCGATTTGAAGAATTTCAAATATTACCCGGTCGTTTCTCTCGGCATCGGGTACGCGTTCTAAGTTCAGTATGGTTGGTTGAACAAAGGCCTGCAGCGATGCAGGCCTTGCTTTTTGTTGAAGGGCATATGGTGAATCTGGTTTTATTCGATCTGGACAATACTTTGCTGAGCGGCGACAGCGATTTCGAGTGGTCGCAGTTTCTGATCGAGCAGGGCGTGCTCGACCGCGAGTTGTTCGAGTCCAGGAATCTCGCGTTCTATGAGCAATACAAAGCGGGGACACTGGATATCCACGAGTTCCTCGATTTTCAGCTCAAGCCGTTGTCGCGCCATGCGCGCAAGGTGCTGGATTGCTGGCACGAGGAATTCATGCGGCGCAAGGTGCGTCCGATGATGGGCCTGAAAGCGCACGACCTGGTGGCAAAGCATCGTGCAGCCGACGATGTGTGCGTAATCGTGACTGCCACCAACAGCTTCGTGACGGCGCCCATCGCGCGCGAATTCGGGGTGGAGCATCTGATCGCCACCGATCCGGAAGAGGTGAATGGTGAATTCACCGGGCGTGTTGCCGGTGTGCCCAGCTTCCGCGAGGGCAAGGTAGTGCGCATGGAGCAGTGGCTGGCGCAACGGGGCTGGACCTGGGAAAGTTTCGGGCACACCTGGTTTTACAGTGATTCCCTGAACGATCTGCCCTTGCTTTCCAGGGTGAGACACCCGGTGGCGGTGGATCCCGATGCGACCTTGCGGGCGCATGCCGTGAAGCAAGGCTGGCCGGTGATTTCCCTGCGTTGAGCCGGCTGGATGGATGCGCGGTGTATAATCCGCGCCGGTCGCCGCGACTGGTTTTCGATTTCCAAAGACAAGCGGCGATTCCTTACGCCAATTCACAATGATCAAAAAACTATTCAAAAAAGTGTTCGGCAAACCCGCTGCGGTGCGTTCGGTTGGCGCGGCGCGGGTAATTCCTTACGAGGCGCACAAGGTGAGCCGCGACGGCATCAGTTCTGGTGCGCGGCGTGTGACCGATGGACTGCAGGCCGCGGGCTATTCGGCCTTCGTGGTCGGCGGCGCGGTGCGCGATTTGCTGCTGGATAAACATCCCAAGGATTTCGATGTGGCGACCGATGCCACGCCGGAAGAGGTGCGCCGTGTGTTCCGCCGTGCGCGCATCATCGGGCGCCGCTTCCGGCTGGTGCATGTGATGTTCGGCGAAGAGACGGTCGAGGTCTCTACCTTCCGCCGTGCCATCGAAGTGGAAGATGCGGAGACCGACGAGCACGGGCGCATTCTGCGCGACAACGAATTTGGCGATCAGCAGCAGGATGCCGAGCGGCGTGACTTTACCGCCAACGCGCTGTTCTACGATCCGGCCACGCAGGAGATTTTCGACTATCACCACGGCTATGCCGACATCCGCGCCAACACCCTGCGCATCATCGGCGACCCGGAAGTGCGCTACCGCGAAGATCCGGTGCGTATGCTGCGTGCGGTACGGCTTTCCGCCAAGCTGGGCATGAAGCTGGATGCCGCGACCGCCGCCCCTATATCTAAAATGAAGGAATTGCTGGGCAATGTGCCGGAGGCGCGTCTGTTCGACGAGATGCTCAAGCTGTTGTTATCCGGACACGCGCTGGAATGCATCAAAAAGCTGCGCGCGATGGAATTGCATCACGGCATGTTGCCGATGCTGGATGTGATCCTGGAACAGCCGATGGGAGAAAAATTCGTCATGCTGGCGTTGCAGAACACCGACCAGCGTATCGCCGATGACAAGCCCGCATCGCCCGCCTTCCTGTTTGCCGCATTGTTGTGGCATGAAGTGCTGGCGGCGTGGAAAGCCAAGCAGGATGCGGGCGAGCGCCCGGTCACGGCGATGCATGCGGCGATGGATGAGGTGCTGGAGCGGCAGCGCGCGCAGCTTGCCATCCCGCGCCGTTACGATACGGTGATGAAAGAATTGTGGCTGTTGCAGCCGCGATTTGAGCAGCGCAGCGGGCAACGGCCCATGCGTTTGCTGGCGTTGCCGCGCTTCCGCGCCGCTTACGATTTCATGCTGCTGCGTTGTCAGAGCGGCGAAGCGGAAGACGAGCTGGGTGCATGGTGGGAAGAGTTCCAGCATGCCGGCGACGAGCGTCGTGCCGAGATGCTGCTGCCGGACAGCGGCGGTCCCAAGAAACGCCGTCGCCGCACCAAAAAACCCGCTGTCGCGGCGCAGGCTGAGTTGCCGATAGATTGATGAAGCACATGGCGTTCGTCGGTCTGGGCAGCAATCTGGCTGATCCGGTCATGCAGGTGTCACGCGCACTGGATGCGCTGGGCAATCTGCCGCAAACGCGCGTGCTGCAGTGCTCTTCGTTGTATCGCAGTGCGCCGGTGGATTATCTGGAACAGCCGGATTTCATCAACGCGGTGGCGCAGCTGGAAACGGAATTGACGCCGCGCGCTTTGCTGGATGCGCTGCTGGCGCTGGAGCATGAATGCGGGCGCACACGCGAGTTTCGCAACGCGCCGCGCACTTTGGACCTGGATGTGTTGCTCTATGATGATCTGGTGCATCATGAACACGGGCTGACTATCCCGCATCCGCAGATGCATCTGCGCGCATTCGTGTTGCAGCCTTTGCTGGAGATCGCGCCGGATTGTGTTATTCCCGGCATCGGAGCGGCGGTGCAAGCGGCGCGGCTATGCGCGGGGCAAACACTGGAGCGGCTGGAACATGTCCCTGAGTAAATATCGCTACATCGTGGTGGAAGGCCCCATCGGCGTGGGCAAGACCAGCCTGGCCAAACGCCTGGCGGAGCACGCCGCGGCGCAGACACTCCTGGAAAAACCGCAGGAAAATCCTTTCCTGGCGCGTTTCTACGATGACACGGCGCGTTATGCTTTGCCCACCCAATTATTCTTTCTGTTCCAGCGTATCAACGAGGTGCGCGATCTGGCGCAGATGGATATGTTTTGCAGCCGCACCGTCTCCGATTACCTGTTTGAAAAAGACGCGCTGTTCGCGCGGCTGACTTTGAGCGACGACGAATTCAAGCTGTATCAATCCATCTACCAAAGCCTTGCGCCGCAGGCGCCGGCGCCGGATCTGGTGATCTACCTGCAAGCCTCGACCGATGCGCTGATCGAGCGCGTGCGGCGGCGCGGACACCGCTATGAGCGTGCCATTTCAGATGATTATCTTTCGCGGCTGGCTGAAGGCTACGGTGAGTTCTTCCATCACTATGAGGCTGCGCCGGTATTGGTCGTGAATAGCGAGCACCTGAATTTTGTGGATAATGCGGACGATTTTAATTTATTGCTGGATCGCATTGGCAGAATGCGCGGACAGCGCGAATACTTTAACGTGGGCGGGGATTAAAGATTGTTTTTTTACGATTGATTCCTCTCCCTCCGGGGTAACCAGCGACTTGCCCGCTAGCGGGCTTAGTCGATTGGCTAGTAGTTTGATCGGAGGATTGAGGCGGGGGCTTTTATGCGTACAACACTGAGCAAATTGCAAACCATGCATAGCAAGGGCGAGAAGATCGCCGTGCTGACTTGCTACGATGCCAGCTTTGCCACCTTGCTTGAAGCACAGGGCGTGGATGTGCTGCTGGTCGGCGACTCGCTGGGTATGGTGATCCAGGGGCGCGAAACCACACTGCCGGTGACCATCGAGCAGATGGCCTATCACACGTCCTGTGTCGCAAGCGGATCGCAGCAGGCTTTTATCATCGCCGATATGCCTTTCGGTACTTCGCAGGTCAGTCCGCGCGAGACTTTTGCCTATGCCGCCCAGCTGATGACAACCGGTGCGCAGATGGTCAAACTCGAAGGCGGCGCAGAGATGGTTGAAACCGTGCGTTTCATGACTTCGCGCGGCATCCCGGTATGCGGACACATCGGTCTCACGCCGCAATCGGTGCATCAGCTCGGCGGTTACAAGGTGCAGGGCAAGGACGATGCCGCTGCGCGGCAGTTGCTGCTGGATGCGCATGCGCTGCAACAGGCAGGGGCCGGTATGCTGGTGCTGGAAGCTATCCCCGCTGCGTTGGCTGCGGAAGTCACCGCACAACTGACTATCCCCACCATCGGTATCGGTGCCGGTGCGGCCTGTTCCGGCCAAGTGCTGGTGCTGTACGACATGCTCGGCATCTACCACGGCAAGAAAGCGCGCTTCGTCAAAGACTACATGCAGGGCGCGACATCCATCGCGCAGGCAGTGGCGAATTACGTTGCCGAAGTGAAATCGGGCGCGTTTCCCACGGCGCAACATTCATTCTGATGCGGGTCATTCACTCTGTCTCCGAGTTGCGCGCCCGCTTGGCGGGTGAGGAGTCCGTTGCTTTCGTGCCGACCATGGGCAATCTGCACGAAGGGCACATCGAACTGGTGCGCATCGCGCGCGCGCGCGGGACTTGCGTCGTGGTCAGCATCTTCGTCAATCCGCTGCAGTTCGGTCCCAATGAGGATTTCGACAAATACCCGCGCACGCTGGAAGCGGATTGCACCAGGTTGCAAGGCTTGGCGGATGTGGTGTTTGCGCCGTCGGTCGCCGAGATGTACCCGGAACAGCAAACCATTTTTGTCGAGCCGCCGCCCATCGCAAATAAGCTGTGCGGTGCGTTTCGTCCCGGCCATTTTCGCGGGATGGCGACGGTGGTGCTGAAACTGTTCAATCTGGTGCAGCCCCGGGTCGCCATCTTCGGCAAGAAGGATTACCAGCAGCTGGTCATCATTCGGCAGATGGTCACTCAGTTCAATCTGCCCATCCTGATCGTCGGAGCGGAGACGGCGCGCGCAGCGGACGGGCTGGCACTTTCATCGCGCAACCAGTATCTGTCCGCAACGGAGCGAACCGAAGCGGTTTTCCTGAGTCGAACGCTGGACAAGGTGCGCGATGCCTTGAGCGGCGGGGCGGCGGGTTGCGCCGCGTTGGAGGAAGAGGCGGGCGCGGCTCTTGCCAAGCGCGGCTGGCAGGTGGAGTATGTCGCGGTGCGCAGGCAAGCTGATCTGGGCATCCCGGACAAAGCCGAGCGCAAACTGGTGGTGCTGGTGGCGGCAAGGCTGGGCAAGACCCGCTTGATCGACAATTTGGAAATTTGTCTTTAACGCCCGGGCGTTTATAATGCGCGCCCCCGAGTCTTGGGCGGAGGAGGTAACCATGCAACGAACCATGCTACAGGCCAAATTGCACCGCGTGCGCGTGACGCATTCCGAGTTGCATTACGAGGGTTCGTGCGCCATCGACGATGACTTGCTGGACGCTTCCGGCATCAGGGAATACCAGCAGATCGACATCTATAACGTCACCAACGGCGAGCGTTTTACTACCTATGCCATCCGTGCCCAACGCGGCTCGCGCACCATCTCGGTAAACGGTGCGGCAGCGCACAAGGCCGACCCCGGCGATATTATTATCATCGCGGCCTACGCGACCTATTCCGAACTGGAACTGCAGAAATACCATCCCACACTCGTCTATGTGGACGAACACAACCGCATCATCGCGCAACGCGAGCGCATCCCAGTACAGGCTGCCTGAGCACTGTCTTCAATGAACAAGCCCCGCTTCGGCGGGGCTTTTGTTTGGGTGCTTGGAAAATCTAGATACGCTTAGCCAACTCGGCAGCTTTGCCGATATAGGTTTCCGGACTCAGCGCTTGCAGGCGCTGTTTTTCTTCAGCTGGAATATCCAGTGTCTGAATGAAAGCCGCCAGACTTTCGCGATTGATGCCGCCTTTGCCGCGCGTGAGTTCTTTCAGTTTGTCGTAGGCGTTCTCGATATGGTAGCGGCGCATCACGGTCTGGATCGGTTCGGCCAGCACTTCCCAGCTGTTGTTCAAATCTTCCGCCAAGCGCTGCGGATTGGCTTCCAGTTTGTTCAACCCTTTCAAACAGGACTCATAAGCCAGCAGCGTGTAACCCAGCGCCACGCCCATGTTGCGCAACACGGTGGAGTCGGTCAGGTCGCGCTGCCAGCGCGAGATCGGCAGCTTTTCGGAGAGGTGCTTCAACAATGCGTTCGCCAGGCCGAGGTTGCCTTCTGCGTTTTCAAAATCAATCGGATTCACTTTGTGCGGCATGGTGGATGATCCGACTTCGCCCGCCACGACTTTCTGTTTGAAATAGCCGAGCGAAATGTAACCCCAGAGGTCGCGGTTCAGGTCGATCAGGATGGTGTTGGCGCGGGCATAGGCGTCATACAGTTCGGCCATGCAGTCGTGCGGCTCGATCTGGATGGTGTAGGGGTTGAAGGTCAGGCCGCGCGCTGCGACGAAGCGTTTGGCGAAACTTTCCCAATCCATGTCGGGATAAGCCGACAGATGCGCGTTGTAGTTGCCCACCGCGCCGTTGATCTTGCCCAGTATCTCGACGGCGGCGATGCGTGCGTGAGCGCGGCGCAACCGATACACCACGTTGGCCATTTCTTTGCCCAGCGTGCTCGGTGTGGCAGTCTGGCCGTGGGTGCGGCATAGCATGGGCAAGTTGGCATGTTGGTGTGCGAGATGTTGCAGGCGTTCGATCAGCACGTGCAGTGTGGGCAACATCACTGCATCGCGCGAGTTTTTGAGCATCAGTGCGTGGCTCAGGTTGTTGATGTCTTCCGAAGTGCAGGCAAAGTGGATGAATTCCAGCGCCTTTGCGGTCTCCGGATTAGCTGAAAGTTTTTCACGCAGCCAGTATTCGATGGCTTTGACATCGTGGTTGGTGCGGCGCTCGATGGTCTTGATCTGCTCTGCATCGGCTTCGGAAAACTGTGCCGCCATTTGGTCAAGTTGGGCGATAGTCGCAACAGAGAACGGTGGCAGTTCTTTGATGCCGGTTTCGGCGCTTAATGCTTTGAGCCACTCGATCTCGATCAGTACGCGGTAACGGATCAGAGCGTATTCGCTGAAATAGCCGCGCAACCCTTCGACTTTACTGTGGTAACGCCCATCCAGCGGGGAAAGTGCAGTGAGTGCGGACAATGACATAGGAAATCGCTTTCAATATTGGTCGCGCTATTTTAACGCGTGTGGAGCGCGGTCAGCATTTTTCCGCTGTTTTGATGATACCGCCACCCAGACATATCTCGCCGTCATATACCACCACGGATTGCCCCGGCGTGACTGCCCATTGCGCCTCGTCGAAGGTGAAGTGAGCCGTATCCTGTGCATTGGGCACAATGCGGCATGCCGCATCCTGCTGGCGGTAGCGTGTCTTCGCGGCATAGTCTCTTGTTGTATCGGGAGCGTGACCGCTGATCCAGTGCATTTCCAGCGCATCCAGTTGCGGATTGAGCAGAAGAGGGTGGTCATGTCCCTGCACTACGATCAGGCGGTTATGTAGCATGTCCTTGCCAGCGACGAACCACGGTTCGCCGGTTGTCTCGCGCGAACCGCCGATGCCCAGTCCCTGCCGCTGTCCGATGGTGTAGAACGACAAGCCGATGTGTTGCCCGACAACTTGGTTGTCCGGAGTGATCATCTCGCCGGGTTTGGTGGGCAGGTACCGGGTCAGAAATTCGCGAAACGGGCGTTCGCCGATGAAACAGATGCCGGTGCTGTCCTTCTTCGCATGGTTGGCGAGGCCGTGTTCGCGTGCGATATCACGCACCTGTGATTTGAGCAATTGCCCCAGCGGGAACATCGCTTTGCCAAGCTGTTGCTGGTTTAACCGGTGCAAGAAATAACTTTGGTCTTTGCTGTCATCCCTGGCTTTTAATAACTGGAAATATCCGGCCACTTCGCGCACTTGCGCGTAATGGCCGGTGGCGATGGCATCCGCTCCCAGACGGATGGCGTGGTCCAGAAAGGCTTTGAACTTGATCTCGGAATTGCACAGGATGTCCGGGTTTGGTGTGCGTCCAGCCTCGTATTCACGCAGGAAATAACTGAACACGCGGTCCTTGTATTCCTTGGCGAAATTCACTGCCTCGATGGGAATGCCGATGGTGTCTGCCACCGATACCGCATCGATCAAATCCTGGCGCGAG
>CXWL01039515.1_pt1 | contig 12968 bp, 11 predicted proteins | sample 590931 | NCBI WGS metagenome assembly CXWL01 (sample SAMEA3498368, study PRJEB10139) | groundwater metagenome | biome: water well; material: biofilm material | place: Germany | collected 2015-04-27
CTCAAGGACCTGGCGGGGAAGAAAATCATGCTGGGCGTGCTCGACCTGGGCGACAACGCGATCGAGACCGCGGAGCAGGTGGCGGCGCGCATCCGCGCCGGCCTGAAGTACGTCAAGGCGCGGGACCTGATCCCGGCGCCGGATTGCGGCATGAAATACCTGCCGAAAGACATAGCTTTCGGCAAGCTGAAGGCGCTGGCCGAGGGCGCGGCCGCCCAGGATCGTCGCCATCAGGTCTCCTTGTCCGCCGTCACCACGCCAGCGCGGTGGCCGGGAAGCATTCCGACTTCGACCCGCGCGGATCGCAGCCCGCCTCGAGCATGCCGCTGTCGCCGTCGTATTCGGCGACCGAGACAAAACCCTCGCTCCAATCCGGCGCGATGTCGAGGTCGTGGCCGCGCGCCTTCAGTCCCGCCAGCACCTTGTCGCCGAACCTCGGCTCGATGCGCACCCGGTTGGGTTCGCTCGCGTGCGGCGCGAAGAATCCGGGGGTGTGTTCGCTGGACAGGCGCGGCGCCTCGATCGCCTGCGGGATGGACATGCCGAAGGCGGCGCGGCACAGGTAGAACTGCAGCAGCCACTGGCCCTGGTTGTCCCCGCCCATGGTGCCGAAGGCCATCCAGGGCTTGCCGTTCCTGAACGCCATCGCCGGCGTGAGCGTGGTGCGCGGCCGCTTGCCCGGCGCGATGACGTTGGGATGGTTGTCCGGTCCGAGGTAGAAGGTCATCATGCGCACCGACAGCGGGAAGCCGAGCGCCGGGATCACCTCGGCGGAGGAGATCCACGCGCCGCTGGGCGTGAAGGAGGCCATGTTGCCCTTCGCGTCCACCGCGTCCACGTGCACCGTGCCGGCGCCCCAGTCCTTCGGGGTGAGTTTCTCGCCATCGGGCAGCAACGCGGCCTTGCGCCAGGCATCGCCCGGGCGCAGTTCGCGGTTCGCGCGCTTCATGTCGATGAGCGCGGCCCGCTGCCTTGCGTATTCGTGGGAGAGCAAAACTTCCGCCGGAACCTTGATCTGCGCCGGGTCGCCGTAGTACTGCTCGCGGTCAGCGTAGGCGAGCTTCATCGCCTCGATGAGCAGGTGGCAGTAGTCGGGCGTGCCGAAGCCGATCTTCGCCAGGTCGAACTGCCACATGATCGCCAGCGTCTGCAGTTCGGCCGGGCCCTGGCTCCAGAACCCGGTCTTGAAGAGCTCCGTGTCGCCCAGCCTCATCGAGGCCGGCTCCTCGACGCGGGTCTCGAACGCGGCGAAGTCCGCCATCTCGAGCAGGCCGTCCTGCGCCTTCGAGTACTTCACGATCTCGGCGGCGATGTCTCCCTTGTAGAACGCCGCCAGCGGATCCTTCTGCCCGGCGAGGTACTCATAGCTGCGCGCGAGCGCCGGATTGCGGAACAACGAGCCGACCTCCGGCACCTTCCCGCCCGGCAGGTAGAGCGCCGCGCTGCCCGGCCATTCCTTCAGGAATCTCGCCTGCATCGGCCCGATGCCGTACTTGTGCTGGTTGCGCAGGCCTTCGGAGACCGGGAAGCCGCCCTTGGCCAGTTCCAGCGCCGGCGCCACCACGTCGCGGAACGGCATCGTGCCCCAGCGCATGAGCGCGGTCAGGAGCGCGCCGAAGGCTGCGGGCACGCCGGCAGCGAGGATGCCGGAATCCGGCACGTCCTTCAGGCCGCGCGCGCGGTAGGCCTCGGGCGTCGCCTTCATCGGCGCCGCCATGTTGCCGTTGAGCGCGATGACGCGGCTGTCGCCCGCGACCCGCAGCAGGATCGGGCACTCGCCGCCGATGGTGTTCATCTGCGGGTTGACCAGACCCTCGACGAAGGCCATCGCCACCGCGGCGTCGATGGCGTTGCCGCCCGCCTTGAGCACGTCCGCGCCGGCGTTGGCCGACAGGTGCGAATTGGAGGCGACCGCGCCGCGCCGGCCCATCAAGCGCGGATGGAAGGTGGTGGATTCGGTGGGGAGGATGCGGTAGGCGCGCCGGCTCATGGGCGTAGAGTACTTGAAACGTTCGCCCCGCTTCCGAAGGCGGCGATCCTGAATCAGTACGCCTGCGAACCTGAAAGGATTCGATGAACCGACTGCATGCGGCTCGCGCGCTGACCGGATGATTGGATAAGCGGCTCAGAACGCCTTCTTCATTCGCGGCGGTGCGTTCGCTCATCGACCGGTAGGTTTGACCTTCTTTTCCGCGACCTCGCGGGCGCGAATCCTGGCCATGTCGGCCATCCATCGATGGTCGTCGTCACGCCACTCGGGGATCCTGGCCGCCGGTCCGGAATCGGGGACGAGAGTGTAACGATGGGTCACATCATCGATCCTCTCGGTCAACGGGTTCGCGAAGTAGAGGTGTACAAATACCTCATAAGTCCTGCCGTCGGAACGATAGTGGTACTGGCGATAGCCGCGGAGATCGTGCAGTTGCGGATCGCGCTGAAGCTTGATGGGTTCGCCCAGGCCCGCGCTCAGTTCCGCTTCCAGATCCTCCGCGGTGGCGTTGGTCGGGGCGCCTTCGTGGGGTTGGCGTGAAACGGCCACCTCGACCGGCAACGCCAGGCCCGGGCGCTGGGTAAGCGGGTAATGCCCCTTGGCCACGTGGAAGCGCTCGATCAGGAGCGCGAAGTCGCGGAGTTGCAGAAGACGGATACGATCGGCCGTTGTCTGGTACTTGTGCTCCCAGTTGATCTCGGGCTCCTCCTTGCATCCGGCGAGCGCCAGCAAGACCAATCCGAGACGTGCGACCCTCCGCGCGCCTCCGGCGACACGCCTCATGTGCCAGTTCTTTTCAGGTGGTGCGGGATTCATCGTGTTCATTTCGGCAATTGAGGCTGGAGACTCGACACAAGCTCATTGTGTAGCGCTACGTGGAGACTGCATAGCACCAAGAGCGGACTTCATGCCTGCCGTTCCTCGGCAAGCGCTTCGGACTCTGGCCGAAGGACCCGGTCGGGGAGGCGAAGGCGCTGTCCGTGATCGGGTTCTTCGCCGCGACCGTGCACCCGGCGAACGGCCATATCGGCCGCGCCGAGCGCCATACCGACGACAAGGCCGCCTTCCCCGGGATTCAGGCGAGGGCGATTGGATTGGCGATTCCGAGTGCGGTTCGCTTGGGCGCGGACCGTGTCGTCGACTGATGCGCGGTCCCGGCGGTGGAGCCGCCGGACGCCGCCTCCTTTCAAGGTGAGAACCGGGGTTCGAATCCCCCTGGGGATGCCGAAATCTGTTCGGTACGAATGACGGCTTTCGACCCGAGGCGGCCGCGGAGGTGTAGATTTCGAGTACTCGGGCGTCTCTCCAGCGTTGGTGGGTGATGAGAGGCGTGCGCCGCTGCAGCAACGGCCGCGGTCGGATTCACCGCGACGCCGACGAGCCAAGGAGGTGATCGATGAGCAGGCTGCTCGCATTCGCGCTTCTGCTAGTCATCTGGGGCGTGGCCGCTGCCCAGGAGCGCGTGGCCCGCGTCGGCTACCTGAGCTGGCAGGATTCGGGCATGTACCACGAGATGACGCTGAACGGATTTATCGGCGGTCTGCGTGATGAGGGCTTCGAGCCGGGAAGGAACCTCGAATTGCTGCGCCGCTCGGCATCCAACGATCCCGAGCGTTTCAAGCCCATCGCGCGCGAGCTGGCGGCGAACAACGTCGACCTGTTCTTCGCTCCCGCCACGCCGATGGCGGCCGCGGCCTGGAGCGCGGCCAGGAACACCCCCATCGTCGTGGCGACGATTGCCGATCCCGTGCAGCTGGAGTTCGTGAAGTCGCTGGCGCGGCCCGGCACGCGCGTGACCGGCGTCACGACGCTCAACGACGCCCTCACGGTCAAGCGGATGCAGTTGCTGATGGAACTCGTTCCTGGCCTGACGCGCGTCGGTGTCGTGATCGACGAGGCCATGCGCACGGCCTGCTCGCAGGAGATCGACCTTGCCGAGAAGGCGGCGCGGCAGCTCGGGCTGACACTGACGATGGTGCACGTCGACCGCCCGGAGATGCTCGACGCGGCGTTTCGCAAGCTTGTCGCCCTGAAGGTTCAGGCCGTCGTCACCACGCTGCTTTCCACGCGCAACAACCTGGAACTGGAGTACGCCGAGGCGGCGCTGCGCCATCGGTTGCCGTCGATGTTCGAGCTCGAGTTCGCGGCGCACAACGGCGGCCTAGTCAGCTACGGCCCCGATTTCGTCGATGTCTTCAGGCGCGCTGGCCGCTACGCCGGGCGCGTGCTGAAGGGCGGCAAGCCCGCCGAAATGCCGATGGAGCAGCCGCGCGAGTTCCGCCTGGTGCTCAACATGAAGACGGCCAAAGCACTCGGCATCAGGATCCCGGGGTCGGTCCTGCTGCGCGCCGACCGGGTGATCGAGTAGCCTCTGCCCTAGCCACGCAGCCCGACAAAGCGCGGCCAGTCGCTCTACGACTGGTATCCTCCGGCTGGATGAAGAAATCCGCGCAACCGGAACTCACCGTCGCCATCGGCAGCCTGGGCGCCATCGGCCGCAAGGTCGCGGCGAAGCTGGACGAAGGCATTCCCGGCCTGCGGCTCGCGGCGGTGTCCGCGCGCGACGCGGCGAAGGCGAGGGCCACGGTCGGCGCGTACCGGCATCCGGTGCCGGTCGTCCCGCTGGCCGAACTCGCCGACCACGCCGACATCGTGGTCGAATGCGCGCCCGCGGAAGTGTTCCTGCAGATCGCGGAACCGGCGCTGGAGAAGGGCCGCACGCTGGTGGTGATCAGCGTCGGCGCCCTGCTCGCCCATCCGCAGGTGAAGGACCTGGCCGCGAAGCATGGCGCGCATATCGTGGTGCCGAGCGGTGCGTTGCTCGGGCTGGACGCGGTGCAGGCCGCCGCCGAGGGCGTGATCCACTCCGTGACCATGGTGACCCGCAAGCCGCCCAACGGACTGGAAGGCGCGCCGCACCTGGTGAAGAACAACATCAGCGTCAGGGACCTGAAGGCGCCGCTCAAGGTGTTCGAAGGCAGCGCGCGCGAAGCCGTGAAGGGCTTTCCCGCGAACGTGAACGTGGCTGCCGCGCTGAGCCTCGCCGGCATCGGCCCGGACCGGACCACGATCCAGATCTGGGCCGATCCCGCGGTGACGCGCAACCTGCATACCATCACCGTGGTGGCCGACAGCGCCGAGTTCAGCTTCTCCATCGCCAACGTCCCGAGCGAGAACCCGAAGACCGGGAAGATCACCGCGCTCAGCATCCTCGCGGCGCTGCGCAAGATGGGCAGCCCGCTCCGAATCGGCACTTGATGGCAGAGCCACACGCGCGCCTGGCCGCCGACATCGGCGGCACCTTCACCGACGTCGTGCTGGAGCACCCGGGCCGGCGGCACACCGCCAAGGTCCTCACCACGCCGCGCGCGCCCGAGGAAGGCATGCTCGCGGGCATCGCGCAGGTGCTTGCCGCCGCCTCGCTCCAGCCGGCGCAGGTCGGCGTGCTCATCCACGGCACCACCCTCGCCACCAACGCGTTGATCGAGCGCAAGGGCGCGCGCGCCGCCCTGGTCACCACCGCGGGCTTCCGCGACGTGCTCGAGATGGGCTACGAAAAGCGCTACGAGCACTACGACCTGGAACTGGAGCTGCCCGCGCCGCTGGTACCGCGCGAACTGCGCTTCCCGGTCGCCGAGCGCGTCACCGCCCGCGGCGGGATCCGCGTGCCCCTGGACGAGGCCGCACTGGCCGGCGTGGCCGACGCGCTGCCCGCGGCGAAGGTTGAAGCCGTCGCCGTCGGATTCCTCCATTCCTACGCCAACGACGCCCACGAGCGGCGCGCGGGCGAGTTGCTGCAGGCCGCCCTGCCCACGGCGTCCATCACGCTGTCGTCCGCGGTTTGCCCCGAGATCCGGGAGTACGAGCGCCTGTCCACGGCCTGCGCCAACGCCTACGTCCAGCCGCTCATGGCGAGTTACCTGGCGCGACTTGCCGCGGAACTGGAGCGCCGCGGCTTCGCCTGCCCGCTCTACCTGATGACAACCGGCGGCGGTCTCACCACGCTGGAGACGGCGCGCCGCTTCCCGGTGCGGCTGGTGGAGTCCGGCCCGGCGGGCGGCGCGATCCTCTCCGCCGGCCTCGCCCGCGAAGCGGGATTGTCGGACGTGCTGTCCTTCGACATGGGCGGCACCACCGCCAAGATCTGCTTCATCGCCGAGGGCCGACCCGAGCGCTCGCGCAAGTTCGAAGTGGCCCGCGTCTGGCGCAACCTGAAGGGCAGCGGCCTGCCGGTGCGCATCCCGGTGACCGAGATGGTGGAGATCGGCGCGGGTGGCGGCTCGATTGCGCGCCTGGACGAACTGGGCCGCATCCTGGTCGGTCCGCACAGCGCCGGCGCCGAGCCCGGGCCCGCCTGCTACGGGCGCGGCGGCGAGGCGCCCACGGTCACCGACGCCAACGTCGTCCTCGGGCGCATCGACCCGGATGCCTTCGCCGCCGGCACCCTGAGCCTGGACCGCGCCGCGGCCGAGCATTCGGTCGCCACCGTGATCGGCGCGCCTTTGAAGCTGGACGCGCGCTGGGCGGCGGCCGGTGTCGGCGAAATCGTCGAGGAAACCATGGCGAGCGCCGCTCGAGTGCACGCCATCGAGCGCGGTCGCGCGCCCGAGCGCTGCACCATGATCGCCTTCGGCGGCGCGGCACCGCTGCACGCCGCGCGCCTGGCCGCCAAGCTGGGCATCACGCGCGTGCTGGTGCCGGTGGACGCCAGCGTCGGGTCGGCGGTGGGCTTCCTGCGCGCGCCGGTGGCCTTCGAGGTGGCGCGCAGCCTCGCGCAGCGCGACGACGCTTTCGATGCCGATGGCGTGAACCGGATGCTGGCGCGCATGGCCGGCGAAGCCACCGGCATCGTCACCGCCGGCGCCGGCGGCGCGAAGCTCGTCACCCTGCGCACGGTAGAGATGCGCTACCTCGGGCAGGGCCATGAGCTCGCCATCCCGTTGCCGGAACGCGACCTCGCCGCCGGCGACGCGGCCTTGCTGCGGGAAGCGTATGAAACGCGCTACCAGGCACAGTACGGCCTGCGCATCGCGGACGTGCCGGTCGAGTTCCTCACCTGGACGGTGACCGTGTCCACACCCGAACTGGACGCGCCCGCGTCCGCCCCGGCGGCCGTGACCGCGGCTTCGGCCCCGGTGGCGCATCGAGAAGTGTTCGACCCGACGAGCGGAAAGCTGGAGAATCTGCCCGCGCACAGGCGCGCCGATCTTGGCGCGGGCGCCGCGCTTGACGGGCCCGCGCTGGTGGTGGAGCCGCAGACGACGACGCTGGTGCCCGTGGGCTGGCGCGCCGTCGTCGACGCCACCGGGCACCTGATGCTGACGAGGACCTGAAGAGCATGGACAACGGCACGATGCGCGAAGAACTGGTGCGGCAGGTGCTGTGGAACCGCCTCATCGCCGTGGTGGAGGAGCAGGCCAACGTGCTGCTCAAGACCGCGTTCGGCGCCATCACGCGCGAAGCGGGCGACCTTTCCGCGGGCGTCTACGACACCAGGGGGCGCATGCTGGCCCAGGCGGTCACCGGCACTCCCGGGCACGTCAACACCATGGCCACCGCGGTGGCGCATTTCCTCGATCGCTTCCCCGCGCACACGCTCAAGCCCGGTGACGTGCTGGTCACCAACGATCCGTGGATGGGCACGGGACACCTGTTCGACTTCGTCACCGTGACGCCGGCGTTCCTGAAGGGACGGCTGATCGGCTTCTTCGCCTCCACCTGCCACGTCATCGACGTCGGCGGCCGCGGCTTCGTCGCGGAGGCGACCTCGGTGTACGAGGAAGGCGTGCTCATTCCCCACATGAGGATGATGGAGGGCGGCAGGCCGAACGACACGTTCTTCGCGATCCTGATGGCGAACTCGCGCGAGCCGCTGCAGGTGCGCGGAGACCTGCTGGGGCTGGTGTCGTGCAACGAGGTCGCGGCGCAGCGCCTCGCGGCGATGCTGGAGGAATTCGGGCTGGAAGAGCTGGACATGCTGGGCGAGCACATCGTTTCCACCTCGCGTGCCTCGATGCTGGCGGCGATCCGCAGGCTGCCGCGCGGCGCCTGGACCGCGTCCATGGAACTCGACGGCTACGAGTCGCCGATCGTGCTGCAGGCGAGGCTGCAGGTGTCGGACGCCGGCATCCACGTCGATTTCGCGGGCACCTCGCCCGCCTCGCGCTTCGGCATCAACTCGCCGCGCTGCTACACCGAGGCCTACACCTCGTTCGGCGTGAAGTGCATCGTCGCGCCCGGCATCCCCAACAACGCCGGCTCGCTGGAACCGGTCACCATCTCGGCGCCGGAGGATTCCATCGTGAATCCACTGCGGCCGCGCGCGGTCACCGCTCGCCACGTCATCGGCCAGATGCTGCCGGAGCTCGTGTTCGACTGCTTCGACGCGCCGCTCGGCGGCAAGGTCCCCGCGGAGGGCGCGGGCAGCATGTGGATCCTGGGCATGTCCGGCGGCCCGCAGGTCGAGGGCGCGCGGCCGGGCGCGACGCGCTTCAACGTCATCTCCATCGGCATCGGCGGCATGGGCGCGCGGCCCGGCAAGCCGGGCCTGTCCACCACCGCCTTCCCCAGCGGCGTCGGCGCCATCCCCGTCGAGATCACCGAAGCGCAGTCGCCGCTGCTGTTCCGGCGCCGCGAACTGGCCGAAGGCTCCGGCGGCAAAGGCAGACAGGGCGGTGGCATGGGCGTGCGCATCGAGATCGAGAACACCGAGCCCGCGCCCTTCAGCATCGCCTGCGCCACCTTCGACCGCCGCCACCACCCGGCGCGCGGCCGCGCCGGCGGCGGCGACGGCGCGGTCGGCCGCGTCCTGCTCGCCAGCGGCAAGGTGCTGCCCGGCAAGGAAACCTACGTGGTTCCCGCGGGCGACTGCCTGATCGCGGAGATGCCCGGGGGCGGGGGCTATGGACCGCGCTGAAGGCATGGACGCCCCGCGCATCGACTTCCCGGCGATGGAAGGCGCGCCGGCGCTCGCGCGCTGGCTGGGCCTCGCACCGCGCTTCGACGTCATGGCGACGCTGGAGAAGGGCCCGATCTGCTACACGAAACTGCTCGGCAAGCGCATCTACTTCGTCAACGACGCGGAGTACGTGAAGCGCATCCTGCTCGACAACGTCGCCAACTACCCGAAGTCGGTCACCTACCGCAACAACCTGCGCCCCTTCCTCGGCGACGGCCTGCTCATCTCCGAGGGCGAATTCTGGAAGCGCCAGCGCCGGCTCGCGCAACCCGCCTTCCACCTGCGGCGCTTGAAGGTGCTCGCCGAGGCGATGGCAGACTGCTCCACGCGAATGACCGCGACCTGGGAGCATGGCCGCGTCATCGACGCCATGTCGGCGATGAACGCGGTGACCATGGACATCGTGGCGCGGACCCTCTTCGGCGCCGACGTCAGCGGCGACATCGGCGCGGTCTACGACGCCATGACCGTGCTGGGCGAGGAGACCGGGCGCATCCGCCCGACCGCGTTCTTCGAATTGCCTGAGTTTGTCACCCGCCCGCGGGGGCGCGCGTTCGCGCAGGCTGTGGCGACGCTGGACTCGATCGTGAACCGCATTGTCTCGGAGCGCCGTGCGGACATGGACAAAGTCGGCGCGCCCCGCGATGACCTGCTCACCATGCTGCTGGAAGCGCGCGACGAGGAATCCGGCCAGGGCATGACCGACAAGCAGTTGCGCGACGAACTGGTCACGCTGTTCCTCGCCGGGCACGAGACCACCGCCATCGCGCTCACCTGGACCTTCCACCTGCTGGCGCAGAACCCGCGCGTCGAGGGCCTGCTGCAGTCCGAGGTGGACGAAGTGCTGGGGGATCGCGCCGCGCCGACCTTCGAGGACCTCGAGCGCCTGCCCTACGCGCGCATGGTCGCCGAGGAAGCCATGCGGCTCTATCCGCCGGCGTACGTCTTTTCCCGCCGCGCCGCGGGCGAGGACCGGCTCGGCCCCTACCGCATGCCCGCCGGCGCGCACATCGTCATCAGCCCCTACGCCATTCACCGCCGGCCCGACTACTGGCCCGAACCCGACGGCTTCTGGCCCGAGCGCTTCGCGCCCGGCGCGCGCACCGACCGGCCGAAGATGGCCTACCTGCCCTTCGGCGGCGGGCCGCGCATCTGCATCGGAAACTCGTTTGCCATGATGGAGCACGCCATCGTGCTCGCCACGGTCGCGCGACGCTGGCGGCTGGAGTCCATCCCGGGGCGGGAGGTGAAGACCGAGCCGCGCATCACGCTCAGGCCGCGCGGCGGGCTGCCGATGCGCCTGATGCGGCGCGATGTGCACGATCGGTTACATTGAACGAAGCAGAAGGTGATCGATGACTAGAGCGGATTGCGCGTGAGCCGACTCCATCGGCTGCTGCGCAAGCCATTCTTCGGCCGCTTCGAGGTGCCCTGGACCTGGCCGCCGAACGCGGCGCAGGATTCGTGGCAGCGCGTCGGCTTCGCGAGCGGCAACGGCGCCCGCCTTGCCGGGTTGTGGGGCGCGGCGCAGGGCGAAGCCAGGGCCACGCTCGTCCTCGCCCACCCCATGGGCAAGGCGGCGAAGGGATTCTGGATCCGCCACGGCCACACCGACCTGTTCCGCACCGCCGGCTACAACGTACTTGCGTTCGACGCCAACGGCTTCGGCGAGAGCGAGGCCAGGTCCTTCGACTACCCGGCCGACATTCTCGCCGCGGGGCAATGGGCGCAGGCGCGCACCCCGTCGCTTCCGGTGGGCCTCGTGGGCGCTTCCTTCGGCGCAGGCTGGGGGCTGTGCTCGATGGCTCGCGCCGGAAGTCCTTACCGCGCCGCCGTGCTGGAGGGCGCGTTCCCGAACCTGCCGGAGTTCTGGCGCCACTACCCGGTCGCCCACGCGGTCCTGAAGCTCTCGCAAGCGGTGTGGCCCTCGATCGAGCGCGAACTGCGCCCGGAGCGCGAGGCGGCGCGCGTACTCGGCCGCCCCGAAGTGCTGCTTGTCTACGGCGACCGCGACCGGTTCACGCCGCCGGAACACGGCGAGCGGCTGGCAAGGGCCTTTGCCGCCTCCGCCTCGCGTACCGAGCTCTGCGTCCTGCCCGGCGTCGACCATACCTACGCCTTCCGCGACGCCGCGGAGGCCTACGCGGCGCGCGTGCTGCCGTTCCTGGGCCGGTCACTCGGGAACAGCGGATGATCGAGATCGTCTATATCGGCACCGACGACTGCTTCTACTGCCAGCACTGGGAAGCGGCGCGCAAGCCGGAGCTGCTGCGGCTGATCGGCGGTCGCAAGGCACGGCTGGTCGAGGTGAAGGGCGAGACACTGGAGAGGCCGATCCTCGAGCGCCACTACCCTGTGGATCTGAAGTGGTTGTTCCGGGACCTGGGCGAACTGCGAGGTGTGCCGCGCTTCGTGCTGGTGGTGGACGGCAAAATCGCGCTGCGCGTGCACGGCACCTCGAACTACACCGCCATCCTCGAGCCGCGGCTGCGCGCCGAGCTCGCGCAAAGGCGCGCCGATGTTGCGCGCCAGCGCGCCTAACTGGAGGGCGTGACCAGGTCGGCCTTCGTCGCCGGCACCGAAAACTGCGCCCCCGGGTGCGCCGGCAGCGATGCTTCCCAGGCTTGCACCTTCGCCCGCATGGCCGCCAGCCGCTTCGGGTCGCGCCCGCCCATGTTCGCCCGCTCGCGCTCGTCCTTCGCCAGGTTGAAGAGAAATTCGTTGCCCTCGACCGAGAGGTACTTCCAGTCCCCGGCGCGCAGCGCCTTCTGCTCACGGAAGAGCATCTTCCAGTACAGTTCTCGCGCGAAAGTCTTGTTCGGGTCGCGCAGCACCTTGAGCAGGCTCCTGCCGTCCAGCGGATAGTCGCGGTGCGCCTTCACGCCCGCCGCCTCCAGGAACGTGGCCACCCAGTCCATGGTCACCGCCTGCTGCGTGGTGACGCCGCCCTTCTTCACCACTGCCGGCCAGCGCACGATGTAGGGCACGCGGATGCCGCCCTCGAGCAGGTCCATCTTCTTGCCTACCAGCGGCCAGGTGTCAGAGAAACGCTCGCCGCCGTTGTCGCTGGTGAAGACGACGATGGTGTTGCGGTCGGCCTTCGCCGCCTTCAGCGCGGCAAGGATCCTGCCGATGCCCTCGTCCATCTGCCGGATCATGGTGAGGTAGGTCGCCACCGAGCCGCCGTCGAAGTGAAAGATCTTCTCCAGGCGCCGCGATTCCGCGCCGTCCGAGCGCGTCACCCACGGCCAGTGCGGCGCGTTGTAGTGCACCGAGAGCAGGAACGGGTCCTTGCGCCTTCGCTTGATGAAGGAGACCGCCCTGGCCGTGATCAGGTCGGTGAGGTAACCCTTCTCGTGCGTTTCCTTCTCCCCGTCCCACAGGTCATGGTTGCCCGCGGTGTCGCGGTGCGTGTGGTAGTCCATGCCGCCGGAGAGCGCGCCCCAGAATTCCTGGTAGCCGCTCTTCAAAGGTCCGAAATGCGGCGGGTAGCCCAGGTGCCACTTGCCCACCAGCGCGGTGGCGTAGCCCGAATCGCGCAACAACGACGGCAGCGTCGGGTGCGACGGCGGCAGGCCGAGGTTCGGGTCGCCACGCGCGGTACTGCGAATGGGTTCGTCCGCGCCGCCCCGCAGCCGGTGCTGCCAGCGCCCGGTCATGAGCGCGAAGCGGGTGGGCGAGCAGACGCAGGAGTTGGCGTAGCCGCGCGTGAAGCGCAGGCCCTCGCGGGCCATGCGGTCCAGGTTGGGGGAGCAGCTGTCGAAGGGCGCGCCTGACGCGCGGGCCCTGCCACCGTAGCAGCCGAGGTCGGCGTAGCCGAGGTCGTCGGCGAGGATGAAGACGAAGTTCGGGCGGGATTCCATCCCGCCGAATCTAGCCTACTTCTTCGCCTGCTTCGACTCGTAGGCCGAAACCGCCTTCTTGAGGTCGCTATACTCGCTGCAGCCGAAGGTGCACAGGCCGTCCAGCACCTTGAGGTGCTCCTTCGCCTTGCCCAGGTTGCCCACCATCAGGTAGGCC
>CXWL01006533.1_pt1 | contig 12966 bp, 9 predicted proteins | sample 590931 | NCBI WGS metagenome assembly CXWL01 (sample SAMEA3498368, study PRJEB10139) | groundwater metagenome | biome: water well; material: biofilm material | place: Germany | collected 2015-04-27
AGGTCGCGCGGAGAATCGACCGGGGAGCCTCCGGCGACATCAAACCGCAGCCGTTCGCCCACGCGGACCGAGGCCACCGCACCATCGAAGCGACCGAAGATGCCCGAGGAGCTGCGCGTCTGGCGCCCGACGCGCGCCACCACCCGCTCATCTGCGTCGCCCACCTCTACATACAAGGCGCTTACACTGCCCTCATCCTCGCCTCCTGGACGGAAATCATTTGTGTAAGCGCCCGACGCGCGGGCGCGGGCGCGGAAATTATTGGTGGTGACAGCTACATCAGTGTCGAGCGCCGTCAGCAATTCATTCTGGTTGACTTGGCTCTCCGTCGTCGTCGTCTGCGGGCCGAACATCTCTTCATAAGTGTAGGTACTCTCGTCACGGAAATACAATTGCGAGAAGCTAGCGTTGGCCTCCCACTCCGTGCCGCCACGCCGGTCTTGACGTTCCGCCCGCCGCAATTCCGGGCGTGAGGGGACGTCTGCCGCGAGCAGGCCAGCCAATCGTTGACGCACGCGATCGGACGGCGCCCCGCTCGGATAGCGCCGAAGATATTCCTCATACTCCGCGCGCGCGTGCGCCCGCTGGGCGGCCCGTTCGCGGGCAAGGCCCAGCAATTCCTGCGCGTCGCGGGCGCTCACCGCGTCCGGGTTTTCCAAAATACGCGTCAGCAATTGCACCGCGTGCGCATTGTCTCCGGCGGTCATGGACGCGCGCGCTTCGGTCAGTAAAGGATCTCCCGCGCCGACATCGACATCGGGGACGGCGGCTGGCGGCGCTGAAGGGATAAGCGTGGGCGCNNACCGCAAACTGTGCCGGCCCATCAAAGCGCATCGTGATCGTCGCGCCCTCCTGGCGGTCGCCATCGAAGTCAATGGACAGAATGTGGGCGAGCAAGCTCTCGGGAGCACGAACAGATTCCCGGTGCGCCAACGCGCCGCCGTGCGTGCGCTCGTCGAACGCGCGCACACGCACACGCACCTCGTCGCCTGACGCCGACGGAAAGTGGCTCACATAACGGACCGGGAAATTGAACCCGACTTGCACCACGGCGCAATGCGCGCCTTCCTCCACGGTTGCATTCGAAAGAACGCGGTCAAGGTTCGGCTGCGCGAACACCGGCGTCACCGGCATTACGCCCGCAAGAACAGCCGCTCCTGCTGTCATACCTCCAAGAGTTCGCGCGTAACTCATGTGTACCTCAGTCGAAGCCGCCGCCGTTGACGCGGTGATGAGAATTTCTTCGTGTCGCAATCGTGGTGAGCGAGCTGTCGGTGTAGATGTGGCAAGCGCCGGCGCAGTCGCGCAGCTCGCTCACTGTGTAGTTGACGTCAGGATTTTGATGCTTCCTGTGCGGACCGGGCGTGTAATCGTTCGCGTGGCAAGCCGCGCAATCGGGCGCGTAGGCGGGATTTCGCCAGGCGATGGTCTGGGCGTTATTGGTGTGACAATTGATGCAGGTGACGGCGGCGCGGTGATCGCCCGGGTAGTCCGCCGAAGTGTGGCGGAAGATGATCGGCGTCCAGGCCGTGGTCAGGTGGCAATCGTCGCATTCGAGTGACGTCGTGAAGTGGTTGGTCGGACGGCCGGTTGCAGTCGTGCCGTTGTGGCAGGTACCGCACGAGCCGGTCACCGCCGAGTGGTCGAAGTTCGCGGGCGACCAAGCCACCGTCGAGTGACAATCATCGCATGCGGCATTGGTTTGGATGTGAGTCGGCGATTTGCCAGTCGCGCTCGTTCCATTGTGGCAGCTAGCGCATGTTCCGGTGACGCCTGCGTGATCGAAGCGGACGTTGGTCCAATTTGTCGTCACATGGCAGTCATCGCAGGTGTTGCTGGTCTGCATGTGAGTTGGCGACTTGCCAGGCACGCGCGTTCCATTGTGGCAGCTGAAGCAGGTCCCGGTCGCGCTTGCATGGTCGAATTGCACGCTGGTCCAATTCGAGGTGATGTGGCAATCGTCGCAAGTCGTCGATGTCGGCAAATGGTTGGCCGAGCGCCCGGTCGCGGTTGTGCCATTGTGGCAACTAAAGCACGTCCCGGTGACGCCGGCGTGGTCGAAATTAACGGTCGTCCAATTCGATGTGACGTGACAATCGTCGCAGGTGCTGCTGGAGGCGATGTGGCTAGGCGATTTGCCGGTCGCGCGCGTGCCGTTGTGGCAAGTCGCGCACGTGCCAGTGACCGCCGCGTGATCAAAGTTCACGCTCGTCCAATTCGTGGTGACATGGCAATCGTCGCAGGTCGTCGNNGAGTGATCGAAGCCAGCGCCGGCCCAAGTTGCCGTGGTGTGGCAATCATCGCACGCGGCATTGGTCTGGACGTGGTTCGCCGGCTTGCCGATCGCGCGGGTCCCGTTATGGCAGCTCGCACACGTTCCCGTGGCTGCGCCATGGTCAAACTGCACGTTGGTCCAGTTCGCGGTGACGTGACAATCATCGCAGGTCGTAGTCGTCGGTAAATGATTCGCCGAACGCCCAGTCGCCGTCGTGCCATTGTGACAGCTCACGCACGATCCGGTGGCGCCCGCGTGATCAAAGCGCGCGTTCGTCCAGGTTGTGGTCGTATGGCAGTCCTCGCAAACATTACTCGATGGAATGTGTGTTGGGGGCTTGCCGGTAGCTTGGTTGCCGTTGTGGCAGCTCGCACAATTGCCAGTGACGCCGGAGTGATCGAACCGAGCTGTGGACCACGTTCCGGTGGTGTGACAATCCTCGCAATCGCTGCTCGATGCGGGATGGTTCGCTGGTTTGCCTTCAACCCTGCGTCCGTCATGGCAGGACACGCAAGTTCCACGCCCCTCCGCGTGATCGAAGCGGATAAGCCGATAGCTTTCGGTGTCGTGGCAGGCGCCGCATTGTTGCGATGTCGGCAAGTGCGCCGCCCCTCGCCCCATCGCGCGCGAACCGTCATGACAACCCGCGCATGTATTAGGCGCGCCGGTGAAGACGCCATTGGCGTGACACTCCGTGCAGCTCAGCCGCACATGTGCGCCGGTCAGCGAAAAACCTGTCGTATCATGATCGAACGATCCGCTCGGCGCGCGCGCTTGCGCCCAGGAATTCTCGGAAAATGCGACGTTGCAAAAGATACTCAGCAACAACACCAAAATGAGAGCTGCCGCGCCGCGCGCGCTCGACCTCTGTCCGTGATGAATGGGTGTCAATCCCATCTCGCGTCCTCACGATAGGCCAAACGCCAATCTTCTGAATTGCCGACATCTCGGCGCCACGCGATCCCCATTCGCCCGACTCCGCTTAAGCAAGTCTAAAACAGACGGTACGGTAACGCGCGCGAATTCTTGGTAACATGACAAATATTACAAACGCGGGCGCACGCCGCTAAAGGACTCCGTCGTGTGGCAACGACTGCACTCGGGACCAAACTCACCGCGGTGTATGTCGTCAGAGCGGTGGCAAGCGATGCACGAACTTGCTTGGCGAACCCGGCTGCGCGCCGGCCTCGTGTGGCAAGCTTCGCATTGTAGCCCGATGTGGGCGCCGGTCAGGTCGAAGTCGGTTTGCGCGTCGTGGTCAAACCGCCAATTCGCCCATCCTGTCGGGCTATGGCAGGTGGCGCAATCCTGGCCGAGCCGGCGTTCGTGCTTGTCGTCATCGGTGTGGCAGGACGCGCATTCTATAGCGGCGTCCTGGTAGCGGCGGCTTTGGTGGCAAGACGTGCATTCAACGCCGACATGTTCCCCGATGAGGGGAAAGCTCGTCAATCCGTGATCAAACCTGACCGAGGCGGTCCAGCTAACGTCGCTGTGGCATTGTTCGCATTGGGCGCCTTGTTGGCCCGCGTGCGCGTCATCGTCGCGATGACATGACACGCACGTCATTTCGAGCCGCACTTCGCGCGCGGGCTGGGTGTGACATTGTTGGCATGTCAGTCGGGCGTGGCCTCCCTGCAGCGCAAAGCGAGTCTCACGGGCGTGGTTGAACGTCGTCGTGCGCCAGTCGGACTCGGAATGGCACTCCTGGCAGGTTGCGCCATTGCGCCCTTGATGCGCGCGCGCATCCTCGTCCCGGTGACACGAGAGGCAGTCGGTGGGCAGACGCACCTGGCCGGCGGGTTGCACGTGGCAGGTCGCGCATTCGGTCCTGGCATGCCTGCCACGCAGCGGAAACTGGGTGCGGCTGTGATCGAACCGCTGCACGCCCCAGCCCACGGCGGAGTGGCACTCGCCGCAATTGGCGCCGAGATTGCCCCGGTGGGCATCGTCGTCGCGGTGGCACTCGACGCACGCCGTCGACGTGCCGTCGTAGCGTTCGCGCGCATGACAAGACACACATCGCGTGTTCAGATGCGCGCCCACGAGCGGAAACTGGGTCTCTGAGTGGTCGAAGCGAATCTGCCGCCAGTTCTCGTCGGTATGACAAGAGCTGCAACGCACGCCGAGGCGGCCCCGGTGCGGCTCGTCTGTGCGGTGGCAATCCACGCAAGCGCTCGACGCTTGGCGATATTTTTGCCCAGGCAGGTGGCACGACGCACAAACCACGCGCTCGTGCGCGCCGTGCAGAGGATAGTCGGTCGCGCGGTGATCGAATCTCGCGGGGGTGAAACGCACCAAGACTGTACCGCGCCCCTGATGATCGGTGTGGCAAGAACTGCACGCCGCCGTCGAGGCGTTCCGATCATGGCCATGAAAGCCGGTGCGGGCGGTGACGTCGGCGCCAACCGGGCGGTGACAGGCAACGCACAATTGATTCTGGGCATCGCGGTTAAACGCTGCGTGACAGGCTTCGCAGCGGCTCTCGAGATTTGCATGCCGCGTCGCCAACGGCCCAGGCGAAACCAGGCGCTCGATCACGGTTTGGGCGCTCGCCGCGCCNNCGCGGGCCTAGTAGAGATGGACCGCCACGACGTGGATCAACGCCGTGAAGATCAACATGTAAAATAGGGGAAGGTGGAGAACGTGCCACGCCGCGAACAGACGTTCATAGACGGCAAGGCCGGCGGTGCGGCGCAGCGCGGAATGATAGCGTTTGATGCGCGCCCGCCCTTCCGCCAAGTGGTCGTGGCGCTCCCGATAAGGCCAGTGCGCGCCGTCGCGGTTGCGAATGTCAGCCTCGAAATCGCGGAGCAATGCGCGCTCACTCTGGTGAACGTGCGCGCCAACACGGGCAGCGTGCGCCCACGCCGAGAAAAACCCGCGCGCATGCGGCATCGCCTCGCGCTCCAACGCTTCAAATTGCGCCTTCCACGCGGCCCCACTTAGATCCTCGCCCAACCCCTCGCGGAAAGTCTGGGCCTCCGCCAACAACTCACGCGCCTCGACCTTCCCACCATAAAGCCCTCGGTGAATGCGGGTATAGATGTAGCGCCCGACCACGCCGCTCGCTGACACAAGCAACATCGAGAACAGCGCCACGCTTGCATTGAGCGATTTGAGCTCGAAGTTTGAATGTAACACCACCAGCGCCGGCCCCACGACGCCCAAGATCATATGCAGCCGGAACCAGGTCGCGACCCTGCCCCAAGTTCGCATCGACTTGAGCCGCTTGCGCAGCGGGTACAGCAAGAGGGCTAGCATGAGTGAGCCGCCGACAATGCCGAGATAATACCCCACACCGATCTCAGGGTTGATCAGGTCGTCGTTCCGTCGCGACCAACCAGCGTACAATACGGCGGCGACGACAATGACAAAAATGACAATACTGAACGCACCCTCGCTTGCCGGGGTGCGCTGCCGCACGCCGCCGCGGCGCGGCGTCGGATATTGGCTGCGGCTGTCCATGGTCTTCCTTAACTTCTACAATCGTTCACTCAGGCGTTGCAGCGCCAGCTTGACACCACTGCCTACGTTACTGACTACAGGCACTCAAGAATGCATCTGAAGCGCACGCATGGCGAAGCGTTATTTGCAGCGCATTGGTGGAGAAATCGCAATGATTCCAGAACTAGGACGCTTTGCGTTGATTCTGGCGCTGATGATCTCGATCGCGCAATCGGTGCTGCCACTTGTCGGCGCCGCGCGCCGAGATGCGCGCGCGTTGGCGTTCGGGGATTTTGGCGCCGTCGCGCAATTCGCATTCCTGGCTTTTGCGTTTGGCTGCCTCCTGATCTCCTTCGTGACGTCTGATTTCTCGGTCCAGATCGTGGCCGCTAACTCGCACTCGGCCAAACCATTTTTCTACAAACTCGCCGGCGCATGGGGAAACCATGAGGGCTCGATGCTGATGTGGACGTTGATCCTGGCGCTGTTCGGGGCGACTGTCAGCGTACTGGGGCGCTCCATTCCGATCTCGTTGCGCGCGCGCGTCCTCGCCGTTCAAGGGCTGATTGGCGCCGGATTCCTCGCCTTTCTCATCTTCACCTCGAATCCGTTCGCCCGGCTCGATCCAGCTCCGTTCGAGGGTCAAGGCCTCAACCCCCTGCTGCAAGACCCCGGCCTGGTGATACATCCTCCGTTTCTCTACCTCGGATATGTCGGGTTCTCGACAACGTTCTCGTTCGCGGTGGCTGCACTTCTCGAAGGGCGCGCGGACGCCGCGTGGGCGCGCTATGTGCGGCCCTGGATCCTCGCGGCTTGGGTGTTCCTCACCATCGGCGTGGCGATGGGGTCGCTGTGGGCTTACTATGAATTGGGCTGGGGCGGCTGGTGGTTTTGGGATCCGGTCGAGAATGCCTCGTTGATGCCCTGGCTGTTGGGCACCGCACTGCTGCATTCGGCGTTGGTGATGGAGCGGCGCCAATCGTTCGTGCGTTGGACTTTACTGCTCTCCATTCTCACCTTCTCTCTCAGCCTCATCGGCACCTTTGTGGTGCGCTCGGGCTTGCTCACGAGCGTGCACGCCTTCGCGGTCGATCCTCAGCGCGGCGTCTTCATTCTCGTGCTGCTCGCACTGGCGACTGGCGGCGGTCTGCTGCTCTACGCACTACGGGCGGGAAGTCTGGCTTCGGGAGCGCCTTTCGCCATGGTCAGCCGCGAGGGCGGGTTGGTGCTCAACAATGCGTTTCTTGTGGCCGCCACCGCGACCGTCTTTGTCGGCACATTTTATCCGTTGCTGATCGATCTCATCGGCGAGGACAAGATCTCGGTCGGCGCGCCCTTTTTCGCGCTGACGTTCACACCGATCGTCGTGCCGGTGCTGGCGGCCATGGCGCTGGGCCCAGTGCTGCGGTGGCGCGGCGACAAGCTCACAAGCGCCATCCGCCGCTTGGGATGGGCGGGCCTCGCGGGCGCCCTTTCCGGACTACTCGCGCTTGCGCTAACCGGCGCGCGTTCTCCGCTCGCCGCCCTTGGCATCGCGCTCGCGGGCTGGGTCGTAGCCAGTTCAGCCTCAATCATCTTAAAGCGCATCCGCGTTGGCTCGGCGCCATGGCCTGAATCGCTCCGCCTAGCGCTGCTCTTGCCCGGCTCAACCTATGGCGTTGCGCTCGCCCACCTTGGCGTAGGCCTATTGCTCGCCGGCCTGGTCGCCGCCAATATCTGGAAGCAAGAGCTCACAACAGGCCTCGAGCCCGGCGCTTCAACCCAATTCGCCGGCTACGAGGTACAGATGCTCTCTGTCAATGTTGGCCAGGGGCCGAACTACGAAGCCGAGCGTGCGACGCTCTCATTTTCCCGCAACGGCGATGTGGCGTTCATCCTGACGCCCGAGCGGCGGTTCTATCCCGAACGGCAGATGCAAACCACGGAGGCGTCGGTGCGCAGCACCCTGATCGCCAACGACTATGCCGCGCTGGGAGAGCGCGGCGAGAATGGCCGTTGGACCGTGCGTCTCTATCGCCATCCGCTAGCGATTTGGATTTGGCTCGGCGCCGCAATCATGGCCTTGGGCGGCATATTCGCGTGGTTCGATGGGCGCTTGCGCGCCGTTTTCGCCGCGCGGGCCAACTCAAGACCCGACGCGCTTCCGGCATCCGCTTAGGCGCCCAGCATGAACCGTCTCTTTTTGTTCATCCCACTCGCGCTGTTCGCCGCCCTTGCCGGCGCGTTCTGGCTCGGGCTCGGCCGTGATCCTTCGGTGCTGCCGTCCGCCTTGATCGACCAGCCCATGCCTGCATTCGTGCTTGAGCCCGTGCGCGAGAACGACCAAGGTTTCTCACGCGCAAATCTCGATGGTCAGGTTGCACTCGTGAACGTGTTCGCGTCTTGGTGCGGGCCGTGCCGGCTGGAGCATCCAACCCTGTTGGCGTTGGCGGCGGAGCAACGCGTGCCGATCTACGGAATCAACTGGAAGGAAACCCCCGCAGAAGGACGCCAATACCTTGCGGAAGCCGGCGATCCCTACACACGCATCGGCAGCGATTCCAGCGGTCGATTCGCGCTTGATCTCGGGGTGACTGGCGCGCCCGAAACCTTCATTGTTGATCGAACCGGGCGTATTCGTTTCAAGCAAGTCGGCCCGATCACGCCGGAAGTTTGGAGCGACACCATTGCTCCCATCATCTCCCAACTCGAGGGCGAACCATGACCCAGTTGAAAGCGCTGCTCGCGGCGATGGCCGGGTTACTCCTATTTTCGGCGTCACCCGCGCTTGCGGTGGAACCCAGCGAGATGCTCGATGACCCGGCGCTGGAGGCGCGGGCGCAAGACATCAGCGACCACCTTCGTTGCGTGGTATGCCAGAATCAAACGATCGATGATTCCAACGCGCCGTTGGCGCACGACATGCGCCTGCTTGTTCGCGAACGTCTTCTCGCCGGCGACAGCAATCAACAAGTCACCAGCTACGTCGTGGCCCGCTATGGCAATTTCGTTTTGCTGCGACCGCCGTTTCAACCCGACACCTGGGCTTTGTGGATCACGCCATTCGCTGTTCTCGCGCTCGCGCTCGGAGGCTTGTTTATGCAAGTCCGAAGGCGTGCGGCGCCAGCGGTGCGGCCCTTGAGCGAGGAAGAACAAGAACGCCTGAGGCAGCGCCTCTCGCAATCGCCTGAAAAAGGAAGCGCCTAATGCTCTGGATCGCCCTCGTCGTGCTCGCGGCCTGTGCCGGTGCGCTTGTCGCATTGCCGTTTCTGCGTACCCGCGACCACGCTGAAACGCCAACGACAAGCGACGACATCTACAAGTCCCAGCTCGATGACGTCTCGCGTGACCAAGCCGCCGGCGAACTCGACGAGCCCACCGCCTCCGCACTACGCGTCGAAATCAAGCGCCGCATCCTCGATTCCCCGCAGCCCACGCCGGCTGTCGTGCCCGCGAAAGCAAAGCTCGACCGCTTCACGGCGGCAGCCGTGGCGGCCATTGTCGTCGTTGGCTCGGCGGTGCTTTATGCGGCGACCGGAGACCCTGGCGCGCAAAGTGCGGCGCGCGGCGCCCAAAGCGCCGCCGCGCAGAATTTGCCGGATGTCGACACCATGATCGAGCGACTCCGCGCCCGCCTCGAAAGCGAACCCGCCGACGCCGCGGGTTGGCGCATGCTGGGGTGGTCCTATTTTGAAACCGATCACTTCGATGAAGCGGTCGAGGCATATAGCAACGCCGTGGCGATCGCGCCGGAAACCGCGGACTACCAATCCGGCTACGCCGAGGCGCTAACCTCGGCGAATGGCGGGACCGTTTCCGCTCAGGCGTTGAACGCATTTCGGCGTGCGATGGCCAACGATCCCAATGACGAGCGCGCGCGTTATTACCTCGCCTTAGCGAAAGCCCAAGGTGGAAACGCGCGGGGCGCCATCGAAGATTGGATCGTCGCGATGCGAGAGGCTGCCCCGGATTCGCCATGGGCCGCGCGCGCGCGCTCCGACGCAGAGGGCGCGGCGCGCCAGGCCGGGATCAACCTGGACGGACGCCTGCCGCCGGCGCCAGCCGGAGTAGGCGTCGAGGCGCAAGCGCCCGCCCTGTCGCCGGACGTGATCGCCGAGGCGCAGCAAGCTTCACCAGAAGCCCGCCAACAGATGATATCCGGCATGGTCGATGGTCTTGAACAGCGGCTGGCGNNGACCTCAACGTGCCGGGCGGGGGCTGAAGCGATTACCCCCATGCCGTTCGATCCAAGCCTGCTTTGGTACGTCTTCCCGCTCCTTGGAATCTTCGGGTTCTACCTTCTCCGCCGGCAACGGCGCGAGCGCGAGGCGCATGAGACGCGCGCGGCCGCTGTGGAAGCGGGGCTAGACCAGCCCACGTCGCTTCACCCAAAGATAGACCCATTGAAATGCATAGGCTGCGGCGCCTGCGTCGCCGCGTGCCCCGAGGGCGATGTGCTGGGGCGCATCGGCGGCAAGGCGGTGCTGATTTCAGCGGCCGAGTGCATCGGCCACGGCGCCTGCCATACCGCCTGCCCAGTAGACGCGATCCAACTCGTCTTCGGCACCGAAAAACGCGGTATCGAACTTCCCCATGTCGGCCCAGACTTTCAAACCAATGTGGACGGCATGTTCATCGCTGGAGAATTGGGCGGCATGGGCCTCATTCGCAACGCGATCGAACAAGGCCGGCAGGCAATCGATGAGATCGCACGGCGCCCGCGCGCCGGAGCCGCCGATTACGATGTGGTTATTGTCGGCGCCGGGCCTGCCGGCATCTCCGCCAGCCTCGCCGCCCAGCAGCAGCGCCTTGCCTACCTCACGATCGAGCAGGAGAGCTTCGGCGGGACGGTCGCGCATTTTCCGCGCAACAAACTCGTCATGACCCAGCCCGCGACGCTGCCCGGCTATGGCGAGGTCAAATTCCGCGAGATCAACAAGGAAGATCTGCTTGAGTTCTGGGCCAAGGTGGTCGGCGAAACCGGAGTGAACATCGCCTATGGCGAGCGCGTCGAACGGATAGATCGGTCGGGCGAAATCTTCGCGGTTGTCACGCCCAGAGGTGTCGCCACCGCGCGAAGCGTACTCTTAGCGATTGGCAGGCGCGGAACCCCGCGCCAACTCGGCGCCCCAGGCGAAGAACTGTCGCACGTCGTCTATCGCATGATCGACCCAGCGCAGTACGCAGGTCGGCGCGTACTCGTGGTTGGAGGCGGCGACAGCGCCCTGGAGGCGGCCGCCTCGCTCGTGGAGGAAACCGACGCGGAAGTCACCTTAGCGTATCGGGGCGAAGCGCTCGGGCGCGCCAAACCGCGCAACCGCGAGAGGGTGCGCGTGGCGACGGATAGCGGCGCCTTGCGTATGCTCTTGTCCACCAACGTCACACAAATCAAACCCGACCGGGTCATGCTGGAACGCAAAGGCCAGCGACGCGAATTGCCCATCGACGCTGTAATCATCTGCGCCGGCGGCGTTCTGCCGACTGATTTCCTGAGAAGCGCGGGCATCGAAATCACAACCAAATACGGCACCGCGTAAAGGTTCAGCTGAGCCGCCCCACATTCAAGCGTCCTGTCCAGATCTCGGCCTCCTCCAAGCGACCGGCGCGCTTGAGGCAAACGATGAGCTTTTGGTTCGCAACCACGGCGATCGCCTCGCTGACCTTCGCCGCGCGCAATTTTTCGCGTTGGGAGGCGGCCGATTCATATGCGGCTATCGCCTTGTCAGTCGACCCCGACTTTCTGAGTAAATTGCCCCATTGCAACAATGCATGCGCATAATTGTACACGTCAGCCCCCTCGGCGCGCCTGCGAGCCAGCACTTCCAGCGCCTCCGCCGCAATCTGTGTCGCGGTCGTGGCCTGCGCCAATTGATCGAAGCGCGCGTAGAGCCGGGCGAGCTCTATGTTGACTTGCGCCGCGTCCGCCTCAGCGTTCACACTCGCTCCGTCGCGAAGTAGCTCGCGCATTCGGGCGACATCCTCAAACCACTGCACCGCCTCCGAGAACCGTTCAAGCCTCACCGCAAGCGCACCACAAAGATGCAGCGAGGCAGCCAGGTCGGCGCGCGCTTTCGTCGATGTCTGCCGCGCGAGGCTGCGACGCATATCCACCGCCTCGCTCGCACTGGCAAGCGCTTCTTGGTCGGCTCCCAGCATCGTCAGGAACGTTGCGCGATTGTGCAGAGCTTCAGAAAGCGGTCGCGCCGCGGCGTCACCATCCAGCACTTCCAGGTGGCGATATAGCGCGATCTCTTCGTTCACCGCGGCTAGGCCTTCCTCCCAGCGTTCCACAGCCACCGTATGAAGTGAAAAAATCTTGAGCGCCGCCGCAAGGTCGTGCTGAAAACCCTCCTGGTCCCGGTTGGCGAACCGCCGCAACACCGTTACCGCCTCACTGCTCACCTGATACGCCTCTTCGACAAGGCCTGCGGCGCCCATAACAAGGCTCGCTTGCGACAGAGTCTCCGCAAGGTCTGGCAAGAACGCGCTGGGCGCCGTCGTCGCCATCTCGCAGCGCAAGACAATTGCCTCGCGCGCGGCCGAGACAGCGCCGCCGACGTCGCCGCACTGCAGGCGCGCGCCCGCCATGTTGTGCAACGCCGAGGCGAGGGGTGACAGAAATCGCGACCTGTCTCGCTGCGAAAGCGCCCGAAAGATGCGGCAAGCCTCCGCTGCGGCCGTCACCCCCGCTTCCTTGTTTCCCAGGCCAGTTTCGACCGCACCCAACAGCTTCAGCGCGTCGGCGAGCCGATGATCGGCGCCTCTCGGCGCATCCGAGCCAAGGTCACGCAAGAGCGCAACCGCCTCTCGGCATGGCTCTGCCGCCGCGCTGAATTGGCCGCCTTCGGCCAGCCGACGCGCCGAAGCGGTCAATGCAACAGCAAGGTCGAGTGCAAATCGCTCGTTCTCCATTGCAGCGCCAGCACGCAAACGCTGGATGCACGCCGTGGTCGCCCATAATCCCTCGGCCCAACGCGCGAGCCTTTCAAGCGTGGCAGTCGCGGACGACCCTTCGCCGGCCGCGTCGAAGGAGATGACGTCGGCCCCATCGTTTCCGCCGAGACCGGACCTCGCCGCACCTTCAATCCAGACCAGGTGTTCGATCTGATTTTGGTCGGATTTGTCATTTTGGCGCAGCAGCGAGATTGTCCCCCCGAGCGTATTCAACGCCTCCAAATCACGCCCGGCGCGCGCCAAGCGCGTCGCGCGCATGATTGCGAGGCCGACGCGCTTCGCAATATCCGCCTCGCGGCCCGCGTTCACGCTTT
>CXWL01057273.1_pt1 | contig 12965 bp, 15 predicted proteins | sample 590931 | NCBI WGS metagenome assembly CXWL01 (sample SAMEA3498368, study PRJEB10139) | groundwater metagenome | biome: water well; material: biofilm material | place: Germany | collected 2015-04-27
CGAGCCACAGGTGGGCCAGCCCGGCCTTGATCAGGGCGTCGCCCACCGGGACGGCGTTGAACCACTGCAGATAGGACTCGGTTTGCGCCGACAGAGTGTCGGCGGGTGGCGCTGTGAAGTGCACGGTCTCGCGGCCCACTGCGCCGGACACCACTTCCATGGGACCACTAGCATCCGTGCGCCACGCTGCAACCGTGATGCGTATGCGGCCGCTGTAGCCGGTGGGGAACAGCGCGGCGTGCCAGCCGAACAGTCGCTCGGCACTCAGGGGTTGGTCAAAGTTGCGTGTGGCGTCCAGCACCACGTCCACCACGCCGTCCACATGCCGGTCGCTCGGAGCCAGCGCGCCAATATCCATGCCCAGCTTGCGCGCAATGGACGAGCGCACGGCGTCCAGGCTGAGCCGCTCGCCTTCTATCTCGCTGGTTTTGATGACTTCTTGGGTCAGCACTTGCAAGGTGGCTTGCTCGCGCTGGCCCATGCCCAGCTCGGCCATGCGACCCATGAGCTGGCCTTGTGCGCGGTGCACTTGGGCAAGGGGCGCAGACAGAGCGGCGGTGTCAAAGGTTAAGTGGGGCCAGTCCGGCAATTGCCAGATGTAGCGTGGGTTGCGAGGGCGGCGGGGTGGGCGCATGCGGCGATTATGCAGCCTATTCGCCGCAGATTGTGCAGCGAATGGAGACGCAATACGGCTCACAGCGTGTTCCTTGGATTACTTTTGCTTCAAGTTTGATAGCTGCTTGGGTATATTCGACGGGGGCTATCGGTCTATTTGTTACTCGAACCTGCGGCAAATACTTGTCCAGCAGTTCCTGCACCGCATCCGCCTGCAGCACGTCCCGGCGGCGCTTGAGGGTTTCACGGTCGGGGGTTGCTTGACCATCCAGCACTTGAACGCGACGAAGGTTGCTGGGTGCGCGCAGCAGCCAGCGTGGCAGGGTCGTCCGTTTTGCAAGACTCTCAACTAGCCCGCCGAAACGTCAAGTTAACTCGTCGCCGCCCCAGCAACCCATGCGCCCCCTCCGCCAGCGGCATCACGCCGTGGTAAGCCAGGCGCGATGGTCCACCCCATACCACCACGTCGCCATGCACCAGCCGATAGCGCTGGCTGCGGTCTTTGCGCTGGGGTGTGCCAAACAGAAACACCGCCGGCAAGCCCAGTGACAGCGAGACGATGGGCGCTCGCAGGTCTTGCTCGTCCTTGTCCTGGTGCAGCGAGAGCTTGGCGCCGGGGGCGTATTGGTTGATCAGGCAGGCGTCGGGCACAAAGCCCGCATAACCGGCCTGCGCAACGGCGCCTGATGGGTGACAGCCTCGACGGCCCGCAACAGGGCCGCATCGCCCTCGCGTGCAAAGGCGCGCAGCAGCACGGCGCCGGGCGCGATGGGCGTGTGCGCGGCCTCGTGAGGCGGGGACAAGTCGTCAAACAGGTCCATGACATCCATTCTCTGCCCGCAGTTCAGAGCGTGGCGTACCATTCTCAAATTCCATCCCCCTACCCTGCCCGCTACCGGGCGCCAACGGAGAAAGCCATGTTCAGTCACGTGATGGTCGGTGTTAGCGATCTTGAGGTCTCCCGGAAGTTTTACGACGCTTTGCTCGGCACGCTGGGCATTACCCCCGGCCTTGCCAACAAGAGCCGCTACTTTTACCGCAGCCCCACCGGCACCTTTGGCATCACCACGCCCATCAACGGCGAGCCGGCTACCCACGCCAATGGCGGCACCATCGGATTCACCATGCAGACACCCGAGCAGGCGGATGCCTTCCATGCGGCCGGCGTCGCCAACGGCGGCACCACCTGCGAAGACCCTCCCGGCTGGCGCGACGGTTCGGTGGGCAAGCTCTACCTGGCCTATCTGCGCGACCCGGACGGCAACAAACTCTGCGCACTGCACCGCCCGGCCAAGTAAGGCGACATCGCACTTGGCCCCTGGAAACTGGCCACGCTGGTCGAGCCGCAAATTCCGGGCTGATCGAGCGAATTCCTGACGACACCTCAACTCCGCCGGTTTTTCAGCGTCCGATGCGACGGGGCCATCTGCTATCTTATGGGCCATGTCCCCCGCCCCTTACCTCCTGATTGCCAGCCTGCTGTTCGGCGGCACTGCGCAGCTCACCCACGCCAAAACACCTGGCGAGGTGGAAGTGGGCCAAGCCGTGCGCGAGGTCAAGATGCGGGGCCTCAACGGCGCCGACCGCGCGCTGTCGGCCTATCGCGGCAAGGCGCTGTTGATCAACGTGTGGGCCAGTTGGTGCGGCCCGTGCCGAGCCGAAATGGGCACGCTGGAGCGGCTGGCGTGGCAGGAGCAATCGACTGCGTTTGCGGTGATCGGCATCTCCACCGACGACCATGAGGCGGCGGCCAAGTCGTACCTGCGAGCCTCCAATGCCACCCTCAACCACTACATCGACAAAGCCCTGGAGTTGGAAAACATGTTGGGCGCCGACCGCCTGCCACTGACCATCCTGCTGGACGCACAAGGCAGGGTACTGGGCAAGCACTACGGCGCCCGCGCGTGGGACACGCCCGAGGCCAGGGCGTGGATCGAGTCGAAGCTGCGGGGCCGATAAACTCCATTCATGCAGAACAAGACACAGCGAATCACCCACACGCGCCGCGATGCCTTACGCAACGCAGCACATTTGGCCCTGGCCGGCGGCTTGATGATGTTGGGAGGCTGTGCATCAAAGCCGGTGGTGCCGCCCGAGCCACCGAAGCCGCCCAAGCCCATTCGTTTGTTGGCTGTCTTGCCCGTGCTGGCGCCACCAGTCAGTGAAACCAATACCGGTTTCGGTGCGACCAACGTGCACGTCGTGACGCCAGTCCACACTGGTCCGCGTGGTGGCGTGTCGGCCAGCGGGGCCGCTGCGGCCGTTGGAGTCGCCTTGATTGCCACGGCCATCATCTATGGCGTTCGTGAAGAAAAACGCAAGGAGCGTGTGGCGCTCGACGAGGCCTTGACGCACGTGAATTTCGACGCGGTGGCGCATATCCAGGCTCGCCTCGTCAGCGCCTTGGAACGGCGTGACGTACGCCTGGTGCAGATTGCTGACCCGCAACTCGCGTCCGACATTCGCGCGGGCAAGTTCGATGGCCTGCCCGTCGGCACTGACGCAATTCTGGACGTCGGCGTGTGGGACTCGGGCTACGTCCCTTCGTCCCGTGCTGGTGGGTACGCGCCAGTGCTTCAGTTGACGGCCACTCTGCGCTCGGTAGTTCCCAAAGCCGAAGATCTGGACGGGTTCGACTACTACGCCGATTGGCGCAATGGTGGCAGCGATAGGCGCTGGATCACAACGCCAAAGTCCATGACCTTCGCGTCGATTGACAAGCTGAAAGCCGAATCGGCTACTGCCCGATCGGGCTTGGAAAAGCTGGTGGAAGACATGGTAGCCATGATGGCGCAAGACATTCAACGCCACGCGGCCGGCCAACTTCGGGTTGACTGAATGTGACGACTTACCGAGCCACACCTGAGATGACCGCGTGATCCACGCCGTGTCCCGCCTGCGCACCTCGCGGCTGGCCAGCAGCGCCAAGCCGTTTTTGGCGCGGGGTGGTGCGCGGGGGATGCGCTGCCCTGGCTGCCGGCTGATCCCCAGCCATTGCATGTGTGCGCTGCGCCCGACTGTGCCCACGCGCGCCGGGGTGTGCCTGATCATGTGCGACACCGAACCACTCAAGCCCAGCAACACCGGCTGGCTGATTGCCGATGTGGTGGCCGACACAGCCGCCTTTGGCTGGGCCCGCACCGAGGTCGACCCCGCGCTGCTGGCGATATTGGCAGACCCGCAATGGCAGCCGTATTTGGTCTTCCCCGGGGAGTTTGTGGCGGCTGAGCGCGTGGTCACGCGGATGCAGCCCACGGCTGTCAGCAGGGCTGAGAAGGAAGGCGCGGCAAGCAAGCGCCCGCTATTCGTGCTGCTGGACGCCACATGGCCCGAGGCACGCAAGATGTTCCGCAAGAGCCCGTATCTGGACCACCTGCCGGTGCTGAGCCTGCAGCCCGAGCAACTGTCGCGCTACCGCTTGCGCCGCTCGCGGCGCGACAACCACATTTGCACCTCGGAAGTGGCGGCGCTGTGTATGGACCTGGCCGGCGAGCCCCTTGCCGCCCAGACGTTGGAGGCCTACCTGGACGTGTTCACCCACCACTACCTGCAAGCCCGCAACCAGTTGCCGGTGGACCTGGAGGACGCAGCGCATTTGCGTTTGCAGGCCTTACTTCTTCCTCGGCACTTTTAGCGGGCGTGCTGTTGCCAGGTTTGGCGGCAGAGAAAGGGCCGGGTCGGCCATCTCTTGCATGCGCTCGTAGCCGACTTTGGCGAGCCAGAGCTTGATGGGTTCGGCTTTGGGGCTGGGGACGGATTGCACGAGCCGAAGCAGGGTTTCGGCGGTGGCTACCTCGGTGAGGTAGTTTTTTGCCATCCGCAGCGGACAATTTCAGTCGGTGACAGTTTGTCACCGACTCACTGCCCTCCTTGCTGAGTCGCCCTTTGAGCTGATTCCAGTATTTGCGGGCGGTCTGATAATCCGACTGCTGGGTCAACACCTGTACCACATCCACCACCGAAAACAACCACGTCTCGGTGTCCTCGTCAAACACACGGCGGATGGGTTGACCGTCAAAGTCGGTCGGCAATATCTTCATGGCCTGATCCCTGCAAATGGATATACTGTCTTTTTGCACAGTATCGCCACGCCAGCAACCATGCCCCTCACCTTGGACACCCTGCGCCGCTACGCCGTGGCGCGCACCCTGTTTGCGCCCACCACCTTGGCCAGGGCCATCAGCAAACTGGGCTTTGTACAGGCCGACCCGATACGCGCGCCGGCGCGGGCACAAGACCTGACACTGCGCCACCGCGTCAAAGGCTACCGCGCGGGCGACCTGGAGCGGCGCTACGCCGCGCTGGACATTGAAGAAGACTTCTTCGTCAACTACGGTTTCCTGCCCCGCGCCACGCAGGCGCTGATGCACCCGCGCACGCCCCGCACGGCGCTGACCCCGGCCCGGCGCAAGCAGATGGACGCTGTGCTGGCGTTTGTGCAGGCGCACGGCGTGGTGCACCCGCGCGCGGTGGACGCGCACTTTGCGCACGGCAAGTCGCGCAACTGGTTTGGGGGCTCCAGTAATGCCAGCACGCAGTTGCTCGACGACATGCATTACCGCGGCCTGCTGCGCATTGCCTCGCGCGCCAGTGGGGTGCGCACCTACTCGGTACGGGATCACGCGCAAGACGCACCCGACCCGCAGCAGGCCATGGATGCGTTGGTGGATGTGATCGTGCACAAATACGCGCCGCTGCCCGAGCGATCCTTGAGCGAACTGGTCAGCCACCTGCGCGGCGGCGCGCCGCAATGGGCCCATTTGCGCCGCGACGCTTTGGCGCGCGCCAAAGAGCGCCTGGCCAGTGCCACGGTAGACGGCCAAACCTACTACTGGAGCGCCACAGAAAACCCGGCATCGCGCCGCCACACGCCCGATGACGCCGTGCGCCTGCTGGCCCCGTTTGACCCGCTAGTGTGGGACCGCCGCCGTTTCGAGCACCTATGGGGCTGGGCTTACCGCTTTGAGGCCTACACCCCCGCNNGGTGATTGGCTGGGGCAATGTGTCGGTGACCGATGGGCAGTTGCAGGCCGAGCTGGGTTACGCGGCGGGCAAGCCGCCGCGCGACGCCGCATACCGGCGCGCGCTGGCCGACGAGCTGGAGCAGTTGCGGGCTTTCTTGCATCTACCAACGACAATCTGAGCATTTACGAGCAGCCCACCATGACCCAAGACCCAACCCCTCGGCCCGAGCCGGTCAAGACCCCGGAGATGTGCGAAGCCTGCGCCAGTGTGCAGCAACACTGGCGCCGCGCGAAGGGTCACCCCGAGCTGATACAGGGCACACACCGCACCGAGGCACACAAGCACGGGTCAGTCACCATCACCAAGTACCGCTGCGAGCGCTGCGGCACCGTTTGGGAATACGAAAACAACAAGGTCAACCGGCATGCCGGTTGGTCAGTGTTGCTGAAGTAGGTCCCCAGCGCAGCGGCAATCAGGCCGTGGCCAGCGCGTAGTCGGTATAGCCCTTGGCACCGGGGGTGAAGAAGGTGCCCATGTCGGCTGCGGCCAAGGCTTGTCCCTTTTGCATGCGCTGCACCAGATCCGGGTTGGCCAGGAAGGCGCGGCCCAAGCCGATCAGGTCCACCAATCCATCGTTCACCGCCTGTTGGCCCGACGCTTGGTCAAAGCTGCCGCCAATGAAAAACGTACGCGGCCAGGCCTTGCGTAATGCTTGCTTGAACGCTATCGGCACCACCGGCGCGCCCATGGCGGCGTGGTCTGCCACGTGCACGTAGGCCAGGCCTGCGCCGGCCAGGATGGACAGCAGCTTGAGGTAGGTCTCTTCGAGTTCGGGGTAGGCGCTCATGCCGCCATTGGCGCCATAGGGTGACAGACGAATACCGAGCTTGTCGCCACCGATGGCGGCCGCAGTCTCGCACGCCACTTCGGCCACGAAGCGGATGCGCTTGTCCACGCTGCCACCCCAGGCGTCGGTGCGCTGGTTGGTCATGGGGCTCAGGAACTGCTCCAGCAAGTAACCGTTAGCGGCGTGTAATTCGACGCCATCAAAACCGGCGGCGATGGCGTTCTTGGCCGCCTGCACAAACTCGGCCTTGGCCTGGGCGATGTCGGCCTCAAGCATGGCCTGCGGCACCGGGTAGTCCTGCATGCCCAGGGAATCGGTGTACATCTTCTCGGCCAGCGCCAAAGCGCTGGGGGCCACAATTTTGGCCTCGGCTGCCATGTTGGCCGGGTGGCTGACGCGACCGGTGTGCATCAGTTGCGCAAAGATTTTTCCACCTTTGGCATGCACGGCGTTCACCACCGGCTTCCAGGCCTGCACCTGCTCGTCGCTCCACAGACCCGGAATGCGGGCATAACCCTTGCCGTTGGCCGATGGCGCAATGCCTTCGGTCACGATCAAGCCGGCCGTGGCGCGCTGGCCGTAGTACTCGGCCATCGGGTCTTGCGGCGTGCCAGTGGCGTCCGCGCGGCAGCGTGTCATGGGGTTCATGACTAGGCGGTTGCTCAGCGTGATGTTGCCCATGCGGTAGGGCTCGAAGAGGTTGCTGGTGTTTGTCATGAAAGGCTCCAATGGTTGGGTTAAGCATGGGCACGTGAGGCCACGCAGAGAAACTGCGAGGGTGCCCGGCCCTTGCTAGCGTAAGGGCCTAGATATTACTTTTGTAGATGCAATAATTGGCATTGACTATGCCGTTTTTGAAAGTAATGTCATGCTGGATTTGAACCGAATGGCCTTGTTTGTGCAGGTGGTGCAGGCGGGCAGCTTCGCCGAGGCCGCACGCCGTCTGACCATGCCGCCCACCACACTGAGCCGCCAAGTGGCGCAGTTGGAAGACGCTCTGCAAGCCCGGCTGCTGCAGCGCACGACGCGCAAGCTCACCCTCACCGATGCAGGTCGCACACTGTTTGACCAGTGCGCTGCGCAGATTGAAGCGCTGGAGAATGCCGCCAGCCAACTGGCTGGCAAGAACCAGACGCCCCGAGGCAGCGTCCGTGTGGCGGCACCGGCCGGGTTTCTTGATTTCTTCGAGATCGAGTGGGTGGCGGAGTTTTTGGCCGCCTACCCCGGCGTGCAACTGGAGTTTGTGCTGAGTGACGCCATGGCGGACTTCATAGGTGAAGGCATCGACGTGGCGTTTCGCGGCAGTTCGGAACTACCGGACTCCAGCCTTGTCGCGCGCAAAGTGGCCAGCGGCTACCTGGCCCTGGCGGCCAGCCCGGCCTACCTGGCCGCGCGCGGCACACCCCGTGTGGCGGAAGACCTGGCGGCACACGACTGCATCCGCGCCGTGGGCCAAGCTGGGCCGACCACCTGGCGCCTTAACGGGCCGGATGGCCCGGTGCAGATCGCGGTGACCGGGCGCTTCAGCGCCAACTCCGGTCCAGCGCAAAAGAAGGCGGCCATCGGTAGCCTGGGCATTTGCCTGTTGCCCATGGGGACACTGCAGGCCAGCATTCGCTCGGGTGAGCTGGTGGAGGTGTTGCCCGGCGTGGCCAGCAGCGTGGGCAACCTGTATGTGGTCTACCCCAGCCGCCGCCACGTACCCCGCGCCGTGACCGCGTTTGTGGAGATGACGGCGCAACGCCTGGCTGCGGTCATCCCGACACCGCCCGCCTGATTGGCCCTGCTACGCACCGGGCGTCAGCAGCGCCTGCATCCACCCCAGCCCCTTCGACGTGGCACCATCCACGGTACCCAGCGCCGGCCGGTATTCGCAACCCACCCAGCCGGTCCAGCCGCACTGTTGGGCCACCTCGTCGATCACCTGGAACAGGTAGGCGCAATTCAGTTCACCGGTATCGGGCTCGTGTCGCTCGGGCACACCGGCAATCTGAAAATGCCCGACGCGGCCAGTGGGCAGGTACTGGCGAATCTTGCTGGCCACATCACCCTCGGCGACCTGGCAGTGGTACAGGTCGAACTGCACCTTCACATTGGGTGCGCCGATACGCTGCACGATCTGGTGGGCCTGGTCCTGACGGCTCAGAAAGTAACCCGGAAAATCACGCGTGTTGATCGGCTCGATCAGCACATCGCGCCCGGCCGCCGCCGCCTGCGGGGCGGCCCAGCTCAGGTTGGATTCATAGGTGGCTTGCAGCATCACATGGCTGACACCGGCCGGTGCGAGGCCCGCCATCACATGGATGCGCGGGCAGTTCAGCGCCTGGGCGTAGGCCAATGCTCGGGCAAAGCCGTCACGGAACTCGGCCTCGCGCCCCGGCAGGCAGGCGATGCCACGTTCACCCGCATCCCAGTCGCCGGGCGGGGCGTTGAACAGCACCTGCTGCAGGCCATGCTCGGCCAGGCGCTGAGCCAGCTCTTGCGCGGCAAAGGCATAGGGAAACAGGTATTCCACCGCCTCAAAGCCGTCTTGGGCGGCTGCGGCAAAACGGTCCAGAAAAGCATGCTCGTTGTAGAGCAGGGTGAGGTTGGCGGCAAAACGGGGCATGATGAGCGGGGCCAAATTACGACTCAAGCAAATGTTGCGTGATGATAGGCAAGCATAAACACAGTGCGGCCAGACTGGGTAGGATGGCCAACCCCACACATCAAACGATACGGCCCCCTCGATGAAAACCCGTCTTGCACGCGCAGAGGTTCCAACAGACTTGACCTGGAACCTCGACGATCTGTTTGCCTCCCCGGCCGATTGGGAGACCGCACTGGAAGGCGTGGACGCGGCGCGCGCCGATGTTGTCCCCTACCAGGGCCGGCTGGGCACCAGCGCCGCCACCTTGCTGGCGTGTCTGGACACTGTGGAGGCGATCCAGCAGCGCTTCATCCGTGTCGTGACCTTTGCGCACTTGCTCCATGCACAGGACGGCACCAACCCGCAGAGTCAGGCCACCGTGGCGCGCGTGGCCGCTCTCAGCGCCCGACTGAGCGCCAGCCTGGCGTTTGTCGACTCGGAAATACTGCAACTGCCCGATGGCGTGGTGGAGCAGTTCTTGACCACCGAGCCCGGTCTGACAGTCCACACGATCTACCTGCGGGACCTGTTGGCGTTGCGGCCGCACCGGCTCAGCGCCGATACCGAGCAGGTGCTGGCCTCGCTTGGCGAGGTAATGGGTGCGCCCTCGATGATCTACAACCGCTCCAAGGCCAGCGACATCCAGTTTGCGCCGTTCACCGACGCGCTGGGTGCGATGCATCCCAATTCCTTCAACTCGTATGAGTCCAACTACGAGTCGCACGAGGACATCAACATCCGCCGCGGCGCCTGGCAATCGTTCAGCGCGGGGCTGAAGGCCTACAACAACACGTATGCAGCCACTTTCGCGACCGAGGTCAAGAAGAACGTGGTGCTGGGCCGCTTGCGGCAGTACCCCAGCACGGAGGAGTTCCTGTTGCAGGCGCACAAGGTTCCGGCAACGCTGTACCGCAACATTCTGCAGATCATTCAGGCCGAACTGGCGCCGCACATGCGCCGCTACGCCCGGCTGCGCCAGCGCGTGCTGGGCCTGGACAAGCTGCTCTATTGCGACATCAAGGCGCCGCTGGACCCCGCGTTCAACCCCCGCGTGAGCTATGACGAAGCCTGCGCGCTGATCCTGGACGCACTGGCGGTGACGGGGCCGGACTACTGCGCCTTCATGCGCCGGGCGCTCAAGGAGCGTTGGGTCGACCGGGCCGACAACGTCGGCAAATCATCGGGCGCCTTTTGCGCCTCACCCTATGGCGTGCACCCCTTTATCCTGATCACCTGGGCAGACTCGATGCGCAATGTGTTCACGCTCGCACACGAGCTGGGCCACGGCGGGCACTTTGGCCTGGCGATGAAACACCAACGGCTGGTCAACACCCGCCCGGCCATGCCTTTTGTCGAGGCACCGTCGATCATGAACGAGATGCTGCTGGCGAACCACATCCTGGGCCAAAACACAGACCTGCGTATGCGCCGCGCGGTCATCATGCAGGTGCTGGGCACCTTCCACCACAACTTCGTCACGCACCTGCTGGAGGCCGAGTTGCAGCACCAGGTGTACGCGTTGGCGGAAACCGGGCAGGCCATCACGGCGTCGGTGTTGAACCAGCGCACCGGCGAAATCCTGTCGGCCTTCTGGGGTGACACCGTGGAGATTGACGACGGCGCGTGCATGACCTGGATGCGCCAACCCCACTACTACATGGGCTTGTACCCCTACACCTACTCGGTTGGCCTGGTCGCCTCGACGGCGATGGCCCGCTTGGTTCAGACCGAGGGCCAACCGGCGGTGGAGCGCTGGCTCAATGTGCTCAAGGCGGGTGGCACGCTCAAACCACTGGAACTGATGCAGGCCGCCGGCATCGACATGCATTCGCCAGCGCCGATTCACGACGCCGTGGCCTATGTGGGCAGCTTGATTGACGAGCTTGAACTGGCCTTTGCGGTTTGAGGCCCAGGCGCTGCGTCATGCCAGGCTACCAAGTCAAACACGAAACCCACTTGCTGGGCAATTCGAACTTTGAAATTCGTTCGTTGCTGAATCGCCAGCAGTATGCCGACCCCGATGGCGCGGCGCTGGCCGCCGGCATCTCGTGCGCGTCGTGGCCGCTGTTTGGCATGGTCTGGCCCTCGGCGCGCATGCTGGCCAATGCCATGCAGACCTACCACATCAACGGCAAACGCATTCTGGAAGTGGGCTGTGGCCTGGCGCTGGCCAGCCTGGTGATTCATCGCCGTTTGGGCGACATCACGGCCAGCGACCGTCACCCGCTGACGGAGGGTTTTCTGCAAGAGAACCTGCGCCTCAACCACTTGCCGCTGTTGAAGTACCAGACCGGCCACTGGGACCGCGAGAACCTGGCGCTGGGCAAGTTCGACCTGATCATTGCCAGCGATGTGCTGTACGAGCGCAACCAGCCCGAAGCGCTGGCGACCTTTATCGACCTGCACGCCAACGAGCGGGCCGACATCATCGTGCTGGACCCTGATCGCGGCAACCGCAACGCCTTCTGCCGCAGCATGGTGGCGCGCGGTTATGCATCGGATGTACAGCGGGCCGGCGTCACTCAGTGCACAGGCGAAGCCTACAAAGGCCACTTTCTGAACTTCAGCCGCTGAGCTGGCCAGGCATGACCGGACGGCTGCATGTGATTGGCGTAGCCGCCACAATCTGAATTTCCGGGCGCTGTTCGCCCGCCTCACCAGGACACCCACCATGGCCGATCTCGCCACAAGCCCCATCACCCACCCCATCACCAAAAAGTGGCCGACCCAGCACCCCGATCAGCTGCAGCTTTACTCGCTGACCACGCCCAATGGCGTGAAGGTGTCGATCATGCTGGAGGAGACGGGCCTGCCCTACGAGCCGCATCTGGTCAGCTTCGAGACCAATGACCAGATGTCACCGGCGTTTTTGTCGCTCAACCCCAACAACAAGATTCCGGCCATCATCGACCCTGATGGACCGGGCGGCAAACCGCTGGCGCTGTTCGAGTCCGGCGCGATTCTGTTGTACCTGGCGGAAAAGACGGGTCAGTTCATCCCGCAGGATGCGGCGCAACGCTACGAGACCATCCAGTGGCTGATGTGGCAGATGGGCGGCGTTGGGCCGATGTTTGGACAGGTTGGCTTCTTCCAGATCTTTGCCGGCAAGGACTTTGAGGACAAGCGCCCGCGTGACCGCTACGTGGCCGAGTCGAAACGCCTGCTGGGCGTGCTCAACCAGCGCCTGGCCGCGCGCACCTGGATCATGGGCGACAGCTACACCATTGCCGACATTGCGGTCTTCCCCTGGGTGCGCAACCTGATTGAGCGCTACGAGGCCGCTGACCTGGTCGGCATTCAGGACTTCCCGCATGTGACCCACGCCCTGGCGGCGTTTGTGGCGCGGCCAGCCGTGCGCAAGGGGCTGACGATACCGGCGCGCTGATCAGCTTCCGATCACGCCACCATCCTTTTTGCGAATCACCACGTTGGAAGAACGCGGCCGCCCACCCAGTGTGTAGTCGGGCCAGTTGGAGTATTTGGCGGGCTCCTTCGGGTCGCTGCGATCCGTCGGGGTCTCGCCGGGGTGCTGCACGCTGATGAAAACAGTCGTGCCATCCGGCGTGAAGGTGACACCGGTGATTTCGCAATGGGTCGGCCCGGTCAGAAAGCGCCGGGTTTCGCCAGTGGCCGGATCGCAGGCCAGCATCTGGTTGTTGCCGATCCCCTTGAATTCGCCTTTGTACATCTGGGTGGCGTGGGCATCGGTCTGGATCCACAGCAGGCCGCGCTGGTCAAAGGCAATACCGTCCGGGCAGCCATAGATGTCCCCCTTGATATTGCCTTTGGCCTCGGGTCGCTCATTGGCCGGATCACCGGCCAGCGCCAGCAGATTCCATTCGAAACCAACACCATCAAAATCGCCTTGGTCCTTCCAGCGGATGATCTGGCCCATGGTGTTGTTGGCAC
>CXWL01115006.1_pt1 | contig 12963 bp, 8 predicted proteins | sample 590931 | NCBI WGS metagenome assembly CXWL01 (sample SAMEA3498368, study PRJEB10139) | groundwater metagenome | biome: water well; material: biofilm material | place: Germany | collected 2015-04-27
CGTTGCCAAGCCGGTTTAGAACGAAATTCCCATGGTTGAGGTGGCAAAGCCATTTGTTCTTTGTCCATACTTTCGTCAATCATTCCGGAAATTTTTACATAACCGCCCAAAGGCAACCAACCGATACCGTATTCGGTTTCGCCAATTTTCTTTTTGATAAGGGAATATTTAACGTCAAAAAATAAGTAGAATNNTTTTATAACTCACAAAAGTAAGGTTTTCTATTTGTTTATTTTACAATAATTGTTCCATACCATTTTAAAAGTTTGTTAATTAATGTAAATTGAATTCTAAGTTTGAGTTGTGAATCTTAACTTTACTTTTTTGAAATGAGCATTTCTCGTTTCTTTCACTTTTAAAATAAAGATATGTCTTCAAAATTATTTTCTCATCTCACAATAAAAAGCATCACGCTAAAAAATAGAATTGCCATTTCACCAATGTGCCAATATTCGGCCCAAGATGGCTTTGCCAATGATTGGCATCTCGTACATCTTGGAAGTCGCGCCAGTGGCGGTGCAGGATTAATCATCCAGGAAGCGACTTCAGTTTCTCCCGAAGGCCGAATTTCACCAGAGGATTTAGGACTTTGGAAAGACGAGCAAATCGAAAAAATGCAGCAGATTAATCAATTTATTATTGGTCAGAAATCGATTCCTGGAATCCAATTGGCGCATGCCGGAAGAAAAGCAAGTGCCGCATCACCCTGGAACGGAGGCCGAAAAATAGACGCAACACAAGGAGGCTGGGATACCGTGGCGCCAAGTGCAGTTGCGTATCATCATACTGAAAACGCTCCTATTGCATTAGACGAAGCGGGAATTCAAAAAGTAATTTCCGACTTTAAATCAGCCACAAAAAGAGCTGTTCAAGCCGGTTTTCAGGTAATGGAAATTCATGCCGCACATGGGTATTTGTTGCATCAGTTTCTTTCGCCATTATCCAATTTTAGAACCGATGCATACGGTGGAAGTTTCGAAAACCGAATCCGTTTGACACTTGAAGTCGTGGACGCAGTTCAATCAGAATGGCCGGAAAACCTGCCTTTATTCGTTAGAATTTCGGCTACAGACTGGGCGGAAGGTGGATGGAATGCTGAAGAATCTGTACAGCTTTCGAAAATACTAAAAGAAAAAGGAGTGGATTTGATAGATGTTTCTTCGGGAGGATTAGTGTCACATCAACAAATTCCATTGGGTCCAAATTACCAAGTTCCTTTTGCGGAAAGCATAAAAAATGAAACCGGAATTCTGACAGGTGCCGTAGGTTTAATTACTGATGCCGCTCAAGCCGAAGAGATAGTTGCTTCAGGAAAAGCAGATTTAGTGTTATTTGCCAGAGAATCCCTTAGAAATCCGAATCTTGGATTGACATTTGCCCATGATTTAAATGTGGATATCGAATGGCCAAAACAATACGAAAGGGCCAAAAAGTAAGTTTTTGATTTTCAAACATATAAGTCATATAAGTTTTTTTTAGGATTTCTTACATGTTTAAATTTTGAAACATATAAGTCATGTAAGTTTTACTTTTAAAAAGTATAAAATGAATTTGTATAAAAATATTCCAGTTCTTATATTACTTATATGCCTTCTATGTTAAAAAAATAGGTTTCAGTCTATGTTTTAAAGGAAAAAGAAATGACAAGAACTTCGTTATTTATTTAAATTTTAAAAACTTATATGGCTTATATGTTTAAAAAAAACAAGTATGATTCTCTATTTTTGAAAGAAAATAAATGACAAAAACTTCACTACTTATTTAATTTTTAAAAACTTATGTGGCTTATATGTTTAAAAAATACACGCCACTAATTTGAAAAATAATACCATGCAAAAAATAAAAACAGCTTTACTTTCCTACGGCATGTCCGGAAAAGTATTTCATGCTCCTTTTTTAAACTTTCATCCGGGATTTGAACTTATTGGTTCTTGGGAGCGAAGTAAAAAATTAATCCACCAAGATTTCCCTGCGGTAAAAAGTTACGCTACCATGGAAGAGTTGTTGGAAGATGATGTTGATTTAGTCATCGTAAATACGCCGGTGGAAACGCATTACGAATATGCAAAACAAGTCCTTTTGGCTGGAAAACACGCTATTGTCGAAAAAGCTTTTACCACAACGGTTGCCCAAGCGCAGGAATTAGCGGCTTTGGCCAAAGAAAAAGGATTGAAACTGGCCGTTTTCCAAAACAGAAGATGGGACAGCGATTTCAAAACCGTCCAGAAAATTATTTCAGACAAAGTATTAGGTGACATTGTGGAAGCCGAATTCCATTTTGACCGCTACAATCCTCTTTTGAGTCCAAAGCAACATAAGGAAACGGTTAATTCTGGCGCTGGAATTCTGAAGGATTTGGGACCGCATTTAATAGATCAAGCCTTGTGTTTGTTTGGAATGCCACAATCTGTTTTTGCGGACATACGCATCACACGAGAACATTCTTTAGTAGATGATTATATTGATATTTTACTGTATTACTCCAATTTCCGGGTCCGACTCAAAGCAGGATTTTTTGTTCGGGAAGCAATTCCGGCGTACGTCATTCATGGTAAGAAAGGTTCGTTCCTGAAACCGCGTGGTGATGTTCAGGAAGACGAATTGAAATTAGGAAATAAACCAAATTTAGAAACGTGGGGAACGGAATCCATTGAAAAACGAGGACTTTTGCACACTGAAATTAATGGTGAAATTGTTCAGGAAATTATCCCCACACTTCAAGGGAATTACTACGATTTTTTTGAGGGAGTTTATCATTCGATTATAAATGACGTTATAGAACCGGTGACGGCACAAGATGGCGTTCAGGTTATGCAAATCATTGAAGCTGCGATACAAAGCAGCGCGCAGAAAAAAGCAATTGATTTGTAACAAGTTTTGTCAAAATAGAAATTTAGCCACAGATTCACAGATTTTAACCATTATGAAATCAGTGAATCAGTGGCCTTTTTGTTTAAAAACCAAATTTTAGACTTATAAAATCCACCGCAAATTCGCGGTAACCACCTCAAATCAATAAAGCTATGCTTTGTCAAAATAGAAATCTAGCCACAGATTCACAGATTTAACCTTTATGAAATCAGTGAATCAGTGGCCTTTTTATTTAAAAACCAAATGTTAGATTTATAAAATCTACCACGAATTCGCTAATTTATTTACTTTTTTAAAAATTAGCGAATTCGCGGTATTTACTTTTTATAAACAATAACGTTGTATTTTTTCTCAAATGTGTTGTTTTGACACAACCAATGAATGGTTTTTGTAATTTTGACCCCTTAATGCTAAAATAAATCACTTTGATAGATTTAAACTTTTTGGGAAGATCAAAAACGAAAACCAAACTCAAGAAAACATACACTGAAGCCAAGGTTTCTTATTTAAACCGAATTCGTTGGGCGGTTTCCATGTTCTACTTTGGAATGGGATTGTGTTTTGCCACTTGGGCCAGCCGAATCCCGGATATCAAAACGACTTTGAACCTCAGCGAAGGCGATTTAGGAAGTATTTTATTCGCTTTGCCATTAGGACAACTAGTAGTAATGCCTTTTTCCGGAAAATTAGTCACCCGTTTTGGCAGCCACAGAATCTTGATATTCGCCCTTTCACTATATGTTTTTAGCATGACAAATTTAGGTTTGGCTGTTGCGGCTTGGCAATTGTCGTTGGGATTATTTGTGTTTGGAATCTTTGGAAATCTATCTAATATCGCTGTAAACACACAAGGCGTTTACACCGAAGTACTTTTCAAAAAAACCATCATGTCCTCCTTTCATGGAATGTGGAGTTTTGCAGGATTCATGGGAGCATTAGTAGGATTAGGAATGCTGGCTTTTGAGTTAACGCCTTACATTCACTTTCTCATCGTGGCCGGAATCGTATTTTTGATGATGGCTTTCAACTATAAATTTTTAATAAAAGCCAAAGAAACTATCCAACCTAAGAAGAAAAAATTGTTCTCAAAACCGGACAGTGCCCTGATTTGGTTGGGAATAATCGGGTTTTGTTGCATGGCCAGCGAAGGAGTCATGTTCGACTGGAGCGGCGTTTATTTCAAAGATGTCATCAAAGCGCCCGGACCATTAGTCATTCTGGGGTACACTTCTTTTATGATTATGATGGCCGGCGGACGTTTCTTAGGAGACGGTCTGATTGGTAAATTTGGTCGAAAAACCGTCTTACAAATCAGCGGCATCATGATATCAGCCGGACTTTTTACAGCCGTATTCTTTCCGTTTGTCATACCCGCAACCATCGCGTTTATGTTCGTTGGTTTAGGAGTTTCCACCATAGTTCCCACAGTGTACAGTGTGGCCGGAAAAACCCCAAATGTATCGCCAAGCGTAGCCTTGACGACCGTTTCCAGCGTCAGTTTTCTGGGTTTTCTTATGGGTCCACCAATCATCGGTTACATAGCGGAGCTGTCAAGTCTTAGATTTTCATTCGCATTCATCGGCGTTTTTGGGATTCTNNGTTCTAATTATCTAAGAACTTTCCCCAAAAATGGATGCAATAAAAATATTTTCATTGAAAATCAATATGTTAGTATTTTTTTAATACATTTAACATTATAATTCTTTCATAGATTGTTTTGATTTGATACTGCATGCAAAATACCACTTAGTCAGCAGTATCGTATTTAAGGTTTATACCACTTTTTCCAAAATTCACTTTTAATTATTTAACGTTATCCCATTTCGGATAACGTTTTCAATTTTTGTAGTTCAACCGTTGCAATTCATTGTAGCGGTTGAACTTATTATTGTAATTCCCGCTTTTATACTGTAACCTCTTCATCTGAATTTATGAATAAATTTTACGTTGCGTTCTTCTTTATGGTTCATATTGGATGTAGTATTGCACAAAACAGTACGGGTTTTTTTGGAAAAATCGTGGATTCCAAAACCCAAAATCCACTAGGTTTTGTCGTCGTCAGTATTCAAAATACGACTTTAATGCAACTCACAAAAGCCGATGGTAATTTTAGTTTTGATTCCGTTCCCACAGGGAATATATTGCTTCTGGTGCACAGTCAAGGTTTCAAAGATGGCCTGTATCCAGTCGAAATCACCGAAGGACAAATGCTGGATTTAGGAACCATAACTTTAGAGGAAGACCAATCCACGGAACAGCAAAACAGTATCATCACACTTATTGAAAGTGATTTTGGCGAGGACAACAGCAGTTCCGAAAGTACTTCTGGACTCCTGCAATCCTCCCGCGATGCTTTTCTGCAAGCCGCTGCGTTCAATTGGGGACAAGCTCGTTTTAGAGTTCGGGGATTAGACAGCGAACATTCCACGATGATGATTAATGGCGTTTCCATGAATAAAATTTATGATGGAAGACCACAATGGGGAGAATGGGGCGGATTGAATGACGCGCTCCGCAATCAGGAATTCACGCTAGGAACTGCCCCTTCGGATTATACTTTTGGAGGGATTTTAGGAACACAGGAAATCAATACGAGGGCTTCCATTTACAGACCGGGTTCCCGAATCTCCTTTTCATCAACCAATACCAATTACAGTTGGCGCACGATGGCAACACATACTTCTGGCATGAATTCCCGTGGTTGGGCTTTTGTAGTTTCGGCAGGAAAGCGCTGGGCGCAGGAAGGATATTTCGAAGGGACAAATTATGATGCGAATTCTTTTTTTATAAGCCTCGAAAAAAAATTAAGCGAGAAGCATTCATTGAATTTAACCGCGCTTTACACACCAAATTCCAGAGCCAAAAACTCTCCAAACACCGCCGAAGTTACGCAATTGACAAACGTAAAATACAATTCGTATTGGGGTTTTCAGGACGGTGAAAAAAGAAATGCCCGCATCAAAACCATTGAAGAACCTACGATAATGCTGAATCATTATTTTAAAATCAATGATAAAACCAACCTGAATTCGAGTGTGATGTATCAATTTGGGAAAATTGCCAACAGCAACATCGATTATCAAAATGCCAATAGTCCGGACCCAACGTATTACAGAAAGATGCCCAGTTATTACAGCTCGCTTTATGCACCGGACAACGGAGAATTTTCGGGAGCATTCACTCCAGATTATGAAAATGCGGAAAAAAGCAAAGTGGCATTTTTAGCAAATCCTCAAATTGATTGGGCGGCATTATATCAAGCCAATCAAAATCCAATTTTGGATGCTAATGGAACAATTACGGGCTACGAACCAACAAAAAGTAAGTACGTTTTATATGAAGATCAAGTAGAGGATGAAACGGCGGTGGCGACAACAAATTTGACTGCACAACTGTCAGAAAATATTTTTTTGAATGCCGGAGCGTCTTTCAAAAAACTAAAATCGCATAATTCACAAAAGTTATTAGACTTGCTTGGCGGTTCTTATTTTGAAGATATCGATGCTTTTTACAGTGGGAATCAATCGCAGTCTGATTTGAACAATCCAGACCGTCAAGTAGTCGTTGGCGATACATACGGATACAATTATAATTATTTTGCCAATACATTAGAAGCATTTACCCAATTTAAATTCACCTATAACAAAGTGGATTTCTATTTGGCGCAGAATTTTTCCAGAGCGGATTATCAACGGGAGGGTTTGTACAAAAACGGAATTTATGAAACCAATTCCTTCGGGAAAAGTGAGAAAGTTGCGTTTGAAAATTTTGGCTTCAAAGCCGGATTCAATTTGAAAATCTCCGGCAAACAGTTAGTGACTTTTAATGCGGCACATTTGACCAAAGCACCTTCTTTGAAAAATACGTTTGCAAATTCCCGATTGAATAATGCAATTGTAAACGGAATCGAAAGCGAGAACATTAGCAGTTTGGATGCTAGTTATGTATATCGCTCTCCAAAACTGAAAGCCCGACTGACGGCATATTATTCCTTAATTAAAAATGCGACTCAAATTTCCTTCTTTTATGCCGAAGGAATTTTTGATGACGGCTCCGGTTATTTAAATACCGATGCTTTTGTGAGTCAAACATTAACAAAATTGAATAAGAAAAATATTGGTGCCGAATTCAGTTTGGAGTACCAATTGACGCAAACTTTTAAAACTACTTTTTCAGCTGCTTTTGGTGAATATACGTATGACAGTAATCCAAAGGTGACGTTGACAAACGATGCCGAAGCAACTCCAGAAAATACCAGTCCGGTTTTTGATTTTGGAACGGCTTCCCTCAAAAATTACAAGCAAGCAGGAATGCCACAACGCGCGTATTCCGTGGGAATTGAATATCGAGATCCAAAATATTGGTGGATTAGCGCCAATGTAAATTACCTCACCAATAGTTATATTGATATTTCACCCATTTCCAGAACCGAAATTTTTTATAAGAATCCAGCAAGCGGTTTCAATTTTCCGGAGGCGACGGAAGAAAGAGCCGCAGTATTATTAAAGCAAGAAAAATTTGATCCTACTATGTTGCTCAACCTTGTGGGTGGAAAGTCATGGAGGATCTACGGAAAGAATGTTGGCGTTTTTGCCAGTATCAATAATGTACTCGATGTTACCTATAAAACGGGTGGTTACGAACAAGCCCGAAACGCAAATTTCAGACAAATTAATCAAGATGTTTCCAGTGGTACGCCTTCTTTTGGGCCAAAATATTTCTACGGATACGGCAGAACGTATTTCGTGAACCTTTATATCAATCTATAAATTAAAGTATATGAAATCAACATTTTACAAATCGGTTCTATTTTTACTGATGACAATTATATTTGGTAGTTGCGTGACAGATGAAGTTGTGGCTCCAAAACTAGTTTGTACGCAGCCGGATTTAGCTATAAATAAAACAGTGAGCGAAGTTCATGCGGTCGCAAATGCCATTGTAACGCAATACAAATACGATGATATTATTGAGGCGTACGTGGTTTCCAGCGATGAATCGGGGAATTTTTTCAAGTCGATTTCCTTTCAGACTTTGGCAACAGCCACAACACCAGCCATTGGATTTAGCGTTCCTGTAGACGCTACTAACTTGTATATTGATTATAGATTGGGCAATAAAGTATACATCAAGTTGAAAAATCAATACACGGATATTTCATTCGGTGGCATGCGTATCGGAAGTATTTTTGTGAATTCCTATAATGAAGGTGGCGTGGGGAGACTTTCGCAAAATGACTATAAAAAAGTGTTGAATGCGTCGTGTACGAATGTCAAAGAGGAGGTTTTGGTTCGGTCCTTAACGATGTCGGAATTGATAAATGATTCTAATTTGAATACGTTGGTCGAACTGTCTGATGTTCAGTTTTCAGCTTTGGCAATTGGTCGCCATTACTTTGAAGAAACTAACAATGTAGGAGGTGCTACGAATTGGGGTTTATTGGATAAATTAGGCAATCAAGTCTATTTTAGAACCAGTAGTTTCTCTGATTTTGCTACCAAAGTTGTTCCCAATGGAAGCGGAAAAGTGAGAGGGATTTTGACAAAATATGGAAGTGATTACCAACTGTTGCCCCGTTCGGAAAAAGATGTGGTGATGACCGGACCAAGAGCGGTTCCATTTTTCTCGGAAGATTTTGAAAAAGTTGTCGATAAGTCGAATTTGAGTCTTCCAGGCTGGGCAAATATGGTCCAAAAAGGATCACTTTTCTGGAAAGGCACAGTGTATTCCGGAAACGGGTATGCCGAGTTTGCCATTAGCGGAACCAAAGTTGTTTCGAATATTGCTTGGTTAATTTCGCCAAAAATTGACATGGATGTTCATACGAAAGAAGTCCTGACTTTTAGAAGCGCTCAGCATCATTTAGATGTCGATTCCCCTTTAAATTCTCTGGAAGTCTATGTATCCACAAATTTTGACGGGTTGAATTTTGCTACTGCTACTTGGACTCCGTTGGTAGTCAATTTGCCTAAACAAGCCACGCCTTGGTATCAATTTGTGGGAAGTGGCGCCGTAGATTTATCCTCGTATAAAGGTAAAATTAATATTGCTTTTAAATATACTGGTTCCGGAAAAAATCTGGCTTTGGATGGCGCTTTTCAGGTAGATGATGTTCAGGTTTTTGGTGATAAATGATTTTTATAAAAGGTTTTACTTGAATTGCTATATTTGCAGCCTTAACCTTTAAATTAAATTATGAAATCTACTTTATTAGCATTAGTTTCTTTATTATTTGTTTCTTGTTTATCNNGTTGATTACACGGTTCAAAACGAAAAAGAAATCGTGGATTACATTGCCAAAAATAATTTGACTGCCACGAAAACCGATTCAGGTTTGTATTATGTGGTTAATGAAGTGGGAACTGGCGCTCAACCAACAGCTTCATCGAATGTAACAGTGGCGTACAAAGGATATTTTACTAATGGAAATGTTTTTGATCAAAGCAATGCTGCAGGAATTTCATTTGGTTTGAACCAAGTAATAAAAGGATGGACAGAAGGTATTCCTTATTTTAAAGAAGGTGGAAACGGAGTTCTTTTAATTCCTTCTCATTTAGGTTATGGAAGCAATGGTAGCGGACCAATTCCAGGAGGATCTGTTCTTATTTTTGATGTAAAACTGATTAAAGTAAATTAGTTTTACGCTATTATAAAATCAAAAAAGGCTGTCTAATTGGACAGCCTTTTTTAGTTATTTACTTTTTGATTTCGACAATGCTTATCGCATAACCTCCACCTGGAGCACTGAGTTGTGCGAGTTTCGATTTGTTGGTTACGGTCATTTTACGAATCGTATACGCTTGTGGATTGGTTTTATAATGCGCATCTTTTGCATCAGCATAAATCGTTGCCTCATATTTTTTTCCTTTTTCCAAGAAATCAAATTTGATCGTTGAGGTACGAGAAGTTTCTCCATTTACATTACCGATAAACCAATTGTTCGTCACTTTTGCTTTACGCGCAACGGTAACATATTGACCAGGTTCTGCTTCAAGGTATTTACTGTCCGACCAATCTACTGCTACATCTTTGATAAATTGAAACGCATCTGGAAAACGATCATAATTTTCTGGAGTATCAGCTGCCATTTGCAACGGGCTGTACATCGTTACATACAAAGCCAATTGATTTGCAATCGTGCTATTTACATGAGAGTTGTTGTCCTTGTTCATTTTACTCAAATCCATTTCAAAAATTCCAGGCGTGTAATCCATCGGTCCGCCCACTAAACGTGTAAAAGGCAATACCGTCACGTGATTTGGTTTAGAACCACCAAAAGATTGATATTCTGTTCCTCTTGCCGCTTCGTTACCAATTAAGTTAGGGTATGTTCTTGCAATTCCTGTTGGTCGAACTGCCTCGTGAGCATTCACCATAATTTTATAATCAGCAGCTTTCTCTATTGCGAATTGATAGTGGTTATTCATAAATTGATTATAATGATTTCCACCGTTTTCAATGATAGAACCAACATATCCGCTTTTTACGGCATCGTATCCATTGTCTTTCATAAACTGATACGCTTTATCCAAATGACGCTCGTAGTTACGTACCGAACCCGAAGTCTCATGGTGCATCATCATTTTAATACCTTTTGATTTGGCATATTCATGCAATCCTTTGACATCAAAATCCGGATACGGAGTCAGAAAATCAAAAACATAATCTTTGGAGTGACCAAACCAGTCTTCCCAACCTTCATTCCAGCCTTCGACTAAAACGGCATCAAAACCATGTTTCGCTGCAAAATCTATGTATTTTTTCACATTGGCGTTATTGGCTCCGTGTTTTCCATTCGGTTTTGCTTTTGAAAAATCAGTAACGCCAAGTTGTACCGTAGGAAATTCATCCGTATACGCCCAAGAACTTTTTCCGGTGATCATTTCCCACCAAACACCTACGTATTTAACGGGTTTTATCCATGANNGTGTACGCCCAAGAGCTTTTTCCAGTAATCATTTCCCACCAAACACCTACGTATTTAACGGGTTTTATCCATGACGTATCTTCAATTTTGTTAGGGTCATTTAAGTTCAATGTCATTTTTGAAGCCAAAATTTCTCTAGCATCGTCACTAACAATTATAGTACGCCAAGGCGAATGATTTGGAGCCTGCATGTATCCTTTGTCTCCTTTTGCATCTGGTGTCAACCAAGATTCGAAAATCATAGTTTTATCATCCAGATTCAAATGCATGCATGAATAATCGATTAATGCTGCTTCGTGTAAATTGATATACAATCCGTCTGCTGTTTTTAACATCAATGAGGTCTGAACTCCTGTCAAAGAAAAAGAAGTTTGTGATACATTTGCCGTTTTTGCTTTTTCAGCCAGTCCTCTGATTTCTGATAGTTTTGAGGTCGTATAATCGTATTCTTGGGTATCATAATCGCCAGGAATCCAAAACGCGGTGTGATCGCCTGTCATCGCAAACTGTGTTCTTTCTTCTTTGATTACAAAATAAGTAAGGTTTTTTTGCGAAGGGAATTCATAACGAAATCCTAGACCATCGTCAAACAAACGGAAACGAATCACAATTTGTCTGTCGGTTTCTTTTTGATTTAAGGTTACTGCTAATTCGTTATAATGATTGCGAATGGAGGCTACTTCTCCCCAAACTGGTTTCCAGTTTTCATCAAAAGTTGTTGCTTTCGAGTCAACAACAGTGAAATCATTTAGCAACGATTTTTTATCATTTTTTAACTCAAGACCCAATTTACTTGGCTTTACTACTGCTTTATTTTTGTAATTTAAACTGTAACTTGGAGTTCCGTCATTTTGTAAGGAGAACTCCATTACAAATTTTCCATTTGGTGATTTTAACTGCTGCGATTGTGCAGGGCTAAAAAACGCGAGCCATATTAAGGCTGTGAAAAGAAATTGCTTCATTTTTTTAAATAGAATTTGATAAATTAATTTTTCAGGTTTAGTAATAGATTGTGATCAACATGATTTTCACGAAATCGATTTATTGAAAACCTCAAAGTTTTCCATATTTCGAAAAGGTAAAAGTAAACGCTTTACACACTACATTTTTTTGTCATCATAAAAAAGTAGATTGTGTTTCTCTTTTTTAAATGCAAGATACTGAATAACTGTTTATTATGTAAATTTCGTATTTAAAAAAAGTGGTGGATTTATAATAAAAATAAGTTTCCCAAGATTGATTTAATCCTAAAGACCTCCTTGAAAAACAGCATTTTTCTATTTTAAATTGGTTCCAATCCGCATCACGTTAGCTTCAAAATCTTCTCGTGGACCTGCTGCTTTGTTTTTGAGTTGCGAACGGTAATTGTAAATTGTGGATACCGAATACCGAAGAAAAGTCGAAATTTTTGCGCTGTCCTTGATACCCAAACGAATCAGTGCAAAGATTCGCAGTTCCGTATTTAGCAGTTCGCCTTCTTTCAATTGTATGGCTTCGTCATCAATCAACAAAGCGCTGAATTCCGGTATGAAATTAGGAAAGAGTTGCAGGAAAGTCTTGTCGAAATTTGTGAGAAATGCTGCGAGTTCATTTTCAACAAATTGTTTTGATTTTACAGCACTAACCAGGTCGTTCATTTTTCCTGTTGTTGCCATGACATTCAATTTTCGGCGGTATTCGTCTAATTTTCCGATGTAGTCCGAACACTGATCCATGTAACGACCGATGTATATTTCCTTCAAAAGATTGGCTTCGGTCAGCGTATAATTGGTTTCATTCAATTTTTCATTGAAAGTATTTAGTTCCGTATTCAACTCCGAAAGCTTGCTGTTTGCTAAACTTAAATCCTGCTTTGCTTTGGACAATTTTTTCATTTGCTTAAAAAGTAAAAAAAGCACCGCCAACAGGAACACGGATAATATACTCGCACTTATTAAAAACAGTACCAACTGAAATCGATTGGTTTCATTTTGTTTTTGATACGCTTCGTTGATAATGGGCAGCATCTTCGATATTTCGTAGGTTCGTAAGCGTGCATTACAAAAAAGAGCATCTTCAAGCGAGCGCTTTATGTATTTGTAAGCGCGGTCAATATCCCCGTTTTCATACATTAGAAAAGCCAACGAACGCAACGAAATGTATTCTTTTTTGGCCAACTGCAAATC
>CXWL01011063.1_pt1 | contig 12961 bp, 10 predicted proteins | sample 590931 | NCBI WGS metagenome assembly CXWL01 (sample SAMEA3498368, study PRJEB10139) | groundwater metagenome | biome: water well; material: biofilm material | place: Germany | collected 2015-04-27
CGCTCTGCAGGGTGGGATACTTGCCCAAAACATCTAACGCAAAGACGCGAAGGCCCAAAGGGAAATAAAACTTCGCGTCTTTGCGGCTTGGCGTTAAAATTTTCGGCAAAGAGTTCTTCCGTGCGTAAGGTCAGTTATTAACGCGAAGGCGCAAAGTCGCCAAGGTTTTCAAAAAGATGTTTATTTTTGCGCGTCATGTTATCCGCGCCCAAAGATATCTCTTTTGATATTCACGATCTGGTCGCGGATTTCTGCCGCGGCTTTGGCTGGGCCTTCGGCGGCTCGTGAAATGGCGCGCGAAACGGGCAACAGGATACCCTTGCCATCCTTTCGCAAACCTGCCTTGAGCGCCAATTCCAGTTCGCCGCCTTGTGCGCCAACACCGGGAGATAAAAACCATACATCGGGCGCGGCGGCGCGGATCATTTCCATAATTTGCGGATGGGTTGCGCCAACAACGAGGCCGATGTTTTTGTTCACATTCCATTCCTGGGCCATGTAGGCTACATAAAGATATAGGGGCATGGGACTATCGGAACCAGATGGCAGGACGAGTAAATTCTGCAAATCCATGGAACCTGCGTTGGATGTTTTGCATAAAAGAAAAATCCCCTTCTCAGGGTCTTTGATGAACGGCTCGATTGAGTCTTTGCCGAGGTAGGGATTCAAGGTGATGCAATGCGCGCCGAGGGATTCAAATGCGGATTGAGCGTACGCTTCGGCTGTGGAGGCAATGTCGCCGCGCTTCGCATCCAGGATGACGGGGATGCGCGATCCCATCCGGTCTGATTCTTCGCGGATGGCTTCGATAACCTGCTTGAGCGCGGTCCAGCCTTCTGCGCCGAAGACTTCGAAGAAGGCGGCGTTGGGTTTGAATGCCGCAGCGTAGGGAGCTGTCTGTCGGACCAGGGTCAGGCAAAAGTCGAGGGCGGAGGCGGCGGTGGGTTCTTTTAGGTCGGGGATGTGGGGGTCGAGTCCAATACAGAGAAGGGAGGATGAGTCTTCGACTCTTTTTTCAAGAAGGGTGAAGAAGGTTTCCATGGAGTGTCCTTGTTTTAAAGTAAGACCCTAAAAGGTTTTAGAAGCCTTTAGGGTCTGCGTTTTACTCGATGATCGCTTCCCATTTACTGGTATTTTGCGGAATGTACCGCGAGCCTGGGATGCCGGTTTGGTCCCAAAAATAGGCGTCCCAGATGTTGGCGCCGAAGCCGTGACATTCGGCGAAAAGGAAATCGGCGGGGAGGGTGTCGGGGAGCTGGCAGACGGGGGATTCAACTTCTCCGCCTGGCAAGGATGGGACGGCGCCTGTGCGGGTGTTGGTGAATTTTGGGGTGGGGGTGCAGTCGTCGAACCATTTGTCCAATGCTGTGCCATCGGGCAGGCGGCAGATGGATTGGTCTTCGACCTTTGCGATGGAGTAGGTGTATTCGTCGTAGATTTTTCCGTTAGGGTGGATGAGGCGAACGGTGTCGCCGCCGTCGCTGAGGAGGAGGTTGGTTTGGAGAGCGTAAAACACAATTCGTTGACCGGGTTTCAGGGTGATATCCGGCAGTGAGAATGGGCTGGAGGAGCCTGCGATTGCGCTATCATCCAGCCTCCAGCCTTTCATGTTGAAATCCACGGGGCCTTCATTTTTGATTTCGATGAATTCATCGTAGACATCCACCCTGCCGTCCTGGTTCCAGTCGAAGCCGGGGCGGGGGAGGATTTCGTTGATGTAGGGCCGCGGGGGCGGGGGCGGCGCGGAGGGGGTTCTGCTTGGGGTTCTGCTTGGGGTGATTGTGCGGGTTCTTGTAGGCGTCCTGGATGGGGTTGGGGTGAAAGCGATGGAATTGCTTCGTTTCGGGGTTCCCCGAATGTTCCCGCCGTTTGCGGTGGTTCCGTTGCGTGTGACGCCTGTGTTGGAATGCCAGGAGCCGTCGTTCTCGGCAGAGGTTCCACTCCGCTCCATGGAGGCGTAAGTGGAGGAGGCGCTCCCGGCAGACCAGGGACCGCCATTGACATTGGCGGTATCTATGACGCGGTTCGAACCATCATATAAGGTAAGGGTTTCGCCTTCGTTTTCGAGGGAGTTCCCGGTGTAGATTTGGCCTGCGGCTATGTTGGCTACGGTGGTGTTATCGGTGAGGGTGGCGCCGCGTTCGAGAAGGAAATACCCGCCGGCGGGGATGCTGCCGCTTAAGAGAATGTTCGGGGTGCCGTCTGCCGCGCTGAGCCGCCAGCCGGATAGATTAATGGATTTGTTGCCGGGGTTGTAGAGTTCCATCCATTCATCGTCGCTGAGGCCGGAGGCTGTGCCGCCCCAGGCGATTTCGTTGATGATGAGGGACCGAACAACGGCGGGGGTGGGGGTTATGGTTGGGGTGCGGGTGATCGTGGAGGTGACGGTGGCGGTGCGGGTGGGAGTTAATGTGTTTGTAGGAGATGGGGTGATGGATGGCGTGAAAGTTGGCGTAATGTTCAGCATGGCGTTCGAATTGCCGGGCGTGCCTAGTATCGGCTGCCCCGCTGCGTCTGACGCGGTTCCCGATCCTTGATAGGTTGTCCAAGCTAAGTTCCCATCAGGAATGACCCCAACCCGTTCCATACTACTGGCAGGGGATGTGATTCCCGCAGGCCATGCGCCGCCATCGTTATTGGCAGTATCTACGATGGTTGCATCGGCCTTCGTCAGAGTAAGCGTTTCGCCTGTGTCTGCAAGCTGACCTGAAAAAATTAAATTTGCCGTAATGCCCTGAACGACATTATCGTGTGTTCGTTCGAGCAGGAAGTATCCGCCGGCAGGGAGGTTGCAATTAGGAACACAAGTTGACGCATTAAAAATGATATCGGGATCTCCATCACTGGAAACTAAACGCCAATCGGTGATATTAATGTCAACTATGCCAGGGTTGTGTAACTCGATCCATTCGTCGTTTGGAGATGCAACCGTCCCAGCCCAGGCGACTTCGTTGATGAGGACTTCGATGGAAGGGGGGAGCACAAATACTGAATTTTGTTGTTTAGGCGTACCTTGAATCGGATTTCCACCCGCATCTTGTCCATTAATAATTGATCCGTCATTACTTGCCCACGCAAAGGAGGTATCGTTTGTGACCCCTTTTCTTTCCATGCTTACGAAACCCGCAACACTTCCAGCAAACCAATTAGCGCCACCCTGGTTTGCTGTATCAATTAAGGCGGTGCTACTATCTCGCAACTCTAATACTTCTACAGTGTTGCCTAGTGCGCCAGTATATATTTGGTCAGCTGGAACATCATTCACCGTTGTGTCAGCCGTGCGCTCTAGCAAATAGTAATTATTGGCAAGTATGATTCCCGTTAAGTTAATATTGGGAGTTCCATCAGTTGCAGTTAATGTCCACCCACTTAAGTTAACGTCAACTCCACTTGGATTATATAGTTCAATCCACTCTGCATTTACATTGGTAGTTGTTCCCGACCACGCAAGCTCATTAATGATTATTTGCATGGTTCCAGAATAATTTGTACTCGCCTCCACCTTCCCCATGCGCGGAACGAATATCCCTGCGCACAAGCCGACCAGCAGGGATAAAACCAGGAAAACGCGGGGAAATTTATTCCATTTTTGCATGGGACATGAAAAGGCGTGGATTCTGCCCCCGCAACAGAACCAGCCTAGGGCGGGGTGCGAAGCGGAAACATCCACTACGAAGATTATACGCCACCCATGCTTCACTTGTCTATAAGTTAAGGTGACAATCCATCTCGAAATGAACTGTCACCCGTTTTACGGATTCGGGATTCGCGGCTCAATCACCAGCTTGATGGCCGTTCGCACCTTATCCTCGATTTCCACATCCACAAACTCAGGGACGCACACCACATCGATCCCATCGTTCTTGAGGTAACTGGTGGCGAGCACCAGCGCCTTGACAGCCTGGTTGACTGCGCCAGCGCCGATGGCTTGTACATCCGCCCGTTTATGCTCGCGGATCACTCCGGCAATAGCCCCGGCAACTGCAGAGGTACGGGAGTTGGCTGAAACTTTGATAATATCCATGGCAACCTCCCAAGGTTGGCTAAGTGGGGATGAACGTTCTTGTATTTGGATTGTACAGGAATCCCTTAATAGATTCAAGCATTATATAAGTATGATAATGATTTAGTAATATTAGTAGGGGCTGTGGATACTGTGGATAAGTACGATTCACCCCCATATACGGGATGAAGTACAACGCCTCCCACCAAACCTAAGGCTGGTTGCCCTTTTTGATCATTCCCTCCGCTGTGGAGAGATTCTGGATAACTTGCCCACAAAATAGACGCCATAAACCCGCTTTGGATGAGTCTTCCATATATTGGATTTATTGAAAACCACCCCCCATATATGGGGGTGGTGGTTTTCAAGTTGTCAGACAAATTTTCCGAAAAGGATGGGTATTGTCCACAGGGCAGGGGAGTTTTCCACAGTTTCAGGGGACTTATCCACAGTTTTGGGGTCTGCTGAAACTTCTTGTCTAAACAAATACCCCCAAATGTGGCCTGTTGATGAGAGATTTCGGATAGCAATAAGGTAGCGCGAGATACTATCTCGCGCTACATGCCACTATGCTCATGCCTGTGATGAATATCTGGCATGTGATCGTGCTCATGTTTTTCTGCGGGATGCTCGTGCTCGTGGGAATGTGCGCCTGTTGTGGTTGAATCATGATTGTGAGCGGGGTCATCATGTCTATGGCTGTGCTCATGAAACAAGACCTTATGCACATGCAAATGCGAGTGTTCCTCATTGATAAGCAGAAGCGCGCCGCCAATCATCAAAATCCCCGCAAAAATATACGAAATAGACGGTGATTCGCTGAAAATAAAAATAGACAACAACACCCCCGCCAGTGGAGCTGTGCCAAATAAAGCGCTTGTCCGCGCCGCGCCCAGCCCGCGCATGGATAGAATGAACAGCATTGTGCTCATCCCGTAGCTGATGAAGCCCAGCCCCATTGTCAGCGCTATGGAAGTGAAGGATGGCAGGGAATTCCCAAGCAAGGTGGCGAGAATGAAGGAGAATGTACCCGCCGCCAAGCCCTTCCACGCCACGATCACGAGCGGGTCTTTGCCTGAGATGTTGCGCGTGAGGTTATTGTCCAACCCCCAGAGCACACAAGCCAGAATAATTCCCAACGCTCCAATGGAAAGCCCGAAGCCTGTGGAAAAATTGGTGGAGAGGAAAATGCTGGCAAGTGTGATGACGAGGATCGCCGTCCATGCTCTGCGGCTGATGGCTTCCCTGAAAAATAACAAGGCAATCAGAGTTGTGCCCACGCCTTCGAAATTCAAAAGTAACGAGGCTGTGGATGCGGGTGTGTTTTGCAGGCTGACCATCAACACAATCGGAGCCATCACCCCGCCAGAGATAATCGCTCCCGCCAGCCATTTGATATCTGCTTTTTTGACGCCCGCTTCTGTCTGTTGGGAAGGACGGGTTATCCTTTGACTGAGTTTCAAGAGCGAAATGCCCGCCCCACTGCCGAGGTAAAGAAAGGCCGCAAGATAGACAGGTGAAATATCGCCAAGCAGTAATTTTGCAAAAGGAGCGCTCGCGCCGAAAAATATCGCGGCGGTCAGAGCTTGTAAAACGAAAGGGAGATTGGACGATTTCATGATCCCCTCACATTTCTTCCATACCCAGCTTCCGCCAATATCTTCCCATCTTCAAAGGCGGTTTTGCCGCGCAAGATAACCTTGCGGACTTTGCCCTTCACCTTCCAGTCTTCAAACGGAGTCCAGCCGCAGCGTGTGAATTGCTCGGAGGCTTTGATTTCGTAGGTTGTGCTCTCGTCCACTTCGACCCAGGTTTCAGGCTGTTCAGGCAGATTGAATATTTTGCGCGGGTTGGTGTGCATCTTTGTGATAATGTCGTTCATTGTCAGTCTTCCATCGTCCACGGCGGTGAGTAAAAGAGGCAATGCAGTTTCCAAGCCGGGGAATCCGGGCGGAGGATTATCCGAATCCTTTTCTGCGAGGGTGTGCGGGGCATGGTCGGTGGCGAAACAGTCAATCACGTCAAGATTATCCCAGAGAGCATCCACATCCTGTTGAGTTGCCAGCCTGGGGCGCACCTCCCTTCTCCCTTCTTTCCTCTTTCCTCTTTCTTCACTTGAGACTTGCGAAACCATAAACAGATGATGCGGACAGACTTCACAAGTCACTTTGATACCGCGTTCTTTTGCGGCTTTGATGAGCAGAATCTCTTCTTTCAATGAAACGTGCGCAATGTGAATGGGACGGTCGTACATGGCGGCAAATAATATCGCGGCGGCCATCGTTCGGCTTTCGGAATGTGCCACAATGGGCTGGCTGCGTGGGTATTTCTCGAAATGCGGCATCCAGAGCGACATGTCATCGAGGCGGAGTTCCCCAAAGGTGGAATCAAGGTACATCTTTAGCCCGGCAACTGTCCCTGAGAGAGAGGCGGCGGTTTGGGCGTTCTCCGGGCCTGCGCCGATGTATTGTCCATAGTCACAGCGGGCTTTTTGTTTCGCGGCATCCAATGCAAGTTTGAGTGTCGAGGCATCGAATATCGGCGGTTTGGTGTTGGGCATGGCTAGTATGGTAGTGAATCCGCCTGCCAGCGCGGCGGATGTGCCGGAGTCGAAATCTTCTTTATGGGTTGCGCCAGGTTCGCGCAGGTGGACGTGCGGGTCAATGAGGCCGGGGAGTTTTAGCATTTGGCGAGTATAAATGTCTATTGAAAGAACTTCAATACTTGACACTTCCACCTTCCCCCCTGATACTTGGGCATCTCATAACTAGCGAGGTCGTCATGTCCAAAGAACAAGCGCGTAACCGTTGGGTTGTGGTCGTCATCTTTTTCTTTTTCATGCTCCTGCACCAGACCGATAAATTGATGATCGGTTCGCTGCAAGTGCAGATCAGCGAAGACTTCAAGATTGATAATACGCAGTGGGGGCTGGTGAACTCCGGCGCGTTGATCGTTGCCACCGTGCTCTACCCAATTTGGGGATATTTATACGACCGTTATTCACGCACAAAACTGCTTGCCTTCGCATCCCTTGTGTGGGGCTCCACCACCTGGCTGAATGCCATCGTCAAATCTTTTGGCGGATTTTTGGTCACGCGCGCCTCCACCGGCATCGATGATTCTTCCTACCCCGGTTTGTATACCTTGATCGCTGATTATTTTGGTCCGAATCTGCGCGGAAAAATTTATGGCGTTCTACAACTTGCGCAGCCCATCGGCTATCTCGTCGGGATGATACTTGCTTTGATGGTGGCTCCAGCTATCGGCGGATGGCGAAGCGTGTTCTACATCACCGGGTCATTGGGCTTGGTGATCGCCGTGCTGATCTACTTCTTCGTAAAAGAAATGCCGCGCGGCAAGGCCGAACCCGAATTCGAGAACATGGCCGAAATGCAAACCTTCAAGTTCTCGTGGGCCGAGGCCAAAGAAATTTTTAAAAAGAAAACCATGTGGTTCGTGTTCCTGCAAGGCTTTGCGGGCGTCTTCCCGTGGAATGTGATCACCTTCTTCTTCTTTGCCTATCTTGAAAAAGAACGCGGCTACGATGCGAACGGCATTCTCTTCACCATGGCCCCCGTCATCCTCATCCTCGCCAGCGGATATTTCGTCGGCGGCGCGCTCGGTGACTTTGCCTTCAAACGCACCAACAAAGGCCGCATCATTGTTTCATGCGTCGGCGTTCTAATGGGCGCGCTTTTTATGTATCTTGCCATCACCACGCCCATCGAGGCGAAGAATCAATTCTTTATCTTCATGTGTCTCACCGCCATCTTCATGCCGCTTTCTTCTGCGAACGTCATTGCCACCGTGTACGACATCACCGTACCGGAAGTCCGCTCCACGGCCCAGGCATCGGAATACTTCATCGAAAACGCAGGCGCGGCCTTCGCCCCCATCATCACCGGCATCATCGCAGATGCCTATGACCTGAAAACCGCCATCCTGCTTATTTGCACCGTGGCGTGGGTCTTGTGCTTCTTCTTCTATCTTGGCGCGATCTTCACCATCGATAAAGATACAAAGCGCCTGCGCGACCAAATGGCAGACCGCGCGAAATCCATGTAATACAGCAGGGACACAGCGCCGCTGTGTCCCTACAAGTTATGACGAACGCCTCCAACCTTAACCGACAGAGGGTTCCGCGCTACCGGCATTCCCACCCCGATTATTTTCCCGCGCGCGAATCGAATCGTTGCCACAACGAATTCAACCACGAGCGCGCATTTTATAGATAAAGCTCTTTATCAATGGAAGGATTTTCCAGCGCCTGGGGTTGGATGGAAGTCACCAGCCCAGATACGATAACAAATAGTAGCCAGTGAAAATCCGGCTTTTCGAAGGCAATTGAATAACTAAGATTTGCAAACGTAAAATACATCAATGCAAGGATGGGCCATAAGAAAAGTATCTGCCCTTTTTGCCTTAATAACTTAAAAGAGCCTTTCCATGCAATGACCAGAGCAGCCAGGAAGAATATCAATCCTGTAATTCCCAAGCCAAGGGCAATTTCCAAATACCCGTTGTGGGCGTGGCGGCCCCATCCAAGCAGTGGCTCTGTTAATTGTCCCCAGAACGCATTGTAGCCAAATCCGAACAGGGGATGTTTTTGAAACCAGGTCCAAAGGATTCCCCAAAGGGGTAAACGCCCTGTGAGTGTGGATGATCTATTGAGTAATGTAAAAATACTATCATAGTTTAATGCCAGTAAAATTAAAAGGCAAATCCCTAAGATAAGGAAAATTGATCGCGAACGCGCACTAAAATATGCGACCCACTTAGTCCATAGGCCATAAAAAATAAGCGCGCCATACATCCCTGCTAGCGTGAGCAGGCTTGTCGCTGAATCTGAATAAATCAGCAAAACGACGGTGAGAATAAAGAGGCTCAGCAAAAGGGCTTGTTTGAAAATAGCGCCGCCATTCTTGAACCAATACACTATCAGCATAACGTTGCCAAATGCCATCAGCCTGCCAAAATAGTTTTTAGCAGAGTAAATGCCATGCCAACCATATGGGCCAATACTCTGTTCAGGCATTTTCCAGAGAGCCAATGCCGAAAATACACTTGCAAGGGCAATCACCCAAATGAATAAATCAAGAATTTCTTCGGATGAATATATTTGGGATATATAAATCCCCATCAAGGTGATTTTAACGACAAGAAAAATCCCATCAAGCGTGGTATTGGGGGCTATGGACCAAAACCAGGAAGCGCAAGCAATGAACAATAATCCGATCACGGGTGCATTGTTCCAAAGCGCCTTGAAAAACCTGGTAAAAAGTCCCTGGCGCACAATTATCATAAAAAGGATGAACCAAAAAGCCACATTAAGGGAGAGCGAAACGGACTCCCTCCACCAAAATCGAAACACTTTTCCCGCCTCATTTATTGGGACGCCAGTGAAAAAATTTACGGTGTAATGGATATATGGTTTGCGAGATAGAAAATTCATAAAGGGTTTAAAATTGTTTGCGTCTGTAAGCAGGAAAAACACAAAGGTAAAGAAGGTCTTTTCTATAAGATTAAGGGTTTTGGATAACACCGTTTACCTCGCTTATTGTTTAGTAAGCGCCCTTGCCGCGCACAACGATCCAGGCTGTTTTTATTAATATCTGAATATCCAGCCAAATTGAATAGTTCTGGATATAGTACAAATCATCTCCGGTGTGAAGGTGCATGGGCTTGTCACTGCGGCCATGGATTTGCCACCAACCCGTGAGACCCTGCGGTATGGCAAAACGCTTTCTTTGCCAGGATTGATACTGGTCAACCAGATAGGGGAGTTCGGGGCGCGGGCCGACCAGGCTCATATGCCCAACCAGGATGTTGAATAGTTGCGGCAATTCATCTAGGCTGAAACGCCGCAGGAAACGCCCCACTCTTGTTACACGCGGGTCATCTTTGATCTTATGGATCAAGTTGCCTTGATCGTCTGTTTTTTCCACCAGCGCGCGCAGTTTCTCCGCATCGAAGATCATCGTGCGAAATTTGTTAATTTCGAACAACCGGCCATTTTCTCCCATGCGTTGCTGGCGAAATAATACAGGGCCATGATCATCCAGCCAGATGGTCAGCGCAATCAATCCCATGAGGGGCAGGGCCGGCACAAGGAACAGGGTAGTCAAAACCAGGTCAAATATGCGTTTCACCATCTGCTGATAGTTATCCAAGGCAGAGGCGCGCAGGTCAAGCATGGGGATACCCGCAAGGTCGTTCACTTCGGCATGGTGCAGGGTCAGGTGAAAATAATCCGGCACAATCCAAACTTTGACGGGCACATCATCCAATTCGTTTACCAACGCATTGGCGCGCTCAAAGGCGCGCATGGGTAAGGCAATTACCAAGTCTGTCACCGATTGGGCACGAATGATTTCACGGGCGGCATCCAGTTTTCCAAAAATATCGGGGAATATTTTGCGCTTCTTAGGATCGTCATCCAAAAAGCCGATCAGTTCAAAATTATGGACATGCGAATCACGGATTTGCGCTTCGACCTCCCTGCCTACAGGGCCGGCTCCAATTATCAAGACGCGTTGCACAGTTAAACCAAAATTACCCTGTAAACGAAACAGGAAGCGCACCGCTAAACGCCATAAAACCAACCCTAGAAATGCCGCCAAAAAGTAACCCAGGAATAACAGGCGGGACGTATCACGATATGTGAGGAACAAAATCCCAGCCTGCGCAATTCCAGCCAAAAACGATGCCAGGGTCAGACTGGTAAATTCATCGGCGACGCGAAAATTCTTTCGTCCATCGTAGATGGCATACAGGGATAACAGAAAAACCCAGGTAAAGGGAAAGAGGATGTATAGGGCAATTGGCAAATCCACCGCGGTATCGATGGTTTCGGCAAAAGACAAATTGCTTAGGAGCGGTCTCAATCGGGCCATTAAATAGAGAACCGAGGCGATCAGAATTGCATCAGATGCCATTGAGAACAGTGAAAAATTTATGGAAAAACGCCTAAGCATTTCAGCCCACTTTCAGGAGAAGTTGACGAGCCAGCAAAAGCAAAAAACGCGGGTTATGGTAAAGATAGCGCCGAGCCAGACGGCGGGGTTCCTGTGAAAAGCGAAAAAGCCATTCCAAGCCGATGTTTTGCATCCAGCGCGGAGCCTGACGGATAGCCCCGGCGTGAAAATCGAAGGCCGCACCCACGCCTAACATCACTGACTTGATTTTACCAGTGTGTTCGGCCATCCAGAATTCCTGGCGCGGGCAGCCGAGACCCACGAACAGAATGCGGGTTCCCGAGCGATTGATTTCGGTAACCAACCGTTCATCTTCTTCGGGAAGAATAGGGCGGAAAGGCGGGCTGAAACAATAACGAACTTTCAAAGAAGGAAATTGCGCCTGCAGACGGGACACGAGTTCATTCAGGACCTCGGGCCTGCCTCCAAAAAAACCAACCGGCACTTCATCCGAAGCGGCACGTTCAATGACTTTTATCATCAAGTCTGGGCCGTAAACGCGGCTTTGGTTTGGATACCCCATACGACGCAAGGCCCAAACCAGCGGCATGCCATCGGGGGTAACCAGATCAGCGGCGTTAACCAACTTTTGAAAAGCAGGTGCGTCATAGGATTCCATAACCATGTGTACGTTTGCCACACAAACATACCGGCTCTCGCGTTTTTTGGCCCAGTCAAGCACCTTCGCAGTGGCGGCGGCATAGCTGGTGGGATCAACCCGAGTGCCGAGGATTTGGTTTCTCATAACAGGCGTTATTTTATTTCCAGCCATCGTATACAACGAAAAATTTTGTTAACCAAATCGACATTCTATAAAGTAATGTCGTCATTCCAGTACATCTTCAGCCAGTCAAAAGTTTCTTTGATTCCATTTTCAAGAGAATAAGGAGGTTCTCCAAACGTTGTAATTGTAAGTTCCATAGGGCTAAAATAGTCCTCAGTCATGCTCCGAAAACGCGATAAGTGAATTGGGGATCGGACACCAAATATACTGATCGTACTGCCTAGTGCAGCTAGAACTTTTACAAGCCACCTAGGGATAATTCGCACAGGTTTACCTGTTATTGCTATTGAAAACCCATTCACCCAATCAAGCAAATTGATTGGTGAATCGCCTAAATAATAGACCTTTTTATCAACCAAAGACGAAGAAGCTTCCAGGATTTTCATCATCTGATAAACAACATTACTCACGTAACCGTAGGAACGAATCACTGGTTTTCCATCTGGATGAATATAAAGCCTCTTTTTTAATACAAGCCAAAACTCCTTAGGGTATCTTGGATGCCAGGGTCCCCAAATATTTGTTGGGCGAACAATAGTCCAAACACAGCTTAATCCTGCCGACCTTGTGGATTGTTCAGAAATTACTTTGCTCTTTCCATACGCTCCAATGGGCTTGTAATCTTCGTCGTGTTGGGGGTTGCCGGGGGGGGCATATACAAATTGGGATGAAGTGATAATTAACCTTTGTACACTCGGCGCAGCCTTAATACACTGCAAAATATTCGCTGTTCCCTCAGTATTAACTTTATACTCATCCAATTTATTTGAAATTGTATCAGTGCGCGCGGCGAGATGGACTACATGGGTCGGCTTAAACTTTTCAAAAATACTCATGGTTAGATCAAAGTCTAATATATTGCATTTTTGCCAGTAAGGTTCGTGTGATAATTTTTTGGGTGAATTAATATCCAGATTGACGAAGTTAACATGTCTCTCCAAAAGTGTATCAATCAGGGTTGTTCCTATAAAACCGCTACCGCCTGTCACTAATATTCGGATCATAAAAACACCTCATAAATTTGAGATTTTGACTACGACAAAAAATATAAACTTGACTAGTATTACAACGCAAGGTTGGCAGTAAAAAATAGAGTAACTTGAGGTAAAAAGGCATGGTATCTTTCTCCAATCACTGGCCAGTGAAAAGGAGAGGAAGAACACCATGCCGAGAGAAATTGTAACCGAAACGAGTCGAGAT
>CXWL01116365.1_pt1 | contig 12961 bp, 8 predicted proteins | sample 590931 | NCBI WGS metagenome assembly CXWL01 (sample SAMEA3498368, study PRJEB10139) | groundwater metagenome | biome: water well; material: biofilm material | place: Germany | collected 2015-04-27
TGGCAATGGCCGCAGCGACAAACACCGAAGAATAGATGCCAAACAATATCCCAATGGTAAGCGCTAACGCAAAATAGTGCAGCGTGGCCCCGCCAAACAGCAACATCGACAACACCATCATCTGGGTTGAGCCATGCGTGATGATGGTACGGCTGATGGTTGAGGTGATGGCGTTGTTGATGATTTCCACGGTGGACATCTTACGGTAACGGCGAAAATTTTCACGGATACGGTCAAAAATTACCACAGACTCATTCACCGAATAACCCAAAACAGCCAACACGGCGGCCAGCACGGGGAGGGAAAACTCCCAGCCAAAAAAAGCAAAAAATCCCAAAATGATGATCACATCATGCAAATTGGCAATGATCGCTGCCACCGCAAATTTCCACTCAAAACGGACCGCCAAGTAGACCATGATGCCAATCACCACAAAAGCCAGCGCCTTGAGTCCGTCAGCAGCCAACTCATCGCCCACCTGTGGTCCGACAAACTCGGTACGCCGCATCGTTGCACTCGCATCCACCACTTTTAATGCCACCATCACCTGGTTGCTTTGCTGGGCCGAACTGACTCCCTTTTGCACCGGCAAACGGATCAATACATCGCGTGCTGTGCCAAAGTTTTGCACTTGCACATCGGCAAACCCAAGTTTGGCCACGGCATCACGCACGCCGCCCAAATCTGCTGGTTGAGCGTAGGTGACCTCCAGCAAAGTCCCCCCCGTGAACTCTACCGACAAATGCAATCCGCGACTGAACAAAAAGAATACCGCTGCCAAAAAGGTGATGAGGGAAACTGCGTTGAACACCAGCGCATGGCGCATGAACGGGATGTCGCGCTTGATCCGGAAAAATTCCATGCTGTTTCTGCCTTATTCAGTCTTGAGGACAGTGCTGCTGTCGGGACGCCAAATCGTGCCAATCGACACAGTCTTGAGTCGATTTTTGCGACCATACCAAAAATTGACCACCCCACGAGAGAAAAACACACCCGAAAACATGCTGGTCATGATTCCCAGGCAATGCACCACGGCAAAGCCACGTACCGGCCCTGAGCCAAACGCCAACAAGGCCAAACCGGCGATCAAGGTGGTGATGTTGGAGTCAAAAATAGTGGCCCACGCACGGTCGTAGCCGGTATGAATCGCCGCCTGGGCAGAAGCACCGTTGCGCAATTCTTCCCGAATACGCTCATTGATCAGTACGTTGGAGTCAATCGCCATACCCAGCACCAGCGCCATGGCGGCCATGCCAGGCAATGTCAAGGTGGCTTGCAACATCGACAGCACCGCCACCAGCAACAACAGGTTGAAAGCCAAGGCAATGCTGGAAAAAATGCCAAACAACATGTAATACATGCACATGAAGAATGAGACGGCCAGGAACCCCCAGGTCACACTGTTAAAGCCCTTGGCGATGTTTTCAGCCCCCAGGCTCGGGCCTATGGTGGTTTCTTCAATGATTTCCATCGGTGCAGCCAGCGAACCAGCGCGCAGCAACAAGGATGTGTCATTGGCTTCCATGGTGGTCATGCGACCCGAAATCTGCACCCGTCCACCGCCAATTTCAGTGCGAATCACCGGCGCTGTCACCACCTCGCCTTTACCTTTTTCAAACAGCAAAATGGCCATGCGCTTGCCAACATTCTCACGGGTGATGTCGCGGAAAATGCGGGTTCCCTTGGCATCCAGATTCAGGTTAACTGTCGGCTCCTGGGTTTGGCTATCGAAACCAGGCTGCGCATCGGTCAGGTTTTCACCCGTCAAAATAACCTGCTTCTTCACAATCACCGCTTGGCCATTGCGTTCCAAAAAACGTTCAGAGCCAAACGGCACCATGCCCGTACCCAGCTCGGCCGAGCGGGCCTCGGCGCTCTCGTCAACCATGCGCACTTCGAGGGTGGCAGTGCGACCCAGAATGTCTTTGGCCTTGGCGGTGTCTTGCACACCCGGCAACTGCACCACGATACGATCCAGCCCCTGCTGCTGAATCACCGGCTCAGCGACCCCCAGTTCGTTGATACGGTTGTGCAGGGTGGTAATATTTTGTTTGAGGGCCTGATCTTGAATGCGCCGCGCTGCCTCGGGTTTGATTGACGCGGTCAGCTTGAACTCTGCCCCGTCCGCCACATCCACGGTTTGCAAATCAGCAAACTGATCCTGGAATATGGCTTTGGCCGCGGCCAGGGTAGCCGTATCACGAAACTTGACTTCAATGGCCTGCAGATTGCGGTTGATGCCGTTGTGACGGATGTTTTTCTCGCGCAGGCTGGTACGCACATCGCCCGAGAGCGACTCGGCGCGTTTGGTCAATGCCGCCTGCATGTCCACCTGCAACATGAAGTGCACACCCCCGCGCAAATCCAGCCCCAAATACATGGGTGCCGCATGCAGCGCTGTCAACCAAGAAGGTGATCGCGACAACAAATTGAGTGCCACCACATAACCCGGGTTGGCCGGATCTGGCACCAGTGCCTTTTGAATCGCATCTTTGGCCTTGAGCTGGTTGTCAGTGCTGTTCAACCGCACTTTGATGGAAGACCCATCCAGCGCAACAAAATCCGCCTCCACCCCGGCCACTTTTAATGCCGCCTGGACTTGCACCAAGGTCCCCGCGTCCACCTTGATCAGCGTTTTGGCGGCTGAAATCTGTACGGCAGGCGACTCGCCAAACAAATTCGGCAAGGCATACAAACCGCCCACCACCAACGCGATCAGAATGATCACGTATTTCCAAACCGGATAACGATTCATGACCGTCCTTCAGAACAGCAAAGCAAGAGGTACAACACGAGCCACTGAACAACGGTTATTTGATACTGCCCTTGGGCAAAACTTGCACCACCGCACTGCGCTGTAACTGGACTTCAACACCGGACGATATTTCGACACTGATAAAACTGTCACCCAATTTGGAGACTTTACCCAAAATGCCACCCGCGGTAGCGACCTCGTCACCTTTGGCCAGCGAGTCGATCATGGTTTTGTGATCTTTGGCCTTTTTCATTTGAGGCCGAATCATCACAAAATACAGCACCACAAACATCAACACCAAAGGCAACATACCCATCAGGGAAGACTGCAGGTCACCCCCAGCGGCAGCGGCAGGAGCGGTTTGAGCAAAAGCAGAAGAAATAAACACAGCGAACTCCAGATGTCAATGAATTAAAAAAGAAACTGCCTGGTTGGTACCCCAATTGGGGCGACAAACAGGCGATGCGGCATTGTATGCGGGCTCAGGCCTCGAGGTAAGTCGGGGTTCGAGTGTGCGACAGGGTTAACGTGAAAGAACGGGTTGTCATACAGAAAGCTGTCATGCCGGGCCACGACCCGACTTCCATGAATCCGGGGTCATGGATTGCAGGTCAAGCCCGCAATGACAACTGGACCCACAATGACAGCCTATTGCGCAATGACATCCTCTTTCATGCTTCGAGGTGGCTTTGCTGCCATGCAGTTAGGGCAACCGCTCCTGCTCTGCAAGGGATCGCCACTGCGCCAACAGTTTGTCCCACGCTTGCCGAGCAGTTTTAAAATGCCGCACTTTGACGTGCCCAAATCCCTTGATGTGTTGCGGGATTCGTGCCAACTCCAGTGCCAATGCATACCCCGCTGCGGCATCCGCTTGGTCTGGCCCCCTCCTCAATCTTGTCAACAGTTCGACCACAGTGGCCTGATAGTCAGTAATCAAGGCACGCTCTTGCTGGCGCTCTTCGGTCTTGCCAAAAATGTCCAGTGCAGTGCCACGCAAGCCTTTCAGGTGCGCCAATACCTTGAACATCGTCATGGTCCACGAACCAAAACGCTGCTTGACCAGTTCCCCCTTTTGATTGGTTTTTGCCAACAACGGCGGAGCCAGATGGAACTGCAGTTGATAGTCGCCTTCAAACTGCTGCGCCAGCCTGGCGGCAAAACTGCCCTCGGTGTAGAGTCGCGCCACCTCGTACTCGTCCTTGTAAGCCATCAGCTTGAACAGGTTATGCGCCACCGCCTCGCTCAAAGCAGTTTTGCCCCACAGTGCGTCCACCTGTTGCACCTGGTCAATCACTTTTTGATAGCGCTTTGCGTAGGCTGAATCTTGGTATTCAGTCAAAAAAGCACTACGTTTGGCGATGATCCCGGCCACAGTCGGTCGCTTTACAAATTCGATCACATGCGGCGTATTGAACAGCGCCAGCACCGCCGCCAAGTTATGCGCACAGTGACGGCCCCACTCAAAGGCCGCTTGGTTGTTGTCCACCTGCACGCCGTTGAGCTCCATGGCCCGCAACAATGCGGCGCGGCTCAGGGGCACACGGCCTTTTTGCCAGGCATAGCCGAGCAACAAGGGGTTGGTATAAATCGAATCCCCCAAGGCTTGCATGGCCACCTGCCCGGCATCGAACACCCCCAGGGCTGGCGCGCCCACGTTAGCGGCAATCGCCGCTTCGCACCCACCTTGCGGAAACTGCCACTGCACGTCATGGACAAACGCGGCGGTCGGGGTGGCATGGCTGTTCAGTGCGACAAAGGTACGCCCCTGCTGCATGACAGCCAGTGTGACCTTGCTGGCCGCGACGATGGCATCACAACCGATCACCAAGTCGGCTTTGGCCGTGTCCACCTTGCTGGTGTAAATGGCCTCGGCGGTGTTGGCAATCTGGACAAAACTCCAGGTGGCTCCGCCTTTTTGCGCCAGGCCACCGGCATCCTGCGTGACCACGCCTTTGCCGTCCAGATGGGCGGCCATGCCCAGCAACTGGCCAATGGTGATGACCCCGGTACCGCCGACCCCGCCCACCACCATGCCCCAGGCCGTCTCTGTGGGTGGCAACATGGGTTCCGGCAACTTGTCCAAGGCACTCAGATGGTCTGGCTGACCCTTCGCGGGTTTCTGGATCTGCCCGCCTTTGACCGTGACAAAACTCGGACAAAACCCTTTGACGCACGAAAAATCTTTATTGCAACTGCTCTGGTTGATGGTGCGCTTGCGGCCGAATTCGGTCTCCAGCGGCTCAATGCTCAGGCAGTTGGACTGCTCACCGCAGTCGCCACAGCCCTCACACACCAGTTCATTGATCACCACCCGCTCATCAGGCTCAGTCAAACTGCCGCGCTTGCGCTTGCGGCGTTTTTCAGTCGCACACATCTGGTCATAAATGATGACGGTGGTGCCTTTGAGCAGACGAAATTCGCACTGCAGGGCATCCAACTCATCACGGTGATGCACAGTCACGCCGGGTGACAACGTCACACCGGCGTATTTCGCTGGCTGGTCGGTCACGATCACCAGCCGGGCCACGCCCTCGCTGACCAGGCTGGTCATGATCTGCAGCACGCTATGGCCTTCGGCACGCTCGCCCACGCGTTGCCCACCGGTCATCGCCACGGCATCGTTGTACAGCACTTTGTAGGTGATGTTGACCCCGGCGGCAATGCTTTGCCGAATGGCCAGCAAGCCGCTGTGAAAGTAGGTGCCATCCCCCAGATTGGCAAACACATGGGTGTCGGTGGTAAAGGGTTGCTGCCCGACCCAGGCCACTCCCTCGCCACCCATCTGGCTGAAAGTGCTGGTGGAGCGGTCCATCCACACCGTCATGTAGTGGCAGCCAATACCGGCCAGCGCACGCGAGCCTTGCGGCACCCGTGTGCTGGTGTTGTGCGGGCAGCCGCTGCAAAACCACGGCTGGCGTTCACCGGTGTCGGCCTTGAGTTCCTGCGCACCGCGTTCTTTCGCCGCCAGCAGGGCCAGATGCAGATCCATGCGCGCGGCCACATCGTCGGGCACACCGAGCTTGTTCAGTCGCTTGGCAATGGCGTTGGCGACCAGCGACGGATTCAGGTCGGCATTGGCACGCAGCAAAGCGCTGGCACCAGGATTGGGCTGACTCCATTCGCCACCCACGCCGTCACCATCGTCGTCAAACTTGCCCACCACGTTGGGGCGCACGCGCCAGTTGTACAACTCTTCCTTGAGCTGGTATTCAATCACTTGACGTTTTTCTTCCACCACCAGAATTTCTTGCAGCCCCTGGGCAAAGTTGCGTGTGATGCTGGCCTCCAGCGGCCAGACCACATTGACCTTGTGCAGGCGCAGCCCGATGCGGTGGCAGGTGGCCTCATCCAGCCCCAAATCCGCCAACGCCTGACGTGTGTCGTTAAATGCCTTGCCACTGGCAATAAGGCCAAAGCGATCCTGCGCACTGGCGATGACGTTGTAGTTGAGCTTGTTGGCCCGCACGTAGGCCAGCGCGGCATACCATTTGTAGTCCATTAACCGCGCCTCCTGGTCCAGTGGCGGGTCCGGCCAGCGGATGTGCAAACCACCGGCAGGCATGGCGAAATCTTCGGGCATCACAATCTTGACACGGTCCAGGTGAACCTGCACTGAGGCTGACGACTCCACCACTTCCTGAATGGTCTTCATGCCGGCCCACACGCCGGAGAACCGGCTTAACGCAATGGCGTGCAAGCCCATGTCAAGAATGCCCTGCACGTCGGACGGAAAAAACACCGGCAACCCGCAGGCCTTGAAGATATGGTCACTCTGGTGCGCCGCGGTTGAACTTTTGCTCACATGATCGTCCCCCGCCACTGCGACCACGCCACCGTGCCTGGCGGTGCCAGCCATGTTGGCGTGTTTGAACACGTCAGAGCAGCGGTCCACACCAGGCCCCTTGCCATACCAGAGGCCAAACACGCCGTCGTATTTTTGGCGCTGTGGGTAGAGGTCGAGCTGCTGCGTACCCCAGACCGCTGTAGCGGCCAACTCCTCGTTGACACCGGGCTGGAACACGATGTGATGATTCTTCAGGTGTTTGCTGGCGGCCACCAGCGCCTGGTCATAGCCCCCCAAGGGTGACCCCCGGTAACCACTGATGAAGCCGGCAGTGTTCAAACCCGCCTGGGCATCACGCTGGCGCTGCAGCATGGGCAGGCGCACCAGGGCCTGGACCCCGCTCATGAAGGCGCGCCCCTGCTCCATCACATACTTGTCATCCAGGCTAACCTTCGCGGCGAACCTGTCACCAGATTCAGATTGCAATACCTGCATGGAATATCTCCAATCGGTGCTTAATAATCAGCGCAGGAGCCAATCACTTTGAATTAATGAGTCACGGACCGCAATTATCCGAGATTGTTCAATCTCGGATAAAAATAACAATACTCGCAAAATAATTTCATTCAGAAGGCACTGTTTCTCAGGTGCATTCTTGTTGAAAATAGTTCAACAGTGACCGATGGTCTTTTACAAGATGGAGACAACACCCGATGCAACCCAACAACTTGCCCGAACGGCACTATCCCGCCAAGCCGGCCGATGTTTATCTGTTTGCCACTTGCCTGATTGACCAGTTCACGCCTCAAGCCGGGGTGGACACGGTCCGCTTGCTGGAGCGCGAAGGTATCCGGGTGCATTTTCTTGAAGCCCAAACCTGCTGTGGCCAGCCTGCGCACAGCAGCGGTTTTCCGGACGAAGCACGCGCCGTCGCGTTACAGCAACTCAACCTGTTTGAGCAGCCCTGGCCGGTGGTGATTCCCTCGGGCTCGTGCGGTGGCATGATCCGCCAGCATTACCCGCACCTGTTTGCCGACGACCCCACGCTGCATGCCAGAGCCGTCGATTTGTCTGAGCGGGTGTATGAGCTGACCGAGTTTTTGGTGCATGTGGTCAATTTCCATCAACCCGATGTGGGTGCGCCCTGTACCATTGCACTGCACACTTCCTGCCACGCCCGTCGTGAAATGGGCGTGCATGAAACCAGCGTGGCACTGCTCGATGGCCTGGCGCAAGTCAAGGTGGTGGAACAGGCACGCATTGAAGAATGCTGCGGCTTTGGCGGCACTTTTGCCATGCGCTACCCGGATATTTCAGAGGCCATCGTGACCGACAAGGTGGCGGCCATTCGCGATACCGGTGCGCAGTGTGTGGTCAGTGCCGACTGTGGGTGTTTGCTGAACATCACCGGACGAGCCGCCAAGCAAGATGAATTGGCGGGTTGCACCAAGCCGACCTTGCCAGGCGAACATATGGCCAGCTTTTTATGGCGACGCACCACCGGGGAGGCCGCATGAGCGCCACCAGCAACACCCAAAACGCCCGGGACAGCATCTTGGGACGGCTACGCGCAAGCAATGTTGCACTGGCGCCAGCCGCCAGCCCGGCACAGCCGCCGCTGCCTGATGTGAAAGCCTGGTTTGATGCCCATCGCCGCAACGAAGATAGCGACCAGCGGATCACTCGCTTACGTGCGGCGCTCGAAGCGGTCAAGACCGAAGTGCATGACACCACCGAAGAGAATTGGGTTGATGTACTACTAAGCATTGCCAAAGCCAAGGGCTTGCGCAACCTGCTGATTGGCACCGACACGCCACACGGTGCTGAGTTGGAAATCCAACAAGCCCTGCCAAATCAAGGCGACCCTGCGCTGATTTTGAAACGTTACACCGAGTCGATCGACTCCTGGCGCGACGTATTGTTTGACGAGGTGGATGCCTCGCTGACTTTGGCCAAAAGCGCGATTGCCGAGATTGGCAGTCTGATTCTTTGGCCCACCCCGCAAGAGCCGCGCCTGATGAGCCTGGTGCCATCGGTGCACTTCATCTTGCTCGACGTTGAAACCATCCATTCCGATTTTCATTCGGCCATCACCGCGGAGGGCTGGAAAGAGCGCTTGCCAACCAACGCACTGCTGATTTGCGGCCCCTCCAAAACCGCAGACATTCAGCAAACGCTGGCCTATGGCGCGCACGGCCCGCGTGAATTGGTGGTGCTGTTGCGCCACCCGGCAGTCACCCCCGCGGGAGATGCAGCATGAGCCAAGTCATCAAAATCCACCCGATGGAAGATTTCAAGGAGCGCAGTCGGGGCGTGCTCAACAACCCAGGTCAGCGCAAGAACTTTCGTGGTGCCATGGACTTTTTGCAGGCCAAGCGCCGCGCCCAGTTCCAGGATCAGGACGAACTGCAAGGTTTGCGTGAGCTGGGCTCCAGCATTCGCCGCTACAGCCTGGCGCACCTGCCAGAGTTGCTGGAACAATTGGAGGCCAAGCTCACCGCCAACGGCATTCAGGTGCACTGGGCACAAAACCCGGCTGAGGCCAACGCCATTGCCTTGACTATTGCCCAAAGGGTCAACGCCAAACGCATCATCAAAGGCAAGTCGATGGTCAGCGAAGAAGTCGGCTTCAACCACGCCATGGAAGCCGCGGGTATTGAAGCGTTTGAGTCCGACATGGGCGAGTACATTGTGCAGTTGGCAGGCGAGACCCCGTCGCACATCATCATGCCGGCCATCCACAAAACCAAGCAGGAGATTGCCGAGCTGTTTGCCAAGGAAATCCCCGGTGTGGCGTATACCGAAGATGTCGATGCGCTGATTCGCATTGGCCGCAAAGTGCTGCGACGCAAGTTTGCCGATGCGGATATTGGTTTGTCGGGTGTGAACTTTTGTGTGGCTGAAACCGGCACGCTGTGCCTGGTCGAAAACGAAGGCAATGGCCGCATGTGCACCACCGTACCCAAGGTACATATTGCCATCACCGGCATTGAAAAAGTAGTTGAAAAACTGGAGCACGTGCCGCCGCTGTACAGCCTGCTGTCGCGCTCGGCTACTGGCCAGGCGGTGACGACCTATTTCAATTTGATCAGTGGCCCCAGAAAACCTGACGAAAAAGACGGCCCTGAAGAAGTGCATTTGATTCTGCTCGACAACGGTCGCACCCAAGCCTATGCCGACACCGAACTGCGCGAAACCCTCAAATGCATCCGCTGTGGTGCCTGCATGAACCACTGCCCGGTTTACGCCCGCATTGGCGGCCACGCCTACGGCACCACCTATCCCGGACCGATTGGGGCCATCATCTCGCCCCACATGCTGGGCCTGGATGCCACTTATCCGCTGGCGTTTGCCTCCACTTTGTGTGGTGCCTGTGTCGAAGTCTGCCCGGTGAAAATTCCGATCACCGACATTTTGGTGCGCCTGCGCAATGAAGCACAAGCGCAACCAGACAGCCGTGATGCCACCTTGCGTGGCAGTGGTGCCGCACGCAGCGTGGCGGGTACGGCGGTATGGAGTGTGTGGGCACAGGTTTACGGCAAATTGGGCTTGTACAAACTGGCCTCGTGGTTCATGAGCCGGGGCCGCGCCTTGTCACCCACCGAGCAGGGGGCCTGGACGCGCAGCCGCACGCCGCTGATTCCGGCCCCCAAACGTTTGCGCGATTTGTTGAAAGACAGAAATCGTGAGTGACCTCATTGATGCGTTGTCGCGCATCCTGCCCACAAGACAAGTCATTACCGACCCCTTGCGCCTGCTGGCCTATGGCACCGATGCCAGCTTTTACCGACTGACCCCCGAGGTGGTGGCGGTGGTCGAGTCTGAATCTGAGGTACAGGCACTGTTGCAAGCGGCCAGCGCGCAAAAACGGCCAGTGACCTTTCGGGCCGCTGGCACCAGCCTGTCCGGCCAAGCCGTGACCAGCCATGTGCTGGCACTGATTGGCGAAGGTTTTGCTACCTGCGAGATTGGCCACGCAGCCACCACGGTGCGGGTCGGCCCCGGCATCATTGGTGGCGAAGTGAACTTTCGCCTGGGCCCGCACGGACGCAAGATTGGCCCCGACCCGGCCTCCATCAATGCCTGCAAGATGGGCGGCATTGCTGCCAACAACGCCTCGGGCATGTGTTGCGGGACTGCCCAAAACAGCTACCGGACACTGGTCGGCATGCGGGTGATTCTGGCTGACGGCACGCTGCTCGATACCGAAGACCCTGACAGTGTGGCGAGCTTGCGGCACAGCCACGCCAGCCTGGTCGCCGAGTTGCAACACATGGGCTCCCTGGTTCGCGCCGACGCGGTGCTGGCCGCACGCATTGCCCACAAGTACAAAATCAAAAACACCACCGGCTACAGCCTGAATGCATTGATTGATTTTGAAAACCCGATTGACATTCTCTCGCACCTGATGATTGGCTCGGAAGGCACGCTCGGCTTTATCTCGCGCATCACCTACCGGACGGTGCTGGAGGACCCGTTCAAAGCCAGCGCGCTGGTGTTTTTCCCGAGTATTGAAGTTGCTTGCCAGGCGGTGATCGCCCTCAAACCTAAACCGGTATCTGCGGTGGAACTGCTGGACCGAGCGGCGCTGCGTTCGGTGCAAGACAAACCCGGCCTGCCACCGACCATTCGCGGCTTGGACAACAACGCGGCAGCACTGCTGATCGAAGTCCGGGGAGAAACATTCATTACCCTGCAACTGCACATGGATGCTGCACTTAATGCTATCAAAACAATATCGACTATCGAGCCTGCCAGTTTTTCTACTGACCCCGCCACCTGCGAGATGTACTGGAAAGTGCGCAAGGGCACATTTCCGTCGGTGGGGGCGATGCGCCGTACCGGCACCACGGTGATCATTGAAGATGTGGCATTTCCGCTCGAATCTCTGGCCTGCGCCACGCTGGATTTGCAGGCGCTGCTGCGCCAACATGGTTATCTTGATGCCATCATTTTTGGCCACGCACTGGAAGGCAATCTGCACTTTGTCTTCACGCAAGATTTCTCGATTCAAACCGAGGTGGATCGTTACGCACGCTTCATGGAAGACATCTGCACCCTGGTGGTGGACAAGTACGACGGCTCGCTGAAAGCCGAGCACGGTACCGGGCGCAACATGGCACCGTTTGTTGAACGGGAGTGGGGTACCCAGGCCACCCACCTGATGCGCCGGATCAAGCAATTGTTTGATCCGGGCGGCCAACTCAACCCGGGAGTCATCCTGAATGACGACCCCAAAGCGCACCTGAAAAACCTCAAACCCATGCCGGCTGCCGAGGAGATGGTCGACCGCTGCATTGAATGCGGTTTTTGCGAACCACTGTGCCNNCGTCACACCGCCTCACCCTGTCGCCGCGCCAGCGCATCGTCAGTTGGCGCGAACTCTCACGCCGCACGGCTGCAGGTGAAAGCGTGGCCAACCTGGAAGCCGACTTTGCCTACTTTGGCCTGGACACCTGTGCCGGCTGCGGCCTGTGCTCTACCGCTTGTCCCGTCGGCATCGACACCGGTGCCCTGACCCGCTTGCTGCGCGGGCGAGGCATGGGCAACACCGGGCAAAAAGTGGCTCAATGGACGGTCGACAACTTTGGCAAGGTCACCACNNGGGCGCATTTTTGGTGCCAACACGGCTGATGAAAACACACTGCCCGAGGTCATCATGGCACTGCTGGTACGTGCTGGCTACGCACCGATTCTGCCCGACAGTTTTGACCAACTGTGCTGTGGCCAGATGCTGGAGAGCAAAGGCATGGCCGAGGAAGCCGATGCCATGGCTCAGGCGGTAACGCAAGCCCTGCTTGCAGCCGCTGACGACGGCCATGGCGGCTACTACCCGGTCATCATGGATGCCAGCACCTGCTCGGTGCGAATGCAAAAGAAGCTCGCTGGCAGCCCCCTGAGATTGCTCGACTTTCATGAATTTGCCCACGATGCCTTGTTACCCCGTCTGCGCCTGACCAAGAAGCCCGGGCCGATTGCCTTGCACATCAATTGCAGTGTGCGCCGCACCGGCTCCGATGCCAAACTGCGCCGCGTGTTGGCGGCTTGTGTTGAAGAAGTCATCGAGCCCGCCGGTGTCACCTGTTGCGGCTTTGGCGGCGACCGGGGTTTTGCCGTGCCAGAACTCAATGTGCACGCGTTGCGCCGCGTGCATGACGCTTTGCCAGCCACCTGTGGCGAGGGCATCTCGACCAACCGCACCTGCGAAATTGGTCTGACCGCCGAAACTGGCCGCCCCTACCACGCCCTGGCCTATCTGCTGGAAGAATGCAGTCGGGAAGCTGCCTTGACCGCCTGTTAAGCACCTCAGAGGTTGCTGCCGGTGCCGCGCCGCCTGCAATAATGCGGCCCCTATGAAACCTGTTTATATTCTGACCCTGTCCTGCCCCGACCGTTTGGGGTTGGTGCACGCTGTTTCCGGT